>Ga0315288_10000286_pt1 | contig 62930 bp, 59 predicted proteins | sample YL17G11_20_MG_FD_203454 | JGI IMG/M metagenome (GOLD analysis project Ga0315288, IMG submission 203454) | Sediment microbial communities from Yellowstone Lake, YNP, Wyoming, USA - YL17G11_20 | ecosystem: Environmental > Aquatic > Freshwater > Lake > Sediment | place: USA: Wyoming | collected...
AGGGACTGGCGTTTTCGGTGCGAGGGGGAGAATACAGACTCAGGTGTACATTCCCCAGTCAAGCGCGGAAGGATCTTCCATCATCGCAAAGTCCCAGACATCCGGCAACATTTCGACCGTGACGGGCTGCTCCAGCGCCTCCACGGCCTTCTGTCTGGTCATTTCGATCATAGCTGGCCCATAGGGGCAGAAAGGGGTGGTCAGGACCATCCCTAGGTGCGCAATTCCGTCCTCGATGCTCACGTCGCGGACTAGGCCGAGCTGGATAATGCTCATCCCGATCTCGGGATCGATTACCTCTCCCAGGCGCGAGCGGACGGCCTCAACCAATTCGGGATGGGTGTCGTGGATGCTCCACTTGATGGGATTGGGAGCCTGTTTATTCGCCTCGGACATGGTCAACTACCTTGTAATTTGAGTCCGTGCTGGGCGGCGGCTGGACCACATATGTGCAGTGTGCGTTGCCACTCAGCACACACTGCACCTTCTCCGCCGGTAGGGCCAGCATTCTGGAGATCAGCGCCTGGTCAACCGCGCAAACCTCGGGGTGATTGACTCCGATTTGGTAGTAAGGACATGAAATCTCATGTATGCGGTATTCATCGCCCTGCTTTTCCCACTCAACGGTGAATCCCTCCTCCGCCAAGATGTCCTTGACGAAGTCGAGCCGCTCCTCCATGCCAAGACCGCGCAGCTGCTCGGTATATTCGTCGGCCAGGTCCTCAGCCACCTGGCTGAAGAGCTTGGCAACGACTGGGGCCGGCATGCTTTCCTTCATCTGCGCGAGCAGGCGCGTTGTAAGCCGGAGATAGCGGGTGGGGAATTTCTCCATGCCCGCCTCGGTCAGCATGTACACCAGCCGGGGCCGGCCGACGCCGTGACGCTCCTCCTCGAAACTCACCAAGCCATCGACCTGCAGGCTGGAAAGATGATGCCGCACGGAGATCGGGTTGATGCCGACGGAATCCGCCAGCTCGGTCGTCGATCGCCGCGGCTGCCGGAGCAACGTCTGTAGTATGCGATCGCGGGTGCTCTTCATGGCGCTCTGTTGCCAGAATTCTTACAAGGGTAGGGGCAATTTCTACGGCCGCGAGTATACCTGTCAACTCACAGGCTGTCAATATACTAGATAAATATCATAAATATCCTGGAGGCTGCCGGCGCGTTGGGCGCCGTAGAGGTGCTGCCGGGAGCACCCCAGGATGCGCGGATCAACCTTTGATACAGCGCCAAATATGGCAGGGCGGAGGTCCAAGATCCCCAGAGGGGATGCCGATCACCCCCAAAGGCCGGGGAAAAACGTTCTGACCAGTGTATCGGCGATCAGACCCAAGACAAAGTAGTTGCTGAAAATGCGATTGTGCACGAAGCACACTGTGGAAAACCACCGCGGCCAGATGGGGTAGCCCGGCGGCGGTCCTTCGGGGCGAGGCTGTGACAAGCGCTGCACTGCCGCGCGCGCGGGCTTGTAGGCCAGAAGCACGAGAAGCATGAGGGGCGTCAAGAATCGCAGTCCGATCACCAGGTACGCCACAATGGCATAGGACAGAACGATCGCGGCCGTGGTCACGTAGCGGGCCGCAGTCTCGCCCAAAAGAACGGGGAGGGTGCGGACGCCCTTGCCGCGGTCCTCCTTCAGCTTATCCGTGTGCTTTCCGAGGTTGATCGTGACCACGTTCAGGCCCACCGGGACGCTGGCGAGCAGGACCATCCAGTCCCAAGCGCCGGTGAGCACGAAGTACACACCGCCGATCATCAGCGGTCCCCAGATCACGAAAATCGACAACTCGCCGATGCCCACATACTTGAGGGGATACGTGTAGAACAGCAGTATGAGGGCGCCAAAGAGGAAGAACCACACCACCAGAGGCGCGAAGCCGGTGTAGAAAAGGGCGTAGATCCCCGAGAGAGCCGCCAGCAGACCGCTGGCACCAAACCAGAGGAGATGTGTGCGACGATCCCAGAAGCCCTGCGCCAGGGGGTGCACGCCGTATTGCGTGCGGAAGTAGTTGTCCTTATCGATGCCGCGAACGAAGTCGGTGTAGTCGTTGAGCAGGTTGTTGGCGCCGTGGGCGATAAATAGCCCAAGCGTGAGGATTGCCCAGGCAAGAAAATCGAACGGCTTCCCCGTGGCCCGAAGGTGCTGCCAGGCCAGCAGCCCACCGATGAGTCCGGAGTAGAGCGTGACCGTCCCGACCGCCGAGCGCGTGGCGATAAACCACTTTGACAGGAAATCCAGCGCATCCCATTCCTTCCTGTCCTCCATCTTGATGAGCTGCGTAAGGGATTTGCGCCACAGGGCAATGGTTGAATTCATGTCAACTCCCCAGATCTATTGTTGTATGTGCTGACCAAACTTACGAGATGGGTGTAAGCCTTCCGCTAGACGGAACGGTTATCTTCATCCCAGCCCGACTCTTCAACCGCGGGGAAGATGTCCGCGTCCGAGATCAGACCCACCAGCGTGTTTTGCTCGTCAACGACGATTTTATCACCAAGTGGGTCGCTGTTGTCCGGTCAGGCCGCCGTCGACGTTTGATTCTTGCATTGAGGCATTTGCGGTCCTGAAAGCCACCAGCACTTTCGCCATTCTCCGACGGTGGGGGGACGCAGCCCAAGTAGGGCCAATCGAGGCAAGGGCGGGCGCCGCGCTTGGACTGCGCCCACTTGGACGGCGCTCAGCCCGATCCTTCCATCGTGCGTTCAGGGGGCGGATGAGGACCGGCTAATTGCCCACGATGTCCCAAGTGGCGCCGGCGTCGCGCGTGACGTACAGGCGCTTGCCTCGATCACCCTGATCGCTGAGGACGAAACCTACTTGCTCGGTGACGAAGTCAATTCCGGCCAAGCTGTCGGTGAAATCCATATCCGGGGAGATGACGGCCCAGGTCTGTGCGGCGTCGTGCGTCACGTAGAAACTGCGGCCGTTCCACGCAAATCCGATCTCCGGCGATACGAAGTCGATTGATCCGCCCTGAGGTATGAACTGGGGGCTAAGCAGCCACTTGTCGCCGCCGTCTCGAGATACGTAGACCGCGAGCATCACGCCGTATTGCGATGAGAGGTGCACGGGCAGGACGGCGACCTGGGGATTGACAAAGATCGGTCCAGGGGTTTGGAGCTCGGCGAGTGCATACCCCTCGGGAGCGGTGAGCGGGCTGGGAGTCCAGGTGCGGCCGCTGTCCGCGGTTTGGTAAAGGTAGAATCTTCCCGGCTCGTACACCACACCGCCGATCCAGGCCCGCTGCATGCTTGCGGGCGTGATGCCATTCTTCAGCCCGCCGAGCGGCAGGCTGTCACCGGAACCCGGCTGATTGGGATCGTTGATGTAGGTTCGCGTCCAGGTGGCGCCGGCATCGTCCGTCTGATAGATGGCGACGGCCATGGAGCCGGCTCCGGCGCCCAGGCTGGCCATCATCCATCCTTGGCGGTTATCGAGAAATTCCAGAGCACCCCCACCAAACGGAACGGGGGATTCTTTCCAGTTCGCGCCGCCATCGGCCGTGCGGTAGAGGATGCCACTGAGCCAGTCATCGGGATTCGGGACCAGCACCCAACCGTGCAGGTTGTCGATGAACTCAGTGGATACCGAGTAACCATAGGACGAGGCCTGTGTCGGACTGACATCGTGCCAGGTCACGCCACCGTTTGCCGTGCGGAGAACGGCCGTGTCGCTGACGCCCCAGCCGTTGTCCTCGTTGAACATGCGCATCGCGACCAGGGATGGCGCTTCGATCACAGGTGCATTCAGCGGCGGGGGAGTTGGTGTGGGCGGGAGGACTGTCGGGGCCTCCGTGGCCGGCACGGGCAGTATCTGGGGGGCGCACGCCGCGGCGACAAGCGCGGCACCAAACAAGGCCAAGCCTCGCAACCTGTGAGCAAGTTGCGGTCCCGGAAGCAGCAGATTAGGTTGCCGAGGCATAGAGTCTCCGAAGAACCTAGGCGAGAAACTCGATGAGCGTCGATTCGCCCTGGCCGACGCCGACACAAAGGGTGGCCAGGCCATAGTAGGGAGTCTTCTCCTGCGGGAAACGGCGGCGCATCTCATGGAGCAGCGTCGTAAGCAGGCGCGCCCCCGAGCACCCCAATGGATGGCCCAGGGCAATGGCGCCCCCGTTCACGTTGACCAGCTCAGGATCCAAGCCGAGTTCTTCGATCACGGCGAGGCTCTGTACGGCGAAGGCCTCGTTGAGCTCCACAAGCCGGATATGCTCCAGCGTGAGCCCCGCGCGGCGCAGCACCTTGCGCGTCGCGGGAATCGGTCCATACCCCATCACGCGTGGCGGAACGCCCGCGGCGGCCGACGCGACAATGCGCGCCATGGGCCGGAGGCGCAGGTCCGCGGCGCGCTGTTCACTCATGAGGAGCAGTGCGGCAGCGCCATCGTTGAGGCCGGAGGAATTGCCGGCGGTCACGGTCCCGCCCTCGGCGCGGAATGCAGGCTTGAGCTTTGCCAGTGATGCCATGCTCGCATCGCGGCGCGGACGCTCGTCGACCGCGACAAAGAGCGGAGGCCCTTTCTTCTGAGGCACATCGACGGGAACGATTTCCTCGGCGAACTTGCCAGCATCCATCGCTGCGAGTGCCCGCTGATGCGAGCGCAAGGCGAAGGCGTCTTGCATCTCGCGTGTGAGATGCGGGCGTTCCTGGGCGATGTTCTCGGCGGTCTCGCCCATCGACTCTGTTCCGTAACTTTCTTTCATGTGCGGGTTGGGATAGCGCCAGCCGAGGGCGGTGTCCCAAGCCGTCAGGTTTCCGAAGGAGAATGCAGTCTCCGCCTTTGGGAGCGAATAGGGAGCACGGCTCATCGATTCAACGCCGCCAGCGATGAAAACTTCGCCGTCCCGGGCCATGATCGCCCGCGCGGCCTGATTCACGGCGCTCAGACCCGAAGCGCACAAGCGATTCACGGTCACACCGGCTACGTCGGTGGGGAGCCCTGCAAGCAGGGCGGCCATGCGCGCGATGTTGCGGTTGTCCTCACCGGCCTGGTTGGCGCAGCCAAAGAAAACCTCTTCTACGGAGGCAGGGTCCAATTGGCTGCGCTCAACGATGGTGCGAATCACAAGTGCGGCAAGATCGTCGGGGCGGACGGCTGCCAGCGCGCCGCCCAGTGCGCCGATGGGCGTGCGGATGGCATCGATGACGACGGCATTTGGCATGTGGCCTCCGAACGTGCTCAGTGAAAAATTGTACCACCCGCGGTGTGGCGCCCGACCCGGCAGGCTTCCAGGCGGAAGCGAAGGATAGGAGTTTTGTACAGGCTAGAAATGACGCTTGGCACTATCCGCAGATTTGGGCAACCGGGATAATCAGGTTGACAAATTCGGCAAATCATCTCAAACTTCTCAACTAAGGAGACTGGATGCCCGCGAAAGGCTGGATCGAGGTCAGTGACCAATACTGCAAGGGCTGCGAACTGTGCATCAGCGCCTGCCCGCAGGAGGTCATGGACTTGGACACGTCGAGGCTGACGCCGCGGGGTTATCATCCGGCACGCACATTCAAGGATGGCTGCACTGGGTGCGCGATCTGCGCGCTGGTGTGTCCGGACGCGGCCATCACTGTGTTTCGTGAGGTGACGAAGGCCGCCCCCGCAGGGGCGGCGTAGCAACCTGAGCGTGGTTTGGTGCAGGGAGACACGGAGACAGTCAATGGCTCGTGAGATGTGGGAAGGCAACCAGGCAATTGCGGAGGCTGCCGTCCGCGCAGGGCTGGAGGCGTACTTCGGGTATCCAATTACCCCGCAGACCGAGATCCTGGAATACCTGTCGCGCCGCATGCCGGAGCTGGGCCGCGCCTTCGTACAGGCGGAGAGCGAGCTGGGCGCCATCAACATGGTGTACGGCGCCGCCTGCGCCGGCGTCCGGGTGATGTCGTCGTCGTCCAGCCCGGGTGTGAGCCTGATGATGGAAGGCCTATCCTACATCGCAGGTACGGAAATCCCGGCGGTGCTTGTGAATGTGATGCGCGGCGGGCCGGGACTTGGCAATATTGCGCCGTCGCAGGCGGACTATAACCAGGCAGTCCACGGCGGGGGGCACGGCGACTATCGCAACATCGTGCTCGCCCCTGCCTCGGTGCAGGAGGCTGCCGATCTGATGGGGTTGGCATTCGACCTGGCGGAGAAGTACCGCATGATCAGCATGGTGATCCTGGACGGATCCATCGGCCAGATGATGGAGCCGATCACGCTACCGGAAATGAATCCCGTGCGGCGCAAAGATTGGGAATGGGCCACGAACGGGCGCATGGGAAAGCGCGCTCGCCGCGTGCTGACCTCGATCTATCTTGATCCCATCGAGGAGGAGATCACCAACCTACGCCTGCTGTCGCGCTGGAAGCAGGTCCAGGCAGCCGAGGTGCGCTACAAGGAGTACTTCCTGGATGACGCCGAGTTCGTGATCATCGGATTCGGCACGGCCGGACGCGTGTCCCTGTCCGCGGTGCGCGCCGCGCGCCAGCAGGGCATGAAGGTGGGATTGCTGCGGCCCATAACGGTCAGCCCATTCCCTGTGAAGGTTGTGGAGGAATTGGTCTCGCGCGTCCAAGGCCTGCTGGTCGTCGAAATGAACAGCGGCCAGATGTTGGAGGATGTCCGGCTCACTGTCCAGGGCCGCGTGCCGGTCGAGTTCTACGGGCGTCTGGGTGGGGTGGTGCCCTTCCCAGGTGAGATCCTGCGCGAGATCCACCGCGTGGTCGCGGCCAAGGGCAAAGTGGAGACTGATCCCCGGCAGGCTTGGTACGAGCGCATGACGGCTGCCGCCTAGATCTCCATTCACATAACGGGTACAGAATGAGGACGCATGGCAACCCCGACTCCCAATAGTCTGGTTTACGAGCGACCCGCTGGCTTCACCGACGTCCCGACGCACTACTGCCCGGGCTGCACACACGGCGTCGCTCATCGCCTGGTGGCCGAAGTGCTCGAAGAAATGGACGTACTGGACAGGACGATCGGCGTCGCGCCGGTAGGCTGCTCCGTGTTCGCGTACAACTACTTCGACACCGATTTCGTGGAGGCCCCCCATGGTCGGGCACCGGCGATGGCTACGGGCATCAAGCGCGTGCTGCCCGATCGCGTGGTGTTCACGTACCAGGGCGATGGCGATCTGGCTTCCATAGGGATGGGTGAGATCGTGCATGCCGCGGCCCGCGGTGAGAATATCACGGTGTTGTTCATCAACAATGCAAACTTCGGCATGACCGGCGGCCAGATGGCCCCGACCACGCTGCCGGGGATGAAGACGACCTCATCACCCGCCGGCCGGGACGTCGAGACCCAGGGCTTTCCGATCCGCGTGGCTGAAATGCTGGCTACGCTGGAGGGAACGGGCTACGTGGTCCGGCGCTCGCTGCATGATCCCAAGAACATCAGAACTGCCAAGAAGGCCATCCGAATGGCCTTTGAGACGCAGGTGCGGGGACTGGGGTTCTCGATGGTCGAATTGCTTTCCACGTGTCCCACCAACTGGGGGCTGACGCCGGTGGAGTCGCTCAAGTTCGTCGAGGAGAAGATGGTGGCGTACTTTCCGCTGGGCGACTACAAAGTCTCGGAGAGCGTGGCGCAGATCAAGGCTTAGGGGAGCGGCCAGATGCAGAAAGAGATCATCATCGCGGGTTTTGGCGGGCAGGGGGTGCTCTTTGGCGGGCAAGTACTGGCACTAGCCGCCATGGACGCCGGGAAAGAAGTGACTTGGATCCCCTCCTACGGCCCGGAGATGCGGGGCGGGACCGCGAACTGCACGGTTGTAATTGCCGATGAAGAGATCGGCTCGCCTTTGGTTGAGCATCCCGTGCTCGGGGTGGCATTGAATCTGCCATCATTTGACAAGTATGAGGAACTGCTGCAGCCAGGCGGAACGCTGGTGGTCAACAAATCGATGGTGGACCGGGGCGCCAGGCGCACGGACATCCGTGTCCTGCTGGTTCCGTGCAATCAGATTGCTGAACAGGTTGGCAGCCGCCAGTTCGTGAACATGGTCGCCATCGGTGCACTGATCCGTGCACTGCCGGAGCTCGGTCTTGAGGCGCTGGAGCAGGCGTTGACGGACCACCTTCCGGCGCGCCACAGGGATATGCTGTCTGGGAACCATGAGGCATTGCGACGCGGTTTTGCGGCCGCCCAGGCACAATAGCTTCGGAATCTTCGGCCTGGAGTGCGGACTCAAGACCGGCCTTTGAGCGCCGGTCTTTCTCTGGTAGATGCGAATGCTAAAATGCCGCGCCATGCGGTGCGAGTAACTTCATGGCTGCGCGGTTCCAAGAGTGATCTTCGCCGCACGGGGTATCGGCGTCGGATCCAGGGCGCTTCAGCCCTGACGCCGCCTGGCTTGCTGCGCTGCCGTGACAACACAATCCGCTCCGTGTTCCCCGCGATATAATGCGCCGAGTGCCAATCGGCGATCAGCTCGTCCCTGAAAAGACACGAAGGCAACTGGAGCGCTCCGAAACCGAGCCTCCGTATCGCGTGTACGTGCATAACGATGATGTGACGCCCATGGAATTCGTGATCCACATCCTCGTGACGATCTTCCTGCTGCCGTCTCTCAACGCCGGGCAGATTATGTATGGGGCGCACCTGAATGGCAAGGCCTACGTGCAGACGCTGCCGGCTGCAGAGGCCCGGCGGCGCATTGCCAAGGCACGCTTCGCCGCAAGACTGCGCGAATTTCCTTTGGAATTCTCCCTGGAAGCGGAATAAGTGCTGGACCGCTTTCAGTCCCTGACCCAGATCAACCTTGACGATCTCGTTGCCGCGCTCGGACTGCAGAACAAGTCGCGAGTCGCCGGGTTCGCGCGCGCGCTGCTCAGACGGCCGGCCGAAGTCTTCGCCCGGCAGATGTTGGAATTCGACGCCGTTACGGAGGCACTCGGCCTTGCGGCAGGAGCGCGTCACGCGGAGCGCGTGCTGGCGCGCGAGGTGCGTGTCTTCGGACGGGAAAAGATTCCCGCGGGCGGATTCCTGGCGCTCTCGAACCATCCGGGCCTGACCGACACCCTGGCGCTCTTTTCGGCGCTTGATCGGCAAGATGTGATGACCATCGCGTTGGAGCGGCCGTTTCTGACGAATCTTGTCAACGTAGGCAAGCAGCTATTCTTCCTGCCGGACGAGGCGATTGAGCGAGTGGCGCTCGTTCGCCGGGTCGCCCGAGCGCTTCGTGATGGCAGGGCGGTACTGACATTTCCAGCAGGACACATCGAACCCGATCCAGATGTCTTCCGTGGCGCGGTGGATTCCCTGGCCACCTGGACCGAAAGCGCTGAGATCTTCGTCCGGCTTGTCCCGGGAACGCCAGTGATCCCCGTCTGCGTGCGAGGTGTAACGTGGGCCGGCGCAGCCAGCCATCCTTTGTTACGCCTGCGCACATCACTCGCGGACCGTCAACTTCTGGCATCGGCCATGCAGCTGCTATGGCAGCTCCTGTTCGGAGCACGTCTCGTTGCCGTGAGCGTGCAGATCGGAGATCCGATCGTGTGTGGGGAGGGGCGGCAGTTCGATGCCGAGGCGCTCCACCGGGCGGTGTTGGACGAGATGCGCCGGATGATCGAGCAGCCTCCGGCAGGGAAGTGGGAGTCGGCGCTGTGAGTCCGCAGTCCGCCGATACCGGGATGATCGGGGCTTCCACAACCAGAAGATCCCTTCGTATGCGAACCTGGATGACCCGGGTAGTTGTCGTTCTCGCGACTGTTCTGCTCCTCTACTGGGCATTTCGCAGCGCGCCGTTGACCGAGATCGGGCAGACTCTGCAGCGGATCAGCGCCTGGCAGGTACTGCTGATCGTGGCCATAAATATCGTGTTCCACGCGTTGATGGGGCTACGATGGTGGATCGTGGCACGGTCAGACGTGAGACAGGCGCGCCTCCTGGACATGATGATCGTGCGCCTGTCTGCCTTCGGCCTCAGCTACTTCACGCCCGGGCCTCAGGTCGGCGGCGAGCCACTTCAGGTCCTGTACCTTCGCCGGCGGTGCGAAGCCACTTTCGCTCGGGCGACCGCGACGGTGATCATGGATCGGCTGCTAGAGCTGCTGGCAGGCTTCGTCTTCCTGGTTCTCGGCGTGATGAATCTACTTCGACAGGGGCTTCTCAATGGGATCGACTTCCCTTCGCCGGCATTGCTGACCGCAATGGGCCTTGTGCTGGCGTGGCCAGTGGCGCATCTCGCCCTCCTGTGGCGCGGCAAGTACCCCATCACGGCCGCGCTTCGACTGGTGGGCCTCAGGCCGGCACCTCGGAGGATCTCGCGGATCGTCCAGGCATCCGAGCACCTGGCGGGGCGATTCTGCCAGCGTCGGCCCAGGATCATGCTGGCCGGTATCGGCATCTCCTTTCTGACCGGCGTGCTCGCCGTAATGGAATACGGTCTCATCACGTCCTTCCTAGATATGAAATTGACGCTGTGGCAGGTCGTGGCAGCCTGGACGGCGGGCTGGATCTCCTTCCTATTCCCGCTCCCCGGCGGACTTGGGGCGCTGGAAGCCAGCCAGGTTATTGCGCTGGGCTTTTTTGGGGTTTCCGGCGCGGCGGCACTTGGTGCCACCCTGCTTATGCGTGCCCGGGATCTCGTCTTTGGCGGCTTGGGATTGATCCTGGCTGCCCGGCATGTGAACTATGCTACAAGCAGCACGCCGCCTGCTTCAGCTTGATGCCGCAACCGCCGAGGCTCGGACTGGAAAGGCAATCATGAATGGGCTTACAATCACTCGAGAGGTCAGCGCACGAATCCCCACGAGGTACGGCACATTTGACCTGGTCCTCTTCAAGAGCAGCCTGGATGCCAAGGAGCACCTTGCCCTGTCACGAGGCCAGGTCAGAAATGGCGCCAGGATTCTGACGCGCATGCACTCAGAGTGCTTCACGGGCGATGTCTTGGGCTCGGTGCGTTGCGACTGTGGGGAACAGCTTGATCGCTCGCTCCAGCTGATCGGGCGGGCGGGCTGCGGCGTGGTCTTGTATCTGCGGCAGGAAGGTCGCGGCATTGGACTTCGCGACAAGCTTCTGGCCTACAACTTGCAGGACGATGGCCTCGACACGGTCGAGGCGAATCTGCGTTTGGGGCACCGGCCAGATGAACGCGACTACCGCGTGGCCGCGCTGATGCTTGCTGATCTTGGGGTCAACTCGATCAATCTCATAACAAACAATCCATCGAAGATCGACTCCCTAAGGCGGCTGGGCGTGCATGTGGCGCAGCGGACGCCCATTGAGATACCAGCCCGACCAGAGAATGCAGGCTACCTGCAGACAAAAGTCCATCGGATGAATCACTTGCTTGAGCTGGACGGTCAACTGCGCTTGTCCGGCGATCAAGCCTAGACCTCACAAGGAGCTAAGATGCAACTCAGAGGCCGCCACTACCCGATCATCATTTTGGGATTGATTACCGCCGCCCTGCACTTTGAGGCAGCCTTGGACCGCCGGATCTTCCCGGAAGGGCCGGATCCACTCTTCACTCTCAATGGCCTCGGATACCTTGGCCTATTGGGGGCGTACTTCCTGCCAATCGCCTGGTTTCGGCGCAGGCGGCCTCTGGTGTGGCGCACGCTGTTCGTCTACACGATCGTGACGATCTTCGCCTGGGTGGTCATCTACGTTGGTTTCTTCGTCATCAAAGATGGGCATCCTTTCTTTGGTGTGGACGCCATCTACGGCGTTCCCGCGAAGCTCGTGGAGCTTGCCCTTTTGTATTTCCTGGGGCAGGACAAGCCCTAGCGCGTCCTGCCGACGGGGGCTAAGATTCCGTGATGGAGCGGACGACAATCCATTTTGTGGGGCCGCGGCGTATCGAACTGCGTGGCGAACCTGTGGTCGCGCCGGGGGCCGATCAAGTTCTCGTGCAGACGCAGCTCTCGGCTGTCAGCGCCGGCACTGAAATGCTGCTCTTCCGTGGCGAGATCCCCGAGGCCGCGGATTCAGAGGCAGATACGATCAGTCGTGGACTGAGTTACCCGACCACATATGGATACTGTGCAGTGGGGCAAGTCGTCCAGGCAGGATCCTCGATTGAGCGAGGCTGGCTGGGCCGAGAGGTCTTCGCTTTTCAGCCGCATTCATCCCACTTCGCTGTGACTCCATCAGCGCTGGTTCAGGTCCCCGACGGCATGACCGCCGAGGCGGCCGTATTTCTCCCCAGCGCCGAAACGGCGGTGAACCTGGTCCAGGATGCGGCGCCCATTCTCGGAGAACGCGTCCTCGTGCTGGGGCAGGGCGTGGTGGGCCTGCTGAGCGCGGCGCTGCTTCACGAATTCCCACTCGAGTGTCTTGTAACCGCGGACCGCTACGCTGGCCGCCGGCAGGCATCCGAACGGCTTGGAGTCACCGCAGCGCTCGATCCCGCCGATCCCGATTTCAAGGAAAAGGCGCTCTCACACACCGGGAGTGGATTCACAGGCTATGATGCGGTCGTCGAGCTGACCGGGAATCCATCTGCTCTGGACGATGCCATCGCCCTCACAACGTTCAGCGGGCGCGTCGTGGTCGGTTCCTGGTTCGGGAGCAAGAAGGCCTCCCTCGATCTGGGTGGACGCTATCACCGTTCACGGATCAGAATTGTGGCGTCACAGGTAAGCACGATCGCGCCGGAGCTGGGCGGACGTTGGGACAAGCGGAGGCGCTTTGCCGTGGCATGGGAGGCCATTAAGCGGATCGGGCCGCGCCGGTGGATCACTCACCGATTTCCAATCGAGCGCGCGGCAGACGCATATCGCCTGCTTGATGAGTCGCCCGAAGCCTCGATCCAGATCGTCCTGGAATATCGCTGACCGGACCGTCGCTGCTGCTGCGGCCGAAGGAGAGGCCATGTACACGCTCGCCGTGCGCCGTCAGTTCATTGCACGCCACGCCCTCATCGGGGGCGACTGGGGCAGGGAGAACTTCCCGAACTCCCACCGGTATCTGATCGAGCTGCAACTTGGAGGCAAAGAGCTTGACGGGCATGGCTTCCTGCTGGATATTGTCGATGTTGAAAAGCGTTTGGACGACATCGTCGGTCATTTCAGGGAGGAACTGCTCAACGATCTTCCCGAGTTCGAAGGACTCAACCCCAGCCTCGAGCACTTCGCAAGGATCATCGCGCTGGCCGTTGACGAGCGCATCGATATGCGTAACCTGACCGCGCTCAAGGTCGTCTTGTGGGAGGATGACGTTGCATGGGTGGCGTACACGGTTCGCCCGTGATATCGAGGCGCCGACAGGCGCTTGATTCGGGGGCCTGCTCGGGTGCCCGTGAGCCATGAAGGTTGGGCTGATCATCTACGCCTCAATCGATACCATCAGCGGGGGATATCTGTATGATCGGATGCTGGTGTCGAAGCTTCGCGAACTGGGCGACTCGGTGGAGATCATCTCGATGCCGCGCAGTAGATATGCGCGCAACCTGCTGGACAATCTCACCTTCCAGATCGGCTCGGACTTCGATGTCCTGATCCAGGACGAGCTGAACCATCCGTCGTTGTTTCTGGCGAATAGACGTCTCGATCGATCACCGATCATCAGCATTGTCCATCACCTGCGTTCCTCCGAACGACGGCCGCGCTGGGAAAACACGGCCTGCCGTGCGGTCGAGCGGGTGTACTTGGAGACCGTCGACGGCTTTGTTTTCAACTCTGATGCCACGCGGGCGTCCGTGCAGGGGCTGACTCGCGAGTCCAAGCCGTATGTGGTCGCCACGCCTGGAGGTGACCGACTCGGCCAATCGACCCCCGAGCAGGTGAGGGAGCGTGCGCAGCAGGCCGGCCCGCTGCGGCTGATCAGTCTGGGAAGCGTGACTCCTGGAAAGGGGCTGGACATCCTTCTGGATGCTCTGGGAAGCCTGCCCCGGAACGACTTCAGCCTGGAGGTCGTGGGCTCTGGCGCCGCGGCGCCGGCATTCCAGGAAAACATGCGCCGCAAGGCTCAGCGCCTGCAATTGCCTGTATCGTTCTGTGGTGAAGTGGACGATCGCGTCCTGGGAGACAAGCTGCGGACTTCGCATGCATTGGTGCTGCCTTCGTACTACGAAGGGTTCGGCATAGCCTACCTGGAAGGAATGGCGCACGGCTTGCCTGCGCTCGGGACCAGGGCCGGAGCGATCCCAGATCTCATCAGCGACGATGTTAGTGGCTACCTGCTGGATCCGGGAGATTCGCGGGGACTTGCCGACCGCATCCGCTCGCTTGCTAGCGACCGCCAACTCTTGACGCGCCTTGGCTTGGGGGCGCTGAGGCGCTTTGCATCATCTCCCACGTGGGATCAGACAACCGAGGCAATCCGGCGATTCCTGTTGTCGGTCGCTCGGCAATAAGCATTAGAGGGTGCCAGCCGCCAGCGCGATCAGATAGGCCAAGAGGGCGCCCGAGGTTGCGCAGGCAAAGTTCACCAAGTCGTTGTTCAGCCAGGACCAACCGCGGCTGCGAACTGTGAGTGCTCCGCAGCGATGAACCGGGTGCTGTTCGGTTTCAACCTTCTCCAGCGTGCAAAGGTAGAGGCATTGCACGGTCGCTCCCAGAAAGGAATCAAGCAGAGCGCCGAGCAGGCCCGCGCCCGAGATCCAGAGGCTAGTGCTCGCTCCCGGGTTCGGTACGAGTATTGCTGCCGAGATGCCAATCACCGTTGAGCCGAGCAGCGCCGCAACCGTTCCCGCCGGTGACACACCTCCGGATGTCCCGGGCCGAACGCGCTGTTGCAGGCGCGTGATCAGGCGGGGCGGGCTGGATGACAGGACACCGAGCTCCGTCGCCCAGGTGTCAGCAGTCACGGCAGCGACCGATCCGGCAAATCCAAGCCACGGCCATAGGGCGCCCGGGTTGTAGTGTATTAGGATGGCGAACACGCCGGCCGTCAGGCCATTACCCAGGACCTGCCCCGCGTCGCGTTGCCCGCTCTTGGCATAGGCGCCAGCCGGTCGCCGGCCCAGCGGCTGCAGTCCCTTCTCCAACAGTGAAGAACTTATGAAAAAGGCCAGGAGCAAGACCGCCGCCCGCCAACCACCGAAGCCATAGACTGCGGTCCCGAGCAGGATGGCGGCGGTAGCGCCTCCACGGCTCAGACTCCGGGCTGCAACAGCCGCGGAGGATACGGCCAGGGCCAGCAAGAATCCGATCCCGAAGTGCATCGCCCTCAGGGCTGGAGTGGCGTCAGCATGACGAAGAGGACCGCCACCAGAAAGAGCAGGCTCGAAAGCGCCCCAGCGCCCCAAAGAACGATCGCCAGGGCCCGGCGCGTTCCCCAGCGGTAGAAGAAAAGGCCCGCAATCCAACCGATGAGACTGATCAGCGCGCTGACGAGCGGCACGATTATGAGCTGACTGGACGGCACTGCATCCGGACTGCGATCGGGCCGATACCCCAGCGCATAATGGGAGCTGGATGGAATAAGCAAGCTGATCCAAGCCGCGAGACCGATGTTTAGGAAGAGCGCCGCCAACCAGAGGTAGCGGACCAGACCAGACTCCCAGGCCCGGGAGAAGACGAAGGATGGGTACAGGGACTTAGAGGGCGCCTCTCTCAGGCTGCCCAGCTCCACGGCACGCGCGAACGTATCCAGAAATTCCAGCGGTTGTGCCGGCGAGATCGCATACACCCGCTTCGGTGTCCCCACGAGCAAGAGGCCCCGCAGGCGGCTCGCCAGGAATTCGACCACGCCGAGGTCGCGGTGGCCTCTGAGACCCAGAATCGCTCCAGGCATTGGCAAGGGTGGCACGGTAAGCGGATGCGTTAGGTCTTCCACGGGGCGCACCCACTCAATGTCAGCCAAAGGGATGACCTCATTGCGTAATCCCCAGCGAAGCTCCAATGTGTCGCGATCGAGGCGGTACTGGGCGCGATACAACGCGTAGGCGCGATAGCCGAGAAGGGGGACGGGCGCAAAAGCGAGCAGGCCGACAAGGAGATAGATAACAAAGGCCGGGCCCACGGCCGCGGCCGACAGTCGCCAGAACCCCCAAGCGGAAAGGCAGGCGAGCGCCAGCAATAGCAGCGCATGCAAAAGCATGCCCGCGCGTTTGGCCGGAGGAAAAGAACCGGTGTTCATATGGTCGCCCCAGGGCTTGGTCCAGAAGGGCCGGCGATGCTAGGCCGCCGCGAGTTCCGACCGTAACGCCTGGCAGACTGTCTCCACCTCGTCTTCCCGCATGACGCCCGAGAATGGCAGGGCGAGGCCGCGGCGACCCAAGTCCTCCGTGTTCGGAAAGTCGCCCTGGCGAAATCCGAAGCGGTCAACCATGTACGGCTGCAGGTGAACGGGGAGGAAGTAGGGTCGAACAGGAATGCCCCTCGCGGACATGCGTCTTGCCAGGCCATCGCGATCCACTTGTCGATCGAAATGCACCACGTACACGAACCAGGACATGCGCGTCGTGAAGGGCTCGATCGTTGGAGGTCGGACCCTGTCCATATTCTCAAGTCGCGACCTGTACCATCTGGCGACCTGATCGCGCTTTGCCAGCAGCTCCTGGAGTCGCGTCATCTGCACCATCCCAACCGCAGCCGACATCTCGTCCAGGCGATAGTTGTACCCGAGGTGAGTGTGCTGCAGCCAGGTGTCACCTGCGGCCCGGCCCTGGTTGCGCAGAGCCCGCATCAGATCAGCCGCATCATCGTCATCCGTTACGATCATCCCGCCTTCGCCTGTGGTGATCTGTTTGTTCGGATAGAAGGCATAGACGGCAGTGTCCCCTGCGGTTCCCGCGAGCTTTTGCCTGTACTCGGCACCAAGAGCCTCGCACGCATCTTCGATCATCACCAAGCCGTGCTCCGCGGCGACGCCACGAATGGGATCGAGGTCCGCCGGCTGCCCGAAGACATCGACTGCCAGGATCGCCCTGAGTGGTCCATGCCCCGCGGCCCCATTGCGCGGCAGCCAGCGCTTCTCCGCAACATGGCCCATGCCGATATCTCGCGCGGCCAGCGCCACGAGTTCCGGATCCATGTTGCCGGTGGCGGCATTGACATCCACGAAGACCGGAATCGCACCCTCATACAGTAGCGCGTTGGCGGAGGCCACGAACGAGAATGGGGTCGTGATGACGAGATCACCGCGGCTGATGCCCGCCGCACGAACACACAGGTGCAGCCCAGCCGTCCCCGACGATACCGCGATGGCGTGCGATCGACCGGTGTACTGGGTGAAGGCCTTCTCGAAATCCAGCAGCCAGTGCCCCATACTGAGGAACGGCGTATGCAGCACCTCGACCACGGCGTTGCGTTCGGCCGCCGTAAGGTCAGGCGATGACATCTGGATCTGGTGGGTCACCGTGGCATCACAGTCAGAGATCGAAGCCTGTCCACGATCTCTTCGATTGGGATCAGTTCGGTGGAGGCGTCGGATCGACGCTTCAATTCTACCATTCGGTCTCGAAGGTTCCTCTCGCCCACGGTCAGCCGAAGCGGAAACCCCAAAAGGTCGGCGTCGTTGAACTTGACGCCCGCGCGCTCCTCCCGATCATCGAACAGCGCCGCGACGCCGGCGGCCTCCAATCCGAGGTGGATCGCCTCCGCGGCGCTCTTCGTATCCAGCTCTCGCGAGGGCAAGTGCAATACATGGACATCAAACGGTGAGGCTCCCAAAGGAAATCGGAGGCCTCGGTCATCATGGTATTGCTCCGCAAGCGAGAGGAGAATGCTGAAAAATGCGGTTCCCGTGCGATCTGCCAGCAAGATACCGGCACGAGCCACCAGCGGTGAGCCGCAGACGCTGCACGGATCTCCGGGATGGGCGAGCGTAAGATCGCAGATCCTGCCGGCCTCGTAGTCGCGCCCGTAATTGGTGTTCAGCAGGTGAAAACCCAGTTCGTTCGCACCAGCAACGAGATTCGATGAGTCAGGGACCAGTTCGTCGACGAGGACAAAAGCGCTGCGAAGACCGATCGGGGAGGCATACCCGGGGACCGCCCCGGCGGCGAGGATCTCATCGTGTACTGCCGGACGCACGGGGCCCGCGGCAGCGTGCAGCTTGCCTTCGCTGAGTTGCATGTCTCCGCGGATCAACACGAACACGAGTTCGCCGTCCCCGAGTCGGGTGTACAGCAAGGTCTTTGCGGTGCGGGTCTGCGGCACACCCAGGAAACCGGAAAGCGCCTCGATCGTCGAGCATTCTGGTGTCGCGACGCGCTCGAGCGGCAGCGGCGGTTCGGCGGCATGTGGTAGTTTGCGAGCCTGGGTCATCTCCGCCGAGGCAGCATAGCCGCACTGGGGACAACGGAACAGGCGATAGTCCCCTGCAGGTATGTCGGCCACGACCTCGCCATCAGCTGTTGTGAAAATCGGGAGACCGAGGGACTCAAGCAGGGTTGGAGGCTCCCCAAGAAGGCGGCGCAAGCGGGAGACGGCCTGGTTGCCCAGAGCCGTCAATTGCTCCTGAGCACGCAGGTAGCCGGCACGGATCAAGTATCTCTCGCCGTCGGTCCTTGCCCGCGCGGGCATCTCGCGGCGCGTTTCGATCTGAAGTTCTTGGAAGCGCATCTCAAAGAAAGACCCTAAGGGACCTTGCTTGCCTTAGGGTCGTGTCCCCGAGGTCGAGATCTTGCGCCGCCGGGCGCCCGTCGTGCCCGCGGCCGCTTCCTGCTGCGGCGCCCGCGCGGGCCCGGTCTCTGCCATGGGCCCTGGTTCGTCAGCTTCAGGCGGGGTGGGTTGCGCGGGTTCAAGGCCCAGATCGACAGATTCTTCCATGCGGATCTGACCTCTCAGGAAGGCCCCATCGTCGGTGACGAACGCCGTGGTGGTGACATCACCCCAGACGCGACCACTTGCACGGATCTCCAGCTTCTGCGTGGTGATATTTCCGCGAACGGCACCGGCCACTATGACCGCATTTGCCCTGACGTTGTTGCACGTAACCCGGCCGGTCTCGCCAACGACCAGCAGCCCGCGCAGCGCGATCTCGCCCTCAAACGCACCCTCAATGCGCACCCCGCCGGAACCGCTGATGGATCCGTGCCATATCACTCCGGGGCCAAGGACAGACGTGATCCTTTCAACGGCTGCGGCCGACGGGGCTGACTCGGGGGACGTCGTTGTTCGTTTGAACATCCGAGATATTCTACCTTAGAACGCCCGGATGACTTTGGTGTGCTCCCGCCGGGCCTGCAAGTGGATCTTGAACAGCGGCCCCCGGCACGTGGGTGAACAGCAATGGCAGGGGTACTGGGCGGCGTGCACCTCGCCATCCTCATCAGCCCCCGTTGGATTGTGGTCGTAGGTCAATTCATCTCCAGCCTCAATGTCGCCCAGGGCATAGATCCAGACGCTGCGCCGACGGACGACAGCTTCGCAGTAGGGTCCGCAAGAGTGGTTGATGAACCGGGCTTCATTGCCGTCTACGGCCGCGTCGATCACTGTCCGGTCGTCGACAGCAAAGAGCAGCACCAGCGAAGGCTCGGACGGGCCGACTGCATAGCGCGCGTCCGCCTCCCTTGGAGTGAGGCGCTGGCCCAGGTAATCGATGATCCGCGTCCCCCGCGCAATGCGTCGAGTGGCGGATGCACCCAGGCCGGCAATGTCACACGTACCTCAAATGCGAAGAGTCGCAACAGTGAGGTCATGGGAAAGGGCTTTCGAAACACACAGCCCGGCAGTTGCGGCGCCCGAGCACAGGACGGCCTCGGCCTCGCGGCAAATCGGCCAGTCTCTAGGAGTCAGCGGCCTGTGTGTGGCCCGCTCCGCGTGCAGCAAGATAGATGCCTGCCATGATAAGCAGCGCACCTGACAGGACGAAGGATCCCGGCTTTTCGTCCAGAATGAAATACGCAAGAATTGCCGATCCGACCGGCTCGCCCAGAGTGGTGACCGCCACGAAGGCTGCCGGCAGGTACCGCAACGCCCAGTTGTACGTTGAGTGGCCGAGGAGTTGCGGGACCAGCGCCAGAAGGACGATCCAACCGTATGCCACAGGCGGGAGGGACAACACCAGACCGTGCGAAATCACAGCGGCGGCCAGAAGGCCGATCGAAGCGCATCCGTAGACCAGGAAAATGTAGGGGACGAGGGACAGCGTAGCCCGAAGGTGCCTTCCCAGCAATAGGTAGCCGCTTACAGCCCACGCTCCGGCGAGCGCCAGAAAGTTGCCCCAAAGACTGCTGCCCCGCAGCGTCGTGCCCAAGGCCGTGCAGTGCAGGCTGCCCTCCCAGGTGCACGCCTCGCCCACGGCGATGATGATCCCCCCGGCGACTGCCAACGCCAATCCGACCATCGCTGCGCGCCCGAGTTTTTCGCCAAGGAAGAAGGGCGAAAGAAGCGCGACCCAAAGAGGGCCGGTGCTGACCAGGACGACCGAGCTTGCCACTGTCGTGTATTCAAGCGAAGAGATCCAAGTGGCGAAGTGCACTGCCAGGAATGCCCCCGAGACTGCAGCGAGCAGCAGTTCCCGCGGGCGGAGGGCGCGGAGTTCGGTGCGATGACGGGCAAGGGCGATGGGCGCCAGGAACAAGGTCGCGAAACCGAGCCTCAGGGCAGCGATTGTGATGGAAGGAGCATGCTGCTGGGCGAGCCGGATGAGTATGGAGGCGGTGGATACGGCTACGATTGCGATGCCCAAGGCGACGGGCAGCACGAGGCGCGACGGTCTTGTCTGCATGATGGATGCCGGGAACGGATGGACCTGCCCGGCAAGTATACCCTTGCGATTCATGCCTGCCGGTGGTCGGTCTTTGTTGGCGAAGCGTTAACGTGCGGGCGCCTACGCTTGACAGCACGCCGGCCGACGAATAGAATTTTGATGAATAATGTCATAAAAATCAATTTAGGACTCACCGGGAAAAAGGAGAGCAAGAATGGCTTTTGAGCTTCCCAAGTTACCTTATGCGGTCGACGCACTGGAGCCGTACATTGACGCCCAGACGATGACCATCCATCACGACAAGCATCATGCCGCCTACGTGGCAAACCTGAACGGCGCGCTCGAGAAGCATCCTGAGCTGGCAGGCAGGGCCCTGGATGCGCTGCTGACCGACCTCAACGCCGTGCCTGAAGACATCCGGACCGTGATGCGAAATCATGGCGGCGGCACTTGGAACCATGGCCTGTTTTGGGAGATCATGGCGCCCAAGGCCGGAGGCTCGCCGAAAGGGGAGCTGGCCAAAGCGATCGAAGCCGGATTCGGCTCGTACGATCAGTTCAAGGCTGAGTTCGAGAAAGCCGCCAACGGCCGCTTCGGCTCCGGCTGGGCATGGCTGGTCAAGAAAGCCAACGGCCTGGCGGTCGTTTCAACCGCCAACCAGGACAATCCGTTGTCAGAAGGTGCCTCACCCGTACTGGTTGTCGACGTCTGGGAGCACGCATACTACCTCAAGTATCAAAACCGCCGCGCTGAATACGTTAGCAATTGGTGGAATGTGGTGAACTGGGAAGCGGTGGCCGGCCGTTTTGCTGCGGAATAGCTTCCGGTTACGGCGGTCGAGCGATCGTGCCGCCTCGGTCCATTCTTTGATCCGGAACCTATGTTAGAATTCATGGGAGCTGATTTCGCACAAGGAGAGGACCGATGACCCACATAATCACCAGTCTTTGCGTTCGCGATCGGGGCTGCATTGAAGTCTGCCCGGTTGAGTGCATGGTTCCGGGTTTCCCCAAGGCGGAGTGGCCGTGGATCTATATCGATCCCGATACTTGCATCGATTGCGGCGCATGCATTCCGGAGTGCCCGTATGCGGCCATCTTCCCAGAGGACGAGGTGCCATCGGCCTATGCCGCGAAGGGTGGCGAGTACATCAGCAAAGTCGGTCTGACCGGGCGTGTTGAGGGGACGAATCATAGCGGCAAGCCGATCATGCTGGACACAGCCCGGCAGCTCACGGTAGGGGAAGTCGTGGACCTGACGCCGGACATCAAGCCCAACTACGATTTCTTCAAGACCGGTCCAGGCTACAGCACCAAGGATGTGGATGACGGCACGTAGTCGCCGCTGAAAGAAAAATCCTTGAAGCCCGTTCCTTGGAGCGGGCTCTTTTATTCCACCGGCAATGGTCATGTCATGACCGCCACGGATCGCTTGGCGGCATCCCGAAGGAGGAGCGGATGAATAGCCATTTCATGGGAGTCCGTAGTGCTGTGTTTCTTGGTGCGGTTGCCTTGGCGGTACTCGCATGCAATCTGCAGTTTTCCATGCCTAGCGAGGCGCAGGACGCGCCAGAGGGCGTAGCGGCCGCAACGATCTCCGCGTCGGTCGCCGCCGAGCCGCCGGCGGCAATGGCCACGCAAACAGCCACCGAGTCCGCCACGGCCACCGTTACCGCGACCGCCGGCCCGCCGCCCATCGTGACGATCGCCGCCGCCGGCGGCAGGCTGAATGTGCGACGAGGGCCCGGCGCGGAGTACGATACCGTTGGTGTGTTCCGGGACGGACAGTCGACGGTCGCCACTGCCCGCAACGCCGACGGCAGCTGGGTGCTGATCAATGCGCCGAATACTTCGAAAGGCCTGGGTTGGATCACTCTGAAGACGCAATACACAACGGTGACCGGCGATGCATTGGGACTGCCCTTGATGGAGGTCGCCGTTGCCCTTCCCGCATACATCCGCAACTGCACTCCTCGCGAGATGCTGGTGAATCCGGGCGGCGCAATCCTGCTGGAGCGCAGCAGCTCGCCGGACAATCAGTTGCAGTTCTTCCCGGGGGAGTACTCCGTGTTCGACCAGACCACAGAAACCACGGTGGGCGATGTCACCGTATTCGAGGGGAAGACCATCGACATCAAGAAGGATAGCTCCGGCAAGAGCTTCAGCTGTCCCTGATAGAGACGGGCGCACACAGCGATCAGGTTTCGGATAGCATCATGGAGAAGCCGCGGCCTGAAGCAGGTCCAAGCCGATCCGCGTAGCCGCGGCCACGTCGCCGCTCTCAAGCAACACCACAGCGACCAGCGGCGTTCCTTGCCAATCAGGTGGGGTGCCCGCCACAAACCATGTGAGGATCTGACCGGCCGAGGACGCCGTGATGCGCCACTGCCAAGTGGCCCCATCCGCCGCGCCGTAGTGCAGGGCGATCTCTTCAGCCGCGCGCTGTGAGAAGACGGAGCGAGACTCACCAAGTGCCGGCAGGACAACCCAGCCCTGACGAGGGGTGTCTACCGCGACGGCTATCCGCGGACTTGGCCGCACTCCGCCATTGCTCAGGGTGGCCGCCGCGACAGCCATCTGTAGCGGACTGATCCGAGGATGCGTGGCTCCAGCGCCATCGACCGGTACTGCAACCGGCATGCGGACACGAGGCGCCGCATAGAAGCCCAAGGATCGATACACTTCCACCGTGGTCGTCGCGCTCGAGTCAATCCTAGCTGCGGCGATCAGCGGCAGAGCCGCATCGGCTAGAGCATAGGCGCCCTGAGTCGCACGGTTGAGCAGAGGTGTTCCGTCATGCCGTATTAGGCCAGCCCCAATCGCATCCAAGTCGTTGGCATCATATGTCGGATGTGATGCCATGGCTAGGATCTCACCCGAGCTGGCATGCATCAGCAGGGCTGCGCCAGTGAGGTTCTCGAGGCCGGCGTCAGCGCGCTCTTGAAGCCCGAGGTCGATGGTCAGGCGCACGTCCAGCCCTCGCGGCGGAGTCCCGTACGTCAATTGATTCCAGACCAGCAGGCTCACGGGGTAGCCCTGGGTTCCCCGCAGGTAGGTGTCCAACGAGGCCTCGAGGCCGGCCTGGCCATACGTCGGGTGCGTGTAGCCAACTATCGGCCCCAATGCCGGATATTCATACACGCGCCCCAAACTCCCGCTTACTCCGAGCGTCGTACTTATTCGCGCGTTGTTGCGGTCGAGAAGGCTGCCCCGCAAAACGTAGCGATCAGCGATGGCGCGGCGTCCGTTATCCGTTCGCGAGAGGAGATCGGGACCGCGTGCTATTGCCCACCAGGACTGGAGGATGGCAGCCGTCACAATGCCCGCTGCGAGCAGCGCCGCGACTACGGCGTACGGTTGCGCTGAGCCGAAGGGCGCGCTGTTGTGGCCGGTGTGAGCGCTGATGCTGACGAGCATTGCCGCGGCGACGGCGGAGGTGAGCAGGGAAGAGCCGCCGTACGAAACAAAGGGAAGTGTTACACCAGTAAGCGGCAACATGCGCAAATCCCCGCCGATGATCAGCAAGGATTGAACGCCCAAATAGGCGGTGAGACCGGCGGCCAGCAGCCTATGAAATCTGTCTGTGGCTCGCAATGAAATCACCAGACCGCGGGTCAAGAGCAGCGCGTAGACCGCCAGCAGGGCGAGGCCCCCCGCAAGACCCGACTCCTCAGCGATGGCGGAGTAGATGAAGTCGGAGTGAGAGACCGGAACCAGGCCGGGACTGCCCAGGCCCATGCCGCGGCCCAGGATGCCTCCGTTGGCCACGGAAAGTAGAGATTGGATGATCTGGTAGGACCGCCCACTGGGATCGATCCACGGGTTGAGCCATGATTCCAAGCGCGCCTGAATGATGTCCACGAAGAAGTAACCGGTCACGGCAGCCAGCCCAAGCGCGACCACCGTGGCGATCAGAACGCGTCTTCTCTCCGTGGCAAGGTAAAGGATGATCGTGTAGAGGAGGATGAAAATGCTGGCGCTGCCCAGGTCCCGCTGCACCAATAGGAGCAGCAGCGCCACTCCGGCGACAAGAATTGTGGGCAGAAGCAGGGGGAAAGTTCGGATCCGAAGTTGCACCTGGTCGGACAGGTAGGCCGCGAGATACACCACCAGCAACAGCTTGAGCGGTTCGGATGGCTGAAGGTACACGCCGCAGCAGCCCAGCCAAAGCCGAGGGCCCGCTCCTGTGGGGCTCGTGCCGAGGAAGATCGTCAGGGCGGTTAGGATCAAGCCGCCAGCCAGGAGAACGTACTTGTACCGCCGGAGCACACTCAGATCTCCCCAGCGACCGACAAGCCACGTAGTCGCCCCGGCGCTGAAGCAAAGCCAAGCCACCTGCCGCAGCCCGAAGGATGCGTCAAGTCGCCAGATGGTCAAGACGCCCCAACCGCACAGCAGGGCGCAGAGGGCCAAGGCGAATGGATCGCGATTCGGGAAATGGCGTTCGACGAGCAGCTGAAGCACGACGAACACGGTCAGCCATACCAAGACACCCAGCCAGTGTGACAGCCTGAGGGTTGCGGCCCACGATCTCTCGCGGACCACGGGCGACAGCGTGAGCACGAGGCCCTGCAGGAGGACAAAGACGGCCGCTAGTGCCAGCAGGCGGCGCGCGTTTCGATCAATCAATCTGTCCCACCCAACATGCGGGTGCCCGGCCCTCCAGCGGATCATCGCGACACAGCCCCCGCAGGTACTGCAGGTCCCCCCAGTCCCACTTCCGGTCGGGGGCCTCGACAAGTGCCCGAGGCTTGCCGTTCCACATCCAGGGAAACCAGCTGACGGAACAATGGAAATGTATCAACGTGCTGGCCACGACGGAAACCAGGAAGGCATATCTCCAAGCGGAGCGCCGCAAGAGCGGGGATCGGAGCACGGGGATGAGGAAGTACATGAGGTACGGAATGATGTCCACAAAATAGCGCGGCCCGATAGACCAGGCTCCTCCCCAGTCCTCGAAAAGCGAGGTGGTGATCCAATGCGTCAGTAGGATGCCCAGGATATACAGGTCTAGGTTGGCCTTCGACATGCCGCCCCTGGCGGCCGCCCGGCAGGCGCCGCATATGGCAAACAGGAATACGGGCGTGAAGGTGAACAGCCCCCGGTTTGGGCTCACAAGCGTCCCCACCAAGGCTTCTCCAAAAGCAGCCGGAGTTGCCATCCTCTCAAAGAGCTGATACGAATAGGGCGGAAACACATTGCCGTAGGCACTCAGGTTCAGGATGGCGTAAGGCAGCAGGACCACAAGGGCGCCCAGTGCGTAGGCCCCAACTCGACGGCGGACGTTTAGCAGGAAATATAGTCCGAAGAACGCGAATGAGAGGCTGTTCGTCGGCCGTACGAGGTAGGCGAACGCCAAAATGAGGCCGGTGGCGAAAATGGCCCGGTTCTTCCGAGGCGCTGCAAGAGTCAGATACAGGGCAATCAGCAATAAGAGAACAGATGGACCGTGCTGCCATAGGGCGCGACTGGCCGTCGACCACATCGAAGTGGCAAGAGCGAAAATGACTGCCACCGTGATGGAGATGCCAATGCTCCCGAAACGCCTGGCCACCAAGTACATGGCTGCAGCTGCCGCCGCGACGATGGCCGAGGCCACCAGCTTCTCGAGCCGCGCGGTACGTTCATCTGGTCCGTGGGTATCGAGATAGGAGTAGAGGTCCGTCGAGCCGGACAGGGGCAATACCGCGTTGGCGATTAGGACGGCAGGCGTGACTAGCAGGGGGGTGGCTGCAGGGTAATAATAGTAGACGTGACCGCCGATCAATCGCAGGCGGTAGTCGAGGTCGAGGTCCATGACGGGACGATACTCATCGAGATCGAGATTGCCCTCGCGCAGGATGCTCGCCGCAACATGAAATGTCCACGCGGAATCGGTGCTCGTCGTGACCGGGCTCGCCGCATGGATCGTGAACGTCAGGATGGCAAGGCCAGCGAGGGCGAGACCGTCCCCCAGCCGCCGCGCAGGCAAGCGGCCCTGACCGGTTTCATTCGTCCCCATGTGCTAGAAGGCGAGGTACTTTCTGACCAAGGGGCCCAGTTTCTGAACAATTTCCTGAGGAATGGCGTCGGGCTTGGTGATGATTGCGCCCGCCAACGCGTTGGGGCACTCGCATTTTCGCTCGGAGGGCAGCGTCTCCAGCAACCGCCTGATTGCCAACTGTGCGAGGGCCGTGTTCTTCTCCAAGGTCCGGACGACGGTTTCCACCGTCACGGGCGCCGCGCTTTCGTGCCAGACGTCATAGTCCGTGACGTGCGCCATGACGGCGTAGCAGATCTCGGCCTCCCGCGCCAGGAAGGCCTCCGGAGCGGCGGTCATCCCGATCAATGACATGCCCCAGGACCTGAAGACCTTGGATTCTGCCTTGGTGGAAAAGCGCGGTCCCTCGATGGTGATAAATGCACCTCCGTCGTGTACGGTTCCCTCGGCGGCGCGCACTGCATCGGAGAGGCGCGCGGAAAGCTCGCGACAGAACGGTTCGGGCGTGCTGAGGTGAGCGATGATGCCATCACCGAAAAAGGTGCGGGCGCGCCCTTTCGTGTAATCGAAAAGCTGGTCCGGGATGACGATGTGCCCGGGGATCAGCTCTTCGCGAAGGGATCCGCAGGCGCTCACACTCACAATGCGTTCCACTCCGAGCGCTTTCAGCGCGTACAAGTTGGCGCGATAGGGAACTTCGGTGGGCATCAGCCGATGGCCCAACCCATGCCGCGCCAGGAAGGCGATCTTGCGGTCATCCAGGTCGCCGATCAAGATCGGAGCGCTAGTCGGTCCGTAGGGCGTATCGACGGCCACCGACCGCGTGTTCTGCAGGCCACGCAGCTCATACAGGCCGGAGCCACCAATGACAGCCAGCGCGATGGACTCAGCCATCCTGCCCTCCGGTCCTTGTCCCTGACACCAAGCCCTCGGCTGGGAGCGTCACAAGAAGCCTCACTGAACCGCACTTGATTTCGTCGCCGCTCATTAGTACGGTGGAGCCCTCAAGTCGCTGCCGATTTAGACGTGTGCCATTCGTGGAGTCCAGATCATCGACCCACCATTGTCCGTCGTGGAAGCTGAGCCGCGCGTGCCGGGCCGAGATCGCCTTATCCCCAAGGGCCACATCGGAGAGGGGATCGCGACCGACGGTCACCTCGGGCTGCGCGAACTGGCGGACGAGTGGCTTCTCATTGCGGGTCTTGACCTCAAGTCGAATGGGGGGCACCCTGCTGCGGGCGCCGGAGGCCGAGCCAAGACGCAGTTCCTGCCACATCATCCACAGGGCAAAACCCAAGAAACCGTACAGAGCCGCAACCGCGAGCAGGCGCAGAGCCAGGACTATCGGTGCCGTCATGGCTTCTTTCTGAGAGCAACGGATCTTGAGCGAATGATGGCGGTGGCGCGGTCTGCGCCAACCTGGCTGCGGGGGCCGGTGTTGCCCAGATCGCGCTGCGGCAGCGGCACGTCCTGCCCGAATATCAAGGAGACGCCCGCGAGCGAGATCACATCACCCGGGTAGAGCACCGTCTGCGACGTCCGCTGTCCGTTGATGAATGTGCCGCCGGACGAGTTGAGATCAAATAGCACGTATCGGCTCTTTATCGCGCGCAATTGGGCGTGGTGGCGCGAGACCCGAGGGTCGTCGATCACCAGATCATTGTCCAGGCGTCGTCCAATGTTGACGACGGTTCGCGTGAGCGGATGCTCTTTCACTCCATCGACGATCAAGAAGGCGTTCTCCGGAACGACCGGGAACTCCTCCGGGTCGCGGTGCGCATCTGTGTCTCTCTGCATTTCCTGCGTTTGGCTGACGGCCTCGGCGGTGTGCGAGGCTACGACCTTGAAATCGTTGGGGCTGAGGGCCGGATCTTCCGCGAAGGTAAGCGTCGGTGGCGCATCGAAGCGCAAGCCTGCGTCGGATGCCGCCGTCTTGATCAGCTGGATCAGCGCTTCGACAAGATCCGGCGCCCGCCAGCGCTCCGCCGTGCTGCCGTGCAGGAGCAAGGTATAGACGTTGGGCGCCACTCGCGTGCCGCCAGGCTCCAGCCTGACACTGGCCTCAATTGCCGCGCTAAGACGCCTAACGAGCAGGTCCTCGGGATTCTCCCCTGGGAGCGCCCGAATAAGCCTAACCTCCAACAACTCGCGCAGCCGTGCTTCGAGTCTATCCAACTTCATTCTTTGACTCACACCAGCATGGAAAATTATAACGCTTTCGGCGTGACGAATTGCGATGCAGTGCTTGGAAGAGTCGATGCTGCCAACAAACGTCCGAGGCTCCCGTAGGGGAGCCTCTATGCGATTGTGGGTCCGGGTCCGGAGTGGCGCGTCGATCGTTAGCGCCCGGCGGCATCCCGGCTTGATAGTGCCTGTCCGCAATTCGCGCAGCGCACCTCGTCCGCGGTCACAACGAATCCGCAATTGGGACAGACACTGGGTTGGGCGCTGCCCATGGGCGCTCCGCATGCAACGCAGCTACCAGCCCCCATGGGATTTGCCGTTCCGCAGTACTCGCAGGTAAGGCGACTGAGCCTCTGGGAGAGCTCGAGGCCGGCACCAAGGGCACTCGTGGTGCGATCGATGGTTGCCCATACTCGCTCCATGAGTTGGATGTTTTCGACGTCCTGGGCAATGTCATCCAGACGGTGCAGGAGGTTCCACGGGTTTGCCAACGTTGCGATCGTGGTGCGGCCAAGGCTGGCGGCAGTCCCCAACCATTCTTGGGTCCCGGATTGAACGAGCACGCCATCCGGCGACTTGCGTATGGTGATGGTGATGGCCGTCTGGCCGCCGGAGGTCGTTCCCGGCCGCGTTGCGATTTGTACCGCGAGGTCGTCACTCTGGCCAACGACCTGGGCGCGAAGATTGCCTCGGTCGAATTCGGCGATGAGCCCGCGAGCGATGTCAACGGGACTCAGCTCGCCATGGTAGAACTTCCTGTCCATGTTCGGGATTATAATCGCGAACCAATCCGACCCCCTCTGGATCAAAGATCATGCACAGCTCACGAGGCCTATACCCAGCATTGCTGATTGTCGCGGCGTGCTGCGCGCCATCCCTGCTCAGCGCTCGTGGTCCGCGGCCAGTGCATGCCCAGGCTCCCGCCACTGATACTCCAGTGCCTGGCGCTGGTCAGGCCTACATCACGAATACATTCGAGGGCGAGCCTGCCATCAATGTGCGTGTGGGCCCCAGCACGATCATCTTTCCGATTCCTTGCGGCGCTCTTCCGTACGGTGCGAGCGCCGTAGCCTTGGGGACGACTCCGGCGAGGGAATGGGTGCAAATCGAGCATCCCGAGTGCCCGGGAGGCGTCGGCTGGGTGTACGCTGCGAATGTGACCCTATCCGGCGCCCTGCGCGTCGTCGAATCCCCCGCTACACCGTCGCCGCTGGCGACAGCCACGTTCGATCCCACGCTGGCGGCCGCCTTTCAGCAGGAACCCACGGTAACGCGTCTGCCGACTTTCACGCCGCCGCCTCCGCTAGCGCGGCCGACGTTCACCGAGGACGTACGTCCACTGGGTGCGTTCCCTGCTGGCGCGGCGATTCTGTCCGTTGCGATACTCGGCGGGCTCGTGCTTGCGGTGTCGTTCATCGGTCGCCGCTGAGGACGGGGCGCGGCGAGGGCAATGCGAACGCGAAGGATTGCTCTGCTGCTTCTGCTGGGCGGCGCCGAGCTGGGCATCTTGGTACACGTGCCACCGCAGCGCCAAGTCGTTGCGCAGCAACCCACGGGCTCGATTCCCACTGTGACCAGCACGCCGACCGGACCGACGGTGGGCGTTGACCCGAGCCTCGAGCGGGTCCGCGTGTATTCCGGACCAAGCAGCCTGACCTATCCTGCAATAGGTGTCCTGCTGACGGGGGTACGAGTGCCAGCCCTGGGAAGAGCCCTGGGAAACGACGATTGGATTCTGATCCGCTATCCCGGAGTCCCCGGTTCGCAAGCTTGGGTCTTTGCACTCTATGTGTCCCTGACGGGCACGGGCGGGCAGGAGTTGCCACGCGTGGAAGTGCCGCCCACACCCACTCCTGCGTCCACGCCGACGATTGATCCCACTCTTGCGGCAGCCTTCATCCCTGCGGAGAACGCTACTCGGCTTCCAACATTCACCGCCGCGCCTCCGCTTGCCGTTCCGACGTTCGTCGAGGACACGGGGGCGGCAGGCCGTATCCCCGTTGGCCTGCTGATCTTGGGGTTCGCAGTGGTGGGTGCCCTTGGAACCATGGTCTCGTTCCTTCGAGGGAGATAGCGCTGAAGCATACAGGAATGTGAAGGGGCTGGCAGACTTTTCTCGTCTGCCAGCCCCTTCGTTGCCTGAGTATTGACGGGGGGTGCTCAGTTGTTGCAGTCGCAAGATCCGCCGCAGGCGCACCCCTCTTCAGCGCGAGCGCGCCCTTGGCTTCGCGCCCCGGGACTATCCACCACGAAACCCGCACCGCGCTGCGGATCGTTCACGAAGTCGATCCTGGCCCCCTGCAGGTAGTCCATCGAAACCTGGTCGACCACCACGCGCACACCCCCCGACTCGAAAGTCCGGTCCAGGTCGCGAATATTGTTGTCCAGCGCCATTCCGAAGCTCGGGCCGCTGCAACACCCGTCACCTGCAACGTAAACGCGAAGGGCATAGCCATCGAGTTTGCGCTCCGTGACGATGTCATTGATGGCCTTGGAGGCCGCTTCGGTAACGGTTATGGTCTGAAGTTCAATGTCCTGAAGCATGCGAGTCTCCTGTTCCCGCCAGCTCGAACTCTGGTGCACCGCTCGGTGGCTGGCCAGTTGCGTTGAGGACATATATTATCAGAATAGGGTACCAGTGTCAACGGAGCCGCGGACGGCACATCTGCTTGACACAAACCCCTCGCACCTGTAAAATCGCCGTGCTTTTCGTGGGCAAGGCTCGGAATTATCGCCAACTCGGGAGGGAATACTCTACATGTACGCAATGCACGGCTTGACCACAATCGAGGCGATCGCCATTTGGTCGGTTTTCGGCGTCGCCATCCTGGGCCTGCTCTACGCCAACTTCCTTCGGCGTCAGATCCTGCGCGAAGACAAAGGTACGGAGAAGATGCAGGAAGTCTGGGGCGCCATCAAGGACGGCGCAGATGCCTACTTGAAGAAGCAGCTGCGCTCGATCCTGCCGCTGATCCTGATCCTGACGGCGGCACTTTTCCTTTCGGTATACATCGTGCCGCCATCTCCTGAGGCGCTGGAGCGATTCAGTTCCAGCACGCCGGAGCAGGTGCGCCTGATCATTGGCGTGGCCCGCGCCATAGCATTTGTGATGGGGGCGTTGTTCTCACTCACCGTCGGGCAAATCGGCATGCGCATGGCCATCCAAGGCAATGTGCGCGTAGCATCGGCATCCAGGAGATCCTTTGGGGACGCTCTGCGCATTGCATATCGCGCCGGCACAATCACCGGAATGCTTACGGACGGTCTGGGATTGCTGGGCGGGACCGTCATATTTATCGTTCTTGGAATTGCTGCACCTGACGCCTTGCTCGGGTTTGGCTTTGGCGGGACCCTGCTGGCCCTCTTCATGCGAGTGGGCGGTGGCATCTTCACAAAGGCTGCGGACGTGGGTGCCGACCTGGTGGGCAAGGTGGAAGCCGGCATCCCTGAGGATGACCCCCGTAACCCCGCTGTCGTAGCCGACCTCGTGGGGGACAACGTCGGTGACTGCGCTGGCATGGCTGCGGACATATTTGAGTCTTATGAAGTGACAATGGTTTCAGGCCTGATCCTCGGTCTGGCGTTGTGGCATCTCACCGGCCGTCTTGAATGGATCATCTTCCCACTGATAGTGCGCGGCATCGGCGTGTTGTCTTCAATCGTTGGCACATACGCTGTGCGCGGCGGCCCGGGCAAGAGCGGCGATGCCATGGCGGCGATTTTCCGAGGTTTCCTCTCGTCTGCTGCAATTTCGGCTGCGCTTTTCTTCATAGCGGGCTTCCTCTACCTGAAGGCGCCGGAACTCGGCGGTTGGTGGAGAATACCGGCGACAGTTGGAGCTGGCGTGCTGTTGGCGATTCTGATCGATCGCCTCACGGAATACTTCACTGGAACGCACGCGGCGCCGGTTCGGGACATCAAGAAAGCAGCGGACACCGGTCCGGCCACGCTCATCCTGCAGGGTGTTTCAGTGGGATTCGAGTCTTCGGTATGGGCAGTCCTGGTGATCGCCCTGACGATCGTGGCCTCCATATTGATTTTTGGGTCGATACCTGGTGCGAACGCGGCCACGCGTGTGACGTTTATTCTCTACGGCGTCGCCATGACCGGCATTGGCATGCTGACGCTCACCGGCAACAACGTGGCCATGGACTCGTTCGGTCCGATCTCCGACAATGCCAACGGCATCGGTGAGATGTCGTGGTCAGGCAAGACGGACCGAGCCACGAAGGATGCCCAGCGGATCATGGCCGACCTGGACGCCGTCGGCAACACGACCAAGGCCATCACCAAGGGCGTGGCCATCGGCTCGGCCGTGATCGCGGCTGTGTCGCTGTTCGGGTCTTTTCTGGTGGACGTGTCCCGCGCCCAGACGATGCTGGGAATTCCGTTGGAGCAGCAGATCTCGTCCACGGGCATCCGGATCGACGTGCCGCAGGTTTTTGTCGGCATGCTGATCGGCGGAGCGATCCCGTGGCTGTTCTCTTCGTTTGCGATTCAGGCTGTGAGCCGGGCGGCCTCTCTCATTGTGCTTGAAGTGCGCCGGCAATTCAGGGCCGGGGTGCTCAAAGGCCGCATCAAGCCGGACTATCGCCAGGCTGTGGAAATCTCGACTGCCGCTGCACAAAAGGAGCTTGTCGGATTGGCCCTGCTCGGCATCGTGACGCCGGTCGTGGTGGGATTGCTCCTCGGAATCGAGGCCGTGGGGGGCCTGCTTGCAGGCATCATCATCTCCGGCCAACTCCTGGCTGTGTTCCTTAACAACTCAGGGGGAGCCTGGGACAATGCGAAGAAGCTGATCGAGGACGAACCCATCAGCATCGCCAGGAACACGGGCAAAGGCTCCGAGCGCCACAAGGCCGGCGTCGTGGGTGACACCGTCGGGGATCCTTTCAAGGACACGGCTGGTCCGGCGCTCAATCCCATGATCAAGGTGGTCAACCTGGTCTCGGTGATCATCGCCCCGATCATCGTGCAGTACTCGGGCGTCACGGGCACGGCGTTGCAGGTTGTCTGGGGCGTGTCAATTGTGCTTATTGGTGTGCTGGCGTGGGCCGTTATGAGGTCGAAGGCGCCGGCGAAGAGCATGACGGCCTAGGCGTGTCGGTATTGGTCAAAGCTCCGGGCGAATTCGTCGGGAGCTTTATTGTTTGTGCAAGAGTGGCAAGTGCCGCCAGCCGTCCCGGGAACTCCGCAAGCGCGCAGGGCCGGTGCGCCCACCTGGGGAAAGCATGGTGGGAATTTCGCACACCTGCATGTTCAGCAATGATGCCTTGATAACGATTTCGCCTGTCCGTGCAGTCAACAATCATCGCGCCCTGCCGATTATTGGGAAATGGAGGCGTCACCTTCCCCATCGTGTATGCAACATGCCAACGGCTGACATCAACACCCGAAGGGCCCGGGTGAGAGCGAGCGCTGGGTTTGTTCGGCAAAGCATGTCATCGGGCTGCAGAATCGCAAATCCTCCTGGAAACTGGAACACCAGACCGCAGGATTTGTAGGCTTCCACCAATGTCAACACGGCCATGAATCGCTGGACGACGAGAGGTCGGCGGGTGTTCACAATGCTAGACGGGAGGGCGTGGTCAGCAAGCGAGAAGCAGTCAGGATATTGACTCTGGAGCAATGACGTATCCAAATCCTAGAGGTCCAAGCGGGCGTATAATTTCAACCAACAGAACGCAAGATTGCCCAGCAAACAGCCCCTTCTTTCCCATGTGTTGAGACGACATGCATTTGTAGGAGAGCACAATCTGGCAGGTTGTGCACACGGTTGAGACTGAGTATGGTGGCCTGAAGAGTTGAAGCTAGGATATGTCTACGCAAAACATGGTTACGCCCCTAGATATCAGGAGAATCATCCTCGAGCAATCGAAACGAGCAGGCGTTGGGCATATTGGCTCAGCGTTGTCCATCGCCGACATCGTTGCAGCATTGTACGAGTCGGCATTGCACATACCGGATCCGGACGATCCAGAACGGGATCGCTTTGTTCTGTCAAAGGGGCACGCGGCGCTGGCCCTCTACGCCACCTGCTTCTTGAAAGGTTGGCTCTCCGAGGAGGCCCTCAACACCTATTGCGGAGATGGCAGCCATCTGGGCGTACACCCGGAATTGGGCGTGGCTGGGATAGATTTCGCCTCCGGTTCGCTCGGTCAGGGCTTGTCGATTGGCACGGGTTGTGCGCTGGCTGCCCGACTGCAGCATTCATCCCGCCGGGTGTTTGTTCTATTGAGTGACGCGGAGTGCAATGAAGGTTCCGTGTGGGAAGCGGTGATGTTCGCGGCGCACCACCGACTGTCCAACCTTGTGGCAATCATCGACGTCAACGGCCAACAGGCAATCGGCTATACGCGCGACGTGCTGGACCTTTCTCCACTGACGGAGAAATGGAAAGCCTTCCAATGGGATGTCCACGCCGTGGACGGGAACGATGCGGCCCAGGTGAAACGAGTTCTTGAGTCGCTGGATACCGCGGCTGGCCCGCCTCATGTCTTGGTCGCCAAGACCGTCTTTGGCAAGGGCGTGTCATTCATGGAGCAGCAGATAAGATGGCATTACATGCCGCTATCGGATGACGAGTACCGGCAGGCCCTCGTAGAAATCGGGGTGGTTTCGTGAGGACCTCCGGGCCGCCCGATTCTCCCTAGGTGGAAAGCAATATGCGACAAGCGTTTGTTGCGGCACTTACAGAACTGGCAGGACACGACGAACGGATCATGTTGCTTACTGGCGATCTGGGTTTCATGCTCTTGGAGCCATTTGCCAGGAGGTTCCCGGGGAGATTCATCAATGTTGGCGTCGCGGAGCAGAACATGGTGGGAATCGCCACCGGCCTGGCAGAGGCCGGTATGATCCCCTATGTCTACTCGATCTCGCCATTTGCGGTCTTGCGTCCCTATGAATTCATCCGCAACGGGCCCATCTATCATCGATTGCCGGTGCGCATTGTGGGCGCGGGGGGTGGTTTTGATTACGCCCACGAAGGGATAAGTCATTTTGCCATCGAGGATATTGGTGTACTGCGGCTTCAGCCGGGCATGACTGTAATAGCTCCGGCCGACCACGAGCAGGCGCGTTCTGCAATCATGGGAACATGGAATCTGCCGGGCCCCATCTATTATCGACTTGGGAAGGGTGACCGAACGGCGATTCCAGGACTGGACGGGAAATTTGCGCTCGGCCGCTTGCAGACTGTTAGGGAAGGCGCGGATCTGGTAATGATCGCCATGGGCAGCATCGCCAATGAGGCTGCCAAGGCAATCGGGCTATTGGCCCAACGTGGGATTTCGTGTGCCCTGGCCGTTGTTGCGAGCGTGAGCCCCGCCCCCATCGCCGATTTGATGGAGGTCCTGTCGCGTTTTCGAGTGGCCCTGACCGTCGAGGTCCACTATTTGTCGGGCGGCGTGGGGTCACTGGTTGCTGAGATGATTGCGGAGGGTTGCCTGCCGTGCCGGCTGGTTCGCTGTGGCGTGAAGACCACTCCCGCCGGAGTCACGGGAAGCCCGGCTTACATGCTGCAAGTTCACGAGCTGACCGGTGCGCAGCTGGCTGAGACCGCCGTGAAAACCCTGCAGCAAATCTAGCCCAGCAACGGGAGTAGGAATCGTGAGGCAAGCGCGTCGAAAACTGAGCGCCGTGATCGCATGTTATGGAGATGCGCCTGCGGTGCCCATCATGTACAAGCGGCTGACCACCGTCTTCAAGAAGATAGGCGTAGACTACGAAATCATCTTCGTGAACGACAGCAGCCCCGATAATGCGGATGCAGTGCTGGCCGCACTGGCAGAGCAGGACCGCAAGGTCGTGGTCGTAACCCACACTCGCAACTTTGGCTCTCAGAGTGCCTTTACCAGCGGCATGAATATCGCCACAGGCGACGGCGTAGTCTTATTGGATGGAGATTTGCAGGATCCTCCCGAATTGATCGAATCCTTCTACCAAAAATGGCTGGAGGGCTATGAAGTTGTCTACGGTATACGCGTTAGGCGGAAGGCTACTTTGTTCTTGCAGATCGCTTACAAGGCATTCTATCGCCTCTTTCGAGCTGCAGCCTACGTTCCGATCCCATTGGACGCGGGCGATTTCTCGTTGCTTGACCGTCGTGTAGTCGACACGTTAAACAGTCTGCCGGAAAACAACCGTTTCATGCGTGGACTTCGGACCTGGGTGGGGTACAGGCAAACTGGAGTGCCCTATGTGCGACCAGAGCGCATGTTTGGGCGGACAACCAATTCGCTGATGAAGAATCTGGGCTGGGCGAGAAAGGCGATCCTTTCCTTTTCTTATGCGCCGCTGGAAATGATCACCCTGCTGGCATTTATCACCGTTGGGTTGTCATTGCTGGGCATTCTATTTCAAGTGGGACTACGGTTGTTGTTCCCGCAATTGGCTCCCAGCGGCTTCTCGACACTAATCATTTTGATACTGTTTGTCGGGGGAATCCAGTTGGCTTGTCTGAGCATCATTGGATCGTACCTCGCACATATCTACGATGAAGTAAAGCGGCGTCCACCCTTCGTAGTGAGCAATGTTCTCAACGACCCAAGGGACGTTCCCCGGAGCAACACGAAACGAGGTCGGCTGAAGCGATGAGCGCAGCGCTTGCACTGCAGCCCACGGCCTGCGCGTTCTGTGATACCCCGAACAATGCGGCTGAAGTCTACGCCGCAAATCTCGATTTGCGCGCCTTCAATCCGGCCGTCTTTTCGGCCCGCCGTCTTCCCGACCGATTGCACTACCGGATGGTGCGATGCAATGCTTGTGGCCTGCTGCGCTCGGACCCAGTCGCCGATGCCGAATTGATTAAGCAATTGTATTCGCAGAGTGACCAGAACTACGGCCTCGAGCTCGACAATCTGAGATTGACTTACGGGCGATACTTGGGATACTTGCGTCGATTTGCCATCCGCAGATCAAGCCTGCTGGAAATCGGCTGCGGCAGCGGTTTCTTTCTTGAAGAGGCCATTGTAGGGGGCTACCAAGATGTGTGGGGTTTGGAGCCCAGTGAAGCTGCTGTGGCCCGCTCCATCCCGATTTTGCGAAAGAAGATCATCCGGGATGTGCTTCGCCCCGGCCTGTTTCCTGACGGCAGCTTCGACGTGATCTGCATGTTTCAAGTATTCGACCATCTGGCGGATCCAAACAGCTGTCTGGAGGTGTGTTCCAGGATCTTGAAGCCAGGCGGCCATGTTCTTGCCCTGAATCATGACGTGGCATCCCTCTCGGCGAGGCTCTTGCGGGAAAGCAGCCCAATCATTGATATCGAGCACACCTATCTCTACGACCGGAAATCAATGGCTTCCATGTTCAAGAAGTGGGGCTTTCAAGTCCTGAAGACGGGCCGCGCATTCAATCACTATTCTCTTCAATATCTGCTGCAATTGACCCCACTGCCGAGCGGTCTGAAGATGGCGCTGCTAGAACTAGTGAAGAATACCGGGATTGGGAGGCTCCCACTGACTGTTGCACTGGGAAACCTCTTCCTCATTGCAAGAAGACCGACTGAAATCTAGGGTGCAAGAATGGCGCCCGAGCGTTGGGTGGCGAAAATCGTTGCGTTCGGCGAGGCTGCCCTTACCCATGGGGGCTACCGGTGCCCCATCAATGCTGGCTCAGCAATCGTCCCGCGAATCGCCGAATCGGCGGCGGCATCTTGGAAGTCATTGATCTCGACGGCAGGACTTCCATCGACACCGGATGTGGCGATGGCGACCAGCAGGTGGCATTCTCGGGAAAGGAAATCCGTGTTTTCTTGTTTCCGTGACAGGTTGGCGAAGATGGCGAAGGCCGCTGAGCAGGACATTGAAGGCGCAGCCGTTTTGGCTGGGGTAGTGCGGGGGATCCATGTGTTGTTTGCTCCGCGCGCGGCCCAGGCGGGTGGGTTTCGGCCATGAAGAAAGTGCTTGTCACCGGAGGCACAGGCTTTGTGGGTGCCAATCTGTGTAGGCGATTGCTCGGAGAGGGGCATGAGGTGTTCTGCCTCGTGCGGCCCGGATACGCCTCCTGGCGCATAGCCGACGTTGAAGATCACATCCAGATGACCTTGGCCGATCTCACGGATCGAGCCAGTCTTGAGGGCATTGTCGGCCGCATCCGTCCGGATTGGGTGTTTCACCTCGCCGCCTACGGCGCATATTCCTGGCAAACCGATCTGGCTCAGATGGTCCAAACCAACGTTGGGGGCACGGTCAATCTGATCGAAGCCTGTTTGCAGGCTGGTTTCGAGACCTTGATCAGCACTGGCTCGTCGTCGGAATATGGATTCAAGAAGACCGCCGCTACTGAGACAGAATGGTTGGAACCAAACAGTCATTATGCCGTCACCAAGGCATCGGCCAGCCTCTTCTGTCGCTATACTGCGCAAAGTCGAAATCTACCTTTGCATACCTTACGCCTCTACTCTGTGTTTGGTCCATATGAGGAGCCCAGACGTCTCATGCCGAGCCTCATTCGCGAAGGATTGAAGGGAAACCTTCCCCGTTTGGTTGGGCCAGAAACAGCACGTGACTACATCTACGTGGATGATGTAATCGACGCCTACCTGTTGGCGGCGACCAGACCCAACCAGGAATTGGGTGCTATATACAATATTGGCTCAGGCATCCAAACATCTTTGCGCGAGGTCGTGCAAGCAGCGCGCCAGACGCTTGGCATCCGGGCCGAACCCGAATGGAACACAATGGCGCAGCGGCAATGGGATACAAGTACTTGGGTCGCAAACATACACAAGGCGGTGGATGAATTGGAGTGGAGCCCCCGGTACAGTCTGCAACAGGGGTTTCTCAGAATGGTTCAGTGGTGTTCCGAGAGGCCCGCGTATCTCGAACACCATTGACCACCGACAGTAATCACCGTTAGCCTCATCGACGAACGCGGTCTCCATCATGAAGAAGAACATCTTTGGCAAGCACAACCTCTTCATCGCACTCGTTGTCTTCCTAATCAGCGTGCTGGCCTTGATCCCATCTGCTTTGACACTGCCCGAGCATGGGGATGAGGCGATCTACGCATGGTCAGGGGACTACTTCATCAAGCGAGTATTGAAACTTGACTTTTCTCCGCAAGGAACTGATGACTATACGGATCCAGGCTGGGACCCAAGGTCCATTTGGGCATCGACCGGACCGAATCTAACCCGAATGATATACGGGGCAGCTCTAACGATAACGAAGGCTCCTGTCCCCGAACTTCCGTACGCTTGGGGGAATCCGCGTCTACAAGGTCCAGAGACGCATCTTTCTGTTCGGACTCTACGCGTGATGAGGTTTGCTGCGATTATTTGCGCAGCTATGGGTTTTGCACTTATCGCATTCCGTTGGCGCTGGCGCGGGCTGTTATGAGATCGAAGGCGCCGGCGAAGAGCATGACGGCCGGGTAGCGGCATTCAGCTCGTCCCTTTTTGAAGACTTGAACAGGAGCCTGGTCCCGCCAGGCTCCTGTTCAAGTCTTGCAGCCTGGCCGTGCTGCCGATGCTATAATGCGGCGGCGAGTCGCATTTGCGGCATGACACGGGAGTTGGGTTGAACCCACAGACTGCACTACCGGCTGCTCTTCGACAGATCCGTCCAAAAATCAGCACGAGTGCCACCGGCGAACGCGTGGCCACTGGCGTCACGTCACGATCCTGCACCCGCTGCGGCCGCGTGGCGTACGGCCTCCGAGTTCTGTGGGCCTGAGGCGGCTTGGCCGCAGTGGTGGAAACCATGGATATGTCCACATGACAGTCGATCTCAAGCGAGTGCTCTCTGCCGGCCTCGCGTTGGCTTGCCTGTACTTTGTCTTGTGGCTCATCATCTTCACGATCTCCCGAAGCGACTACTGGGATTTTGATGTGTTCTACCGGTCGGCCCAAGCGGCCTTGCGCGGGGAATCCATCTATCGCGGTTTCGGCAGTCATAATCTGCCTTACTGGTATTTTCCCTGGGTAGCATGGTTTTTTGTCCCCTTGACGACTCTTTCTTTTGAAGCGGCAAGAGTCGTCTATGTGCTGATCAGCGTCTTCTGCGCCATTCTGGTGATCCACTGTGTGGGTCGCTTCTTCAATCCCAACCTTGCATTCGGCACCCAAGTATTCATTTTCGGCATGAGCCTCGTGATGTGCTGGCTGCTCTTTAGAGTCGGCCAGGTGGACTTCATTCTGGTCGCCGTGGTGATCCTAACCGTCTTTCTAATCGACAAAGGGCAGAGCACTGTAGCCGGCCTGCTTTTTCCCCTCCTGCTTTTCAAACCCCATCTACTTGCGATATTCATCCCGTTTGCCATCTTGCGCGGTGGCAGGAGGTTTCTCGTGTCGGCGTTGATCAGCGTACTTGTGGTCAGCGCGCTGGCTTTCATTCTGATACCGGATTGGCCGCTGGAAATGGTGCGCATGCTCAGTGAACATGGTCAACGAACCAATACCGGATACGGTTTCGCAACACTTCCAGAGCTCATTGGTCGACAAGAGAATTGGTCCGGTACCGCAAATCTGGGGCTGACGGGTCTGTTGTTCATCCTTGCCTTCGCGGCCGCCTGGAAGAGCCAACACCTTCCCACCGTCCCTTTTCTCGCCTTCACGTTGGCGGCTTCCATGTTGTGTGCGCCTCGAGCCTATTCTTACAACTTCCCTTTCTTGCTTCCGCCCTTACTGTGGATTTCGGTCGGAGGAACCGGCCGAGCGCTCCTGATTTGGACCAGCATCGCCATTGTTTCTGTGATGGCCTTGTTTTCTACGGGGACCTATTTGATTGTACTGATGACGTTTGTGTTGTCTGTGCTCAAGGCGTATCGACCTAGCAGGCGCGCCGACGGAATTGCATGAGGCCGCAGAGTCCCGCCCACAAGATTGCCTATCCCGTCCTGGTACTTTCTCTATTCGTCCTCAACCTGTTTCTTCTTTTCTGGCAGGCGAGCATAAGTGACTGGCACGACTTTGATGTATTCCTTGGGGGTGCCTCCGCCGCTCTCGCAGGAAAGTCAATCTATATCGTCGTGGGGCAGTACCATCTTCCATTCTGGTACCCGCCCTGGACGGCGTGGCTCTTTATCCCCCTGGCGCTGTGGCCTAGGTCCGTCGCTTTGCTGCTCTACCAGGCGATCTCTGCGGCCGCGGCCGTCCTGGTCGTTCACCGCCTCTCGCACTACTACAACCCCAAGTTCCGGCTTCTGGACGAGGCTTTGATACTTGGGCTCATAGTGCCGATGAGTCTCCAGCTAATCAATGTCGGCCAGATGGACTACATCTTGCTTGGCCTAGTGGTGCTCGCGATCTGGGGCGCGGAGAATGACGAGCATCTGCTGGTTGGACTTCTCTACCCCTTCCTGCTTACCAAGCCCCATCTCATCATCCCGTTCACGGTATTCCTGTTTTGGCGCCTCGGGAAACGCGCGATTCTTGTCAGCCTGGCTTCAGGTCTCGGCATGCTTGTTCTGGCAACGATACTTGCGCCCACCTGGTATCTGGAATTGCCGCGCGTCATTAGAGAATCTGGCGGACGAACGATGGGAATCGCCTTTACGACTTTGCCAAGCCTACTGGGAGGGCGCGAGAATTGGCTGGGGACCGCGAACGTGCCCTTCACCCTGCTGCTCATTCTGGCAGCCCTGCTTGTGCTGTGGAAAGTGCGCCGACTTGCGACCGTGCCGCACCTCTCGCTCGCGCTGGCCCTTTCCCTACTCTCGGCGCCGCGAGCGTATCCGTATGATCTTCCCTTGCTTGTTCCAGTCATGGTTTGGCTGACCGCCAATGAGTTTCCGCGCAAGGCTTGGATTTGGGTCGCGGGCGCCCTAATACCCGTTCTTGCCGGGTACGGCACGGACGCCTACCTACTCACGGTCCTGGTGTGCAGCCTTGGCGTGTGGAAAGCGATCGCAGAGACCCGTCGCGAGCGAGGGATACTCGCGCAACACGGGATTGGACCGCCTTAGCCCTGCCGGCGCCCCTGCCGTCCCTACGGCAAGTAGTAGATCTCTATGGGCGCGAATTGCCAGGCGAAATCCGATCGCCAGGCCGGCAGCATCCCCCTTGTGACGTCTGTTAGTATTTGTGTGAGGCTTGCGTCCATGGTGGGAGAACGCGGCCATACGAGCCACGTCCCGGCGGCAGTGTAGTCGCTGCAGTCACCCATTGTACGCAATGCAGACGGCAGCTCGCCCATGCCGTTGTCAGGAATGAGACAACTGGCGCGGTCCGGCAAGTAGTATTGAAATGGCATCGCGACCGTGGTGGCGGTGTATGCAATCCGATCCCCCAGATGCCAGTTCCGCGAAATGACCTCGGCGCCCTTGTCGATGTATCCACCCCGGGCCGACGGGCTCCAATTGGTGAGGCTGATCAATAGCAGGACGAATCCCATTGCAGGGGCGATCTTGCTAGGCCAGCCAGCCCGAGGCGCCAGGACGATCCCGGTCAGCAGACAGAGCGGTAGCGCGATCGGTTGGACGGGCCGGTAAAAATAGACGGGCTGAATGAACGTGATGGCTAGCAAGACGATGACTGGCACCAGCACTGCGGCCAATGAAATCCGCACGACATGTTCTCTGATTCGCGATGCCGCGACGGCCAGAACAAACAGTATCAGGGCGACCAACAGGAGGCGACCCGGCAGCTCCAGAGTATTGACTGCGAAGGCTTGCGCCGTTTGATCGAGCGCATAGATCGGCGTCACCTCGCGTAGCCAGAATTCAGCGTTGCCGGGCTGGCTCGCACCTGCAAGCTGCAGGCCCGGCAATGCTTGAGTTGACTGGATCTGATAGAGCCGCGGCAGCCATGACAGCAACGCTAGCCCGCCGATCCATAGACCGCGCACGGCGCCGATCCCGCAGATCCAGGCAACCACCAGGGCGCCGAACGCATAGGCCGGGCCGATGGGGTGAAGGTACGGCAGCAGCCCCAAACATGCCAACAGTCCCAGAGAACGCCGCTCGATCGCGAACCACAGGGCGGCCATATAGATCGCGCCGATGGCTGCGTGGTAGCGGGCATCCTGCGCTTGCCAGATTAGCCCCGGCAGAAGTGCCAGGGGGATGGCAGCGGTGATCCATTGTGCTCGTGTGAATGCCAACTTGTCCATCATGCGCACGGCTAACCAAAGGGCGATGATCGCTGCTATCAGCGGCGGTATGCGGAGCTGCCAGACCGGGCCGAAGGCGAACGGGCGAAGGATCAATTCCCAGAAGTTTGTCCCGGTGTAATCCGCGAAATGTGCGAAGTAGTCCGCCAGGCTCACGCTGGCGCGGTACCTGCTGATGGCTTCGTCGAACCAGATCGACGCGCTGTTTATTCCGATCAGGCGCACGGCCAGGGCCGCCGCTAGGAAGCCAAGCATCATACGCATCTGATCGTGGCGGTGATCTTCGTGTTCCACGTGGCCGGCGAAAGCGCGGCTTGCGCGCGCCTGTCTCTTCATGACTTGGTGTACCTGCGTTTCCACTCGAAGAGCTTGTTCAGCGCTTCGATAGGGGAGAGGGTGTTCTCGTCAATCGAGCCCAGTTCGTCGAGCAGCGGGTTGGTCTCGGGGAACAAGGCGGCCTGCTGCGCCGCATGCGGGCTCATTTGCACGGTCCTGCCGGAGGATTTCTCCAATTCCTGGAGAATGGCGTTGGCCCGTTGCACCACGGGCCCAGGAAGCCCGGCCAACTGCGCCACGTGGATACCGTAGGAGCGATCGGCGCCCCCGGGCACGATCTGGTGCAGGAACACGACCTTGCCATCCGCCTCCGTCACCGCGACATTGAAATTGCGCACGCCCGGAAGCATGTCGGCCAGCTCGATCAGCTCGTGGAAGTGGGTGGCGAACAGTGTTCTGGCTCGGATCTGAGGATGGTTGTGAATGAACTCGACAACCGCCCAAGCGATTGACAGGCCATCGTAGGTGCTGGTGCCGCGCCCGATCTCATCCAGGATCAGCAGGCTGCGGGAAGTGGCATGGTGGAGGATGTTGGCCGTCTCGACCATTTCCACCATGAACGTGGATTGACCGGCGTGGATCTCATCCTGCGCGCCGATGCGCGTGAAGATGCGATCGACCAGCCCGATGCGGGCCGACTCGGCTGGCACGAACGAGCCCATCTGCGCCATCAGAGCGATGAGGGCAACCTGACGGAGATATGTCGATTTGCCCGACATATTGGGTCCGGTGATGATGCGGACGATCTCGCCGGTCCTAAACGTGGCGTCGTTCGGCACATAGCGATCGCCCTGCAGCAGCTGCTCCACAACCGGATGCCGCCCCGAGCGGATGTCCAGGATCGGTTCCTCAGTGATCTCGGGCCTGAGGTAGTTCGAAGCGGCAGCCACCTCCGCCAGCGATGCGATCACGTCCATCTCAGCCAGGGCGCGCGCGGCCTGGAGCAGGCTCAGGCCTGACTTCGCCAGGGTGGCGCAAACCTCCCGGAACAGACGGGCCTCGATCTCGTGAATGCGATCCTCGGCGTTCAAAACGAGGGTCTCGTATTCTTTCATTTCCGGCGTGATGAACCGCTCGCCGTTGACCAGGGTCTGCTTGCGAATGTAGTTCTCTGGCGCCCGTTCGGCCGCGCCACGTGAGATCTCGATGTAGTACCCGAAGACCTTGTTGTAGCCAACCTTCAGGGTCTTGATGCCGGTGCGGGACCGCTCCACAGATTCAAGGTTCGCGATCCAGTCGCGGGCATGTTGGGAGGCGGCGATGACACCATCCAGTTCCTCGGAGAAGCCTCCCCTGATGATGCCTGTGTCCTGCAGCGTCGCGGGCGGGTCGTCATTGATGGCGGCTCGAAGGAGCTCGAGTTCGGATCGGAAAGTGGCCAGCTTGTGGCCGTCCCAACCGGAGCTGGCCTCGCTCGATGCCCCGGCCGGCGGGGGAACTTCCGATCCGGCTTGCGCGTGGGTCCGGTTTTCAAGCAGCGCCGCTATGCCGGGAACGGCCTCGAGTGTTGAGCGCAGGGCCACCAGGTGGCGCGGTTGCGCGTGAACGGCAAGGATGAGATTCGTGACCCGCTCGATGTCGATCAGAGGCTTGAGGGCCGCGCGCAGCTCTGTACGCAACATGCCGCGTTCGGTGAAGAATTGGATGCGGTCCTGGCGGTCGCGAATCTTGCCGACGTCAAGCAGCGGCCGATTGACCCACTGTTGAATCAGCCGCCTGCCCATGGGCGTAACGGTGCGGTCCAGCAGGCCGAGCAAGGATCCGCGGCGCTCGCCGCGCAGGGTCTCGTCCAATTCCAGGTTTCTGCGCGTTGGACCATCCAGGACCATGAATTCGCCAAGCTCGTAGGTTCGGAGTCCGCGAAGGAGTCGAAGCGCGTCCGGCTGCGTGGTCTCGAGGTACTGCACAACGGCACCCGCGGCGCGAGTGGCCAGCCCATGTCCCCTGAGGCCGAACCCATCAAGGGTGGCGGCCTTGAACTGCGACAGCAGCGCCTGTTCGCATTTGCCCTGCTCGAACCGCCACGGGGGCCATGGAGTTAGATGAGTACTGAAGGCTTCCGGCAGCCGCTGTCCATCCGGGTGGATGATCTCGGCCGGGCGAAGGCGACTCAACTCCGCAGAAACGGCATCGAGCGCAAGTTCGGTGACCGCAAACTCGCCGGTTGTAACGTCAGCGTAGGCCACGGACGCAAGCTCCGGACCGTGCACGCTGCTTCCGGGCAGGGGCTCGGACACAACGACACAGGCCAGGTAGTTGTTCGCGTCGCCCTGGAGTAGACCGGGTTCGATGATCGTTCCCGGCGTGACCACCCGGACCACCTTGCGCGGGAAGAGCCCGCCAACGGGTTCCACGCCCACTTGTTCACAGATTGCCACGTGGTAGCCCTTATGCATCAAGCGGGCGACGTAGTTGTCAACGGCATGATATGGGATGCCTGCAAGCGGCACTCGCTGGCCCTTTCCGATGGGCCGCGAGGTGAGCATGATATCCAGTTCGCGTGCCGTGATCTCGGCATCCTCATCGAAGGTCTCGTAGAAGTCCCCCAGCCGGAAGAAAAGGATCGTGCCCGGGTAGTCGCGCTTGATCTCCAAGTATTGCCGGCGAATGGGCGTGAGGTCTTCGGGCATGGGTCAATTCTATGGGCAAGGCGAAGAAACAGCAAGGGCAGCGCATTATAATGGCGCAAACTTCACCGCAGAGGTCGCAATGTACAAACTCGTATTGCTTCGGCACGGGCAGAGCACGTGGAATCTAGAGAATCGCTTCACGGGTTGGACCGACATCGGACTGACAGAACAGGGCCGCGCCGAAGCGTTGGCCGGCGGCAAGCTGCTCCGGGAGGGCGGCTATGTGTTCGATGTCGCCTATACGTCGGTGCTGCGCCGCGCTATCCAGACGCTGTGGATCGTCCTCGAAGAGATGCAGCTGGAGTGGATCCCGGTCGTAAACGCGTGGCAGCTGAATGAACGGCATTATGGAGCTCTTCAGGGTCTGAACAAGGCCGAAACGGCTGAGAAGTTCGGCGAGGTACAAGTGAAACTGTGGCGTCGAAGCTACGACGTGCCACCGCCCGCTCTGGAGCTTGCCGACGAGCGCCATCCGCGTTTTGATCCCCGCTACGCCTCGCTGGCACCCGGGCAGATCCCGGCTACCGAATCCCTGAAGATCACCCTGGAGCGAGTGCTGCCGCACTGGCACCGTACCTTGGCACCCGTGATCCGGAGCGGCAAGCGTGTGCTGATTGCGGCGCATGGCAACAGTCTGCGGGCCATGGTTAAGTACCTGGATAACATTTCCGATCAGGAGATTCCCGAGCTGAACATTCCCACGGGTATCCCGCTGGTGTATGAGCTTGACGAGGACTTGAAGGCGGAGCGGCACTTCTACCTGGGCGATGCCGAGGCCGTTGCGAAAGCGGCCGCAGCCGTGGCCAATCAGGGCAAGGCCAAGTAAGCATTCGCATGCCCCTCAACCCGGATCTCGCCGCCGAACTACGGAAGCGCATTGCCGGCGATATCCGACTGGACCTGGCCAGCAGAGTCCTGTATAGCACCGATGCCTCGATCTACCAGATCGAGCCTCTTGGCGTCGTGATCCCGCGCACGCAGGACGACCTTCAGGCCGCCATCGAACTCGCGGCCAAGTATCGCGTGTCCGTTGTTCCCCGAGGCGCAGGCACTTCACTGGCCGGCCAAGCCATTGGCGAGGGCCTCATACTGGATTGCTCACGCTGGCTTGATCGAGTCCTGGAGTTGGATCCCGACCGAAGGGTCGCAAGGGTTGAACCAGGCGTGGTGCTTTCCACCCTTAACCTGGAGGCGGGACGGTTTGGGCTGCAGTTCGGGCCGGATCCCGCCTCAGCCGAGCGGGCAACGATGGGGGGTGTCGTGGCCAACAACGCCACAGGTGCTCACTCGATCATCTACGGGATGACTGCCGACCATCTTGTTTCCGCAAACGTGCTGCTGGCTGACGGATCCAGCGCCAGCTTTGGGACACTGGAAGAGGACAGGAAGCCGGAGCCGGCTGCATCCAAGGTGGGTGAGGGGCGCGAGGCCCGGATGCGTTCACGCTATGCGACGATCCTCAACGTCGCAAGGGAGATCCGATCCGGGCACAAGCAGGCTATCGTGGATCGCTTCCCCAGGACCTGGCGCAATTCGGCCGGCTATCGGATCAATTATTTGCTGCCTTGGGCTCCGGCGGCACCCCCCGGTTGGTCCGGCTCCAACTATCCTTACGTTGCCCAGGACACAGAGTTCAATCTGGCCCATTTGCTGGCCGGGAGCGAAGGCACATTGGCGGTTTTCCGGGACGTTACCGTGAGTCTTGTGCCCAAGCCGAAGCACACGATACTGGGCATTCTCGCATACGAAGACGTGGCCGCAGCATGCGATGCCGTTCCCGGATTGCTTCTGCGCAGCCCCTCGGCCGTCGAGCTCATTCCGCGCTTGATACTGGAGGCTGCCAGGCGGATCCCGAGCTACGCGAGTCAGATGAGCTGGCTGCGCGCAGATCCGACTGCGATCCTCGTGGTCGAATTCGCGGGTGATGACCTAAGCACACTCAGGCAACAAGTAGAGCAACTTGGCTCCGACGCGCATATGGCTGCGACCGCGGGCGAGCAGGCGATGGTATGGGGCACGCGCAAGGCCGGCCTGGGACTGCTCGATTCGTCGCCGCGAGCTGCGCGGCCGACTTCGTTTGTCGAAGACTGCGCCATACCGGTTGAGCAGCTGGGCGCGTTCGTCAGGGAAATGCAGCGCATCATGGATGAGCATGACGCCCGGGGGGGCATCTATGGGCACGCCTCAGCGGGCTGCCTGCATATCCGACCGGTCCTTGACTTGAAAACCGGAACTGGGCGTCGGCGGCTCAGGCAGATGGCCGAAGAGACAGTGCGCCTAACGTTGCGACTTGGCGGCGCGATGTCCTCTGAGCACGGCGATGGGATGGCGCGGGGCGAGTGGCTGCGGGAAACATATGGCGACCAACTTACGGATGCCATGCTGGATCTCAAGAAGGCCGCGGATCCCGACGGCATCTTGAATCCGGGCAAGATGTTCGAGGCGCCGCCAATGGATTCGAAGCTGCGATACAGCGAGCCGTATCGCAGCCAAGCCTGGACACCAGGCATCGACTTTGCCGCCCAAGGCAGCTTGAGGGCTGCCATCGAGCAGTGCAACGGTCAGGGCGTGTGTCGGAAGGAGACCGGTGTGATGTGTCCCTCCTTTCAGGCCACGCGGGAGGAGATGCACTCCACGCGCGGTCGGGCCAACCTGTTGAGAGCGCTGATATCAGCCGGAGGGGGGTTGCCCGACAAGACCAGCCTTCCCGGGCGTAGCCGCGAGGGCGCATCGCAACGGGTGCATGTAGAGATGGCTGACGCTGTTCATGAGGCGCTTGACTTATGCCTTGCCTGCAAGGGCTGCATGGCGGAGTGTCCAAGCGGCGTTGACATGGCGCAGCTGAAGTCGGCCTTTCTCGAGCAGTGGTACCGGACGCATCGGAGGCCGCTGAGGGACTACCTCCTGGGGTATTTTGGCATCACCGCGCGCCTATTGGCCTCCGCGGCGCCGTTGATGAACACCCTTCAGCGGGCACCGCTGGCGCGGCAGATCGGAGCGAGTGCTTTGGGTATCACGGCTCAGCGGCCCTTCCCCGAATTCAACGCCAGGCGAGCGCGGCAAACGCGCCAAGCCGGCGCCGCCTCCGTGCTCTTGCTTCGGGATCCATTCTCGCGATATGTGGACAATTCCGTTGAGGATGCCTCGCTCGCCCTGCTTGAGGCGGCGGGATTCCGCGTGCGAGTGCTGGGGACGATGAGCGCCGGGGCGGCCCTGATCTCAAAAGGATTCCTCGAGGCGGCTCGCCGGCATGTTCAGAAGCTCATTGCTGAACTCGTGAAGGTGGATCCACACGGAGGGCTGCCTTTGGTTGTACTTGAGCCATCGGAACTGTCCGCCATACGGCATGAGTTCCGCGCCTTGGTACCCGGGATCTCGGAGGCCGCAGCGGCGCGGCTTGCCGAGGCGCAATCCGTTGAGGAACTGCTTGTCCGGCCGGGTAAGCTTGCTCGCTTGATTCCGGCGCGAACGATGCAGCGAGTAGTGTTTCACCCCCACTGTCATGAAAAGGCGGGAATCCGCTCGGACGATCCAGGCGCGGCTGAACCCTATGCAGGCATGCGCCTGTTGCGACACTGCGGCTATGAGGTGGAGCTGATTGACGCCGGGTGCTGCGGAATGGGCGGGACCTTCGGCTACGAGACCGAGCACTACGATATCTCGCAGAAGATCGGTGCGCTCCGGCTCTACCCTGCGATCGCGGCCGCGGGCGATGCATTGGTCGCTGCCACAGGCGGCGCGTGCAGACTTCAGATCACTCAGGGCAGCGGTAGGCTGGCTGAACATCCGCTCGTGCTGGCCAGCCGCGCGTTGGGATTGACCTAGATAGATCCCGCTGCGACGACAGGGGCACGGCATGCAGCGCGCAGGGCGAGGCGATCTGCATCGCCGTGCAGCGTGTGCCAGGAATCGGGCAGGTATAATCATTTTGAATGAACCGCAACCTGCGCTTGGTCTTGCTGGCCGCGGCGCTGATGTTGACGACGATGCTGGCACCGACGTTTGGGGCCGAGGCGGGTCAGTACACGCGTTCACCATCGCAGGACGCCTATGGGGTCATCGACGCCGTAAACAACCTGCGCGCTTCCCAGGGATTGCCTGCCTATATCATCAGCTCTGCGCTGATGAGCATTGCGCAGCGGCAGGCCGAGTACATGGCGAGCTCGGGCAGCGTGACGCATACGGGGCCGGACGGTAGCCGGCCCTATCAGCGCGCCCTTGCCGCCGGGTACTCCATTGAGGGCGGCTATCCACCGTATTTCTTCTCAGAGAACATTCAGTCGGGAGGCCCCGACCTGACCCCATCGGCGGTCGTGCAGATCTGGACGGGCGACGATCCGCACATGCACACGATGAATTCGCCGATGCTGCAGGAGATCGGCGCCGGCGTGGCTGTGAGCGGGGGACAGGTGTACTTCGTGATCGATTGCGCACGGCCCAAGTCCAGCGGGCCGCCGGTCAACTACACTCCTGGGGCGGAGTCGGTTTTCAGTGCTGCTAACGAGATCATTGCCCCGGTTTCCAAGAGCACACCAGATGCCAACGGCGAGATCATACATGAGGTACAGTCCGGCCAGTCACTTTGGCAGATCGCCATTGAGTATGGCGTGAAGATCGATGAGATCCGCGCCCTGAACCAGCTATCGCCCGAATACCTGATCAATCCCGGCGATACCCTGTTGATCATGAAGGTCGGCACGGCCACGCCGCCGCCCGCAACCGCCACACTGCCGCCGACAGCCACGGAAACGATCGCGGCGACGGCAACGAGTGCGCCGGCGCCTTCACCGACCCTGAATCTGACTACCGTGCCCACTAGCTTCTCCATTTCCGGCGCGGAGGGAGCCGTCGGAGCCATCATCGTTGTCGCGCTCGCCGCGGCCGCGCTGGTTGCCTGGGCCGGCCGGGCGCGCCCCGTCTGAGCACCGAGGAGAACATGAGCGAATTCAGCATCGATGCCCTGCTTCCAGCCGAGATGGCCACGCGCGCCGAGTACCTAGGCGTGCGAAAGGCCGAGATGCCCATCCTGCGCATGTTCATGCTTGCCGTGCTGGCAGGCGCGTTCATCGCATTGGGCGCCGTGTTTTCCACGACCGTGTCGGCAGGGGGAATCCCCGTGACGGATGCGGCTGGCTTACCGGTCTACTCTGCCTCGCTGCCCTACGGAGTCGTCCGTCTGCTTGCCGGGATCGTGTTCAGCCTGGGTCTAATACTGGTCGTGGTCGGCGGCGCGGAACTCTTCACCGGCAACAACCTGATCGTGATGGCCTGGGCCAGCGGAAAGGTTTCCGCCCCGGCGCTATTGAAGAACTGGGCCATCGTCTACGCGGGCAACTTCTTCGGGTCCGTGGGGACCGCGGTGTTGGTCTTCCTGGGGCGCCAGTACACTTTCGGCGGCAACGCTGTCGGCATATCGGCGCTGCGCACGGCAGTTGCCAAGTGCGACCTTGACTTCCCCCAGGCTTTGGCGTTGGGAATCCTGTGCAACGCCCTGGTCTGTATGGCTGTTTGGCTCACGTTCAGCGCGCGCAGCACGATCGACAAGATCCTGGCGATCATCTTCCCAATCACGGCTTTTGTGGCGGCCGGCTTCGAGCACAGCGTCGCCAATATGTACTTTGTTCCCTACGCTTTGCTGATCAAGTATCTCGATCCTGGATTCCTTGCCGCCGTCTCGGCGCAGGTCCCGCATGCGGGCAACCTGACTTGGTCCGCATTCCTGTTGCGGAACCTGCTGCCGGTGACCATCGGCAACATCATTGGGGGCGCCGTTCTGGTCGCAGCGGTTTATTGGGCGATCTTCCTGAGGAGGAATGAGTTGTAGCGGATCAAGGAGGAGACATGAAGGCTTTTGTGCTGATCAAGGTCCGTGCTGGGGAAATCCCGGAGGTGGTGAAGAATCTCCGTACCGTAGAGGGGGTGGTGGAATCGCATATGACCCTCGGACCCTATGACGTGATCGCCGTGTTGGAGACAACGGATGTTGCGAAGCTGGGAGCGATCACAGCGAGGAAGATCCAGCCGATTCCCGGCGTCGAGCAGACCCTGACTTGCCTGGCGGTGGACGCCTAAGTTTCCCTCTCAGTCCCGACGGCAGAAGCTACCTGTGTAGATTCGAGGCGGCGACGAAGCTCAGTCCGTTCTCGGTCAACGCGCGGGCGGTGTGATTGCACGCCTCCACCTTCTTCATGAAGTTTAACTGGAGGGCATCCCAATCGCCTGAGGCGATCACTTCACTCTTCTCTCGGAAGTAGTCCAGGATATCGGAGGGGTGGGCGAGCGTCTGCTCGACATCCACATCTCCGCCCTCATGCTTCGCTGAGATGTTTGCGACGTGATCGGCGATCCGGACGAGCTCTGCCCGGCGATCGTAAGGCTGCTTGACGATGGATTTCCAGGTTTCAACAATGTGGTGCTCGAAGCGCACGACCTGCTCGAAGCCCAGGGCTTTGCGGAACTGGGCGGTCAGCTCCATGGTTTCGTTGTTGATGGAATTCGACCAATTGAAGCCGCACAGCGGGGAGGTGCCATCCTCGCGGCTGAAGAGCTTGGCTGCCAACATGATCCACAGGGCGTGATACGGATTGTCGCTTCCGAAGAAGACCGAGATCTTGAACTGGATATCCACGCCGAGGCGATACAGCATGAACCCGAGCAGGATCGTTCCGGCGTTGAAGTTCAGGACTTGCTGCACGCCGAAGGTGGTGTAGTAGTAGAGGAACTCGTCCAGCCACTGCAGTGCATGCTCGTTGGGTTGCCCGATCCCGCCGAAGTAGCCAGTGATGGTTTCCGGTCCGCCGAGGTGCGGATTCGAGCCGTCGGTGCCCTTGGTGTCCAGCGTTTCCACGAACGTGGCGCCGATGATATCCAAGGCCGCCACGATCGCCGGCAGATCGCCATCTGCCTCAGATTCCTTCATCTTGCGCACGGCAATGAAGCGCCCAGGTACCAGCGACTTCTCTTCAAGCGCGCGTTCCATCATTTCCCGGATCCACTCGAAGTACTGCAGCGCCGAGACCTCCAGCGTTACCCCGTAGTCGTCCGCGAACGACCTCGTGTCGGCTGCAGGGCCGAGGACCTTGCGGCGATAGTCACGAACTGAGACAAACTGCCCGGCCTTGACCCGCTGTTGGAGCCACTCGAGGTCCCTGAGATGCGCCGGCTTGGCGGACTCAACCTTCTTCAGGAGGTTCGGCAGTTGCCGAGAGGCGCGGTGCTTTTGATTGATCTCGTCCGGCGTGCCGTATTTGTCCACCACGGCCAGGAAAGTTCGCATGACCTCGGACTTGGGATCGAGGAGCACCTGATTGACCGAGTCCAGCCGGGCTTGGGGAATTGCCAGGAGCCTGCGGAACTTCTCTTCCATTCAGTCCTCCCAAAGGATCTTGATCAGGCTGCAGGGAATCATCCGAGGAGCTTCAACAGCTCGTCGTACTCTGCATCGGGCATGCCAAACCAGTTCTCCTTTTGCGGGAACTGGCGGCCGATCACCTCATCACGGTATTGTCTAAGACCGTTCAGGATCACCTCGCCCGCGTTGCCGAACACCTTGGCCATGCGAGGCTTGAAGCGAGGATACAGCCCGAACATGTCGTGATAGATAAGCAGCTGACCATGCGCGTGCGGCCCCGAACCCAGCGACATGATGATGCAATCCTTCGCGCGCGAAGTGATCAGCTGGCAAAGACGATCGGGAACCATCTCGAGCAGGATCATGAATGCTCCCGCGTCCTGCAGCGCCCGCGCGTCGTCGACAATCCGCCGGGCCAGGCCGGCCGACTTGCCCTGGAGACGGAAGCCGCCCAGTGCCGACACGGACTGAGGCGTAAGCCCCAGGTGTCCGATCGCCGGAATGCCGGCTGCAACGATGCCGGCGATGCGGTCCGCCATTGCGGCGCCACCTTCCAGCTTGATCGCATCGGTTCCGGCCTCAGCCATGAAACGGCCAGCATTTCGAATGGCGGTTTCCACGGACGGCTGATAACTCATGTAAGGCATGTCGCCGATCACGAACGCCGCCGGAGCCCCGCGCCGCACGGCCTGGCTGTGACGGATCATGTCGTCCATCGTCACAGGCAGCGTCGACTCATAGCCCAGCACGGTCATGCCCAGGCTGTCACCGACCAAGATCATCTCGATGCCAGCCTGTTCCTGAAGATAGGCCGTGGGATAATCGTAGCAGGTCAGCCAGGTAATGGGTTCCCCCCTGGTCACCTTGTCGAATAGGTACGGCAACGCGATTTTCTTGCGTGGCTCAGACATGTGCCCTCCATGGAAAGAGATCCGATCGGTACCAGTATATGCCAAGGTGTAACTGCAAACAAATGACGAAAATCATGATTGTTCGGCACGGAATTGTATAATTAGCCCGTGTTTCGCGTGCCCGGCAACATAGCAGGGAGAACGCCTTCTTTCGCTGAGGCCTTTGGGTGGCCCCTGTTGCTTTTCGCGCTCCTGATGCCGTCCTGCGGCACCCGGGCGACGAAGGCGGAGAGCGCGCCCACGCCAAGGACCTCAGCGACCCTTGCCATCACGGCCGCATCCGGTCCAGCGCCACAATCGCTGTCAGCCGCAATCCCGACCCTGACCACACAACAATGGCTCCACCCATACACGCTGGATGGGCTCCGGGAGCGTCAATTCAAGACCATCCGTCTCGAGGGCATGGAGGAGACCTCCAAGACGGGCATATTCACCCGGTACGCCATCTCATACCGCAGCGACGGACTGCTGATCACAGGAACGATGCAGATCCCTGCGCAAGGGGAGCCTCCTTTCCCCGTGATCGTTATGAATCACGGGTACTTCAACCGCGCGGAATACCACCCCGGGGACGGCACGGACCGTGCGGCCGAGTATCTCAACCGGCACGGCTATCTCACTCTCTCAAGCGACTACCGGAGCTGGGGCGGATCCGAGACTGGTCCCAGCCTGTACTACTCCGGGCTGGCAATCGACGTCGTGAACCTTGTGATGGCCACGGACTCCATCCCCCAGGCGGACGCGGCCAGGATCGGGCTATGGGGGCACAGCATGGGCGGGGGAGTGACCATGAAGGTGCTTATGCTCGATCCGCCCGTGAAGGCGGCCGTTCTGTACTCGACCGTGAGCGCTGATGATTATGACATCCTGGAGAGGTGGGGACTGGGATGCATCGGGGATATTGACGCGGGCGAGAATCAGCTGGGCTGCAACTCCTCCGATGTCGTGCCGCTGGACTTGCCGCCCGAGTTGATCAAAGCGTACTATGAGTCGTCGTTGGATGCCACGGCTCTGGAAAGTACGTCCCCGATCTACAGTCTGGTCCACGTTTCCGTCCCCATCCAGATCCACTACGGCACGAAGGATGGCAAGACCATGGCGGGGACACCACCCGAGTGGTCGCGCAAGCTTCTTGAGGCCCTTGAGGCTGCCGGCAAGCCCGCTGAGATCTTCGCCTACGAGGACCAGGGCCACTCGTTCGTCGGAGACAGCTGGGTTGCATTCATGGAGCGCAGCGCGCACTTCTTCGACGAGTACGTCAAGGCCGCCGGGCAGTGATCGCCGCGCGACAGACTTCGTTATCCGCAGGCCTTCTCCAGCCCTGCGAGGAATTGAAAGCGGCGCGCTGCTACAATCGCCGGAAAGTACTTCTGCGATGGCGCAGCGAACATGAGCGGGAATCCGCTGGTGGGTGTATGGAAGCTGATATCCTGCGATGCGCTCCGCAAGATTGGCGCCGGGATCCCGATCTACGGCAAGCGACGCGGGGACGCCTTGTCTACGATGCTGCCGGTAGCATGTCGGTGCACATCATGAGATCCGCGCGGCGCCACTGCGAAAGCGAAACCAAGCTCGGCGCCAGCGATGCCGAGATGAAAACCGCCTATGAGGGCTGCGAAGCGTATCTTTCGATGCATAGCGTTGACGCGACACGCCACACGATCGAGCACAAGGTCCTGGGCAGCCTGTTCCCGAATTGGACTGGATCGAAGCAGACGCGCTTCTACGCCCTTGAGGCAACGAACCGGTTTGTGCTGAGCACGGCACCCATCGGCGCGCTGCCAACCTAATATGCCGTCGTTGAGTTGGTGTGGGACCGGCTGGAGTGAGGACTGTCATCGGACTGGCCCTGCCGCACATTTCGCATAGGTATTGAAACACTCAGATCCTGCGCTTAGCGCGTTTTCCCGAATGCACATCACAAGTTTGCAGAACCCGCGTATCAAGGCGCTACTCCGGCTGAGATCACACAGCCGCGAGCGGCGAAGCGGCGGCCTTTTCCTGGTGGAGGGTGTTGATGAGATCGAGCTTGCCATAGCAGCGGGTCATCGACCCACGACCACAGTGTGCGCGCCTGATTTTGCCCGGAGGGACCTGGTCAACACGGAGGGGGAGCGCCTCACGGTGAACGCGACCATCTTCAGGAAGCTGTCCGTCCGCGAGAATCCGGACGGGTGGCTGGCGTTGTTCAAGAGACCCACTCGGACGGCCGATAGCCTGGCCTTCTCGCGAAACCCGCTGCTGATCTTGATGGAGGCTGTTGAGAAACCCGGCAACCTGGGCGCGATCTTGCGAACGGCGGATGCCACCAGGGTCGATGCTGTGATCGTCTGCGATCCACGCGCAGACCTATACAGCCCCAACGTCGTTCGCGCTTCGCGAGGAGCCTTGTTCTCCGTGCCGGTGGTGGAGCTCTCGAGCATTTCTGCGCTGGCGTTCCTCCGGCAGCGTGGCATTCAGGTGGTCGCGGCAAACCCGAACGCGGGCGAGGACTACCACCGGGCGGATCTGACTGGGGCCATTGCCATCGCCATGGGAACTGAAGATGCCGGCCTCTCGGATATGTGGCTCGAACAAGCGGACATTCAAGTCCGCATTCCCATGAAAGGGAAGATCAATTCGCTGAATGTTTCCGTTGCCGCAGCGCTCGTCCTGTATGAGGCGCTGCGGCAACGGACATCGTAGAGTCGCACTATTCAGAGCCGGTGGGGGCCGTTTCGTCAGCCAGCGCCGTCAGCTTGTCGCCCGGCACAGGCCCTTCGTCGGCCACCCCATATTGAACCTCCAACTCATGCCGAAACTGCTGTGTGTACAGCCGGAAATAGTGGCCGCGCTGACGCAGCAGCTCGGCGTGTGTTCCCTGCTCAGCGATACGGCCATCCTGGATTACCAGGATGCGGTTTGCGCGCCGGATGGTGCTCAGTCTATGGGCGATGATGAAGGTTGTCCGCCCGCGCATGAGGGCCTCCATGCCGCGCTGAATCAGTGCCTCCGTCAGGGTGTCTACGGAGGAAGTGGCCTCGTCCATCACGAACAACTCCGGTCGCGCCAACACGGCTCGCGCTAGACTGACAAGCTGTTTCTGCCCCACGGAGAGCAGGTTTCCGCCTTCGCCGACGTTCTCGTCATAGCCTTTCGGGAGGGTGACGATGAAATCATGCGCCCCCGCAACCCTGGCTGCGTCCTGGACCTCCTGATCGCTGGCCTGGAGACGCCCATAGCGGATGTTCTCACGGACGTTGTCGGAGAACAGATGGGGGGTCTGCAGCACGATTCCGATTCGGGAATGGATGGACGCGAGTGTGAAGTCGCGGTAGTCGCGCCCGCCGATCCGAATCCTGCCGAGGCGCGGTTCGTAGAAGCGGCAGAGCAGGTTCACGATGGTCGACTTGCCGCCTCCGGTCGGACCGACCAGGGCGATCATTTCTCCCGGACGTACACGCAGGGAGAAGTCGCTCAACACCGGTTTGCGATCCTCGTAGTAGAAATCCACGTGCTCGAACTCGATCTCCTGGAGCAGCGTGTCGAGCGGCCGGGCATCCGGCCGATCATGGATCTCGGGAGGCGTATCCATAAGCCTGAAGATCCGTTCAGCGGAGGCGATCGAATGCTGCATTTCGGCATAGACTCGCGCCAGATCCTGCACTGGCCACATCATAAACGTCAGGTAGGAAACGAAGGCATTGATGCCGCCAATCGTGATCAGGCCCAGGTCGCTCTGCAGGCCACCGTACCAGACGATGGCGCCGAGTGCCAGCGCGGCGATGATCTGCACGGCCGGGAGGAACAGCGCCGAAAGCCAGGCGGCCCGATAGGACGAACGGTACATCTGCTGTGTGAGGACCTGGAACTCCCGCAGATTCTCGTCCTCGCGGCTGAGAGCCTTTACGACTCGTACGCCTTGTATGCTCTCGTTGTATGCGCCCGTGATCTTCGAGTTGGCCCGCCGGCTTTCACGAAACTCCACCAGGATCTTGCGGCGGAGCTGGATGCCCATAGCGACCATCACGGGTATCACGGCGGCAACTACCAGTGCCAGGCGCCAGTTGATGATCGCCATGAAGACCATCGAGGTGCCGATGTTCATCACTGCCCAAGTGCTGTCGACCACGCCCCAGGTCATCAGGTCAGCCACCCGGCCCGTGTCCGAGGTGACCCGCGCGATCAGACGACCGACGGCGTTCTGCGCGTAGTACGAGAGCGACAATTCCTGCAGATGGTTGAACATCATCCTGCGCAAATCGTACTGGATGCGTTCGCCGAGCACTCCGGCCAAGTAGACGAATCCAAAGACGGTCGCCGCCTGGAACAGGATGATCGAGCCGTAGATCGCGGCCAGGCGCAGCAGCGCCTGCGTATCCCGGAAATTGATACCCTGATCGATAAACTGCTTGTTAAGGTAGGTAAAGTAGGCATCGGTCGACGAAGTCAGAGCGATGGTGAGCACGAACCCAAGCGCCCACCTCCAGTGCGGCCTGATCAGGCCGAGGATGCGCCGGAATACGGGCGCGGTTAGCTGCGAGGTGTATTCTTCTTCTTCCAGTTCAATGATCGCATCAGACATTTCACATGCTCCACGGCGGCAGCGGAGGGCGCCGGGGTCCCACGTTCGCAGGGACCGGCTTGTCCGCTCCACCGCCAGGATCTTCACTTTTCGGGGCTCACCGCCAGCTCGAGCTCCTCATCGATGCGGGTCTGGATGTCCGATATGCGTCGATATATGCCATCCGTTTGGCCCACCAACTCCGCATGGGTGCCCGTCTGCATCAGGCTGCCTTTCTCCAGAACCAGGATGAGGTCAGCCTGCATCACCGACTGGATGCGATGCGCGATGATGAACGTGGTGCGGTCCCTCATCAACTGGCGCAGCGCCGCCCGGATCTCTGCTTCGGTTTCGGTATCCACGGACGAAGTCGAGTCATCCAGAATCAGAATGCGCGGATCCTTTAGGAGCGTGCGTGCGATGGTCAGACGCTGTTTCTGACCACCGCTGAGTGTCACGCCCTTCTCGCCAACCGGCGTGTCGTAGCCCTCGGGAAAGCCCACGATCACATCGTGTACAGCCGCGGCCCTGGCGGCGCGCTCCACATCGTCCTGCGAGACCGATCGTCCCACCCCGTAGATGATATTGTCGCGGATCGACCGGCTGAAGAGGAACGGCTCCTGTTGAACGATGCCGATCTGCGACCGCAGGTATGCTCGCGAGTAGTCGCGGAGCTCGATGCCGTCCAGGAGGATGCTGCCGGCGGTGTACTCGTGAAACCGGGGCAGCAGATTCACGAGCGAGGTCTTTCCGGAGCCCGTGGAGCCCAGCAGCGCAAGCGACTGGCCTGGCCGGATATGAAAGGAAAGCCCGCGCAGCACCTCTGTGTCACCATCCGCATACGTGAACGTGACATTGTCGAAGGCTACATCCCCCTTGAGCGGACCCGCCGGACTCACGTTGCCGTCGTATAGGGGCTCGCGTGTCTGCTTGACGATATCCATGAGCCGACCGTACGAGACCATGCCTCTTGAGGTTTCAATGATCATGCGGCCGAGGTTGCGAATCGGCCAGATCAGCCAGACGACGAGACCCACGTACGTCAGGTAGTTGCCAATGGTCAGTTGGCCGAGGATGACCATATTTGCGGCGAACACGAAACCAAAGAGCATCTGGAATCCCAGAACGATATCGGATAGCGGCCAGAACAGCGAATGCATGAGCAGCAGCAGCCGCCCCTTCACGAATTTCGACCAGTTGTCCTTATCGAATTTCTCCTTCTCGTATTCCTGGCGGGCGAAGGCCTTGACCACGCGTACGCCGGTGAGGTTCTCTTGCAAAGTGGTTGAAAGCACTGCCTCCTGGGCCTGATACTCCTCATAGCGCTTGGTGACCTTGCCGAAAAACCACACGGAGACCAGGAGGATGACCGGGATGACGATGACCGAATTCCATCCGAGCCTCGGATTGATTCCGAGGATCGCGGCCCAGTTGATTCCGAGAAGCAGGACGATGCGACCAATCCCAATGGCCTGCTCCGAGAAGAACTTGCGCAGGGAATCCACGTCAGAGGTAACGCGCTCAATAAGGTCGCCGGTGGGCGTGCGGCTGTGATACGAAAAGCTCAGCCGCTGAATGTGATCGAAAAGGAAATCGCGCAGACGGCGAGTGACGCCCTCGGCGGTGGAGGCGGCGAGGCGGCCGGAGATGAAGGCAAAGGAGCCTTCCAGGGCAGCCAGTCCAACGAACCCCGCTGCGATGATGGCCAGGGTGCTCGACAGCGTGCCACCCGCGAATTCTCGGCCGGCAAGGACGCGATCGACGAAGTAGCCCAGAAGCAGGAAGGTGCATGTCTTCGCCAGGGCTGAAAAGGCAAGGGCAGCGGTCGCGCCGAAGTAGGCCACGTGGAAACCCGCCATCATGCGCCAGACGCCGACCAGCCGGTTGACGTGCAGTGATCTCCTAAAATCGAACGTGCGGGGGTTGATGAGCTCAGTGTCCATGCTGCAGCTTCCCAGAGGAGTTCATGCTTCTAGAGCCAGCTACGAATAGGCGGCAAAGAAAAAGCCACGGTGCTGAGTGCAACCGTGGCTGACGTCCTCCAATTCAGGGTAGGCGAGGCTATCGACGTCCTACAGGCACACTCCGCGGAGGCAAGCACCCCCGAAAACGGCAACTGGAACACTGGCGGTGATCAACATCGGGTGCGCCTCCTCTCTATCAGAATGACCTGCAGCCCTATGAGTCTAACATAAGGATTCGGGCGCTGTCAAGATTAATTGCAGATGCCGCCCTGGAGCCGCGGCGCGCCGCGGCCGATCTCCCCATGCCAGGAGAGCCAGTCTTGGCGCTATCGACTTTGGTCCTCGAAGATCTCGTGATAGCCGCGATCCAGCTCATCGTTTGAAAGGTGGGCGTAACGCTGCGTGACCTGGATGCTGGCGTGGCGTGCAAGTTCCTGTGCGAGTTTGAGGTTGCCACTGCCGCGCAGGACCGCGGTGACGAAGAAATGGCGCAGAGAATGCGGCGTGATGCGCTGGTCAGCTGCTTCTCCCAGCGCCTGCGAGGCGCGCAGTTCGACGATGAGGCGCCCCGTGCTGGTGGTGATGGGTTTGATCTTGCTGCCGGCACCCTTGTCGTGGCGCGCGAATAGGGGCAGGGCCGCAAGCGATTTGCCGGCGGCGCCATCCAGTGGTGCGCGCCGCGCCAAATAGGCCTTAAGCGCGCGCAGAGAGCGCGTCGAGAACCGGACCACAGCCTGTTTGTTGCCTTTTCCAACGATGAGCGCCCGGCCTTCGTTCCAGTCGATCTGGCCGCGCCGTAGTTGGCAGGCTTCGTGAACGCGGAGGCCGGTGTCCGCCAGGGTGAGAATGAAGGCACGATCCCTTAATGCGCGTAGTTGTTCGGCCTCGTCACCGGCACCGACGAACTCCTTGGTGCCCACATGCTCCAATAGGCGCTCGATATCCGATGCCGGAAACTGGGGCAGCCTGACGCCCGGCCGACGCGCCCGCTGCTGTTTGAGCAGGTCGAGGCGCGGCAGGTTGATGGGCGCGAGTCGCTCCGCCGCCAGGTATTTGTAGAAGCTCTTGGCGGCCTGCAGGTACAGCTGCTCCGTGGCGGGCGACTGGTGCTTCAGGAACACCGCAAACCACGAAATCGCATCTTCAGTGAGAGTGGAGGCGGGGGCCGCAGCATCAATTTCCCGGCCTCGTAGCAGATCCCTGAACGCCTGCAAGGCGAAGAAGTACGTTTCATACGTGTTCTTGCTACGGCCAAGGCGCACGGTGTCAAGAAAACCGTTGATGGCATCATCGATAGTGGAAGGTCCCATCGGCATCCCTGTGCTGAGCTTAATCATACAGAACTCGGTCATTGATCTGCAGCTGTCCAGCCCGGCCGCCAAGCCTAGCCCGCCCGATGCAGGCGCTCTTATCGCCGACCGTGGGGCCACGGGGCAAGCGGCT
>Ga0315288_10000287_pt1 | contig 62777 bp, 62 predicted proteins | sample YL17G11_20_MG_FD_203454 | JGI IMG/M metagenome (GOLD analysis project Ga0315288, IMG submission 203454) | Sediment microbial communities from Yellowstone Lake, YNP, Wyoming, USA - YL17G11_20 | ecosystem: Environmental > Aquatic > Freshwater > Lake > Sediment | place: USA: Wyoming | collected...
GAAGGCTTTCCCACTTATCTTTATTCTCTGGCTTCTCTTTACCGCAGAAAACAAGGATGGTTTTTAGGCCCGCCGCTTTCCCCGTATCTATGTCTCTGATGGTATCGCCGATAAAATAACTCTTGGATAATTCTATCTTTAATCCTTCTTGTTTAATCTTGGCAAGTGACATATCAATTAGGCCTGTCTTGGGCTTACGGCAGGAACAGTAATCTTGCGAACGGTGCGTGCAGTAATATACACCGGCTATACTGATACCGTAATTGCTTAATTCTTTTAGCATATTTTTAGTAATTAAATCCAGGGATTCCTGCGAGTAGATACCTTTGGAGACGCCTGCCTGATTAGAAACTACAAAAATCTTAAACCCATTATCACTCAATCTTTTTAGGCTAGGCTTTACCCGGGGCAGAAAACGAAATTCACTCCATGACTTTACATATTCCGAATCACCCGGATATTTATTTATTACACCATCACGGTCAAGAAAAATAACTTTCATTATCTTTAACCCAATCCAGAAGCTTTTTTATGCCTTCTTTCACGGGCGTTTTGGCCTTCCAATTCAGGGTCTTTTCCAATTTTGTAGTATCTGAAATATATACCTTCTGGTCAGATGGCCGCCAATCGGAAAATTTTACCTTCGGCCTTTTACCTATTAATATTTCTAATTCCTCCAAGAACTCTAACAAAGAAATCGTATTATCCGGCCCTCCCCCGATATTAAAAAGCCCTCTTTTTAAGTCGCTGTTGATAAAACGGTTAAATGCATCCACAAGATCATCCGCATAAAGCATATCGCGCACCTGTTTACCATTACCATAAATTGTAATGGGTCTATTAAAAAGGGTGGCAATAATAAACCAGGCCACCCACCCCTGGTCTTCAAAACCAAATTGGCGCGTACCGTAAATACAAGAGCAGCGAAATACACCTGTTTTCATTCCATAGATATGAGCGTATTCCTGGACGTAAAGATCTCCTGTGAGTTTAGATACCCCATAAGGTGTATGTCCGGTTAAATCGGTTAACATCTCCTCAGATACGCCTTTTATGCCATCATAAACATATCTTTTATCTAATTCCTTTAAAGGGATCTTATCCACGTTTTCACCATAGACTTTATTAGTCGAACAGTAAACAACAACCGTATCTTTTGATTTTTTTCGCGCTGCTTCCAGGACATTGAGTGTTCCGAAGGCATTGATACTAAAATCCTCCAAAGGCATACGTACACTCGAAGGAACACCGGGCTGACCAGCGGCATGGATAACTACATCAACGCCCTTGCCAATTGCCTTTACTACGTCTTTAGCATTACGCACATCACCCTTAATACGCTCTATATTTTTAAACTTTTTTAGATAATTCCAGTTAAACTCTACCGAGTCTTTATCATAGCCAAAAATCTTTGAGCGCATCAGGTTATCCAAAACAATAACCTTATTCTTAGGATTATCTGAAGCAAAAAACTCCGCGCAATGCGAACCTACTAAACCCGCTCCGCCAGTAATCAAAATCCTCATCTTAACTTGTCCTCCTTATTTATTTCGAAAAAGATTATAAATCCCGGATAGTTTAATCCACATAACCAAAAGATTATCAGAATGGTCAGTCATCTTTATTCTTCGCAAAGCATATATATCAGGATTTAAATGGTATCTACCTCTGTTAGTAGTGCAAGCTGCTATGTATCCTGCTCGCCTAACAAAATCTATAATCTTATAGCTATAGCCGCCTGTGGGATAACTAAATAGGTTTATAGGCCTATCCATCTGATTCTCGAGTTCTTTCTTGGATTCAAAAATCTCATTCCATAATCTTTGTTCGTCTACTGTATCAGGCAAATAGCTGTGGGTTTTGGTATGGCTGGCGATATCTATGCCTTGGCCTTGCATTTGCCTTAGTTGTTCCCAGGAAAGAAACTTCTCTTTTCCTACGAAATCCGTAATCACAAATACAGTAGCAGGGAATCTATTCTTCTTTAAGACCGCGAATGCATTACGATAGATATCCTCGTAGCCATCGTCAAAGGTGATAACTACTGCATTATGAGGCAGAGTTTGTTTCTTTGATAATGCATTGACTAATTCTTTAAGAGAAATTACTTTATAACCGTATCTAGATATAAAATCCATCTGTTTTTGGAAAATCTTAGGGCTTACGCATATAAGTGGTATCTGCGGACAATACGTAGTAATACGATTATATTTGAGAATTGGCACTTCATAGAAAAAATTTCTCAAAAAAATAAAAGCGACAATACCTATAATAAATCCAAATAAAACTATATTTTTAATTCTTCTTATTAGCTTCTTCACACATCACCCCCTAATCCTTCCAGGCTTTCTTAAAGCGTATAGATTAACTTTTAATTATTTCTAATTCAAAATGAAGGTGTTCTGCAGGAAATATATAAGTCAAAAATCTTTCATAAGTTAAAGGGAATCTATTCGCTATCCAATTAATTCCATATCTCCTAAAGGCGCGATGAAAAGTAATTTCTTTTTTTATAATCTTAAAACTGGCTTTCTGTGCCAACTTATCTAAAAAGAAAAAAGAAAAAACATGGCAATGCGTATAATCTCCATAAGCCATATAGGAAGAAAAATGAGGTGTTTGAATAATTATCTTTGCTCCATTTTTACCTAAACGATGAAGTTCTTTTAAAAATGACTCTGTATCAGATAAATGTTCAATTATCTGTTTACAAACCACGAGATCAAATATATTATCCTTAAAAGGAAACATAAGATGTTTGAATTCACAAATCACATCTGCTTGGGTACTTAAAGACCCATCTATGCCAATGGCTCCTTTCGTTTTGTTGTTTCCGCAACCTACATCTAAAATTTTCATTGCTACCTTTTATTTATCCAGAATATTTTTTAAAGTATTTATAATAAATTTAAGCTGCTTTTCTTTTAAGTGTGGATACATCGGTAGAGATATTATCTCCTGCGCAACTTTCTCCGCAACGGGAAAATCTCCCTTTTTATAACCTAAATCCTTATACACTTCCTGCAGATGAAGCGGTATAGGATAATGAATAAGTACACTTATGCCTTTTTTGGCAAGTTCGTTTATAACTTCATCTCTATTTTTAACCCTAATCGCAAATATATGATAAACATGATATGAATAATCGGCTTCGTAAGGAAGCGCGGTGCCCTTTATGCCTTTTAGTTCATCTATATATATTTTTGCGTTCTTGCGACGCAAGGTATTCCATTTATCTAAATGTTTTAATTTTGCTCTTAATACTGCTGCCTGCACTGTATCTAGACGTGAATTGTAACCCAATGTAACATGTTCGTATCGTGACCGGCGGCCATAATCACGCAACATAAGCAGCTTTTTATATGTGGCCTCGTTATTAGTAACTATCATACCGCCATCTCCAAAGGCACCTAAATTCTTGGTGGGATAAAAGCTAAAACAACCGATATCGCCTATGCTGCCTGCTAACCGCCATTTTGTTCTTGAAATTTTATATTTTGCTCCGTGTGCCTGAGCAGCATCTTCTACCACTTTTAAATTATATCTTTTGGCAATATCCAGAATGGGCTGCATATCCGCTACTTGACCATAAAGATGAATAGGTATTATCGCCTTTGTATTTTTTGTAATTGCCTTTTCAATTTTATTTACGTCTATATTATATGTATCTTTATCAATATCTACAAATACGGGCTTGGCACCGGTATAACTAACTGCCAAGGCGCTAGCTATATAGGTAAATACAGGCACAATAACCTCATCTCTCTGTCCAATACCCAAACTTAGCAGTCCTAAAAAAAGAGCATCTGTTCCGGAATTAACACCTACCGCAAATCTTACTCTAATATATTTTGCAAATTCTTTCTCAAAGACTTTTAATTCTTTACCCAAGATAAAATCTCCTTTAATTAGAATCCTCTCCATGGAAGGGTAAAGTTCTTGTTTTATCTCTTTGCCTTGTGTGCGTAAATCAACAAAAGGTACTTTCATATATTCAATAATCTTTCTGCTGCTTTAAATACTTCATCAACACTTATTGACTTTAAGCATTCCCTATCACGTAGACACTCGGGCATCCTGAATTTTTTATAACAGGGTCTGCAAGGTAAATCCTTTTTAACCACAATAGTCCTTTTTTCATTAAATGGATATGGGCCATAGACCTTCTCATCCAGCGGGCCATACAATGCCACTATTTTTTTGTTCAGCGCATCAGCGAATCGTAAGGGGCCTGTATCATTACCAATGAAAAGACCGCATTTATCAATCAAAGAAACCATTTTTTCTAATGAAACATCTGCAAATTCATAACAATTATTTTTATTTTGAATAATATTCATCATACCCAAAACATCTTCTTTTTCTTTCGGGCCTGCAAAAATAAAAATTTTTGCTTTTAGTTCTTCGGTTAATCTATCAATCAATGCTGCAAAATACTTAAAAGGCCAACGCCTAACGTAAGTATCTTTACCGAATGCATCACCACCAAAAGGAACAATGCCAATGATAAAATTGCCTGTAAGATTGTGGCGCACAAAAAAACTATCCACCCACTGTTGACTTTCTTTATGGGTACCGACCTCTAAATTGTATCTTTTGCTTGGTATATCAAGCAATGTCAAAACATCCAAGTAATATTCTACTACATGCTTGTCCGGAAATCCGTCAATTTTTAATTTACGCGTGAGGAATCTCCCGCGGTTTTTATAATCAAGACCATATCGATGCTTTATACCGGCAGCCCAGGCAAAGAACCCAAACAGGGTGTGTAAGGATAAAACAATAGCGCATTCAACTTTCTCTTTTTTTATTTCAGAGATAAGATAATAATACTTCTTAAGCCCTGCCCAAAAAGATTTCTGCTGGACCGCCACAAATTCATCACGTTCGTAGACAAAAATTTTATTTACAAGTGGATGGCTCTTAAGTATTGGGGCTGTCTTTCTATTACAAAGGAAAAAAATTTTTGCCTCAGGGGCACTATCGTGTAAATTCCTTAAAAGTGGAGTTGAAAATAAAACATCTCCTATTCCGGAGGTATTAATTACAAGAAAGGATTTATAGGTATCATCCATTTGGCTATCTATCGTTTATATTTCTTTATCATTTTCTCAAAGAGCGCATCTATTTTATCTATAGAGTCATTTCTTTGCTGGTTGGCCAGGTTTATTTTTTTCTTAGTCTTACCTATATAGGACAACGGAATATTGCTTCTCCTTACTTCGTCTTCAAGATACCAAAGTTCTGCATTCTTCTTAGCAAGATAAGAAATTGCTTTTCCTAAATTCTCAACTGAATGGATTCTGCCTATTGTCTCGGCAGGATTATAGAGTTTAAGCTTTTCATCCCTTAATAAAACCTTGCCTTTAATGGCACTAACGATAAATCCCTCAATTTCTTGTATAAGTCTTCTCTTCTGCTTTTGTAGTATATTAAGTTTCTCTTTGATTTCTTGGGAGGAAAATTTTTTATTTTTTCCCTTATCCATTTTTCGCAGATGGTATTCGCGTAAATTGTTGATGGCTAACTTATCAATCAAGCTACCTAATGTCTCTGCCATTTATCCTACTTTTCTAATACGAAAGGGATTAATAATTAGAAACTTTTCCAAATCTTTTTATAAATTTTTTTGTTTCAGTTTCCAAACTATCTTCTTTACATCCTGAACCCTGTCCTTAGAACAGACTAAAAGTGCATCTTTTGTATTTACTATAACAGTATTATTTAATCCCAAGGTAGCTACCAAGCGGTTATCCGACCAAACAAGAGTATCTCTACTTCCTATATCTATAAAATTACCTTTAAAAATATTACCATTCTTATCTTTCCTGATTATCTCCTCTATTGCCTGCCAACTCCCTAAGTCTATCCAGCCAAAATCCGTAGGGACGAGAACCATCTTATTGGTTTTTTCCATAACCGCATAATCTATTGAGGTAGAAGTAATCCGCGGCCATAGCCTATTAAGGCTTTCTGCATCTTTGATTTTATTGATAACCTCATAGTCATCAGGTGCAAATTTTTTTAACTCTTGTAGCATTGTATCTGCTCTGAATATAAAAATCCCAGCATTCCAATAAAATTTCTTGTCTTTAATTAACTTCTTTGCCTTTATAAAAGTTGGCTTCTCAATAAATCTATCAACTACGTATGCTTTTGAATTTATGATTTTTAATTTTGACTTTACTTTAATGTAACCGTAAGCTGTTTCGGGACGAGTGGGAGTTATACCTAAAGTAACAATATAACCTCTTTTGGCTACACATATAGCTTTATCTAATATACTCAAGAATCTATTTTTGTCCTTTATATAATGGTCGCAAGGGAAAACTAAGACTACTGCCTCTTTATCTTTATTATATATATTTTTCGATAACACCCCCAATGGCGCAAGTGTATTTCTGGCTTCGGGCTCAAACAATATATTTCTTGGATGGATATTTAGTTTTTTTAAATAATTCTTTATCTTTTTATGGTAAATTTTATTAGTTGCGATATAGATATTATCTTTCTTAACCAAAGAACCTATGCGTCGGACAGTTTCCTCCAGCATCGGCTTTTTTGAGCAGATATTAAGAAACTGCTTTGGCTCTGACTCTCTACTCAAAGGCCAAAATCTACTTCCTATACCACCGGCTAAGATAATTACATAATTATTCATCTTTCGACTATTTAAAATAAAGTATAGATAAAAGGTGCTACTGCCGAGGATTGGGTAAAGAAAATTAAAAGCCCCAATAATAAAAGCACAATAATTATCGGTGCCAGCCACCATTTCTTATTAACTCTTAAAAAATCCCAGAATTCTTTTAATATTGACAGTTTACCCATGTCTTATCTCCTTAGAATTGTCTTTCATAATCTAAAGGGCTAAAACCCTTATTCTTCTTCTTTTCTTTCCAGTAAGATTCTTTATGCTTATCTATTTTTTTATCTAATAAATCCGCTCCAAATAATCGCATCCCCAGGCCAATAGGTGTAAAAATTAAGTAAAATATAATAAATAGAATTACCCCTGTATTAATCCAACTTAATATAAATGCTAATCTCATCCAGAAAATATATATTGGCTCCAAGAGAACCGGCATCATAAAGGCCGATATAAAAAATATTACTGAGATTATAGATGTAGGTAATATACTATATTTATGCCTGATTATAATAAAAAAGGTTATAATAGAAAAAGCTACGCCCATGGTTATTCCAAATTTTTTTAGCTTAGATTTATCTGGACTTAATCTTTCCATACTAAATCCCTACATACTACCTACTATCTACTAACTACTATAATTTAATCTAACTCAAATACTTCCTGCCATCCTATGTCTAATTTAGCTGGTTTTTGTTCTCTTTTATCTAATAAAAAACTCCCCATAATCAAATAATCCATCTCTGTCCTCATAAAACATTTAAATGCATCTTCCGGACTACATACGAGCGGCTCTCCTCTTACGTTAAATGAGGTATTTATTATTACAGGGCAACCTGTTTTCTTACAGAAGGCATCTATTGTATCATAATATAAAGAGTGGTCTTCTCTTTTTATAGTCTGGATTCTTGCTGAATAGTCAATATGTGTAACCGCCGGAATTACCGAGCGTTTTATTTTTAATTTATCGAACCCTTGTAATCTATTTTCAGGATTACCAAACTTTATTCGTTTATCTTCTAAAACCTGCGCTACCAAAAGCATATACGGACTTTCTCTATCTAAATCAAACCAATCAGAAACTTTATCCCTTAATACGGTAGGAGCAAAGGGCCTAAAAGATTCTCTATATTTAATCTTTAAATTCATTTTTGCTTGCATTTCGGGATTACGGGCATCTCCAATAATACTCCTTGCGCCCAAAGCCCTTGGCCCAAACTCTAAGCGGCCCTGAAACCAACCGATGATCTTGCCTTGAATAACCAAATCTGAGACTGCCCAAGGTATATCTGAATAAACCAACTTCTTATAAGTGAGGCCTTCTTTAATAAGAAAATCTTCAATGTATTCATCGCTATAATGAGGACCTAAAAAAGAGGCCTTTTGTTTATCATTTTTATCTTCAACAGTACGCCTGTTACCTAAATATTTATACCAAACCAAAAGTGCAGCTCCTAATGCTCCGCCTGCATCCCCGCTTGCAGGCTGAATCCAGATTTCTTTAAAAGGTCCTTCGCGCAAAATCCTGCCATTTCCAACACAATTTAAAGCCACTCCACCGGCAAGACAAAGTTTATCTTGGCCTGTAACCTTATGCACATGCCGTGCTGTCTTAAGCATTATCTCTTCGGTCACTTTCTGTATTGAAGCAGCGATATCCATTTCTTTCTGTGTTATCCTGCTTTCTGGCTTTCTTGCCCGTCCTGCAAATAATCTTTCAAAAGACCAATTAGTCATTTTCAAGCCGTTACAATAACCGAAATACTTCATATTTAGTTTAAATGAACCGTCTTCTTTTAAATCTATCAATTCTTTTAGAATCAAATTTTCATATTTAGGCTCACCATAAGGTGCCAGCCCCATTAATTTATACTCTCCAGAATTTACCTTAAACCCGGTATAATATGTAAACGTAGAATATAACAAACCTAAAGAATGCGGGAATTTTAAAGTGTACAAGATTTCAATACCATTGTCTTTGCCTATCCCAAAACTAGCCGTATCCCATTCCCCTACCCCATCCATAGTCAAAAATGCCGCTTCCTTGAAAGGAGACGGATAAAAGGCGCTGGCAGCGTGAGATTCGTGATGTTCGGTAAAGAGAATTTTCCCTTTATAACCTCTTAACTCTTTTTGAATTAAATCAGAAATCCAGAGTTTCTGTTTTAGCCATAAAGGCATTGCTTGGATAAATTGCCTTATGCCAGAAGGTGCATAGCTAAGAAAAGTCTCCAAAATTCTTTCAAATTTTACAAACGGCTTATCATAAAAGACTACAAAACCTAAGTCTTTGGCAGTAATACCGCCTTCTTCAAGGCACCAATTTATAGAATTAACAGGAAAATTAAAATCGTGCTTCTTACGGGTAAACCGCTCTTCTTGCACCGCAGCGATAATTTCACCATCCCGCACAAGACACGCTGCGCTATCATGATAAAAGCAAGATATACCTAAGATATTCATTTTTTATGATATATTTCGTATCTTTAAGTCTCAATAGAGACTTTAACCCCTAATTCATCAGCAATTCTTTTTAAGGTAAGCAAAGAAATGTTTTCTCCGCCGCTCTCAATTCGCGAAATCATCTGCTGGGAAATGTTTAGTTTTCTTGCTAACATCTTTTGAGTAAGGTTTTTTTGTTTTCGTAAGATTCTGATTCTTTCCCCAACCCAAAGACAAAATTCATTAATAACCTTTACTTTACCTTTAGAAAAAATATTTATTCCTTCTGCGCGATATTTTTCTAATAATTTTTCATATATCGCTTGCCAAAATTCGATACGCGGATTATTCCAATTATCTTTCCTCATCTTTCGTTTAATATCATTCCAATGCCTACAAAAGTATTCTGGTTTTAAATAATCACGGAAGACCTCTCCTGGCGTATTTTTTCTGGCCAGCAATAAACTAGATAAAGAGAGAAATTGGGGATGTGCGGGATTACGTAAAATCCTCACTGCCTGTTTTTTAGATATATTCCTGTCCCAAAGCCAATCTTTTTTCATATCCTTCCAATCTGCTTTTCTAACAGACGATCGATTTCCTCTTTAAAGTGTTTCTCCATTTCTCTATAATCAATCCTGTTTTTTGTCTTTAGTTCTAAAAGGCCGGTTTTAATCTCCAGACGCGGATAAGTTCTAAACCAACGAACCAATGCTTCCTGTATTGTCGGGTTACAATATTTAAAAATAAAACTGGACAGGTTCATAAAGGTGTGAGATAGAAAATATAAATCATAGAAATCTTTTGCTTCCTGCCTTCCCCCCATTGCTATTTTTCGTCCTACTATATCAAAGCTCTCTACGGTTCCGGTAACTGCATAAATTTTCCTCAAATAAATATCCTCCAGTGCAAATACCCAAATTCCATCTATTCGCCTTGCTGGCTTTAATCTTCTTATATAATCTTCAATAAAATCTATCTTCAACATCTCATTTTTGGATAAACGTGCATTGAAGATCAATATACGTACTTTATCTTTTTTTTGCTGCTCTCCAATTATTTCGAAATTCTTACCGATTCTGTCAGACAAAAGTTTTAGCAAAGAAAGAATATTTTTTCGGCTAAACTTCGATGTAAAAAAGTCTAAATCTAAAGATTGCCGATGACGAAAATAGACCATAGAAAGCGCTGTCCCGCCGCCTAAACAATAATCATCGACATTGCCTGCCAGAGTCTTTAAAGTCTTATCCTGCCATTTAGTTATTGCTCTCATAACTCAAATATACAACATAAATGTTGTATTGTCAAGTAAAATACAACTTTTATAATGTAAAATAACAGGCTAATTTTAAACTGAATCTAAGTCTTTGGCAGTAATACCGCCTTCTTTAAGGCACCAATTTATTGAATTCATAGGAAAGCCAAAATCGTGTTTCCTGCGGGTAAACCGCTCTTCTTGCACCGCAGCGATAATTCCATCCCGCACTAAACATGCCTCACTATCATGATAAAAGCAAGATATGCCTAAGATATTCATAGCCATAGCATTATATATTTATATCGATTTTTTTAATCTCTAAGGCCTTGTGTAAGCGCGATAGCGTTTCCAGCGCAATATTCTTTTTTGCCTTTCGCAATATCAGTTACTTCTGACAAATATTCATCAACATAATTCAGACTGTTCATTAACCAACTTTTTTATTTTCTTTCGATAGACTTAAAAGATACTCTTCTGTGTCCGCTAATCCCTGAGCAGAACCTATCTCGTAGAATCTGTTTTTTACCTCATAACCAATCATTTGCTTTTTCTTAATCAAAGATTTATAAATCTCGGCGAGATCAAAAACTTCTTCATTGCCAATTTCATCAAAAACAGATTTTCTTAATATGCTTAAACCATAATCAATATATTCCATATCCTTGGTCTTTTCTTTTTTGTCATAGTTAATTATCCTACCATTCTTAAAAACAATATTACTTTTGCCCCATTTGTCCTTATTCCTTAATGTAGTCATTAATCCTTTTTTATTTTGAGATAGAAAAACATCGCTGACTGATCTAAAGTCAATATTCAAATATGAATCGCCATACATTACAAAAAAATTATCCCCTAGTAAAGACAATGCTTTTTTTACTGCCCCGCCTGTTCCAAGCGGTTTCTCTCCATCGAATGAAAATTTTACAGATAAACCAAACTCTTTTCCGTCCCTTATGAAATCTTCTATTTGCTTACTAAGATAACCGGAACATATAACAACTTTCGTAATGCCATTTTTCTTTAACAAGTCAAATTGATGGATAATAAAAGGCTTACCGGACACCTGCAGCATTGACTTAGGAATAGCTTTAGTAATCGGATAAAGCCTCGTGGCGTATCCGCCAACAAGAATAGCAACAGCGAGCATCATGATTGCACTACTCCTTTTGCGCCTCCAAAGGCAAACCTAATCAAAGTTATTTTAGAAATATTTGCTTCTTAATTTTATTATATCTGTTAAAACGGATAGTTACTCCCAATGTCCGGCTAAGGCAGGACAAGCAACTCCATGACTTTATTAGATCCTTGCACTATATGTTTTTTGTACATGATGAAAATAAATTTAACCCGAATTTATGGTACTTCATCTTGATGGCGCTTGGCTTAAATCCAGCCTTAACTAATAAAGGCCACAGATCTTTCTGATCATAATACATCTTGTGATCATTCACCTCTACGGCTGGACTCAGCTTTAATTTAAAAGCAGAAATCTCCAAGAAGGTCTTACCTCTCCAAGTTGGAACATTGATAAGTAGGAGCCCATTATCCGCCAATATGCGGTGGCATTCTTTTAATACAGTACAAGGGTCCTCCAAATGCTCCAGGACGGATATCGCTAGGATAACATTAAAAGAATTGTCTTTTTGTTCTCTTATGCTGCTTTCGATGGGTTTTTCAATGATAGTAAGATTCGCTATTTCTTTTACCTTTGCGCTAACCGCAATATCGACGCCTGTGCCGCTGGAAATACGAGGAGCAAGCGTTGTTAATGTTCTCGCGTGATACCCACAACCAAGATCCAACAACCTAATCGCTTTATTTTCTAAGAGGTTAATGTGTTTGTGTATCATGCGTTCGGATAGGCATACCCCTAACTTATCCACCATGCTGAGCCTGTACGATTGGCCATAAGCTTCATTTCTTTTAGGCTTACTTAGACTCATGATGCGCCTTCTTATTAACAGCCAGATTAAAAAGCAAAGTAAATGTGAACGTTTGTAACCCCAATGTGGCCGTTAACAACCCAAATATTGCTGAGCCGGAAATCCGGCTCAATTGAAAATTGTTATTTATATACTGCAAAACAAATTGAATTAAGAACGGCAACCCCACCGTAAATAAAGCCAGCCCTAGGATAGTTCCTTTGTTGTAGCTAAATATCTTTTTGTACAACAACTCTTTCCCCGGCATAAAGTCACACAGGACCCTGGATAAGATCGCCATTTGGACCGCCGAATATCCAAGGATCGTCAAGAAAACACCGCACAATTGCCAATATAACGAAAAAGTTATGCCATGTATTGTGACCGAGCCGTTAAATAGAAACAAGGATATGATTAATCCTAAAACTATGGCCATGACGCCTGGTTTCATAAAAAAGAAATCCGGAGCATATAAAAATATGACCTTTAAATTCAACCAGCCGGCAATCCACGGAGACCTCCACCCTGCTCTTTTATGATGGCTCAAGCGGCCTTCGATATTTTTATAAAATTTTATGGGCACCTCTATAGTTCGTAAATGCAGCCTCGCGGTCTTAAGGAGCATTTCTGCCGCATATTCCCACGAGCTCGATTCTAGGTTGATTCTTCTGAGAGCGCCAATCGTCATCGCACGCATACCGCAATGGATATCATTATAGTGCGAACCATACAAAATATTCAATATGAATGTTGTTAAGGGAATGCCGAAATAACGATGCAATGGCGGCATGGCACCGGGCTCGATATGGCCTCGCATGCGGGTCCCCATCACAAAATCATATCCTTCATCTAGTTTTTCAACAAAAGGCTTTATTTCCCTAAAATCATAGGTAAGGTCGCAATCTCCCATAATCACATAATCGCCTTTTATATACGGCATAGCATCGATATAGGCCTGACCCAACCCCCAGGGGGGAACCTTGATAACTTTTGCTCCATGAAGTTCGGCAATTTCTGCTGTTTTGTCTGTGGAGCTATCAATGATCAATATCTCGCCGGCAACACCGGCTTTTTGCAAACCTTCTTTACACCATTCTATAAATTCACCAATAGTCACTTGCTCATTTAAAGCAGGGATGACGATCGAAACAAATTTATTGCTGTTTGTGTTCATGGCCGTCACGCTCAGCCCTCATTAATCCTTTTTATGCCCCAGCTAAAGATTTGATATCCAGATTTCAGAAAATTAAAATAAAATAACAGGTTAAAAATCTTACAGCATAAATAATACAATAAAAAATAACGGTCCGGGTTAGATTTGTTTTGATTCTCGTTTCGATTCGAAACAAATCTAACCAATTCTCTAAAAAATGTATGGAATGGTGCTCCCCAGTATTGAGCATGAACATCACAAAAACCTTCTGAGAGCAATAGTTCCTTTATCTCTTGAGTCGTATAATGATGCTGGTGGCCGATAGACCTGTCATAAGCAGTCATAGGACCAGCTGGAACCGAAATAAAAAACAGTCCGCCTTTATTCAACCATTGATAAGCGTTTTTTATAACCTGAATGGGAGAAGAACAATGTTCCAATACTTCACAACACGTAATCAAGTCCACGGTCTTCTCAAATGCTTCTTTTTGGGTTTTCTCCGCATCAAAACAATAAAATCTGGCAGAAGTAAAAATTGCCATCGTTAGATTACCGGCCTCCCTCGAAAGATCGCATCCATAAAATTGCGCATTCGGATAAACATGAAATAATTCCTTTAAAAGCTCACCCGTCCCGCAACCGATATCCAAGATGCTCGCGGGCTTAATCCCTAGTTTCTTCAGAAAGTATTTTATCAGCCTTCTTCGATGAATTTGCGCAGGATTAATCTCAGCCAAAGATTTGTCTCTACGCCAGATCTTATCAAAAATCGGCGTTGATTCTCCCGGACCTTCCGAATCAAAACACAATTCGCTGCTTGTCTTCATGTCTGATCTTTCCATTGAAATTTATTCAATTTAGTATCTTCATATATAGATTTAACTGAACTATAAATTGCCTCTTTCGTTGAATATGCATTCGTCCAACCAAATAACCTTATTTTATTGGAATTTAAACAGACAATAGGAACATCTCCTTCCCAACCGCGGTCGCCTCCGGTATATTTATATATTACGTTCTTTAGCCCCATTATACTTACAACAATATCTGCGATTTCAGTTACGCTTATATAATCTAATGTGGCCACATTGTAGTATGAAAAACCATCAGGTACTCTTTTTTCTAAGAGCCTTGTTGCGCTTATAACATCGGAAACATGTATATAAGATTTTCTTTGCTTCCCATCGCCTAATATCTGCAGTTCGCGTGAATTACTCATAAGCCGTCGCACAAAGTCATATCCAACCCCATGCGTCTGATGTGGCCCTACAACATTTGCAAGTCGGAAAGCGCTCGCGGTAATACCAAACATATAACAATACGCGCAAATCATCGCCTCGCAAGATAGTTTACTCGCGCCATAAGTAGATATCGGCAACATCGGCGAGTAATCCTCCTGTAACTCAACAAGTCCTACATCACCGTAAACTCCGCTTCCCGAAGCATAAAGCAACTTCTTTACCCCGTTTATCCGCATAGCCTCAAGAACGTTATTTGTCAGATATGTTCCTTCCCAGAAATCGATATCTGGTTGAGTAACTGCTTTGGCAATATCCGGATTTGAGGCAAAATGATATACAACATTTGTTCCCGACATTGCACGCTGTAAATTTTCTTTATTCTTTATATCATCGCGAACGATCAGCAGATTATGATTCTGCTCAAATCCTTCAAGATGCCACATTTTACCTGAAGAGAAATTGTCATAAATAACAACGCGAGCATTTTTTTCTTCCGTAAGCAACGTTCTTACTAAATGACTGCCAATAAAACCAGCGCCACCAGTAATAAAGTAATTCATAGAGAAAAATCTCCTAGTATAATATTATTTATTTGACTTCAGCGGGCTAAAAGGAAAGGTAAATCCCTACTCTAAAATCCCAAAAATAAACCCCCTAAATATAATCGCCCGCTTTCAGACACTCATCATTAAGATATTGTGAAAAAACGAATATAGCAACACTTTATTCAACTATTAAACCGTCAAAACAGGCTTGTTTATTGCTTTGATTGACCTGGGGAAATAATGATATCCTTAATTGACTTGCGCTTTTATTGACTCTATGAATTGCTGTCAATATTTCCCAAGAAGCGCCGCCAGAATTACTATAGGTTGTATCTACTCCATCGTATATTTGAAATATAGGAGTTGCACCTGAAATTCCATAAGCCCAAACCGAAACTGAAACTACCTTATTTTTAAAATCTTCGTAGTTAGGTATATTTAAATATAGGCTTTGGTTAAAAAGCTCTTGAGTTACTCTGGCAGAATAATGGTTAAATTTAACTATAGAACTTTCTCTTGCTATTAAACAATTCGCAGTCCACCCATCAGGAGCAGAACTTATACCGCTAGACCAAGATTCAAAATCACCATTCTTAATGAGATTTCGGGAGCCAAAAAACCCAGAAATCGCTTGATAAAGTCCGGGGTTATTCCTCCTTAGGTCATCATAATATCCTGTAAAACTGATACCTATATTAAAAAAACACCCATATATAATAGAAATAATCATAATCGAATTAATCGTAAATCTGGATAATTTTTTGTTTTTAAAGAGCTCGTTTAAGAAAAACCAAAATAAAATAGTCGGTAAAAGTAATAAAGACGCAAAATCAACTAGATATCTCATGGTCGCTGACCCAAATATAAAACTTAAAAATAAAGCAAGCGCTATCCCGGTCAGAATAAAAGATGCTATTAATAAAGCTAAATATTTATTTAATTGCGATATTTTTTTATAAAACAATGGAAATATAAAAAGAATATTTAAAAAAGGCATATTTCTAAGAACTCCTGCTACCGATTCTGCATACAGATAGCCCCGGGGAAGTACATAGGGATATAATGGCGCAAGGTAAAAGAAAGGAAATTGAAACCTTAGATTATTAAAACATGGTTGTATGAAATAGAAATATAAATTAGGAAGAAGGAATGCCGGGTCAAAAATCTTCCCAGCATGGATATTCACTCCTGCTAATTGATAACGAACTCCGAAATCGAACCAAGAATCAAATCTTGCATAATTATACAGACCCAAAAGGAACAAACAAACTGCGAAAGGAGCAAACAGACCAATAAATTCCTTAAGTGATTTTTTTATCTTATAGTGATATTGTTCCTTTAAAATTTTCCACCATGCTAAAATAAGGAAAAACGATGCAAAAATCAAATGCGGACGAGAACCCACCGCTAATCCAAAAAATAAACTCCCTAAATATAATCGCCATGGGATAACTTGTTTCCCAAATACCCCTGAAATCAACCAGTAAAATGCTGCCATTAAACAGAAATACCCGGAAGCGATTGCTACCTCATAAACTTCAGGACGACGAGAAATAAAAGGGATGACATTGCAAAAACTAGAACATACAATAGCTATGAAAAAGACCCAAAAGTGAGTGTCTGGAAAATAAATTCTAATGAAATAATTGATAAGGAGCACAAACCAAACCAACCCTCCAAAACCTAAAATGGCAATCGCAACATCCTGCGGTATATTCAATTGAAAAATTAAACGGAAAGGAATAAACAAAAATAATGCTGGCGTAGGCCCAAAGTTAAGATAATACTTCCCTTTGTAAAATGACGCATCGTGCAAACGATATGGTAAGTTCAAATTCAGGTCATAAGGATCGGGCAAAGCAAGGAGTTCTTCCCTTGGTTTAATCAGAAGGTGTAACTGGCCAGCCAAAAAAGCATCGCTTAAAGCATTATAATAATCTACCTCTAACCGCCCACGATATTCTCCATTTTTTTTACCAAGATTTTTGCCAAAATTAAATTGAAAAGGTTTATTATAAGTTGTTGAGGTGGTCCAAAGGTAAAAAACTAACACACCTCCTAAAAAAAATATTATAATTATTTTTTTCAAAAAAGGAGCTATTTGCGTATTATTCATTTCTCCATACGCCCCCTTTTCAAGAAATCCCAAATTTTCTGGATTAGAGGGTTGTATCGTTGGCTTTCCTTCGGACAGGGAACTTCAACAAGATCAAGCGCCACTGCATCTTTTACCAATTTATCCCATGCTGTCTTTATATTACCCAGCCACTTACGGCATCAATTATTTTAACGACTTGAGACTTATTTATTATAAGTCGTGGGATTATCCCCATATCCATTTTTTCAGGAAATAGTTTCAGAAGTAGGATCCATCTTTGATAAGGATTAAAAGCCTTGTATAATCCTCTGTGTGCTTACCGTCAGCCCAAGCATAAACCAGAATAAAGCTGCTAACTGAAGGGAATAGAGATTGTTATCAAAGAAACCGTGAACTAAAAAAGCTAATATCCCTGCCAATAGACCTAGAACTAAAGGTTCAGGATGATTTTTTAGAAATCGTATTCCTGATTTAAACAATTCTATTAACAACCAAATAAAACATATTAACCCTACTACCCCGGTCTCAGCAGCCATGTGAAGGAAGCTGTTATGCGGATAAATCCCTCCCCCTTCGAAAATCTTGTACCGAGGACCAATAAATGAATAAGTATTTAAACCGCTTCCAAATAAAGGATAGTCCTCAATTATATTGAAAGCTTCCTGCCAAGCGTTTATCCTATTTAGCCCGTAACCCTCCTGAACATTAGGAATGGAAGCCAATCGCTCTTTAATTGTAAAGGGAACGATGAAAAAAAGGCCAATTAAGCTGACAAGCAAAAAAATAATTATTAATATTTTATACTTAATTTTCTTAATTTTCAATGTTGAATAGAAAAGAATGAATCCTAATCCTAAAAATAATCCCAGCCAGGCACCCCTTGAATATGTAGCGAATAGGCAAATTAATAATAAAATACCCACTATCCCTAAGCCTATTCGTTGGTACATAGTTTTTAGCCCTGTCCAAAAGGGCAAGCATAAAAATAACGGAATCAATACAACCAGCCATCCACCAAAACCATTATGACTGGAAAAAGATGCTTTTAGATAATAACCCTCTTTAGAATAATGCCGCAAAAAATCATATCCGCTAAAATATTGTACAAAAGAATCCATGATCATAAACACAGCGGAAATTAATATTACAATTAACATGTTTCTCATCCGCTTTTTATTATTAATAACTTCTACAACTATAAAATATAACATCACATACTCAACTATTTTTCCCAAAAAACCTTTTATTGACAATATAAAATTAACACTTGTAATTATAGTTAAAATATTTATTATTACGAACCATCCTAATATATTATTTAATCCTGTGGCAGTAAAATAACTTGTAACTTGCAACTTGTAACTTGTAAGCTTTTTAATTATCCAGGCTGTAATAGCAACTAAGAAAAAAATCTCTATGCCTGCTTTTGCAAAAGGTATACAAAAAAATAAAAGATATAAACACCACTCTAATAAAATATTACAAACTTTAATTATTCTTTCTCTCATTTTTAAGCTAACGATAGGAAAATAAAAGAGTTACATATCGTTTCCTAATTGAACATTTAACGCTTTTTTAACTTCTTGTATCTGCACATGACCTAGACGAGTCAATATTTTACCTATAGGCTCTCTTGTTTCAGACTGAATATTCAAGGCTTGCTTGAGTTGTTCATTAGTGATCGATTCTTGAGATAGCAATATTTCGCCTAATAACTTCCTTTGATGGTTTACTTTATTTTCTTTTTTAAATTCTATATTATTATCCCATTGGTCTTTTTTCACATTTTTCATTTTCATCAAAGTTTCTAAAGCATCATTTATAAACCCTTTCACTGTATCGCGGGTATACTTATGGTCAATCATTTTACTAAGAAATTTTGGCGGGATGGTAATTATGTGTGCGCCTGCTATTGCGTAATTTTGAATGTCAATAACACCACGAATGCTTCCTGCAATAATCTTGGTTTTATATTGCCATTTATCAATCCATTCTCTTGACATTTTAATGAGATTAGCCGCGTCACCTCCCTCATCCGCAACCCTACCCGCAAAAATACTGGCATAGGTAGCACCTGCCTTACAAGCCAATGCCAATTGACCAAAAGACAAAATTGCAGTTGCATTAACTCTTATGTCATTTTCTTCCAAGGTTTTTATCACTTTAAGAGAAGGCATTCCATTCTCATTTATTATCGGGATTTTTACTACTATATTCGGTGCCCATTGAGCAAATAGCCGACCCTGCTCAATCATTTCTTGCTCATCATTTGTTGTGACTTCGACGCTTAATGGAAATTTTCCTAAAACTTTAGCAATGGACCTTGCGCCCTTCTCAATATTACATATGCCGTCATTCAACATAATGGTAGGATTAGTAGTTGCGCCGTCTATAACACCATAGTTTAACCATCTCTTGATTTCTTTTAAGTTTGCCGAATCAATAAATATCTGCATTCTTCCCTCCTCTTTAATATATTACTATAAGAAAAAATCTAAAATTTTTTTAGTATTTATTTTAACAGACATACAACTTCATTTAAACTATTTATTTTGAAATCGTAACCCGAATGAGTATCATTATTATAAGACTTATTCAGCAAAACTGTTTTGCAACCGACCTTTTTCCCTGCCTCCATATCTCTCCAGGTATCTCCTATAAAATAAGATTTACTCAAATCTATACCCCAAGTTTTCGCTGCTGAAATTATTAAACCGGGATTTGGCTTACGGCATAAACACATATCATTGTCATCGTGCGGACAAAATAATATATCGTCAATCGGCAAACTTTCTTTTATATGCCTATTCATCTTTTCTAATACCTCTAAACTCAGCAGTCCGCGCGCAACATCGGGTTGATTAGTAATAACTATATTCAAAAATCCTGATTCTCGAAAGTGCTGTAACGGCTTTTCAATATCTAGAATTAACCTAAATTCCTCAAGTTTCCTGGGAGAAGCCGGTTTACTATTCTCGATAACGACTTCGTTAATCACTCCGTCACGGTCAAGAAAAATGGCTCTATTCTTTTTTGTTCGATTTATTTTTACGCTACTTACTTTACTGATTCCCATTTCATTTCAAATTTTTTTATATCCGGATGAGACACTATAAGATGCCATATAACTGCCTGAAAGGATTCGGTGTGCGGCGTTACGGTTTCTTTATTAACTGGTGGTACGATAACACAGACATCGGCCGCCTTACCTATATAGCCACCGTCTCTTCCTACCACACCCATTACTTTTGCTTTTACTTCTTTTGCATATTCTACTGCGCGAATTAAATTAACACTGATATTCTTTTCAATATTCCCTCCTCCAACCGAGAAAACAAAAATGCCGTCCTTATTACAAATTCTATTCACTTTAAGCCAATTGACAAAAACTGTCTCCCAACCATCGTCATTTATTCTTGCAGTTAATTCAGATACATTATCCGTGGGAGAATATGCTTCAAAGCCGGCTATCTTCCTGAAATCATTCACCGCATGCGTAGCATTACCTGCTCCTCCTCCTACGCCGAGAAAAAATAATCTTCCGCCGTTTGCTTTAATATTTTTTAAAAGCGCAATCATTTTTTTAATTTCGTCCCTAGACACTTCTTTGATGATTTTTTCCATATCTTCAAAATATTCATCAATAAAATTTTTATTTACCACGATTTTCTCCTAATTTAATAATTTTTTTAAACTTAGCTGATTTATATAAAGCATCTAACAACTCATTTGTCTTCATGCCATCGTAACCGCTACCTAAAGGTTGCCTTCCTTCCCTAATCGCACTAGTAAATTCTTTCCATTCTAGCATACAGGAATCTCCTTCTGAAAACTTAGATATTTTTTCTTTAGGCCTCTGACCAAGCTTTTCTCTCTTACCGTAAACTAACCTTTCCTGGCCATAGCTTCCCTCTAATCCTTCCACTAATAAATACCCTATTTTTCCGAATATTTCAAATAAAAACTTATTTCTCCATTGGGTTAAGCTCAGCTGCGCAGAAGCAACTTGGCCTTGCGCTGTTCTCAGTAATATAAAAGAATTATCTTCAAAAAGAGATTTCTTCCAGAACATATTCTCGTTCATAGCAAATACTTCATTAAACTCCCCCATAAACCATCTAAAAAGATCTAACAAATGCACGCCCTGATCAGTCAATTCCCCGCCAAAAGAAAGTTTTGGATCCATGCGCCATTCCTGATCATACCCTTCTCTTCCCCCATGGCCATATACGGACCTTATATACATAATCTCTCCAATAGCATTTTTCTTAACTAGTTCGTGGGCCTTCATTATTGCCGGATGAAAACGGTGGTCAAAGCCTGTCTTAAGCACCGAACCGCTGGCCTGAGAAATTCTATAAATTCTCCGGGACTCGATGAGATTTCTTCCTAAAGGTTTCTCACAAAGAACATGTTTTTTGGCTTTTAGGCCGGCGGTAGCAACTTCACACAGCCTATCGTTTGTCACAGAAACTATAACTGCCTCTACATCTTGCCTGTTAACCAATTCCTGCCATTTATCCGTAAAATCGCATTTATATTCAATGGCTAGAGACTTTGCTTTCTCTAAATTAACATCGCATACCGCTATAATTCGATCCTGACAATTCGCTACTGCCTTAGCCCTTCTTTTACCCATAAATCCTAAGCCTATTATACCTACATTCATTTTGCTTCTTCCTCTTTGATTCTCCTTACAGTGAATGCATCGGTAGCCATAATTTTATCTATTTTTAACCCCAAAGCCTTCCAATTATCCCAAACAGCGCTTATCAATTTTCCGCTAAGCCCATTAGATTCATCTGAAGCCAAAAATACTGCTAATGATGCTGCCAGAGTTGAATCATTGCCGCCTTTTAATAATTGTTTTTTTGCTGAGGAAAATTCTTTTGCCCATGCTTGATTTTTATTTTTTATAATCTCCTTAGTCATTTTCGTATTTACATTACCCGGTGCTATACTATTGATGTCTATATGAAACTCCTTTAATTCCTCGGCTAAAGTTTCAGTAAAACGAACCACCGCAGCCTTAGAAGCCCCATAAGCACTAAAATTTGCTCTGGGATAAACCGCGCCACCGCCTGATAGATTTATTATCTTTCCCTGCCTTTGTGATATCATATAAAATAAACATGCCTTTACCATTCTAGCTGTACCAATAAAATTAATATCAAATGTTTTTATCCATTCATCAATGTTATTATCAACAAAAAAACCTATGGGCCCTTGTATTCCTGCATTGTTTACCAAAACATCGATCTTACCAAAATGCTTTTTGGTTAATCGTACTGCGCGTTTTACATCCTTAGGCCTAGATATATCTGCTACCACGGCCAATACTCTCAAAGGACCAATTTTCTTTAGTTCCCTTGCTGTTCTTAATAGCTCCATTTTTGTTCTTGAAACGATAGTTACGTTTGCACCTTCTCTAATAAATGCCATAGCTATTGCTTTACCTATACCCCTTGAGCCTCCTGTTATAATCGCTACTTTATCTTTTAATTTCATGCTATATGGCTTTATTAGATAAAAAGTCTATTAAGACTTTTGAACCTTCAAAATCAAAGGCGAATTTCATTTCCAAAAGGCCATGTTTATGCATGACATCTCTTAAATTCTTTTTATCACCTTCGCAGTAAAAAAGAAAAAAACCTCCTCCGCCTGCTCCTATGATTTTGCCCCCCGTAGCTCCGTTTTTTTTAGCCAAAGAGTAAAGTTCGTCTAAGCGCTGATCTGAAATCTTATTTGACATTTTTTTCTTTACCATCCAATGTTCATCTAAAAGCTTACCAAAGCCATTAAGATTGCCTTTTTCAAGCTTATTTTTTATTTCATTTCCTATTTCTTTAATTCTTGTCAAGCTTTTGGTTACTTCACTTTTTGGCTCTTTAGCCCTAGAACTCTGTTCTCCTAAAATACTAAGCGCATCACGAGATACTCCAGTAAAATATAAAACTAACTTATTTTCTAATTCATCTATCGTATCTTGGGTAATATTCGCATTAGATACCTTAACCTTCCCGTCTCTATCTATATCCATTACTATAAATCCCCCAAATGTTGCCACATATTGATCCTGCTTCCCAATAGGTTTTTTTAAAATATCCAACTCTATTTTGCAGGCTTCCTCTGCTAATTCTGACAAAGGTATGTGTTCTCTTTTAAGAGCACGTAGCCCCTTTAAGACTCCAACCAGATAAGAACTCGATGAACCCATACCAGTTCCAGCTGGAATATCAGCTACTGATACTATTTCAATACTATCTTTAATTCCAAAGTATCTTAAAGCCTCTCTTGCCAAGGGATGCTGCACCTTATCTACTGAATCTACTGTTTCTGTCTTAGAGTATTTAATTCTTACTAATCTGTCTACTATGGGCTTATTGATAGCAATATACATATACTTGTTTATTGCCGCACTGAATATAAAACCTCCGTGCCTTGAGTAATAATCGGGCAAATCAGTGCCTCCACCTCCTAAAGGTATTCGAAACGGAGTGCGAGTAATAATCATTTATTCTCCTTTGTTAAAATAATCATTGGCTCTTTGATAGTATTCTTTGGTATCAATGCCGATTAACACACCATTTAAATTATAGGCATAGAGGGGTTTGTTCTTCTTTATCAATTCCGGAAATAAATTTCGTCCAAAATCATATTCATCTTCTGGGATAAAATCAAATATTTCGGGACTTAATACAAATATGCCGGCATTTACTAACTTAGTATTTAAATTGCCCAATTCTTCTTCTGTCGGTTTCTCAATGAATTTTATTATTCTTGAATCAGAATCAATTAAAACAACACCGCTTTCTTTAAGTTCGCCCTTTTTTTTAAAGATTGCGATTGTCGCTATTCCACGTTTCCTTTCATGATATTCTTTGAGCTCTCTAAAATTGCATTCATTTAAATTGTCTCCATAAACTACAAAAAAATTATCATCTTCGAGTTCATCCTGCATGGATTTTATAGCTCCAGCAGTTCCTAAAAGTTTAGGCTCAAAATAATACTTTATGGAAACTCCCAAAGAGCGGCCGTCTTGAAAATAATCTATTATTTTCTCTGGCAGATAATGAAGATTAATAAGAAATTCTTTAACATCATAGTGTTTAAGCCTTTCAATATGCCTTTCCAGTAAAGGCCTTCCACCTATAGGAAGTAAAGGTTTGGGGATATTATTTGTTAGCGGCTTAAGCCGTTCGCCTTTACCGGCGCAAAGTATTACTGCTTTCATTTAAAACCTTATTTTTTATATATTCTATTGACTTTTTTAAGCCTTCTTTTATATCTATCTTCGGTTTCCAGCCGATTTTTTTGGACTCGGTAATATCGGCCAAGGTGACTTGTGCCTCTGCAGGTAAATCATTATTATAGACGGGTTTTAAATTGGTATGCAAAATGTCTTCAATTAAAGTATAAATTTCATAAACTGAATAGTTATTGCCAGTGCCAACATTGTATGTGTTACCATTTGTTCTTTCATTATTAATTACTAAAAGGTGAAAATCATTTACATCATCAATATAAATAAAATCTCTTCGTTTTTGGCCTGTCCCGTAAATCAATGACCTCTCACCCATTAGCATCTTGATTATAAAAGCGCTCATTACCGGTGGCATAACTCTTCTCCAATCCTGTGCCGGCCCATAAACATTAAAATAACGCAATATTGTTATATTCATACCATAAAGCCTTTTGTAACTTTCGCAAAAAAGTGCACCCGACCTTTTACTAACAGCATAAGCCCCCACCGGACAAACTTTATCCACCCTAGAAGGAAATTCATTAATTCCTTCATACTCAGCAGATGTATCTGCATAAATAAATTTCCTAACCTTAGCTAACCTTGTTGCTTCTAAAACATTAACAGTGCCTTTGACATTAATATCACTTGTCTCTAAAGGATCTTTTAAGCAATCAATAAGACAATTTTTTGCCGCAAGATGAAAAACGGTATCTATGTTCTTAAAATGTGGGTAGATTTTTTTGTCTCTAATATCTAACTTATGGAATTCTACCTCCTCCGGAATATTCTTTAGCGTACCTTGAGATAAATTATCAATTCCGATAACATGGTATTTTTTATCTTTATATTCTAATAACTTTTTTGCAAGATTGCTTCCTATAAAACCCGCAACTCCAGTAATTAAAATATTAACCTTGGCCAATTTAGTGAGCTCCCCTACAAGAAATTACAACTAATATTGTTTTAGCCATTATCCATAAATCTAAAATGAAAGACTGGTTTTTAATATAAAACAAATCTTTCTGGAACATCTTTTTAAAAGGATCCCTGCCTCTACCCGTGATTTGATGGTAGCCAGTTATCCCTGATTTCACCGCAACCCTCTTCTTATACCATTTTGTGTATATTTTATATTCTGAAACTAAAGGAGCCCTTGGGCCGACTAAGCTCATTTCTCTTTTTAAGACATTGATTAATTGCGGTAATTCGTCTATGCTCGTTTTTCTTAAAATTTTCCCAATTTTTGTAACGCGGGGGTCATTTAATAATTTAAATAATTTCATACCATTGTTATCAACTGAAAATTCTTTATTATTTTTTATATAATTCTTGATAAATTCTTTATGTATAATAGTATCGCATTTATATTTCATCGTTCTAAACTTATATACTACAAAAACCTTTCCGTTTTGGCCTACCGCTTTATCCGTATAAAAGATAGGCCCTTTGGAAGTCAATTTAATAAATATCGAGGCAAGAAAAAATATAGGCGAAAGTATAATAAATAAAATAAATGCTATAATAAAATCAAAATAAGATTTATAACGTTCATATCTGTTTTTTACAATGCGTCTTGAGGACTGTCTATTTTTTCTTCGGAAATTCTCTAACTTCTTTTTAAAAAATTTACCATGAGAAATATTAAAAAACATCAAGGCAATTTTATTAAAGAATTTATCAAAAGGTGTCCCAAATATTCGCTTACGCCAACAATATCGATAGAACTTGGCTAATAATTTGTATGGCCAATCTGGTGAATCTATTCCTCCAAATGCTTCATCCAACCGATGTTTTAATCTCGAACCGTCTATAAACTTCGAAGCCACCATTAAGCTTTTAAAAACATTGATTTTGTTCTTTATCCAAGGCGTCTCCAGATGTTGGCGGTTATACTTAGCCCATTCCTCAAGCGTGCTAGGCACCTGAAATCCTTCATACTTTGCTAATTCAAACAGTTCAGTTCCCGGGTAAGGAATACACGTGTAAAACCCAGAAACCTGGGCTTTAGGATTATCTTTTAACAATTGTAATGCTAAATCTACGGTCTGCATAAGTTCTTTATAAGTCTCTGTAGGAAAACCCATCATAAAATTATATAGAGGAATTATGTCAGTTTCTACAAGTATTTTGTTAGCTATCAATATATCTGAAACGGTCTCGCCTTTCTTTATCATTTTTAATATTCTATCTGAGCCTGATTCAATGCCAGGCTGAACCGCCACCAGTCCTGAATCATTAAGGAATTCAAGATGAGAATCTTTTAGTCTATCCATCCTTGCCTGAATCCACCATTTAAATTCTCCTCTAATAAGCCCTGCAATTTCTTCAGCCCTTTTTTGATCCACTAGGAATTCTTCGTCATGAAAGGTAATAGCATTTAACTGGTATTTCTTTACTAAGTTAGAAACCCTTTTGAATGTTTCTTCGGCAGATAAGGCGCGCCATTTTCTTTTTGATAAGCGAGGGTTACAACAATAGGTACAACCCCAAGGGCAGCCTCTACTGGAAATAAATATGAGGCTACGCATGTTTATTCCTCTAAATCTACCTTGGCTTCCAATATAATCTTCTATATTAACTAAATTATAAGGAATTTCAGGAAGAGCGTTTAAATCTAAGTAATCTCTTGCCTCTGTAATAAAAATACTGCCATTATTTTTGAAAGCAATTCCTCTTATATTTTTGAGTTCTTTTTGTTCCTTTAAAGAATCGACTAATTCTTTAAATGTAACCTCCCCTTCACCGATTACTATAATATCGATAAGCTCATAGGCCAAAGTCTGTTCGGGTAATAAAGTAGCGTGTACCCCACCCCATACGACTTTCATATCGGGTTTTACGCTCTTAACAATACGCGTCGCTTCAAGCGCATATTTTATTTGTGGGCCAGTCATAGAAGTAATTCCTACACACAGGGGGTTAAATTTAAGTTCATTAATTAAAGCATGTTGCCAATTGTCATTCATTCTTTGGTCAATTATCTTTACGCTATATTTATCTATAACAGTAGAGGCTATTGCCAAAAGAGAAAGTGGTGGGTCAATAGACACACCTTTTATATCGAACCCTGTTTTTGGATATACTAAAACTATGTCAGACATATTCTTCTATCCAAGAAACATCTAAATTTTGCAAAGCAGCTTTTTCTCTGATAAAATCTATCATTTTCCTTTTGAATATTGTAATATCGAACTTAGCTACGTGTTCGCGGATGGCGTTAGAATCAAAATCAGTAGTCTTAAATTTTATTACTGCCTCGATCAAGGAATCCTTGTTTTGTTCTAAAAAGAAAATGCCTGTATGGATATTATTATCTCCTCTTAAATTTTTGTTAATAGGGACTACTGTCTCTAATACTCCCCCTGCACCATAAGCAATAACCGGCCTTCCAGAAGCCTGAGCTTCCAAAGACACTATACCGTAATCTTCTTCTGCAGTATTAATAAACGCTATGGCCCTTGAGTATAAACCAACTATCTCTGTATCGGATACATTTCCTAAAAATTGTATATTTTTTCTCGCTAACCTTTGTAACGTTTTTCTTTGTGGTCCATCTCCGACTATCTTAAAAGGCAACCCGAGTTCATTGAAAGCCTGTATTGCTATATCAAGCCTTTTATATGGGACCATACGAGAAACTGTTAAAAAATAGTTATCTAATCTATTGGAAACTATGAAACGTTTTATATCTATAGGGGGGTACAAAACTTGTGCATCCCTATTATAACAATCTTTTATTTTTTTTGCGGTATTTTCACAGCTGGTTAAAAAATATTTAACCCGCTGCGCTGATTCAAAATCATGCCTACGTAACTTCTCAAGATTTTTTTTCATAATCTTACGTAAAAATTTATTCTTAAGATAATGTTCGCTGTTCCAAAGCAACCTAAAAGGGGCATAACAATAGCAGATATATAATGCATCTTCTCTGGGAAATATATTCTTTGCACACCAAGCAGCTGAAGAAATAACAACATCATACTCATTAAGTTTAAATTTCTTCATTTCATTAATACAAATAGGCATCATTAATTTTACTGCTATTTCATTAACAGCAAACTTTTGCACTAAAGTCGTTCTTGTATCTGCGTCCCTAAAAACGCTATAAGTATTTTTAGGATTATAAGCAGAGGTAAATAGCGGTGCATCCGGAAATAATTCATGCAGTATCCCTACTACTCTTTCTGCTCCACCCATATTCACTAATGCATCGTGAACAATCGCTATTCTTTTTCTCATTTCTAGATTTGAAACTCATTCACTATGATTAGGCATATCCACCGGATCAATATCAGCAACCAAACCATCGAGTTGCAAAGCAATAATTGTAACTATACCTTTGAGAGGAAAAGCGGATATGGTAATTTCGATACCCTTATCGGTCTGTTTCACATTAACCTTTTCTCCTGTTAAGGCCAAGCTACCCAGAATACTCTTTCCTATAGAAGGCAGAAGAATAACTTTTTCGCCTTCATCCAGCGGAAAAATAAAAAGATAGATAGTATTACCTTTATATGTGCTGGCACCCCAAAAACCAGGCTTAAACGGTCCACCGCGAGTCCCGTAGATGCTCTGGCCATATTTTTTTAGCCAATCTCCTATTTCCTTGAGTCTCCTCACCTGTCGGGGCTCGATCTTCCCCGTAGACATCGGACCTACATTAAGAAGCAAATTACCATCGCCACCTGCACAACTAACCAAGAGACGAATACATTCTTTAAATGACTTTATTTTATCTTTAGGCTTCCATGCCCATTGAGACCCCATCGTAATACAGCTTTCCCACTGACGATGATTCTGAAAATTTCCTAACTGTTGCTCAACGGTATCAAAATCAGCAGGTAAACCAGTTCGATCATTGATGATTACTTCGGGTTGAAGCCCTTGAATCATCTGTATTAAATTTTCGGCATCCCAGTCTTTCCAAGAACGACTTATCCCATCAAACCAAACGATATCTACCTTGCCATACTTAGTGCATAACTCACGAAGTTGACCACGCATATATGGTATATAGCCGCTATCGTGATTCTCTGTCATGTAATCGGGGTGATGCCAATCGGATAGAGAATAGTAGAAACCCAATTTAAGACCGCTTTCATGACATGCCTTGGCTAACTCCTCCGATACATCCCGTTTGAACGGTGAATTTGTAATCTTATACTCGGTCAATTTGCTATCAAACATACAGAAACCGTCATGATGTTTAGTTGTAAAAATAAGATATTTAGCTCCTGACGCCCTAGCAATAGCTACCCACTCTTTAGCATTAAACTTAGTTGGATTAAACTTCTTAAAAAGATTATCGTATGTTTCTGGAGAGATCGCTCCAAGCTCAAACGCAGCATCCGGACCTCTTCTTTTACCGCCACGAGACCAGCTGATTTCGGTGCCTCTTAGACTCACTGGTCCCCAATGAATGAATAATCCAAATTTTGCTTCGCGCCACCACTGAATTTTTGGCAGCGTTTCACTTGAGGTATTTTTTACTGGTTGAGATACCTCATTCTCAGCGCAACTCAAAAAAGGACACAAAAACATTATTATAGCAAATGCAATTAGTTCCTTTCTAGATATCTTCATGAATAGTACCTTTATTAATGCCACCTTTTATTGTCTTACTGCTTGAAAATCTTTGAATAGAAGTTGTTTTAATATCTACATTCTCAAATATCTTATAAGTTCTTTTAAAATTATACGCTGTAGTAAAGATAGGAGCATCGGGGAATAATTCGTGAAATATTCCGGCTACCTTTTCAGAGCCACCCATATTTACTAATGAATCATACACAATAGCCAAGTTTTTCACTATCCGGATATAACCCTGTTTTACAGAAAAAAGTTATGAAATTGACAGACGTATTGTATCCATAATTCTACGACAAAGTTTATTGTTATAAAATAACTTCTGTCCCATGGAACTTGTAAAAAAATATGCTGCAATCCAACCTACAAAACCAAATCTCTTTAATTTTCTATAAACTGCCTGCGTATAATGCTCCTTGCTTATCTGCTGGAATATTTTACCCGCCTGTATACGTCGCTCTTTGGATAGCTGCGTTGTCTCCATCACTGGTACGCTTTTGTAGTCTGGATTATCATCATTCAAGTATTCTTCGGGTTGTATAATAAAGGCGTTCTTGGCGTTAGCCCACTCAAAAAGCTCTGTCCCAGGATATGGGTATAAGTGATTGTGGTCTGCTCGCCACGCTGGAAACTTTCGAGCAAAACTAAACGAAGCTTCTAAATCTTCCCATGTCTCATCTTGTGTTCCGATTACAAAAGCAAGTTGCACTTCAATACCAACAGCAATTGCATTTTCTACTGCACGGGCAATCGTTTCGATCTTCTCGCCTTTACGCATATTATCCAACATCCGCTGACTAGCAGATTCTACGGATATCTGAATATAACCAAATCCGGTTTCTTTCATCCTTTTTAAAAGATCACGATCAACACGGTCAGGCCTAATGCCATTGTGACAGCGAAACTCTAATTTTCCTAAACGGCGACTTTCAATTTCGTCACAAATCTGATAAACACGGTCTTTATAAAACGTAAAATTATCATCAGCGATACCGAATATTCTATATCCTTTTCTCACCCAAAATTCTATTTCATCTGCAACGCTCTTAGCACTTCTTGCTCGTACTCTCTTGCCTAAAGAAGTACTTACCGTACAGAATGTACAATTGTAAGGGCAGCCTCGGGAAGTAACAAGGTGTATTTCATGTTGCTTATATTTGCCCAACTCAAAAAATCTATACGTCGGGAAAGGAATACTGTCTAAATTTTCATTAAATTTTCTGATTGGATTTGACTCTATATTCCCGTTGTTTTTTCTAAATATGAGGCCACAGATAGATTGCAGGTCTCTATTCTTTGCCAATTCCACAAGAGTTTCTTCGCCTTCATTTAAAGCGACAAAATCAACACCTTTACACTGCGAGAGGATACTTTCTTTATATGCCGAGGCATGCGGACCGCCAACAACTATTGCTAAACCGGGATACTGTTGTTTGAGGTAATCAAGCATTTCATAGTTGCGTTTATAATTTATGGTCATCATGCTAACTGCAAGGATATCAGGATTAAAATATTTTATTTTCTTTATTAAAACGGATGTAGAATATTCTAAAAGCATGTCTATTGCAGAATATTCGATACCGCCACTATACAACACTTCGCCTAAATAACCTGTTCCTGCGTAAGGAGCAGCGGGAGAAAATTTTAAGCTTGCCAGTTGCGCTAATAACACTCTCTTATAATGTGACATTTTTAAATATATTTTACTTGCAACAAATTATTATTAGCTAAAATAAATTTTACCCAACTTTTGCAATTGCTTATCAATTTTTGCATAGTAAAGTTCATCTTATTTAATTCAATGGCTAAATTTTCTTTCCAAACAATAACAGAGAATTACTCATTAAAATTCTTTTATTAGACACAAAATAGAGCATATCACCGATAATTTTGACTGTTTTCTTGGTCAAATCTAAAATTTTATTTGGGTTTTTGATGGTAACGGGGTTTACGATGCATAAAATCTCGTATCCCACTTTTTTAAATAACGCTTTAATGCTCCTAGACGTAAAGAAAGACAAATGGTTTGGCGCATCAAACATAGAAAGTTTAAGTTTATCAACCGGGATATTGTCACCAAAAAATATTTTGTAGAGATAAACAAACGGTAAACCAAATCCTGCATTTGGACAACTTACCACGCACAAACCACCATTTTTCAAAATCCTTTTACATTCCAAAAGAGTTTTCTCTGGTTCAAATAAATGCTCCAGGACACCGTTCATCGTTATTATATCAAAAAAATAGCTTGCAAAACTTGCTTCTTCCAGGGTCCCGTTAAATACCTCCAAGCCATTTATCTTCTTAGCATAATCTGCAGCTAAAGAATTAGGCTCAACTCCAATAGTTGAATATCCATTTTTTTTCATAACATTGAGAAAAAAACCATACCCGCAACCTATATCTAGAATTCTTCCCTTTGGCTTTATTGATTTTATTCTAGTGGAAATATCCTCAAATAGAGGAATTGAGCCTTTATTCCACACAGATTGCACGCCATCTCCGTTAAGCTCTTTAATTTTATTTTCTAATGTTTCCGTTTTATGATAATAATCTTTCTTATAATAACTGGCCATATCTTCTATAGTAGGCCGGGGATTAACATAATAAAATCCGCATTTATCACACTTAACTAATCTCCAGGAACGTAAATACCCGAAAAAACTGTAATTATTAGAACCACAAATTTTACAACTGTTGAGCTCTGGCATCTTGGAAAACTATTAATTAGTGTTTTTCTTTGGCTTTGCTGCTACATCAATGAATCTTATCAAATCTGATTTTCTTTATAAAGCTGTATAAAATTTTTAACCGCCTCGCTCCACTTAAAACTGGAAGCCCTATTTTTGCCTTTCTCAATTAAATTATTCCTTAAATCATTGTTTTCCAGAACATCTTCTATAGTCTGCTTGATCTCTTGTGTATCTGTAGGGTTAAAAAGTACAGCGGCATCTCCTACCACTTCAGGTAAAGATGAGGCATTGGAACAGATAACGGGTGTTCCGCAAGCCATCGCCTCTAAGGGCGGTAAACCAAAGCCTTCATAAAGTGATGGAAATACAAAAGCTTCTGCCATATTATAAAGTAAAACCAAATCATTCTCATCAATAAAATTTGTGAAAATTAAATTATTCTTTAAAACTAACTCTTCCGAAAATTTATATAGATCCTTTCTGCGCGGGTCTATCTTGCCTCCTATAACTAGCTGGTAATCATCTATATTCTTTAATTGGCTGAATGCTTTAATTAACGGTATCAAATTTTTCCGCGGCTCATGGTTTCCCGTATAGAATATAAATTTTTTATTAATTCCATATTTACTTCTACATTTTTCCAGCATTTTTTCGTCCTCGACAGGATGATAAATATCGTTATCTACCCCCGGGTAAATGACAGTTATTTTCTTTTCCGATATTTTTAAATGCCTGATTAAATCATATTTTGAATACTGCGAAATGGTTATTATCTTCTTTGCTTTTTGGGTAGCTCGACTAATCATATACCTAGCGCAAAAATGCTTTAACTTAGAAGGGCAAGCTTCTGGAAACAGGTAATATATTAAATCGTTAATTGTCACAATAAATGGATGGCTTTCAAGAATCGGCAAATTGAAATGCGGGAAATGAATCAAATCGGGCTTCAACTTGGAAATCTCAAACGGCAACAGCAACTGCTCCGAAAGTGAATAGATTGGAATCGCAACATCTAGTTTTTTGAATTTTACATTAGGGTTGTCGAAACAAGATGTATTATATACGTCATTTAACAAAAAGGTAACGGCTATATCTTTTGTAGAAAACAAGAATTTACTAAAATTCTGCACAATCCTTCCTATGCCTGTATTATTTATCATCCTACCGTCAAAAAGTACATGCATCTTTACGCGCTTGGCCAGTAATTTTTGTAAATCTGTTGTATTTTATCTAAATTATTGATATCATCCAAAGTTATAAGACCTTTACTCTTTAAATATTGATACTCCCAAATCTTGGCATATCTTATTGCCTCATATATGCCTGATAGCGTTGCCACCCAAAACCCATGCCAACCATCTAAAAAACCAAGTCTAATAATATACATATACAGAAACTTAACAATAGGATAAAATGGTATTAGCCAAACAACATCCACTTTATTTTTTATTTTTTCTTTATAAAGAATACGGAATGAAAGCCAAGTCTTAGGTCCTTTTAAAAAATCGAACAGAAAACCAAAAAAGACTCTAAATGGGAAAAGCCAATAAATTCTTAAATTATTATTAGCTGCTTCTCTAACTTCTTGCATAGTGGATATAAGTTGTTTCTGTAAATGCTCATTAACACTTTTTAGGTTATCGTGAATTAAATCGTTCTTTAATATGCCTATTTTTCCATCTACGATAAATTTCTCATGAGTAAGACCTTGCCATTTCCCTTTCCCCTTTCTAAAGAGCCTTAAGGCATAATCAGGATACCAGCCACCATGCCTAATCCATTTGCCAAGCCAATAATTTCTTCTAGCGATATAATAACCATTTAAGCTTTCCGAATCATTTATCACCTTAAGAATTTCTTCCTTTAAGGTCTCTGTAACCCTTTCATCTGCATCTAATTGTAATATCCATTTGTTTGAAGCTAATTCGGCGGCAAAATTCTTTTGTTCAGAAAATCCTGGCCATTTTCTTTGTATCACTTTATCCGTGAATTTTTTCGCGATTTCCACGGTTTTATCACTACTAAATGAATCGATAACTATTATTTCATCTGCCCACCGGATACTCTTAAGGCATTCACCTATGTCCTTCTCTTCGTTAAAGGTGATAACAATTACGGATAGTTTCGTCATCTTTGTTTTACCTTCTTTGCATAAACCTCTATTTCCGAACCTAATCTGAGCCTGCCAGCCAGCCATAAGAAAGGCTGAGCAGCTTTTGTAAATACTGCCATAAGTATTCTAAATCCCTTTGGAGAATTTTCGGCCAAGTTTTTTGAAAATATCTTCCCTATTCCCCGGATTGCTTTTTCCATAGTTATCGTATCGAATGTATCGATATGCTCTATTCTCAGTCCTACTTTTTCAATTAATTTTCTCGTTGTTTTGATATTAAAAAGCCAGAGATGCTCCGGATAAGAGATAAATGGGAATTTATCTTTCATAAGTCTTCCCATCCAGCCATCAAGATTATTTGTAGCAAAACATAACAAACCATCGTCTTTAAGTAATTTTGTTGCTTGTTCCATAAATTTCACTGGCTCAGAAACATGCTCAATAACACCCCAGAAGGTAATCACATCGAATGTTTTCTCTGGAAGGTTCACAGATTCTAAGGGTTGATTTATTACCTTTAAATTCAGTTCTTTGCAGGCATAATCAGAAAGATTCTTGGATAACTCTATTCCCAAAGTATCCCACCCGTGTTCTTTCGCCAAAGAAAGAAAAAAACCTGCAGCACAACCTATATCTAAGAGATTCCCAGGCTTATGAAATTTTGTAATTACTTTCAATCTCCGGTATATTTCTGGGCCTCGACCCCTGGCAAATCCTTCAGAATAAAAATCATTTTCTTGATATATATTTTTTAATTCTTCTTTTAGAGGAATGGGATAAACATATACAAATCCACAGTCAAGGCATCTGTAAAAATCGTATCGCTTAACCGAATATTTTAGCTTTGCACAATGAGATTTACAAAGCGAGCATGCCAATTCAGGTAAATTATTATTTAACATTCGAATCTTCTATAATATCAACTTTTTTCTTGGGGGCATTCAAAAAATATTTTTCAATTAATTTATTTGCGGCATCTATAACATCCTGCTCTGATATTAATTGCATACATTTGTTTACACTACATTTTGGTTTGACGCATCCACAACAATCTAAATTTTTGGATATGACTATACTGGAATCATAAGAGGAATGTGGTCCCCATTGACAAACCCTCGTAGGCCCAAAAAGTGCCACTAAAGGAACATTTAATGAGGCAGCGATATGCATAGGGGCAGAATCAAGACAAATCACTAATGAGCTTAAACTTATAACAGCGGCTAATTGTTTTATGCTGGTTTTACCGACCAAATTTATTATTGAATCATTGGGGCCTGATAAAAAAACCATTTCTTTGGATAATTTATGGTCTTTGTTATCTCCAACAATAATTACCCTTAAACCAGAATTCATAATATTAGTAAAATATTTAGCAAGATTTGAGAATTTATTTGTGTCCCATAGCTTAGTAGCATAACCAGCTCCCGGAGCTATGACAATGCGTAAGGTTTCGTCTAAACAATCGCTAAGTTTGCAAATTTTCTTGGCATAATTTATATCTTCTTCAGAGAAATTTATTCTAAGCAATTCTTTATTCACTACCGGACAATTCAGGTATTTGGATATGTCCAGATACCTATCAATTATATGTTTATCCATATTTGATTTTACAAGATGATTAATAACTATTTTACCTAAGCCAAAATCAAAACCAATTCTTAATGGAGCTCCAATAAAATATGCAAACAGTCTCTCTTGTAACTCGCCCCTGAGGTTAATGACCATATCAAACTTTAATTTTCTTAAACGAATAAGCGTTATTATTGTATTCCAAAACTTTACTTTAACCCGCTTATTCCAAAACGAGTTATATATGATAACCTCATCAACCAAATCCGTTTTATCAAGAACTTCCCTATTCCAATCGCCGATAAGCATCGTTATCTTAGCACCGGCGAACCCTTTTCTTAAAGAAGCGACCATAGGGGCCGTAAGCATCAAATCGCCGATATGATCTAATCTGATAATTAATATTTTTTTAATCTGGATATTGTTAATCTCTTGCTTTTTCATTTTATTTACATAGACTATTTCTGAAGCTTATTTCTGAAGCTTATTGACATTTTCTAGCAGATTCTTAATAACTTTCTTAATCAATTTATTTGAAATAATCGGATTTATAAAAGGAAAGTAAAGAAATAAAAGAAGACGTTGAGAAAGTTTATTCTTAAATGTAAAATCTAACAAATTTTCAGATAATATCTGAATGAACATGGGTAATTTACTCGTTAATAAAAATAGGGTAATATAAATCCGGAAAAAAAGAAAAGAAAAATTTACACCCTCACTCGATATAGATTTCTGTCTTAAAATTGTTTTCTCAAAGAATCCTTCGCACAAATCGCCTTCCTTGATAAAACCCTTCTTGGTGCATAATCTATATAAATCAGTATTGGGATACGGTTGAAATATTGAAACATGTGCGGCATCAGTATTTGCCTGAACATTCAACTTCACGGTCTTTAAGATTTTATTCATATCTTCAAAAGGGAGCCCTACGATATTATAAGTAAGTACTTTTATCTTGGATGCGTGACATCGTTTTACTGCTCTAATCATATCCTCATTAGACATAGGTCTATTAAGTATCTCTCGGATAAATTCATCTCCGCTTTCAAAACCTAAACCTACCATAGCTATCCCCATGCGTTTAAAAGATTCTAGCTTTCTATCATTATTTACTATTTCTACACGCGTATTAAGATGAACGGGTAAGGAAAATTTGGAACTATATAGATATGAAAATTCTTCAAGCCAATCGCCATATAATCCTGCCGTATCATCTAAAAAACAAACCGATTCAAGAAAAGGATACTCTTTAAGCATAGAATCTATTTCTTCGATAACCTTAATCGGACGCCTAACTCTTACATATTTTTCTTTGTTAGGATAAACTGATTTTATGGCATGATTGCAACAAAAACCGCAATTTCGTGGGCAACCTCTTGTGGCTAAAACTGATACTCTTTTTTGTATATTCGCTTCAGTTAAAGATGAGTAACGGAATAGTTCCCAATCAGGAAATGGCAATAAGTCTAAGTCTTCTATAAGTGGCCTTACAGGATTTCTTATAATCTTACCATTATATTTTGTCCATATACCTTTTATATTGTAATAATCTTTCCCCTTCTGTATTGTGTCTGCTAGCTCTAACATTGTTTCTTCACCTTCGCCTATGCAAACCATATCTAATTCAGTTTCTAAAAGAGCTCTCCCAGGATCAATGGTACAATGTACTCCACCGCATAGAATAGGTACTTTTAAACTATTTTTCAAAACCGAGACCAAACGCCGCACCTCTCTAAATTGATGTGTAAAAGAAGTGAATGCGATCAAATGAGGAGATTTGGCTTTTATTGACTCAACAAATTCATCGTTCTCCATTGGTCTCAAAAGGTGTAAAAGTGAAACATTATGACCATTCTTTTTAAGATAATTTGAAATATATGCTACGCCATGGTGAAAGCTACCTTTATAATCCGGCATAAGGTGTTTAGTATAATTATAGTCTGGCACAATAAATGTTATATTCATCGATTATAATTTTCTTTGGGCTTCATTTTTAATTCCGTACAACCACCATCCAGCCCCCCAATTACGGCTGAATTTAGAACCCGAACTGTCGAATCTATCCCAGATAGACTCACAAATCCGCATAAAAAGTATATAAAGAGAATTTAAAAAACCGGGAAGATATATTCTTGGAAAAGGTCTATTTCCATGGACACATATGTTACTTATGCCACTATTTTTAACTATTCGTTTATAGTCTTCGAGCGATAAGGAATTCTCAAAATATCCCGGAACAAAAACAAGGCGCGCACGCTGATACGCCTGCTTTATTAAAAAATGGAACCTAATAATATGATAGATAAAATAAACGAGAAAATTGAATAATTTCGCAATATTCTCGCACTGAAAAGTTTTATTCTTAATATGATAACCATTGGGAGATATATCTAAGAATAATAAACCACGCGGTTTTAATACCCTAACCATTTCTTTAATTTGAGGCCCTATCTCATGAAAATGCTCAATTAAACCAAAACTCATTACTATATCGAAGGTATTATCTTTTATGGGAATCTTTTCTACATCAGCGCATAATAGATGACCTTGAGCGAACATTTTTTTAAAATTATTTTTTGCAACGCGCAATGCTTCAAGAACAAAATCCAATGCTATTGTTTTATACCCTTTTTTTGAAAAATATACTGACACTGTAGCTCCACCACATCCACATTCTAAACTTTTTACTTGAGTTCTATTATTATCGACTTTCGGAAATAACTTATCTAAGTATTTTATCTTCATCCTCTCAAACATATCCCATTGAGATATTATTCTTTCTTGGCTATAGGAAGTATCAATCGTTTTCCAAATATTCTTCCAAACTTCTTTACTCATGTTTTCTTGTCAATTTTATCCTCTCGTTTATGGGCAATTATTATTACTTGTAATCCAAACAAATAAGCCAACAGGACATAATAGTTGGAAATAATTTTCTTAATAAGCCGCTTAATACAAGAATTTTTCCAAAAAAGACGCACGGCAAATGAAACAATCTTATGTTTTAATGGCAACTTTATTTTTGGTTTTTTCCCCTGACTAAAAAGATCGAACTTCTTCCATAAAGAAGGTACATTATAAACCGTAAATTCGAATCCGCTCTCCCTAAGCATACCTTTGTATTCAATATATGAATAGATATGTTCATTTATTTTATAAATACATTTCTCTTTTTGTCCGAAGGTTTTTTGCTTATCGAAGATGCCTTTCGACGCTTCAATTATGCCGAGTTTCCCTTTAGGCTTTAGAACTCTCTTTATCTCAGCTATAGTTTTTTTGATATTATGTGAATGATGAATCGAACTACGACAAAATACACCATCAAAAGAATTTGATTTAAAAGGCAATTCAAAACCCATATCAGATAAAACCCTCTCAAAATAATTTCCGTAATAATTTATAAATATTTCTGCTGAATCTAAACCAACAAATTTTTCAGTTGAAATATCTAAAGCTATGGCCCGAAACCCAAGTTGCGTAAGTAAATTTGTTGCCCAACATGTCCCCGCTCCCAAATCTAAGATTAGCGCTCCAGAGGATAAAGAAATCCGCTTGATTAAATCTTGGGTATCCGCCAATTCATCAACCCATTCTCTATCAGGATAAATTATAGAATAACTATCGGGTAATCCTAATAACCACTCATCCGTCAGACCATTTCGCTCTCTCAAAAGCATAATTTTATGACCTTCCAATTCATCCTGTGCTTCTGGGTTTAATCTAAATACGGAATTAAGAATTCCTCCGTTTATGCCCATTTTTAGGCCACAAGAAAAACAGGTGATCTCACCATTTTTAATATAACTACCGTTATTTTCTTTTTGGATCAGCTCGAGTTCTCCAGAAGAACAGTTTGGGCATTGCAATAAATCTAATAATTCAGTCCTCATAGAATTTATAATTGCTTTTGTTGAGCAGTAATTCTACTTAAGCTATAGATTAACCCAATAACAATCCCCCAGTAAGGAAGCTCCTTAAAATAAACTAAGTTCGTAGAAAAAAATGCCTGTAAAGAAATGAGGATAAGACAAGACTGTAAACCTAACATTAATCCCTTATCTAAAGAATTCTCTTGACAAAATTTTAAAAATTTGCTTCCTCTTTTAAAAGTATTCCATACAATTAATAGGAATAAAAGCAACCCGATAATACCCACACGATAAGCCAACCATAAATAACCCATATGCATGCCTGTTCCACTATAGTCAAATTTCGTATATTGAGATGAAAGAAACGATTGGGAAAACTTCGGGCCAAGGCCATAGCCAATAAAAGGATTTTTTATAACTTCTTCGAACGTCAAATAAGCGTCAATAAAACGCCCCTGTACGGAGACTTCAGATAAATCCTTGATATATAAAACTCTATCTAATAGCTTGCCGCTGAAACCTTCTACCTTATAAAGCTTAGCTAATTGTATAAGAAATATTGAAATAAAAATAACGGATAATACTATATAAAATACCCTTTTAAAACTTCCTCTTTTTCTGATATCTTTAGTTAGTAGCCACAAAAGCGCAAGCGAAATAGTTGTATAAAGAGCCCTATTGAAACTAAGGATCAATACAGAAAATAAAATAATACTGGTAAAAATATAGAACAACTTTGTCCGCTTACTTAAAAACTCATAACTATTTTTTAGCAAGGCAACTGAAATCAGCAAAGGGAAAAATGAATATTCTGCTAGAAAATGCCAAACGTTTAAATGGGCACCGGCACCGATTATAAAAATCTTTTGTTTTGCCATTGCTGGGTTTAGAACAAGCTTCCTAGTGGCAACCAAAAATAATTCCACGAATACAAATACAAATAATGCAAATATTAGAAACCATATTTTACGCTTATCATTAAAATCTAAATAAATAACCCAAAAAATTAGTAATAAATAAACGAAGGTGCGGTAATCCCTTAATGCGCCTCTTATCCCAAAACCGTTCTGAACGCCAAGTAATATGCCAAAACTACCTAATAGAAATAAAACCGTGATACAAAAAGATGTTACATTAAATTTTATTTCTTTGTTTTTTATGAAATTGTAAAATACTATAAAGGACAAAGGCATCATTAGAAAATCGAGCAAGTTTAGGCCAATAGCAGGTATCCCTATTTTCTGTATATTTTCATCGCTAAATATTAAAGTCCCGATAATCACTGCCGATAATATCCACTCTGATTTATTCCTCAATAAATAGACTAATCCGAGGCCTAGAGCAAGCAACATAAGCGGCCTGCTAAAATAGACAGAGGTTACCCCTAAGATAATAGACGCGGTTATGGCAAATATATATTCTTTGCTTGGCTTACTTTTACTTATTACTATACCCATGGCTTAATTTTAGCTTAGAAAATAACTTCTTTATAAAGCTCCTTTTTATTTTATTTATAAACGAAAACAGCCCGAAAAACTTTATGTAATTTAAACTAAGCATGATTGAATTATCTATTATTATTTTTTCTCTTAAAATAGCCACTTCTTCCTTTTTGAATTCGTTGCCTATTGTCCCGGCAACTTGAATAGCGGTATTCCCCATTTCTTGCCAGCTCCTCAAATTAGGAGGTATTTTCCCTTCTCTGATACCTTCCTGCCAGATCTCGGTTTGAGGATAAGGAGTACAAACAGGTAAAAACAATACGCAGCCAAGTCCTTTAATTTTTTCTATGGAATCCTTCAATGTTTCTCTGGTTTCGCCTGGCAGGAAAAGTACCTGAAATCCCTGGATATTGGGTATCTTAACGCTCCTACACAATGATACAGCATTTTTGATAGTATCCCAGAAGTATAATTTATTATTTATTTTTAAAACAGAATCATTTGCAGACTCAATACCCAAATCAATCTTATAACATCCAGAATTACTTAATGCTGTGGCTATATCAAAATCTATACTATCGCATCTGCTCATAACAGCATAATTGGTGTTTAGCTCTTTTAAATAATTACAAACCTCAATTGTCCAGTTTTTATCAATTGTAAAACTTAAATCCATAAATTCCAAAGCCTTACACCCGTATGTCCTGATTAAAGTTTTGGCTATATTAAATACTTGTTTTGGGCTGTGCCGTTTTAATTTAGAACTGACCATTACTTTAAAACAAAAGCTGCAACTGTAAGGACATCCTCTTGAGCCATGCAAAACGCCGAGCCGGCCCTTAAGTTTCTTCGAAAATATTGGCGCAGAGTCATACAGGTCAAACTCTACTAAATCATAGGCTGGAAAAGGTAAGGAATCTAAATCAACAGGCCTATTCGAGTCAGCTTTTATTAAGCCGGAAAAAGAATTATTTAATGCCTCTCCAATAACCCCCTCTGGTTCCCCCTGAATAACAACATCAGATGTTTTTAAAAATGTCTCGTGGTCAACTGTTGCCTGCGGGCCATAAACTATAGTCTTACAACCTTGCCTCTTAGCAGTTGTAATAACATCGAGCGTATGATCAATCATTAACTGCGGACATCGCCACTTACCATAGGGTGCAGTATTGGAAATTACTACGTCAAATTTACTAAAGTCGCAATATTCAGGTAATAATTGTTTTTGATGCGCATCGAGAAAGTCTACTTGGTGACCACTCTCTCGAATAATAGAACAAATATATAAAGACTCTAATGGGAATGTACCTTGTTCATACAATCTCCCTCCTTCTCGTTCGTTAAGCTGAGTCAAATCGGCAACTCTTATCAACTTTTTTGCATATTTCCTATAACTTCTATATGGATTAATGACCAGGATATTCATAAGCTTTTTCTGATTGCTTGACTGCTTCTACAAAGAGAGTTTCTTCGGGTTTCTGATCGAGTTTATCGATATCGGGCATATGCCCTTGTTTATACGCACATTTTTCAATTAAAGAAAATCCCGTTTTTGAAAGCGATTTTTTAAGTAAATCGAAATCATACATATACCTATGGTCATTAAAATTCTTGGTTAGTGAATTTGTATAAAAATAATCCAGAGCCCTATCTTTTTTTCCCTCCAGATATACAGACACGACATATTCTAAATCAGGGACGCAAATCCTGATCCTGCCGTTTTTTGTAAGAACGCGTAAGCATTCCTTTAAAAACGTTTCAGCATCATCTTTAGAGAAATGTTCGAGAAAATGAGATGTATAAATGTAATCGGCTGATCCATCAGGAAATGGAATCCCATATTGTAAATTATGGTGAATAAAAGTACTACTCTTAAGGATATTAATATATTCTTGCTTGGAATAGATTTTTTTTGATCCAGAAAAGTAGTATAACAATCCAATCAGTGGACGTGGAAAACCGGAAAAAAAAGCATTTAAGGAACTATCTACATTTATCCAACCTTTCGCTACCACTAAAGCAGAGCCTAAATTAATTTTAACCATATCCTCTTTTGGCATAATCCTCTGTTTGCATTTAATTAAAATAAGCGAAGTATTTAGAAAATCTTTGAATCTATCCAAAAAACTTGAAATTTTAGCCATTTCATAAATAATTACCAATTATCGGTTCCAACTAAATGCTTTTAAAACTTTCTTTATGTCTTTACTCGTTCTTTCTTTATCAAAAATGATTAGTAAAAGGAAAAATAAAGTTAAGGTAAATATAATTTTAAAAATAAAATTAAATATCAAAGAATAAATAAAAAGTCGATTTAAATAAAAAAGGCCTATGATTACTGTAATTATTCCTATAGAAATCGGCCTTACCATTATGTCGATTAAATTAATATTGACAAATCTTTTTACATAAGTAAAAGCGGTCGTTATACCGATAAACCAAGCAAAAATAACAGCTAAGGCAGCGCCTTTAATCCCTAAAAAAATCGTGCCTAAAGGAACGAGAGGTATCATCAAAAAAGCAATCACTAACCAATATTTGGTTATTGAAACCGGACTGCCTATTCCGAAGAAAAAGGCTGATATTTCTTCGTTTAAAGATAAAATAAAAAATGCAGTTAAAAGAATCTGAAGAAGAGGTGCGACCGTAAGCCACTTTTCTCCTGCTAAGACTAAAATCGCTTCTTTTGCGCAGACAATTAAAACTAAAAAGATTGGAAAGACTATCCTGAATACCAGTTTAAGCATTAAAGTAAATAAATTCTCTAATTCGTTTTGCAGTTTTTGAATTTTGGCGTAAACCGAAAGCGTTATTTTAGAAGCAATGACCATTATTCCATTTAAGGCATAACGAGCATATTTATTTGCGACATCATAAAATCCGAGCATTTCTTTTCCCAGAAAAGTGCCAATTATAAATTTATCATATTGCAAAACAACCGTAGTTGTCTGAGCGCCCAACCACATAGGCTTACAATAGCGCCAGAACCAAAATATACCGTCTCTACTTACCTTTTGTATTCGAAAAACATTTCTATGGTAACACAGCACATAGCCCAAATTTTGTAAAAATACGTTTACTAAGCCTGTACCGATACCCGATAAAAGAATCACCCAATAGCCAAATCCAATCCTAGCTAGTATAATCAGTACTATTAGTGAAAAAGTGGAAGATATAATATTAATCGCCGATATTCTTCCGAAATGCAGCTCTTTCTCAAGCATGCTACGAGAAGTAGAGCCAAACGACTGAAGGACTCTTCCGACAGTGAGCATTAACATAGCATAACTTACTTCTTTACCATAAAAATGATTAACAAAAGCCAATAAAAAAAGTGATAAAAAAAAGTGGCAAGATGCTAATAAGAGTTGAATAAAAGTATGAGTATAAATAATATTATCACTAGAACTCTGTCGATATATTAAGGCCTTTTCTGTGCCAAATTCTGTCAATTGTTGACCGATTGAAAAAAAGAAAGTACCTAAAGCCACAATCCCAAAATCAAAAGGCTTGAGAAAACGGACCAACAACAATAAAGATACAAAACTAATCAATTGGCAGTAATAAGAACTAATAAAGAAATTTCTAAAAGCTAATAAAACTTTTTTTATATTTATCTTCCCTACGAGTTCATTTTGAGAATTCATCTTATGTATCTTTCTCGAGCGAAAAGACGTAAGGTTTTTATAATCTTTCTTTTATATCTATAATATAAATTTACCAGGTAAAACTTTATGCCAAGTTTGCCGTGGATTCTTTTGAGAATAATATCCATTTCCTTTTTGGTTTTTTCAGGATGAGCAACGCTTTTACAATTTGAGTATAGACGAAAATTACCCAAAACCTGCGGAATATGTTGAATATTGAAATCTTTGGATATCCTCGTCCATAACTCGTAATCCATAGCATAATGCAAATTAATATCTAAAAACCCGGTATTCTTTAAAATTGATTTTTTAAAAAAAACTGCCTGGCCTGCAATTGAATTGATGCCAAACTTTAATGCTTTATAGTCAAAATTATATTCCTGAATTAATCTAATAGTCTCGCCACTTTCATTAATTAATTTAAAATCACCATAAAGCATATCTATTTCGGGATTACGATTGAAATAATCAGAAACTGTTCCAAAGATATTAGGCTCATAGATATCGTCAGCGTTAAGCCAACCGATTAGATCACCCGATGCCATTCTGAATCCCTTATTAATCGCGTCAGATTGGCCTCGGTCAAGCTCTGATATCCAATAAATAGAATCACTGTATTTTTTTAAAATAGACAGCGTTCCGTCACTTGAACCACCATCAATTATGATATGTTCTTTGTTCGCATAAGACTGATTTCTTACACTTAAAATACATTCTTCTATAAATTTATCTTGGTTTAATGATGGTGTAATAATAGATATCTTGTACATTATTTATTTTCTATCATTTGTTTACTTGCAACATACCACTCAATTGTTCTCTTAAGGCCTTCCCTCAAACTAACCTTGGCTTCAAAACCTATTTTGTTTTTCGCTTTTTTGTTATTGCAATTTCTCCGCGGCTGCCCCGCAGGTCTTAGGGTATCAAAATAAACTTTTGGATTTTTACCAGATAACTCAAGAATAAGCTTTACTAAGTCTTTAATTTTAATTTCTTCGTCTGTTCCGATATTTACTGGATCGCATACTGCATACTTTTCTGCAACTTCAATGAGGCCTCTCGCAAAATCATCTACATAAATGAATGCTCTACTCTGCTCTCCATCGCCCCAGACTATCAAGGGATCATCTCCATCAAATACTTTTTTAATAAGTGCTGGTATAACATGTCCAGAGCTTGTTTCAAAATGATCTCTGGGTCCATAACAATTATAAGGTCTGGCAATAGCAATTTTCATTCCAAATTCTCTACAATAAGCTTCGCTCATAAACTCTGCCATCCTCTTAGCCCAGCCATATCCGTCATTTGTCGGCTCTGGACTATCTTTAAATCCTTCTTCTTCAGGAGTTGGAATGGTACAATTCCGAGGATACACACAGGCAGAACTAACCGTTAAAAATCTTTCTACTTCAGCTTGCCGAGCTGCCTCTAACATGTTTAAATTAATAAGCATGTTATCTCGAAACATCGTACCTGGATGCGACCTATTGTATTCAACCCCTCCAACACGAGCTGCTAGATTTATTACAATATCTTTACCTCTACATATTTTTAAACATTCATTGATATTATTTAAATCTGCTTTAATAAACTTAACCTTTCTTTCCACCTCCTTTAAATTATTTAATCCTCCTGTTTGCAAACTATCAATTACAGTTGTTGAAATATAGGCTTCTCTTCCTATTAACTGCTCCACTAAATTACTTCCAATAAAACCAGCGCCACCAGTAACCAAAACGTTTTTATTTTTCCAAAAATTCATTTTAATTAGTTATTCTAAAATTTTTTTAAAAACATTAACGATATATTTTAAATCTTCTTCCGTCAAATACTGGTGACAGCCTATATAAAACCCATTTTTGCCAATATATTCGGCATTGGGTAATTTTCTAACATATTTTTCTTTAAGGTAATCGTAAGCGGGCTGCTGCGTAGGAATACAACCAAACATTGGACGCGTCTCAATACCTAAATTTTCCAAGTTAATACGCAATATTTTTCTGGAAATCATCTTATTGTTTTTTATCACTATCGGATAAGCTAAATAACTTGTTTCTTCAGAATAAACTGGTAGCTGTAATATGTCTTCATATCTTTGAAGATGCATATTTAAATATTTAATATTCTGCAGTCGTCGAGCAATAATCTCATCAATTTTTTTAAGTTGAACAAGTGCCAAGGCAGCTTGAAATTCCATAGTTTTAAAGTTATAACCTATTAATTCATGAGTAAATCTGGGATCAAAATCATCACTACCTTTATAATTCTGCATAAGAGAACAAATACCCTTATCCCTCGAACAGACTGAGCAATTACAAGCTCTACCTTGGGCTTTAATTTTCCTAACTAATCGGTTTATCTCAGCATTATTGGTAACTACTGCTCCCATTTCGCCTGATTGAATGTTATGTGCAATATAAAATGAGAATATACCTGCATCTGAATCAGATCCAGATTTTTTATTCTTATAAATTGTCCCGTGTGCTTGAGCAGCATCTTCTAAGACTGATAAATTATATTTTTTTGCTATTTCATTAATTTTGTCAATCTTTGCTGAATACCCCATCAAATCAACGGGAAGAATGATAGCATAATTTTCTGGATCCTTTGCTTGTTTAAGATGCGCTTCGATAGCCTCTGGCGATATACAAAACGTTACTGGATCAATATCCACAAATACCGGCTCAAATCCTGTGACGCTGATAGCACTGCTATCTGCAATATAGGTTAAAGGAGTAGTAATAACCTTTGCTCCATTTTTTAAATTCTTACTATATTTCAAAGCAGTTAAGAGGCAAATTAACGACCCTGCCCCAGAGCTCGTTGCAATGCAATATTTAGTTCCAATAAACTCTGCCCACCTTCTTTCAAACTCCCTAACCTTTTTCCCCTCAGAAATTCTACCACTATCGAGAACCTCATTTACTGCATCTTTTTCCTCTTTACCTATCCGAAGATCTCCAACTTTTATATATCTAACAATCACTTTAGATCGAACTTTGCTCATAATGTCTTCTAATTTGTTTAAAAAAATAACTTATAATTATTATAATTATAATGAGTTACTTCCATTCAGAAATATCTCTTTATCACTTTTCTAACATCTTATTTGCAAAGAGTTCATTCAAAAATAGTACATAAATAATCTAGGTAGCGTCAATCCTAAAGAAAACTAAAGGAGTAAATCTTAACTTCATTATCTTTATCGCCGGTAGAAATACTAAAAATCCCGTGCCTCCGGTTATAACAACTGGTTTCTCTTGCCAATAAGAGATACTAGCCTTTCTTTTGTAACTTCAGTTCATGTTTATAGCTGGCGACACTACAACTCTGTCTGCCCAAACTTCACCATTTATAAACTGTATTCGAAATTGCAAAAAAACATTCCCGGGATTATGAAAATTTAGTTCAAAATCTCTATACGAACCGGTTGACAAAAAATCTCTGTAACGTATGGGTTTCGATGCCAAATACAGAAAGATGTTGTTATTATTAAAGCCGATAACATCAATGCCGCATACCTGCCTGTTAGAATTATTAACTTTTGTTTTAAGCCTAAAATAAGCCTTGTATTCCCCGTATGGTAACATCAACGGTGGACCAAAGGCCATAAATTCGCCCTTCTTATCAGCTTCTTCATTAGCATACCAGGACTTTCCCTCTGATGCATACTTATCAAGTGCTATTTTCCCAACATGATGGCTTAAATCTTCTGCTTCATAAACAGATATTGAATATATATTCAGTTTTGAGGTATTATTAATGGTCAGAGTAGGTAATTTAGAAAGAATGGCTTCAATATCTTTTTGCAAATTTGCCTTTATTTCAGAATAACCATTTTCTAACTCATTAAGAAAACATAGAATTGATAAATTATTAGGTTGTAACTTGTAGGCTTCTCCAAAATAAAACTTTGCCTGAGGAAACTCTCTTAAATCATAATATACTTTTGCCAGATTATAATAAATCAAGTGGATAATTTGTTCTTTCCCATTTAAATTTATTGCATGTTTAAAAAAATATAAAGATTTCTTTAGATTATTCTTTGAGTAAAGCATGTTAGCAAAATCCAAACAATCTAACGCACTAGAGAATTTTAGTTGATTAAAATATTCTTCGCTTTCAAATTCAGACAAAGAATCAAAAGCCCTGCCCCAATCTTTTTCTTCAATAAATAACTGAGTTATTGTAATCTTCGCAGCTTGATAATATTTATCTTCTTTATGTATTTTTGAAAATTCTTCTATTGCTTGCTTTCTGTCAAATAACTTCTCGTAGATTTGCCCTAAGAAAAAGTGGGCGGTTGTATCAAAGGTATTTCTTGCAAGAAACTCATATTCTCTGATTGCCTCTTTAAAATTATTATTTTTGGCATAAATATTTGCAATTCTAAATCTCGGGGAAACAAAAAGAGGATTATATTGGTATGATAGATTGTATTTGTTTATAGCATTAGAAAAATCTTGGTGTTTTTCAAAATTATTACCTCGCGAATAATAGAAGACAGAGCGACTTGTCTTATAAATGGCGGAAAGAATTATCACTGCTACAAAAATAGAAAGTAATAAAAACAAAACCTTTTTTGTAACCTTTATAGCAAGTAGATTTGATAACTGAAAAGGTAATATTAATAATAAAAGAAGGGGAGGAAATAAGCCTGTGGCATTGAATATTTCTGAATGGGAATTTGAGTTAAATAATAATTGTCTGTTAATAATCAGGATATAAGTAGTAATAAAAATAAAAGTAGAAATTGAAATAGAAATGGCAAAATGGCGCTCCGCAGAAAAGGCTTTTTTGTAAACAAGATAATTAGTTATCCCTATAAGAATACACGCGATTAATAACAATGTCATAACAGTAAAAATAGCGGATATTAGATAAGATAAACTATTGCTAAATCTATAAATTGAAGAAAATAACTTTACCGTAATAATAGAAATAAGAATTGCGACTAAAGACAAATAAGACTGATTAATAAATATTCCCCTATTTTTTTTAATATAAACACTTAAAATAGGGATGGCTAAAACAACTAACAAAAAAGAGTCCTTTAAGTTTAACAAATAAATAAAATTGAGGGAAAAAATAAAAAATAGAATAAAAAATATAAAAAAAACTAAGTTAAGAATATTATTTATTTTTGTTAAAAGCATTTTTAAATTATTTTATTGACTTTGGTTTTTCCATATTTTGCAAAATAAACACCAAGAATAAAGCAAATATTAGGCTAACTATACCAGATACTGCAACATTTAATTTTTTATTTGATTTTATTGGGTATTTTGGCGTAATTGGCTTCTCAACAATCTTAAATTCCTTAGCAGCATCTGAAAGAAGCAAAAGCTGTAAATTATTCCTGCGATCCTTAAGTGAAGTAAGGTAAGTTTCATAGCTAGGCAGGGAATTTACCAGAATAATCATCCTTAACGATTCCTCCGCCGGAGAAATGCCTGGGACTTTAGGAAGGTTAACAATCAGACTTCGCGTCATCTCTACTTCTTTCTCTACATTACCGATTTGTGTAATCAACTCTCCTAGGCGAGCCTTAATAACGGCTAGTCTTTGCTGATAAATATCTTGCCATTGGGCAATAAGAGGATTAATGAGTGCATCGTTTATCTTGAATGCCGTAGCAAGCCCAGGATATTCTATTGTTACCTTTAACAAGTTGGTATCTTTTATATCCTCGGTCCTAATATATTTTTTTAAACGCTCGACATACATATGGGAGAGGTTTAGTTGTTTAATTATCGAGGAAAGGGAATTCTGGTTTAATATTGCTGCGTTTGCTTCATCCTTGCTGATCAAAAGCTTATCGATGTTTCCAAGTTGGATTACGGTGGTTACTTCATACACCTTTGGTGCCAGAAAACTAACAATGGCTGTAGTAATTACCGAAACAAGGAAAACGGTTAAGATAACTTTTTTTCTCTTTAAGATTACCTTGACATACTCGCGCAAGTCGATTTCGTCTTCAACATATTTTTCTTCAACCATTAAACGACCTCCTTTTAAGGGCTTCTTCTATCTTTTTCACCAGAGTTTTTGGATTCCCAATTAAATCCGTTGCGCTCCAGCCATCCATACAATACCGCCGCATATACTCATACGCAAGATAACCGTAACCCCTGTTTCCCCAGCCGGTTCCCCAGGAATTTTTGAACAAAAAGGCCTTCTGTGCATCGTCGTAACCGGTTATGCAGATGGCGTGGCCGCCGATACTCTTTTCGCCTTTGCCGGGTGAGGGGATCCTGCCGGTTTTGTTGGCTGTGCGGCTAAGCCAGCCCTTAAAAACCTCCACTCCTGCCAGAAAAGGGCCGTTAATCGCGAGGCTGCGCTTCATTTCCACAACGGATTTCAGGCGCGCATACGCCTTGATGCGATACACTTTGGCCTTTGTGTCCGCTCCCTGCCGGGGTTTATCGGCCTGGAACGGACGGTAAGGCCAGAAAGATTCCGGGCAGACCCCTTTTTTAAGCAACACCTTCATCGCCACCCGCGGATATGTGCCTTCTTCTTCTGGGATTCCGTCTAATTGTTTGCACAAACAATACACGTAACGGGGAGATAATTGAATGCGTCTCCTAAATTCCTTGGTATCTTCGTATTCTTTTACGCCCACCACCGAAGCAAATGCCACGCAGGTACTTTCATTGCCCTGGTTACGCACCGGGGTCATCGCTGTGCGGTAGTCTACGGCTGGTGGCAAGGGTATGGGCGGCAGGACAATAGACATAGGAATATCCCGCAGGTCTTGCGGATCCTTACGACACCCGAATACTTTATGCATTCACACCTTCTTTAAGCGAAACTACTTAAGGATTTATCTTCGAGTAACCCGTGACTTCAATCTTTCTAAATCTGCCTCCACCATTATTTTTACCAAATCTTTGAATTTAACCTTTGGCTGCCAGCCTAATTTCCTTTTTGCCTTACTATAATCACCGATAAGTAAATGGACTTCTGCGGGACGGTAAAAGGTTTTATCTATAACAACGTATTTTTTCCAATTTAGTCCTGCATAGCTAAAAGCCATTTCTACAAATTCTTTTACAGAATGGGCTTCGCCGGTAGCAATTACATAATCATCGGGTTTATCCTGCTGAAGCATCAGCCACATCGCTTTGACATAATCACCAGCGAACCCCCAGTCTCTTTTGGCCCCTAAGTTTCCTAAATATAATTTCTTCGTTAAGCCGTATTTAATTTCTGCGACGGCATTGGTTATTTTACGAGTGACAAACTCAAACCCGCGGCGCGGGGATTCATGGTTAAATAGAATGCCGTTACAGGCAAATAGACCGTATGCTTCGCGGTAATTACGGGTTAAATCAAAACCGGCAACCTTGGAAATCCCATAAGGCGAACGCGGATGAAAAGGCGTATCTTCGTTTTGGGGAACTTCCTTGGCATGGCCGAATGCCTCGCTGCTTCCAGCAAAGTAAAATTTGCATTTTGGCGCCTTTTCTTTAATCGCGGACAAAACAAAATGTGTGCCATTAATATTTGTGTTGATTGTGGAAAACTCGTCCTCAAAGGAATAGCTTACAAAACTCTGGGCTGCCAGATGGTAACATTCATCAGGCTTGACCTTTTCCACCAGTTTAAATATACTGGGATAACTTTCCAATGAAGCCGGATGCAAAACTACTTTATTTAATATATGTTTAATTCTCCAAAGATGATGCGCCGGGTCTTCCAAAGCAACACGCCTAACCATACCAAAGACTTTGTAGCCTTTTGATAAAAGAAACTCTGCCAAATAAGATCCGTCCTGTCCATCAATACCCGTAATAAGCGCTTTTTTCATTTTTTCTTACCCTCAAATTTTATGGATAAGTCTTCGGAATAATGCCTGTTAATCCAAGACTCATTTTCTAAATACCAGTTTACTGTATTTTCTAAGCCGTTTTCAAATTTAACTTTGGCCTGCCAGCCGAGTTCTTTTTTAATCTCACTGCTGTTTAATGAGTATCTGAAATCATGGCCTGGTCTATCTTTTACAAATTCAATTAAACCTTGCGGCTTGCCTAAAATTTTAAGTATCCGTTTTACTACATCTATATTTCTTTTCTCCTGTCCGCTTCCTACATTGTAAATCTCTCCTGTTCTGCCTTTCTCTAATATCAATAAGATAGCATTTGCACAATCTGATACGTATAACCATTCTCTGATGTTCTCTCCTTTGCTATAGACAGGAATTTTTTGTCCTCTTAAGGCTTTCATAATAGCTAAAGGAATTAATTTCTCAGGATACTGCCATGGCCCATAATTATTGGAGGGCCTAACAATAATCGCAGGAAAACCGTAAGTGCGGATATAGGACCTGATTAATAAATCCGCTGCGGCCTTTGAGGCAGCATAAGGGCTGTTTGGCCTAAGGAGAGAGTCTTCGGTGAATTTTCCTTTGGCAATCTCGCCGTAAACCTCTTCGGTTGAAATATGAATGAATTTTTTAATTTTATATTTTCTTGCTACGTCTAATAGAACCTGCGTCCCCTTTATATTAGTTTCAATAAAAGGAGTGGTATCCTGAATGCTTCGGTCGACATGGGTTTCAGCAGCAAAATGCACTACTGCATCGGGGTTTTCTTTTTTAAAGATTGATTCTATGCTTTTTTTATCGCAGATATCGGCTTTATAGAATTTATATTCTCCTTCTACTTCCTTTAATCTTGCCGGATCTCCTGCGTAAGTTAATTTATCAGCGACAATAACCTTATATCCACTCGAGACTGCCTGCCGCACAAATTCACTGCCGATAAATCCAGCGCCACCCGTAACGAGTATCTTCAGGGACAGTCCCCTTCGGGGACAGTCCCTTATTTCAGGTAATCTTTTACGCATTCCTCAATTACCTCGTGTATATCTCTTACCTTAAAGCCGGTTTCTTCTAATTTTCTGGTAGATAAAATTAAGTTGCTCCTCACTAAATTCAGCTTTTCAAAATCTATAACCTCATATTGAAAACCAGGAACGTATTTTTTGTAAACATCTAAAAGTTCAGGATATCTTAAAGCGCCTTTATTGACAACGTTAAAGAGACCTGTAGCGTTTATTTCTATCAGGTGTTTTAAGGCCTTAATAAAATCAGGGATATAGGTAATGGAATTAGGGATGTCGATAACCTTTTTATAGTTAATTAGTTTAGTAAGGATATTTTTTGGATGGGGGTAGTTATCTAAAGGTATCCTTATCCTCACGATTAAAATAGGATATTTATTAGACAAAATCTTTAAAGTCTGTTCAGGGTATATCTTTGTCCTGCTATAGAAAAGCTCAAACAAGTCAGGAATACTTTCTTCATCCAGAGGGATGTTTTTTGCATAATCATAGTGATAAATACAACCACTACTTATATGAACTAATCGGATGCCATAACGCAACGCCACCTCTCCTAGCATTATCGGTACAAAGGTATTGGCCATTAAGGCATCGTCTAAAACTTTCTCGCAATCATCAACATTATTTTTACCTGTGACACCGATGCAATTAATAATAATGCCTGGATTAAAACGTCTAACTTCCTTTTCTGCATCTGTAAAAGAAAAAATCATCTTATCGGAAATTTCTGCCCGAAGCTCTTCTTGTATTTTATTTCCGATAAAACCCTTGCCAAGAATAAGAATCTTATTCTGCACCTTGCAATACTCCCTTTAAATATTCACCGTAGCTTGTGGTTATCTTGTCTGCTAATTTTCTAAACTGCTTTCTATCGATATAACCCTTACGGTAGGCTACCTCTTCAATACAACCAACTTTTAAGCCCTGCCTTTCTTCGATAGTCTTAATAAATATCGAAGCATCAATCAAAGAATCATAAGTACCTGTATCCAGCCAGGCATAACCGCGGCCTAACAACTTAACTTTTAGCTTGCCTCTTTTAAGATATTCTTTATTTATGTCCGTAATCTCAAGTTCTCCCCTATGTGAAGGTTTAAGTTTTTTGGCAATACGAATAACGTCGTTATCATAAAAATAAAGGCCGCAGACAACCCAGTTAGACTTTGGCTTTTTAGGTTTTTCTTCAAGAGAAATTACATTGCAATCATCATCAACCTCAATAACCCCGTATCGTTGGGGGTCCTTGACGTAATAGCCGAAAATAAGCGCTCCTTCATTTAAAGATGCTGCATCTTGAAGCAGCTCCGTTAAATTATGGCCATAAAATACATTATCACCTAAGATAAGACAGGCGCTGTCATTGCCAATAAAATGCTTTCCTATAATGAAGCTTTGTGCTATGCCTTTTGGATCATTCTGCACTGCATAAGAAAGTTTGATACCTAACTCTTTGCCATTTCCTAAGGCATCTTGAAATCTCGGAGTGTCTTTAGGAGTGGAAATTACCAAGATATCTTTAATTCCCGCAAGCATTAATACCGATAAAGGGTAATAGATCATAGGCTTGTCATAAATAGGAAGCATCTGCTTACAAACTCCTCGGGTAATCGGATAAAGCCTTGTGGCTTTTCCACCAGCTAAAATTATTCCCTTCATTTATTTTTCCTCCCGTAATTAAAATAGAGAACCAAAAGTATAATGAGGGTGATTAAGGTAACGCTATTTGCAGTAATTATAATTATATCCTTTAGATAAATCCCATAAACAATCCATAAAGAGACGCCAAGAGAAAGCTGAAATAAGGTGACCAGGCTTACGTCTTTTGCAGACTTTGTCTTTATTACCTTAATAATCTGGGGGATAAAGGAGAACATGGTAAGAATAGCTGCGGATGAACCGATAATTGACCAGAGCATTTTTTATCCTTTAAAATGGAATAAGTATCCCGGCTTCAATACCCGATGCTTCTTTAAGTTTTTTAAGGCGCAAATATGCCCGCCCATCAAGACGTTGAAGAAATCTATGCTCAAATGTCACGCTGATGCCTAAGGATTCGCCTTTTGTATTTTTTAATGCGAAAATTATTGAGTTTCTCTTATCAAAATTAACCTCTGCGGCGAATTGAATTTCATGAATATCACCGCGACCATAATCCATTTGATAGCTCAAGTGCAGGTTACGGCTAAACTTCCAGTCTCCGTAAAGCGAGATGATTTTAGGGACAGTCCCCTGCGGGGACAGTCCCTTTAAACCAATGCCTAAGCGATATTTTATTACACCCTTTTGTGGATAAATGGTGGGTGTTTCTATCTGCACGCGAAAGTCAAATTTGGATTCTGAACTGTGTTTTAAGATATAAGTAAGTTTATTTGCACTGCTAATCTGCCAAAATCCCTCAAAAGCCAGAGTTTTTAAGGTTTTGTCTTTAGTTTTTAAATCGGTTTTTTCGTAAGTATAGGTTAGTTGTTGAGCCTTATTTATTTCCCATTTGCCTTCTAGGGTAATTATGTCGGGTGGGGATTTTTTTACAAGCAGACTTAAACGATTGGTTTCATCGGTTAACCAAATAACCGATAATTTCAGTATCCGGATATGCAAAAGCCCGTTTTGGTCGTAGGTCTTAATTTCAAAGACCAGGGCATCTCTGTCAGTTGAAATGATGTTGCCTTTAATATTTAAAACATCACCTTGCAATTGTTCTTCGGTTCTATCCAAAACTAAGACTAAGTCGTGATTGCGGGTTAAGTTCCAGCTCCCCTTAAAAATAACCTTTTTAGGCAATCCGTATTCTCTGCGCCAAGAGTCAGGCTCATTGAGCCAATAGAGAAGCCGGTTCTTCTGGTCTATGGAAAACTCACCCAGCGCTAGCAGGGTTTTTTCTTTTTGCTTAATCAAAAGATGGTTTAAATTATCCACCGCATATTTATTCTTCATGCTAAATAATTAGCTTAAGAAATCTTCTCGTGCCTACTTTTAAAGTGCCACTTTGCCCTGGTATAAAATCAATACTATTGATTTTTGAGTCTTCAAAGAATACTGCTCCCTCTTTAATGAGGCGGCGCGCCTCATTACCGCTTTTTACTAATCCGCTGTTTACCAATATAGCAATGATATTCTCTTGGTTTTTTAGTTTATACTCCGGTAAATCTTGGGGTATTTCTTTTTGGGAAAATACCTTTTCAAACTCTGCACGCACCTGCTTCGCTGCTTCTGCGCAATGGTATTGACTAACAATGAGTTCTCCTAATTGTAATTTTGCAATTTTCGGATGTATCTTTTTTACTTTGTCTAAATCCTCGTCAGTCAGCACTTCATAAAATTTGAACATTAAGCCATCGGAAATGGACATAATCTTTCCAAACATATCTTTGGGTGGTTCGTTAATACCAATATAGTTCCCGTAAGACTTGCTCATTTTTTGCACGCCATCGGTTCCTTCTAATAGCGGCGTGGTGATGACCACCTGCTGTGCCTGTCCGAAATCCTTCTGTATATCGCGGCCGACTAAAAGATTAAAGATTTGGTCAGTGCCCCCCAATTCTACGTCTGCCTCTAACTTTACTGAATCGTAGCCCTGTAAAAGCGGATACATAAATTCTAAAAGCGAAATATCTTCACTTTTTGATAACCTCTTTTTAAAATCCGCTCTGACGATCATCTGGGCAACCGTGGCATGCGTAGTTAATTTCAATATATCTAACACCGACATCTTCTCAAACCATTCGCTGTTAAACACAACTTGAATCTTATCCGTGTCTAATATTTTAGATATCTGTTTCTTGTAAGTAGCGGCGTTCTCTAATACCTCATCTTTGGTTAGCTGTTTTCTTGTTTCGGACCTCCCGCTTGGGTCTCCTATCCTGGCAGTAAAGTCGCCGATTAAGAAGATAACCGTATGGCCCAAATCCTGAAATGCCTTTAGTTTTCTTAAAAGCACGGTATGGCCCAGATGAATATCAGGAGCAGTAGGGTCAAAACCCGCCTTTACTTTTAGCGGCCTTTTTTCTTTTTTGCTTTGTTCCAATTTCAATTTCAGCTCTTCTTCAGAGATTATTTCAACTGTACCACGTTTTATTATTTCTAATTGTTTATCAATATCCATTTTTTCACCTACTTTAATATATTTTCACCTTAAACCTAAACCTTAACCTTAAACCTCCATTATATTTTAGTTGTTAGGCCAATCTTGCCTTGTTCTGCATCTATCTTTATTACCTTTACCTTTATCTTATCTCCAACTTTAAGCGTTGCGGTCATCTCTTTTTCTATCTCATTAGCATAAACCAAACCCGTTAAATCCTCTTCTATCTTTACAAATACGCCGAAATCTGTAATATTTACTGCCTCTACTTCTAAGACTGTATCCAAAGGATATTTAGTTGCAATATCTGGCCAAGGATTGGGCTGGAGCTGTTTTAACCCTAAAGCAATACGTCGGTTCCCCGCGTCCACAGAAAGCACTATCACCTCCACCTTTTGTCCCTTTCTCAACACATCCTGCGGATGGTCTATCCTCTTAGTCCAGGACATATCTGAAATATGAATCATCCCTTCTAAACTGCTATCTAATTCCACAAATGCTCCGTAGTCCGTAAAACCTCTGATCTTGCCTTCTACGCGGCTACCTAGCGCATATTTAGACTCTGCTTCCAGCCAGGGATTTTGTTCTAATTGTTTAAGGCTTAAAGATATGCGGCGGGTATCTTTTTCTATGCTTAAAACCAGGGCCTCCACGATATCGCCTATAGCAAACATTTCTCCAGGATTATTAATTCTTTTTAACCAAGATATCTCTGATATGTGAATCAATCCTTCGATGCCTTTCTCTAACTCCACAAATACGCCATAAGGAAGGATATTTACTACCTTACCCTTTACTTTAGAACCCAGACTATATTTTACCGCCACCTCCTGCCAGGGATCTTGAGATCTCTGTTTTAAACCCAGGGAGACCTTGTTAGACTCTTTATCTAAATTTAAAACAACTACCTCAATCTTATCTCCCAAGGCAACCACTTCAGAAGGATGGCTAATCTTAGACCAGGACATATCAGTAATATGCAAAAGTCCGTCTACGCCGCCCAAATCCACAAATGCTCCAAAATCAGTGATAGCCTTAACTGTTCCCGGATAAACTTCCCCTATTTTTAAATTCTGCCAAATCTTTGTTTTTGTCTCTTCCCTCTCTTTTTGCATTACCTCCCGACGGGATAATATTATGCTGCGCCTCAAATTATTTAATTTGACAATTTTAAACTTAAATACTTTATTGAGAATATCCCTATCAAGGATGCCTCTAAAAACAGAAAGGGAGGCGGGCAAGAAACCCTCTATCCCCATAACCCCCACTAAAAAACCGCCCTTAACCTTCTTGAGAGGGATACCGTCCACAAGATCGCCATCTTGAAAGTTTTTCACAATCTTATCCCAACCCTGTATACGTAATGCCTTCTCCCGGGAAAGCACAATCATACCGGCTTCGTTCTCTATAGACTCAATAAAAAATTCCATTTCTTTGCCTATCACTAAATCATCTTTACTAAATTCGGCAAGTAGGAGTATGCCTTCCGATTTAAAACCCACATCTACCAAAACCTCTTTATGCCCTATGGAAACAATCTTGCCTTTAATGAACTGGCCTTCGCGGACTATCTTTACACTCTCTTTGTAAAGCTGCTCTAGGTTAGACTTTTCTTCTGTCATTTTATATAACCCTCCCCCTTTATGTAAACTGATTTTAATTTAGGTATATTTTGGATATAACGAATTATCTGTTTAGGACTTTCCAGGCAGGAAAAAGAAACAGTATTTTTACTTAATTTAATTCTTACCACGCAAGACGCCTAATCTCTTCCATTACTCTTCGTGCGATGTCTTGATAAGGCATTCTCCTTTCTATGAAAATTTGCTTACCGAAATACACAGAGACCCTCTGAGGCTTAATGAACCTGGCACCTTTAGGCAGCGCTTTATCGGTTCCTCTTATAAAAGCCGGAACCACCGGCACATTAAGTTTTGCACCTAAAAAGCCAATGCCCGGCTGGGGTTGTAAAGATAAACCTTCAAAGCTACGGCTGCCCTCAGGAAATAACAATAGGGATTCTCCATATTCAAGTCTGCGCATGGCTTTTTTTATGGCTGAGAAGTCTACAGAATTTCTCTTTATGGGAAAAGCGCCCAATTTAGATATAAGCCAAGAAAATAAAGGATTACAAAATAAGTCATCCCGCGCCATAAAGTTTAATCTGCGCGGACAAGTAGCACCTAAAACAATCGGATCTAAATAACTTACATGATTACTTGCTAAGATAAATCCGCCCTTTTTAGGTATATAGTTTTTGCCGAATACTTTAATCCCGAATATAATCTTTAAGATTAAAAAAGCAAGCAGCCTGATGAGACTGTAAAACATTTTATAATATTAATCCTTTCCCGAACTCAATCAATTTCTTTGACCTTTTAAGGCCTCCTGACTCTGCATACACGCGAATAAGCGGCTCTGTGCCTGAAGTTCTAAACATAAGCCAGCTTCCATCGCTACAAATTAGCTTTATTCCGTCGTAGTCCTTAACCTCAACTACATCTTTACCTAGAATTCTTTTTATTTTCTGAAGGTCTTGGAGCTTGGAGCTTGGAGCTTGGAGCTTTAAATCTTCTCTCAGATAATAATACCGACCAAATCTATCCTCCATTTCATTTAATATTTCTAACATTGTTTTATTGCGGTAAATCATCATCTCTAAAAGTAAAAGGCCGGCCAATGTTCCGTCCCTTTCCGGGATATAGCCCTTAAATCCAATACCTCCTGCCTCTTCTCCACCCACCAATACGTTTTCTTTTTCCATAAGAGCAGATATATACTTAAAACCCACAGGAGTTTCGAATAATCTAAGATTCAATTGCTTGGTAATTTTATCAATCAAGGTAGTGCCCACAATCGTCTTTACAACACCACCACTCATTTTTCTGTCTTGCGACAGATGCAGTGTTAACAACCCCAATATCTTCTGAGGAGAAATAAAGACACCTCTACCGGCAAAACAGGCAATCCTATCCGCATCGCCGTCTAAAACCAGGCATAAATCAAATTTTTCTTTTTTTAACCTCTCTACCGTGGGTCTTAAATTCTCCAATACCGGCTCAGGCCTTATGCCTGCAAACGAAGGATTTACGTCGGAGCGCATAAATTGTAGTTTTATTTTAGTTCCCTTTAAAATACCAGCAATGAATCCGTTACCACTACCATACATAGCATCAACTAAAACTTTAAATTTTGCATTTTTAAATCTTCTCAAATCAATATAAGATTTTAAGAAACTCATATAATCTTTGGTTAAATCCTCTTCTTTAATTCGTCCCGAGGCATGAGGCGTGAGGCATGAGGCATGAGAGAGTAATTTTTCAATTTCATCCGTAACCTCTAATCCTGCTGCTGCTCCTGATGAAGTTTTAATCTTTATGCCATTGTACTCAGCCGGATTATGGCTGGCAGTAATCATAACGCCGGCAGCGAGTTTCTTATTTTTTACAGCAAAACTTAACATCGGCGTGGGTATCGCCCTATCCGAAAGAATTACATCTATGCCGTTTCCAGCTAATACCTGACTTACCTCTTTTGCATATCTATCGGATAAAAAACGCGTATCGTAGCCTACGGCTATTTTTGGTTTTTGTCCTTTGTTATTTAGTCTTAGGTTATAATAATCAGCGATTGCCTGCGCTACACGCCTGACATTTCGGAAAGTAAAGTCTTCGCTGATTACACCTCTCCAGCCATCAGTGCCGAATTTAATTTTAGGTTCTAATTTAGACATTTTATACTTTTAATCGCTTTTTTATAATCTTTGGATTTAAAAATATAAGAACCCGCAGCTAATATATTTGCGCCGGCAGCAATTACCTGTTTAGCATTGTCTTTATTTATACCGCCATCAACTGCAATATCGCCATAGAATAGGGAGCGCAATTTTTCTATCTTAGGTAACACCGCAGGGATAAAACTCTGTCCGCCAAATCCAGGATTAACCGTCATTACCAAAACAAAATCTACTATACCAAGCAAATCTTTTATCTTTGATAATGGTGTTGCAGGATTTAAGGAAATACCCACTTTTATGTTTTTCTTTTTTAAGCGTGTAGCTTGCAGCCTGAAGCTTGAAGCACTTATCGTTTCTATATGCAAGGTAATCATATCACTGCCGGCTTTAACAAAATCATCAATAAATTTTTCTGGTTTTTTAATCATTAAATGCACATCTAACGGCAACTTTGTTATGCGTCGCATATCTTTTACTACCACCGGGCCAATGGTAATATTGGGGACAAAATGTCCGTCCATCACGTCTATATGAATCATATCCGCGCCGGCTAATTCAATCTTTCTTATCTCTTTACCCAAACAGCTAAAATCAGCGGATAATATTGAAGGGGCAACCTTGATTTCAGGCATCGTTTAGA
>Ga0315288_10000288_pt1 | contig 62727 bp, 51 predicted proteins | sample YL17G11_20_MG_FD_203454 | JGI IMG/M metagenome (GOLD analysis project Ga0315288, IMG submission 203454) | Sediment microbial communities from Yellowstone Lake, YNP, Wyoming, USA - YL17G11_20 | ecosystem: Environmental > Aquatic > Freshwater > Lake > Sediment | place: USA: Wyoming | collected...
CAGGGACGCCAGTGTGCATGCGGACGCCCTACACCATCAGGGGATCACGACCTTCATCGAGAGGGGCATCCAACGAAGCCACCGGATCGCCGTCTTCAAGCGCTTCATCTTGGTGGCAAAGTCCTGCGCGAGCGCGTCATCGGGGGCATCCACATCCAGTATGATTCGGATCTTCATGGCGGCGAGATTGCCCCGACTCGCCGCCATGGGCCAAGTTTGGCGATCTCTATTTCGCCTGCGCTGCCGCCGTTTCCAGGAGTCCCTTCAACGTCGCGTCGAGATCCAGGTTCTTGACCATCCACTCCAGGATGGCCTTCGCCTTGGGCATCCGCGTGATGACCTTCTTCGAGTCGGGGTAGTAGTAGTCCCCGAAGATGAACCGCATCGCCTTCGGGTTCATCTTGACGTAAGCCTCGTGACCGAGGTCGAACGTCTTCCCGTTGACGTTGAGCCTGATGCCCTCGTCGTTGAAGTCCTTGCCGCGCGTGACCACAAGCTCGACGGTGACCTTCCGGTCCTTGACCCACGCATGGTCGTCGCCCACCGCGCCGAGTTCCACCATCGCGTCCTTGAAGGCGACGGATCGAGTCGTATTGAAGTAGACCTTCTCGTTGAAGGGGATGTCTCCGAGGATCTGAACCTTCGCGTTGTAGGACTTGTCGCAGAACTTGAAGTCCGCGAAGGCCTGCCGGATGGCACGGGGGGCGACTTCTGAAAGCGCCTTGTCGATGGGGAACTCGTAGACACGCATCGACCAGATGTCGACGTCCTCACCCGTGAAGGCGTTGTTCTTGTCCACGTTCTCGGCACCTACGAAGATGTGCTTCGTATCGGTCTTCCCGTAGATGACGAAGCCCGCCGTGTGTGTGTCGCCCCCGCTACGGCCGTAGCGCGTATCGGTCTTGAAGAGGCACCGCATGCCGCTCGGGACGCCAGCCTTCGATGCCGCTTCGTCGAAGGTGACTTCCTGCTTCTCCGGCTTCGGACGTGGGCTTGGCTGGTACCAGGACGTGTCCACGTCGGGGTTCGAGTAGTGCCCACCACCTCCGGGTGCCGCGGGGCCTCGACGGTAGTCGTCCGCCGCGGGGCGCTTCCCCGTCATGATGTCGTAGGCGATGTTGCCCTTCTTCGCGTCGTCGAGTGACCCGCCCGTGTCCGTGTGCGCGCTCAACATGAGCTTCTTGTAGGCGCGCTTGATCTCGCTCTCGGACGCGTTCTCGGCGACGCCCAGGACAGCCGCCGCTTCGGCGAACGTCATGTTCGATTCGAAGTTGGCGTAGAACCTACGGAAAGAGGCCGCACGTTCGTAGTGGTACATGACATCTCCTGAAAACGGGGGCTACAACCGAAGGCGGACAAAAGAAGCTCACGGAGTCCTATTTCTCTGATTTACATGGCATGGTGTGGCGCGGCCTGATCATCGAACCGCGAGCAGGCACCAGCCCATCACATCACCCACTTTGCTGCGTCGCTGAAGTACGACTGGTCTCGAACGACACTGCTGAAGTGGAAGTTCGAGCCGTGGCCGTACGCGCTGCGCGCTGCCGTCGATGGGTAGCCTGCCATGACAACGACCTCGCGGGAGTTAGTGAACGCGAGTGTCTGCGCGCTCCCTTCGAGCTGCGCGCCCGAGTGCGCAACGCCCGCCGCCATTGCCTGGTAGTTAGTAGTCGCGCCAGCCTGGTAGATGCGAACACCGATGTGGTGGACCTTACTGGCTGCCAACCCGAAGCCGGCCGGGCCACCCGTCCAGTTCGGCGTCGATATCTTGTAGCTATTGCCGCTCGATAGCGTGACGCAGAATCCCCAATGGAAGATTCCTTGTACTTGGTCTTGGCCCTGGAAGATGCAGAACGACCAGTCCGAGGCAACGATGGAGGAGACGTTGCCGGTCGTCTTCCGATATCCGAAGATGATCTTCTCAGACGAGGTGTCGTTCTGGCTCGACGGAAACGGTCGAAAGTAACAGTCGACTGTCATGCCAGCAGTCGGCATCGGAGCCGTCGCAACGAGCGCGCGCGGCCCTCCCTCCTGGTTGACGTTGAAGAGGCTCGGGTAGTTCGACTGGTCACCGAAGAACGAACCCGCGCCTTGTCCAAGATTGAAGTACGGATTCTCGACAGTGGTTAGGTCAGCCTGCTTCGAGGTCAGTGTCGCGTTGATGAAGCCCGCGCCCGCGGCGTGGTTCGGCCAAGATGCGGCAGCGAGCCCCTCGCCGAATTGCCACATGCCGATGCTGTTCGCGTCGGGTTGAGGCGGCGCCCCGCTACCACCCCCGCTCGGTAACTGCGCGGAGGGAACCTTGCCCGTGCCGTCGAGCGTGGCAATGCCGTTAGCAGCCGCGAGGGGCTTGGCCACCCACAAGCCGCCCGACTTGACGTAAACGGTATTGGCAGCAAACGGTCCGGGATAGCTCATAGGACACTCCAGTTCGTACCGTTCCAAACCACGGTGACGGATTCGTAGTTGTTCGAGAGCACGTACGTCGCGGCGCCCGAGATGAGGTCCGTGCTCTGGGTCGCGATCGTCACGTTGTTCGCCGCTGCCGAACCGTTGATGTCGACGAAGGTGAACTCGTAATGGACAGTCCCCATCGACGACGGCGAGGGGAGCGCGAGCGCGAAAGGCCCACCCGACGAGTCCGTGAAGATGAGGTCGAAGGAACGTGGGATGACCGTCCCCGAGGTGGCGGTGAACGCGGCGCGTAAGCGTTGTCCCTTGCGGAGAAGCCCGACGTCCTGACCCACGTACGTGCCGTCTATGATGGCGAGCGTCTGGCTCACGAGAAGCCTGTTGGGCTGCGTGATGTTGCCGAGCCAGTCGTTCCACGAGTAGGCGACCTCGTCGATGCGCAGCTCCGCAGTCGCCGCCGTGACCTTGCCTACCGTGCTGGCCTCGAAGCGGCAGCGTGCTCCGTGCACAACACTGAGCCCGTAACCCGCGCCACTTACACCATTGCCGGAGCCGTAGAGCCAATAGGCTGAAAGACGCGCGCCGTCCTGAAGCTCGAACCCGTCGAGCCACGAATTGAACGCACCGAGGTTCTTGCCCTTGACCGGACCTGATTCGGGGTAGACGACGAGACGGGCGCCGAGAAACTCGACTTCGTCGAAGGATATCGGTTCCTCGGACGCGCAGTCGACACGCGCGTCCTGCGTCATGGCGAGCCAGTCCGGGCTGTAGAAGACGCACCGGCTCAGGTGCGCCGACGCCCCTATATCGAACTTCACCGCGGGAAAGAGCGACTCCTTCGCCGTAAACCGCATGTTGATGTTGAGAGGCGCACCCACTAACTCAAACGTACAATTGTCGAAGCCGATACCCGACGACTCCAAGCCTCCCCCGCTATTCACGTGAAGACGGATGAAGCGGACTGCGGGGGCGTTTCCGTCGCCTAGCCTCGACCTATCTGGTGACACGGTAACGGGTCCGAGGTCAACGCTGTCGACGTCATCCTCGACGACGAAGGTCTGACCGTTCGGGGCGTACATCGGTGGGGAGATTGTCGCCGTCGCGCCGGAGACATCGACGATGTAAGAGACGTTGGCGGGTCCGGTAGTAAGCCGGATACGCTTGCCCACGTGCGCGACGTTGAATGTGCCCGACGTACGCGTGAGAACCGTCATCGCGTTGTCACCGGCGCCATTGCCCGTGTGACTCAGCACGACGTCCGTGTCCACGACCGTGGGGGTGCCGATGATAAGGAGTTGGTTGCCGCCGCAGTCAAACGCACCGGACACGTCCCCGATTGCACCTGAAATATTTATGGCGAACGAATACCGGAGAGCCGAGCCGAAACGCCTGAAGAACTCCGCCCACGTCAGGAGCGGAGTACCGATGAGCCCGTCGTTCGTGTCGAGCCCCGTACTCGCGTTGATGTAGGGGCCGCCGTTCTCAGACCAGAATGTCTGCCAGTCGATGGCATCGGAGAGCACCGTCCACGCGCCGCCCGTGAACAATAGGCTCACGTTCCGGTATGGCGTATCGAGCACGACCGGAGTCGCGCCGCCGAGGAAGCTGCCATTCAGCAGGATGCGATTCGGGTCGGAGTTGTTCAGGGCACCGTCGATGTCCACGACAGTGAGGCGCGTGTTCTCCACCGGGGTGCCGAGCGTCACGGCGAGGTCAGTCGGTCCACCCGTGCCCGATTGCACCAAGAGGACGATCTCGGGACGACTCAGGAACCCGCCCGTCCCGACGAAGTAGTCGACGGTGACGGGGCTAGCCATAGTGACGGTCTGGACGTACGGCGCAGCGTCCGTACCACCGTCTATCCAGTCCGTGTCGTCGTCGGCCCAGGGCGTCTGCTTGAGAATGTAGACGCGACCGGGGTTGGTGTTCACGAAGCAGCGCGCGCCGGGCTCGCGGACCTCATGCGGGATGGCGTTGCGCGCGGTCGTCGACGCGACGAAGAATGGGCCGCCCTTCCCAAAGGAAGCCAGCGTCCAGTCGCTGTTCGTGATTCCAGGCCCGAGAACCCACGTCTCCTGAGTGTCGTTCGTACGAACGAGCATCCCGACTTTGCGTCGTTCTGCGGGGATCGCATTGCGATCTGCGGCGTTGGCTACAGAGCGATAGGAGCCCAGGAGATCGTCGTCCTTCGCAATCGCGAAGTTCCCAAGCGGCTGCACGAAATCCGTGAGACCCACACCCATTTTGCGCCCCTGTTCAAAGGTTTCTAACCCTTGTGGGGGATAAGAGGGCTAACCGGCAGGGGGGTGTGCCCGTAGTCAGGCACCTCTTTGTAGACCGATCAGCCCTTCGGGAGTCGGCGTAGGGCTTACGCCAAGGGAAACGGTCAGCCGGCTGTTTCCTTGTATTCCGCCTGGTCCCACTGCTTTGTGCCCGCGTCCCAGCCGTCAGGGTCAACGTGGTACAGCTCGACAAGCTCTTCGATACGCTCTCGGAGATTGTCCTTCCAGCCGCGGACGCGCAAGACCACGATCTCGTCAGACTTCGGAGGGCCGATGCGCCCTCTACGCCCTACGAAGACGATCTTCATGGGCGGACGTCTAGTGCCCTTCACTTCCGTGTCCCCCTTGTAGATCGAAGTCCAGACCTGGATCTTGATCCCTTGGGATAGGTACAGATCGTAGAAGTAGTCCGTCGTGCCTTCTTTTCGCACCGGCTTGAGGGCGCGGAAAGAGCGCCTCAGAAACTGGTCCAGCTCATCAAGCGTGAACTTGGTGTACGTCGCCCCTCGCTTGGCGCCCATCACGACGGCCTCCTGTCGTACGACACGACATCATTGAAGGCTTCCGGGGGAAGGTGCTGGTCGAAATCCTCGACCGCAATCCATCCGGCCACCTTCACCACCTCTGCGGCATCGGGGGTGTCTTCTGGAGCGGCAGGGGCAAGCGGAACCTCGACATTCTCCCCGATCGTGAGCTTCGCCTCACGAGCGAACTGTCCGAGGAGCGGCCCGTCCTGTTTGTGCTTTGGGGGCACGCGCTCCTGCGAGCACACCACAATCAGATCCTTCTGTGCGCGAGTGATGCCTACGTACGCAAGATTGCGCTCGGCGGTCATCGGGTCCTCTTTGATGCTGTCGATGCGTCCCTTGGCCCCGTCGTGCTGTTCCGCTGGCCGAGGGTCTGTCTTGTTGACCTTCTGAAGGAGGTCTCCCAGCAAGTTTTTCTCGTCCTTGTGGCTGCCAGGGAAGAACCCATAGGACATGCAGAGGGCAACGTGCTCCCACTGCTTGCCCTTCACGGAGTGGACCGTAGAGAGCGCGATACGGTCCGGGTACTTCTCGGGATCCTGTAGCTCCGCGGACAGTTGCTTGTAGCGGTCGATCTTCCTGTAGAAGTCGGGTCCCTTGGAGGGGTCGACTCCGAGCGCCCTGTCCTTCGCGTTCGGCGCGGCGAGCTGGAAGAGGTACCTGACGGCCCCAAGACCCTTTAGGGGGTCCTCCTCGACCGGTGCCTTCTCGTCCACGACTTCTTTCCGCATCCCGTTTTCGTCGATCACTACCTTGACCGGGGCGTCGTCCCCACCATCCTCCTCGGGATCGCGGATGAATGCGATGTCCTCCCGCAGTTGCTGCCGAAGGGATGTGACCTTGCGTGTGTCCTGTCCCGACTTCCTGTTGAGATACCCAGACTCGACCTTCACGTCGTCAAGAAGGGTATTCAGAACGTTCTCGGTGGCAGCACCACTGAGTACAGCCGTGCGGATGGCCGTGATCTGCTTGCCCATGATCATGAGCTGGTCAGCGAGCTGATCAACGGCCTCGTAGTACGTCCAGTCGTACCCGTCCTGGCGCATCTTGGTCTGCAACCACCCTTGACCCCGAAACTTGTTCTCCATAGCTCTTGCGCGCTTACGGAAGGTCTCGATGTAAGGGCGCTTGAGGTTGTCCGCGATCTTCCGGGCCATCTGTGGCCTCGTTAGGAAGTCCAGTGGGTTGAAGGAGCGTGAGTCGACCCCCGCCTCGTGGGCCACCTGTTTGATGGTGTCCTGCACGATACGTTCGATGTCTTCTGCCCCTAGAAAGATTCCACGGTCGGGCTTCGTGATCGCCGCCGTGAAGGACTTCTGCAACTCCTGCGAGTCAGAGGACATGGCCAGATCCATGTACCCAAGAACGACTCGTGTCTCCGGTGACTCAAGGAAGCCCTTGCTGTTCACGCGCGTGTAGGGGACCTCTCGGATGATGCACTGGTCCTCGAACGCGTTCAGCTCGGAGTTGTTCCGGCTGAGGACGGCGAACTTGCTGGGCTTATCCCCCGTCAGGGACATAGTGCTCTCAAAGGACTCGAAAACGCTGAAAGCGCCGTCAACGTAGTCCCCAGGCGCGAGCACCTCGATTGAACCGGTTCCCCTTTTCTTAGTGGGGGCAGCACGGCACTGCATCGGGATCTGATCCCTGTTGTTCGCAGTGACGTTGTTCGCGGCATCGACGATCTCAGGCTCGCATCGGTAGTTCGTCTGTATGAGGCAGGTCTTGAAGTCCTCCTCGTCCTTGCGAGCACTGAAGCGAGAGGGCCTCGCGCCTCGGAATTGGTAAATCGAGTTGTGCGATAGGATGCCATCACCGAAGAAGTTGGAGGCGTCGTCCACATCGAGGTCGATGAACGTGCCCTTGACGCTCTCGATCCCGACGATCTTCTCCGCAGCGACCGTCTCACCTTCTTGAACGAGCACGGACATACCAGGGAGCAGACCGCCTGCCGTGATGAGCGGGAACGGCTCTGTATCGGTCGAAATGCGGCGCCTAAGGTTCGCTTTCGTCTTCGACTGAAGGGACTCTGCGAACGTCAGCGCCTGCCTGTAGTTCGTGAACCACTTTCGGAGACGGTTACGCCCGCCTTCGAGCTTCGTATAGGAGATGCCCTGGAGAACCTCGTCTAGATCGTTGCCCGTCCATTCCAGCCAGACCTGTGTGCCCGCCGCGGCGTGGGAGACCATCTGAATGGTGCGCCGGATCGTGCCCTTCGAGTACGACGTAGAGAGCCAGTTTGGAAGGTCGAAAGACAGGTGGAGGTCTTCCAGTAGCTTGCCGCCGTTCTTGCCGAACCGTTGGAACAGCTCGTTCAAGCGGGCCTGGTTGATGCCTCGGGACTCGCCATTGAAGACGGCGGTGGGCACACCGTACTTCAACGAGAAGGTGGTCTCGGCGAGGAGCGCCGACTCGTTGTCATTCGCTCGCGCGATGATCCAGAGGCGCTCGGCCTTCTCGGTAAGCGTTCGACGACCGAAGGGGTTGTACCCGTCTTCGCAGACGTTCGTGACGCCGACGCGGAACCCGAGGTCAGAACGGTACATCAGGTAGACGATCTTCTCACCGTCCTCAAGCTCGGGCGATGAAGCCCAAATCTTGTGGTTCGGCGACATCGTGAGCGTCTTGCCGGACTCCGTTGTGATCTTGATGCCCTCTGTCCAGGATGAAGCTGCAACATGCCGCACGACCTGCGACATCACCTTCCCATTACGGAAAGCGAGAACATGGTCGCCGACGGCAAGGTCCCGAGCCTTAACGGTTCCAGTTGGCGTCGACACGGGGGTCTCGTCGAGCACGCACTGCTTATCGTCGCCCACCATCCAGAAGCTCTTCCCCGACCCTTCCGTGATGTGCTCGGTCATCATGTCGAAGACTTCGATCTGAACCTCGTTGAGGTCCTGCGCCTCATCGACGCAGATATGATCGAACATGCCCTGTGCAACCTTCCGTGCCTCCGGGTTGCGCCTCAGAATGTCACGGAAGATGCGGATCATGTCGTCGGCATCACCGAGCCTCTTCGTGGGCGGGCCGCCTTCCCTCTCAGGCTCACGGAACCTGGCCACAAACTTGGCATATGCCCCCGAGCCCATCCCTCCACAGGGAGCCCAGTTCATGCCCAGATCACCCTTGAGGCCGTGGTACATCTCGTACCAGATCGATCCGTACAGCTCTTCGATGGTATTCGCCCCAAGGCGAGCGGTCTTGAAGTCAATGTCGTTGCCTCGCCAGTTCTCCATGAACTGACGACACGCCTTTGCGGAAACGGCTGGCGCGTCTTTGAACAGCTCAACGGGAAACCCCGTCATGCTGGCAATGCCTTCAGGCCCGCAATCCTTCCACATGCCCCTGATGGCATTGGTGAGATGCACGCCCTTCGGAGGCGCCTGCTTCTGCTTCCTAGGCCCGGCTTCAACGGTCTTCCCTTCGACCTCAAACTCTTCTTTCTTCTCCTCGCCACCCTTCTTCTTGCCGTCACGCTGGATCAGGTTCTCGTCGGAAACGACCTGCGCTTCCTGCGCAGTGCCGAAGCCCCTGACTCCACCTCCCCCGCGAATGAACCGGCGGAAGACCGAGTGCATGGTCCCGATGGAAAGGTTCCTGTGAAACCCCGGGCCCATCGCCTCATCGACGCGGTGCTTGAGTTCGTCCGCCGCACCAGTGTTGAACGTGACCGTCATGATGCGTGACGGCGACACCTTCTTGTCCTCGATGAGGTACTGGATCCTCGACACCAGCGTCTTGGACTTGCCCGCACCCGCGCCCGCGGCGACAAGTACCTTGCCGTCCGAGAGGCCCGCTATGAGCTGCTCGTCATCGGCAGGCGGCGGACCTTGAAAGGCTCTTGGACGGTTCCGTGGGATGGCCGGATCGCTCACCGCCATGACCGCTGCGGCGGTTGCGATACCTACGACCTCGGAACGCGTCGGCGGCTTGTCCTCCTGCCCGGCGATGTCCATCGCTCGGCGCGCCGAGGATTCCGCCTCGTTCTGCACCTTTGCAATCAGCCCCTCGTGACGCTGTGACGCCTTCCCAGCCTGCTCCGAGGCTGCGGGCGCTCCCTGCTGAGTGGCCCTCTCCTTGAGGATCTCCTGGACGTCATCCGCCGTCCCATCGCCCGCAGAAGAGACGATGCCGGGAGGCAGACCCGCGCCCGCGAGCTTGGCAGCGGTGTCGATCCAGCGCCGGATCTGGATGTTCTTCATCGGGATCGCGGCGAACAGGTCGAGCGCGGCGTCTGCATCCTCCAGAGTCGAGGCTGCAATCGCCCGCTTGATGTCTTGAAGTGCCCGGTTCGTCTTGAACACGGCCCTCATCGTCGTGGTGCCCCCACGCTCTAGCACCGTACGAACCATCAAAGCGCGGCGCCCCGCGTTCTCCGCTGACGGGTGAAGTTTCAGCGCCCTCACCAGCATGGTCTTCTGCGCGTTCGTCTTCAGGTTCTGTTCGAGGAAGGACCCGATAGTCGAGATGTGCAGGCTGTCCGCCAGGCGCAGAAGGCTAACCCCCCGTTGCCCTAGCGCATCGACAGCACCCGCCCCAGAGTTTTTCTCTAGGTATCCGAGGTACGTATCGAGCGCGAGTAGAAACACGATGTACTCGGCGACCTCAAGCTCGCCGAAATCGTCCGCTAGCTCCTCCTCGGGCGGCGTTTCATCAACAGGGCCCCTGGTGTCCGCGGCCGTCACTTGTCGCTGGTAGTCGAACATGCGTTGTCCTTCTTACCCCGAGACGAACTGATAAAAACTATCGGGTAGCGTCAGGCTTGCGATTTCAGAAAAGACAACACCTGCGCGTAGAGGTCGGGCTTCAGCTCGCGCATCCGCATGAAGACAACCGCGGCGGATGTCCCGAACATCCAGTTGTGGGATCCGTAGACCCGTACGCTGCCGATCTGAACGTAAGGGCAGAGGGTGAACCTCTCCGGGTCGTCCCACGGGAGGACGGCGAAGTCGGTGGCTTCCGCGAAAGCCTCGTCACATACGAAGGCGTAGACACCCTTCGCGATGCACTGGCTCTCCGCGCGTGGGAAGCGCTTGGCCACCTCCTTCAGGTCGACCAGTCGCTTCTCGTGCTCCTCGATCCGATCCTGGACGGTTATCGTCCCCATGAAACCCTCTTGCGCCCCCGGCGGGACTTGAACCCGCGACGCACGTGTTTAGAGCACGTTGTTCTACCAACTGAACTACGGGAGCACTCCAGTAACCCCGCGAAGGGCCAGCCTGAGCCCCCGGCAGAGACGTTGAGCTTTGGGCTCAAGCGCGACTGCCGTTGCCTCCATACCCCGGTCAGGCTCGCGGAACAGGGCAAATCGTACCTGTTCTCTCGCCGCTCGGTCCACCAACTTCACGAGCGAGGGTTCGTCGGGAACCTCCAAGAGCGCGAGATGGTTCGAGGTCTCGAACCAATGCTTGTCCGCGTCGGGGTGCAGTGCCCCGAACTCTCGGAACGCATGCAGCCCCTGAACGGCCTGGACCCCCGGCGGTAGGTTCGCTCGAACCACAACGTACAGCTTAGGCGGACGCATTGTCCCGCTCCCACTGCGCGTTGTAGGCGTCTTCGATCTGGAAGTACGGCGTCGTGTTCTGCTTGACGCAGCAACCGCAACCATGCCTCGTCTCGAAGGTGTGCTCGAAGCCCTCGCGCGTCCACTGCTCGCCGACGAGGGTCCAGCCCTTCATCGTGAGGTAGGCGACCTGATGGACCTCCTCCATAGTGAGTCCACAGCACTTCATAGCCCCCATCAGCCCACCGCCTTACGGAGCGCGGTGGTCACCTTCGCGAAGAGACTGGGCTCCTCGGGCTTCGGAGCTTCCGCCGCCGATGCCGGCGGTTCCACGACCTGCTTCGGCGCCTCGCCCCCGTCGAGCCACCCCTGGACCGCTTCGATGGTGAAGGGCACCATCTGGCGAGCAGGCAGGTACTCCCCGAGGACCGAGACCAGGTACTCGGCGCTCGGAAGGTTGCCTTCCGCGCACTTCCGCTCCATCCGGTGGTACGCGCGGCCCACCATGAGCCCCTTCACCAGAAGGAGCCATCGTGCCCGCGTGTGCATCGAGCGCTTCTCGGCACAGAGGGCGTGCCTCTGCGGACCCGTTTCCGGACGCCGGAACGGCTTCAAAGCCTTCTTGCCGAGAACAGGACGCCCCTCGGAGCACCGCTTCGCGAGAAGCGAGCGCACCTCGGCCTGCGAGCCCCCCTTCCACTTGAGGGCTTGGATCTCCCGAGAGATCCGTAGCTTCTTCTCCGACTCCTCGCGCCAGTCCGTCTTGATCTGCTGCAATGCGTGCGTGTTCATGGTCCATCTCCGTCACGTTCGAGATTCGAGGTTTGCGAATCGAGAACGGAGGCCGGTGGACCGCGCGCAAGGCGCAGCTACGTGAAGGGCGGGTGCAGCTAGAAGAAGTGCTTCATGACGGGGTCCAGGATACGACTCGCACCCGAGTCGTCAAGGGGCGTCCGATCAGGCCGTGGCGCCCGCCACGGCAGGGGCCGAAACCACCTTGACCGCGCAGCGGTTCAGGACGGTCTGCTTCACGCCCTTGTAAACGCTATGCTCCTTGACGGTGCCCTTCACGTCGTAGGTGGAGCCGATCTCCATCTCCTGCTTCGAAGAAGCCTTCCAAACGCCGACGTTGCCGGCCGCGTCCACGAAACGATAGACGTGCGTCGTGCCGTAGTCGGTGTCGTAGCTGGAGGTACCCCCCAGCGTGAGCCGGAAGACCTCGCGCTTGGCGACCGTCCCGAAGTAGACCGAGTCCTTGACCCGCTCCGCGGCGATGCGCTTCGACTCCGCCCGCTCCCACGCGGACACCATGCTCGCGGCAATCCCGCTCGACTTGCGGGACACGAGGTTGCACTTGGCGATCGTGCGGAGGTTGTAGAGGTAGTCCCCGCTCTCGCGCTCCACCTCCGCGTCGGAGATCGCCTCGCCCCAGACGACCGCCTTCTTCGCCTGCTCGATGTCCTCCTCAGTGACCGTCGGCGTGACCCCCCCATTCCCGGGGCGGAAGGTGCGGGTGATCAGTTCGAGCGCCACGTCCGCCGTGGCCTGGCCCCCTTCATCACGAGCCCGCGTACGCGACCGCCACCCGAACACCCGGATGCAGGCGCACACCCACGGGAGAAACTCCGCGAGGTCCCAGTCGTTCGCATGCCCGAGGCTCATGCCCTCGCACCCGTCGAGGGCGATCCCCCGGACCGACGCGAGGATCTCCGCGCGGGCGGCCACCTTGAAGGCGTCGTCCCCGAGGAAGTCCCCAAGGCAGGTGGAACCAACCTGCATCAGGCGCCCGTCTTCGTGCCGGAGCACGAACGTCGAGCCCCGCCGACGCGAGACCTTGCAGTGGTCGCACACCGGCCCGCGCTCACGGTACTCGTGCGGGGTCTCCTTGCCCTCGACGGATCGGACGATGTTGCAGGGCTTCCCCGCGTCATCCCACATGTGGTCGAGGGCCGCCGTGAAGGTCCACCCGTGGAGCTTGGGCTCCTCGCCCGCGATCTCCAACGCGATGCGCGTGACGGGGGCCTCGTAATCGACGGAGGGGCCGTACTCCGGGTGCGGCATCGACTCCTTCTTGGTCGTGACCTTCCCCCAGGTCCACGTGAAGGTGGCCGGGAGGCCCTTGCGCTCCGCGCGCTTCAGGAGGTCCTGAAGGCTCGCGTCAACCGAAGACTTCTTCCAGAGGAGGATGGCGAAGGCGCGGGTTTCCATGATCATCCCTACGACGGGGCCTCGCCCGGGAGCCCAGAGATATTTTAGCTCACACCCGGTCGATTACAGGGTGCCAACGGAGTGCGATCTGCGAGCAACTCCGACCGTAAGGTTCTTTCGATGCCCGCACATCTATGTGGGCACGTGGGAGAAGCGACAGAGTGCAGCGAAGCGCCGCCGTGAGCTACGAGACCGGGCGCTCGCGTACAAGGGTGGTTCTTGCCGGATCTGCGGCTACAGCCAGTGTCTGAGCGCGATGGACTTTCACCACGTCGAGATCCTCACGAAGGAGTTCACCATCTCGGACCGCATGACCTCTTGGGGGGCCATCAAGGCCGAGCTGGATAAAACCGTCTTGCTCTGCTGCCGGTGCCACCGCGAGGTCCACGACGGCTTGCACGTCGGCTACCTCGTCGATGGCGATCACGGGGGTCGCGACGAGAGCTACTACGACGACCCGCCCCCGCGTCGAGTCTCCGCGCAGCTATCGCTCATGTGACTTCGAACGTCGCCTCGCCAAAGACACCCTGCCCCCAAGCTCGAAGGTCGTCGATCTGGAAGGCGCGCTTCTGGATGATGGCCGCGTCGAGCTTGAACGAAATCTCCATCCCGTGACGAGTGGTCGGCGCGCCCTTCGTGAAGCGCGAGACGAGGTTGCCCCGCTCGAACCGCATCGTCCACTCGTTGCCCTCCACCCACGTCCACACGTCGAGGGAAGAGCACAGGGCGTTGAGGACCACGATGCCCATCGAGCAGTGGGCCTTGTCGTCGTTGTTGTCCTTGAGGTCGCGGCAGCCGTAGAGCTGCGTGAAGATCGACTCGGCTAGGGCATCCTCGCGCCCTCTTAGCTTATGGACCTTGAGGGGCAGTCCCAGGCCGTCGTCCGTGATCGTGGCTTCGCCCTCATCGGGGCCAAGACGGACCGAGACTTTGGTGGCCTCCTTCTTCCGAGCCGAAACGATCGACAGGCAAAGCCCCTCTTCGAGGAGTCTGTTCGCGAGAAGCGGATCGTCGAGCGGCCCGACGTACATGGCTGGGCGCCTGCGGACGGCCTCCAGAACACTGAGGACCTCGATATCACTGGCGGATAGATTAGCGGGCATGTGTGGGCCTCGGGATGGTAGCGTCGTGGACGCGCACGCCAAGCTCGGGCTTGCCGAGCCACGTGAGGATCTGCATCAGCGGGGCTTTGCTCAAAAAGTCTTCCATTGACACCCTGAGAACCCCGTTTTGGGATCGCTCCACCCTGAGGTTTGACGTAGGTCCTCGGGGTACGATCGTTGATTTGAGAAGCTATCGCGTTCCCACGGTAAAGGACTTCCGTGGGGTAAAAGCTGAGAAGCGTCAGCACGAGATCGTAGATCCTCACGGGGATCTAGGGGTCAAAGCAGAATAAGCTGGGCTCTGAAAACACACTAAAAAACGGTCAGTACCGCCCGGCTGGGGCGGGGTATCATGACTTCTGAGGGGTGGGGTTCATTGGGATCTCATCACGTTGATGAAGTCTGGCCGAAGCCAAAGGAAGCTCTCGAAAGAGGACTTTTGAGGCAAAGCCCATTCGCATGCGCTTGCCCTCGAAGAAGTTGGGGTGGGTACGCATGAGGAGATCGATCGCCTCCGCGCCTTCGAGGTCAATACACCGGTCGTCGACCGTCACGCGTATCTTGCCCTTCGACACCATCTCTTCGCAGTCGATGCTTTGAATCGACGCGGCGGGGACGATGCGGCTGCCCACGCTCACGTGCTCACTCATCGTCGCTCCTTTTTGTCCTTCGCCGCGGGGCCGTACGAGCAGATGGTGACCGGAAGGCTCTCCGACTCGATGTGGTCGATGAGGCCTTGGGCGCCCGCCACCTCGATGTAGTGCGGCTTTGCCTTGGCCAGGGCGCGCGTGATGCGTTCCTGCTCCGTGGTGCGGAGCGGAAATCGAGTCCTGATCCCCACCGCGCGCGAACCCACGAACTCGAACAACGAGGGGTCCTTCTCGACCCCATCGTATCCGATGCAGACGTAGGGTCGCTCGGGAAGGGCGTCGAGGCAGGTGAGGGCTATCTCGTCGACCCCACCGAGGGCCGCGAGCGCGTAGCGGCTGGCGACCATGTCGAAGTGCCCGACCCGGAAGGTCTGCTGCCACTCCCCAAAGCCGTTGTGCTCGCCCGCGAGGCCCCGCTTCGTCCACTCGGGGTCTTCGGTCACGAAGGGTCCGGCCCCGTGACGCGTAGCGTTCCCACGGAGGACGCCGATGCGGGTGACCTTGCCAAAGAAGTCGGTGAGCAGGTGGCCTGCGTTGCGGAAGGTGACATCCGAGCGCGTCACGTAGGGGTAGAAGCCGTACTCCTGGTCGAGGAGCACGCCTTGAGCCCCCTCGAAGATGGTGGTTCCCTCGCACGCCAGAAGACCACGAAGGTACGTTTCGTTGACGATGGTCGTCTTCTTCGCGAAGCTGTGGAACCGCTCGGCGATCTCATCAAGCACGGCCTCGTCCTCGAAGACCTGAAGCTCGGACCTTGCCGCCTCGTGCTTGGACACGTCGGCCAGGATCGGCCCGAGCTGGGAGCGCTTCTCATCCCGGTGAAAGCGGAGCTTTCGCCGAATGCGGTCGGTGTCCGTAAGGTCGCCTGCGAGGAGGCACTCGAACCCGAACGTCCTGTAGTCGAGCACGGCCTCCCCAACGCCCATGCCGCAGGAGCCATGGCGGCCTTCGCTCCGGTGAATCTCGCGGAGCTTGTTCGCGGCCCGATGGTAGGGCGTCACGACAGCGGCCTTCTCGTCAATGAAGAGGCGGTCGAACGCGTCGTGGACCCGAACCTCTCGAAGGTGACGCTCTTCGTTTACGAAGGCGAGCGGGTCGATGACCATCCACCGAGAGATGAACGTACTCACCCCGGGAACGAAGGTGGCGCTCCCGAACTGCGCGAACGTGTGGTGCCGACCATCGTCCGTGACAACGTTGTGTCCGGCATTCGGACCGCCGTTGTACCGGACGATGGTGTGCGCTCCGTGCTTACGAGCGATGTGGTCAACGACAGAACCCTTGCATTCGTCCCCGTACGCCATCCCGGCGATTAATAGCACTTCGGATTTCTTCATCTTTTCTGCCTCACCCGAACCCTGTGCTTCTCAACCCACTCTGCGGCTCTTCTGAGTGCTTCCGGGTTGTCATAGAAGTGCCCGAGCCCGGAGTTGCAGTTACCGCACAGGAACCCACGAAAGCATGTGGAGCAACCTTTTTCACAACACTCGTGGTCGTGATCAAAGCTCCAACCTTTGCTGTGCTTTGGCGTGCTGGTCTCGCACACCCCACATTGGATAGATGAGCGGTCGAAGTCTTCTGGCAACCCCACCCGACGAAGGTTGCGCCGGAAGCGTGCGGCATTTGCTTTTTGTCGTGCGTCGTCGGTTTTGGCGGCATCGCGCTTTCGTGCCAGGATGTCCGCCCTATGCTCCGGCAGGCACTGCTCGCAAACCTTCCTGCTCGCACCGCGCCGGTGGCATACAAAAGGCTTCTTGCAGTAGTGGCATTTTGAAAAGTCGCTGCCGTAGCGTCTGCCAGAGTCAGATCTGTGTGAATCGTGCTTCGTACCAAGGCTGCGGCCTTCACGTTGCCGGGTGAGGCGACCTGTCTTGCTCGTATTCAGACATCCGTCGCACCGTGGGATAGCCCCATGGCTTTTCCTGCGAATGACTGTCTGCTTGCGACAAGTGGGGCAAAAGGTCTCCTCCCCTTTGGGTACGTGAAAGGCCGCCCTCGGCATCACGTCCTCAGAGGCGGGCGACCGTACCCGCGTCCTTCTTCTCGGGCAAGTTGCCCGTGCCAACCCTCGTGAGAGCTGTCTTTTTCGCGAGGGGATCGAGGGCGTTGGCGACGGCATCTACCACACCCGACTTGGCTCCGGTCCCCTTGAGGTCTGTGGCGATGGTGTCGCCTGTGACCGTCCCCTCTACGAGACCGATCGCGAGCCCAATGGACTCGCACACGGCCTCCGGGTCTTCGAGCATGAGAACGTTTTCGGGGCTGAGAAGCTCCGACCAGCGGTTCTTCAGCTTAGGATCGCTGTAATGGGACGTACCCTTGGGGATGATGAAGAAGACGTGGTACTTCTCTTGAGCGACTCGAATGAGATCCGCGATCGGAACATCGGCCTGGACTTCATCGCCCAGGATCTTCGACAGCTCGCCCCTCGTTGAAACGTCGTAGGGCATCTCGTCCCCGATGATGAACAAATAGCCCTTTTTGCCCCTCTTCTCGAAGCAGTCGATGCTCGTGTGATGTGCGAAGAAGTGAAGCGCGTTCTGGTAGGACTCCTGATAGGAACCCCCTCCCCCGCCTTCGAGGACGAGCTTGGTGAGATCGTCATCTTGCTCCACCCCGCTCTCGAATTGACCTACCTGAAGGGGTACACGATCCGAGAAGTAGTCCCCAACGGCTCCAAAGAGGATCTGTGGATCCCGCACGTAGTCTTTGCGGAGCAAGAGGCCCATGAGCTGAGGGAGCTTTGCTTGAAGTTGGCGGGGCACAGAGTGCATGGACCCCGTCACGTCGAAGATCACACCGATGGCCACGGAGTTCGGGTGGGCATCCGAATCCCTGCTCTCACGGTTGACCTTGAAGGGATTAAGCTTGTCGTGAACTTTGTTCTCCACAGCCCCGCTCTTGATGGCTGCGTCATGGGCGAAGGTCGGCACGCCAGCTTTCGCACGGACCTCTTGCCGCTCCTTGTAGAAATCGTCACTCCATGTCGATGAGCCCATGTTGGTTCCCCTCTTGAATAAACTGGCGCCTCACCATGTTCCGGTAGATCATTGTGATGTGAGCCAGAAATTGGTCGTGCTCTAATTCGCGTTTCGCGTAGTTGCACACCTTGCAACAACTAACGCTGTTTTCTGGGGTGTACCCCTTATCGTTATCCTTTCGGTCGATGCCATTGTAGGTTACTTGATACCCTGTTCGTCTCCCTTTCCTTGCCCGTTTAGATGCAACATTGCCAGGTGGGGCATCGCAGTAATGGCAGTTGCCACCTAGCAACCCGTAGAACTGCCTCTCAGATAAACCCCACACCCGGGCTTTGTTTCTGGCGTTGGTTTGGTAGGTTGTCAGTAAACTACGCAGGGCGACACTCTCCCGATCAGGGAAAGGCTTAGGTCCACGTGGCTGGCAATGAGCGCAACTTAGGGTAGACCCGTTCCTCAGTGCTGCGGCTCTACCTCGCCAATCATTACCACATGAACAACGTCCTTCGAGGATGAGGTCTCGGCCAGTCAGCCCGCTGTCCTCGGCCGGGCCCAGTGTTCCCGTAACAGTTATCTCACCGAATTGGTGACCAAGAAGAGGCTCTCCCGCACGGCGGATCTGACTGTCTCGTTTCGACCTATGACAAGCACTACAAGCGCTTAGGCCACCCTTGATACGCTGTGGGTCTCGAATGCACATCTCCCCGCAATCACATCGACATAACCATCGAGAGTTCTTGCGCGCATCGGCTTTACACACAAGTTGTACAACCGTGAGTTTACCAAACGTATGCCCTTGGAGATCCTCGAACAAAGGCATGTTATATGCCGCTCGTGTTGAAAGGACGGTAGCGCGGCTTGCCGACGATCTTTTCGAGAAGGTCGTCGAACTCTTCGTGGAGCTTCCACGCGTTGTCTGGGCGCCGTGACGGCGACTTGATCAGACAGCTCTCGATGAAGCCCCGGATTTGTGTCGGAACGGAGATGGGCATCTTGTTCGTCGTGGTGTCGCCCCCGAGGAGGGCCACGGCGCACTTCGCCAGCATGTAGATGTCGGTCGACGGCGTCGGGACCTGCTTGGCCAGGATCTCGGGCGCGTAGAGGTCTTGCCACGGAGGGGAGAACGCCTTCACGCGCTCCTTCCCATCCTTCCGCATGACGGCGTACGACCAGTCGATGACTTTGGCGCCGTGCTGCTTTGGGTGGACAAGGATGTGGTCCGGAACCACGGCCCCGTGGACGACCCCTTCGTGATGTGCGAAGCCGATGCCGGCAAGGGCGCGCTTGAACATCCAGACGAGGTCGCGGAAGTCGATCCCCTTGGGGTACGCCCGCAGGATCTGAGCGAGCGAGATGTACCCCTCATGCCTCGGGAACACAATGGCCTTCCGCTGCGATCCGGAAGTGCCGCGAATCGTGAACGAGTCGATCGGCTTCGGCAGATAGCGGTAGAACTTCTCTTCCTTCTGATCGGCCGGGTAGAGGTGCTTGAGGATGCGAACCTCGTTGTCCGCGAGGTCGTTGTACGCCGCGCTCATGACGAGCTTCAGGACGGCCGGGTGCTCCGGCCCTGTCGGCTCGTCTTCCATGAGCATGTCCCACGCGTCCCCGTCTTTGGGGCCGCGTGGGTCTTGGTACGTGCACGCGTAGAGATCGCACTGGTCGCCCTGGAAGAGCTTCTCGCGGATCGTGTACTTGCGCTTCTTGACTCGGACGATGACGGGGTCCGCGGGAGGCGGCGGTGGATTCACCGGTCGCCTGTCTCCGTAGGTCCCCGATCGGCACTTCAACTCGGCGTCGTTCTTGAGCGATGTCAGGCGGATGAAAGCCGCTTGCATCTGCGGCAGGTCCTTCGAGTTCTGGTGCTTGTCGGGGTGAACGACGATCAACATGTGCTTGAAGGCCGTCGTGACCTGTGCCGCTTGCTCCTCATGGGAACCCTTCAGGGATCCAAACAGGTCTTCGGGGACCGCTGCCTTGAGGATGCGAGCGGTTAGCTCGCGAACGTCCGTTGTCATCTTGCCTCTAACTGCTGCTCTTCGTTCCGCGCTTGTGTGATCCCCCTTACCCCGCGCGTGCTGCCGGCCAGGTTGAAATTCGCCGTGATGAAGTCGATCACCTCATTTGGATCGGTGTTTCTGTTGAAGACGATGTTCGGCCCGTGACGGTCGAGCATGACTGCCCAAACGTTGCCGAATTGCCTCAACCCCTGGCTCGTGTTGCGTCCGCACTCGTGGGATCCGCACTCGTGAGGCCATTGCTCGCGAAGAGGCACGATGTCTCGCGCGTCAGCTCGGAGCGGGACGTGCGCGTGGACGATGCAGTCGAGGTCGGGGTGGTCGTTGAACACGATGCGTTGGCTCTGGCCCCCAACCGAGGGACGCGATCCGTGCGCGATGACAGAGTCAGGTCCATCGGACTCGATGAGGACGAGGCCGATCTCGTCGAGCTTATTGAAGTCGGACTTCCGACGTGATGTGAGGAAACGGTTTGCGCCGATGCGAACCGCGAAGTGGCCGACCGTAGATCCGAGGAACGGCTTGTAGGCCTTCTGCGCGATGCAGAAGTTGACGACCTTGCGGAGGGACTCGGGGATAAGCTCGGAGGACCAGGGTACGGCATCCCCGGGCACGATCGTCGATCGGGTGAAGGTCCCGCGCGACCGATGCACGGCCATCTCGACGAGCCCCTGTAGCGCGGCCTCTCGATCCGAGGTCTCGTGGTAGCGCGCTTCTTCGGGCGTCACGACCATGTTGAGTCGCGTGTGCACGTCGTTCGCCAGGACGAGGTTGCACGAGGACTCCTTCAGGAGCTTGAGGCCGGCGTTGAACTGCTCGTCGGGAGATGCGCCCGCGGTGGTCTTGAAGCCGACGAGGAAGATGTCTTTGCGCGTGGCCCGCACGCGCTTGATGATCTTCTCGGCGGGCCGCAGGACAAGCTGCTGGTCGCCTTCGCTCGTCTGAAGCCGGGGCTGATCCTTCCCCGATGGAGTGAGAGCCCCCTTCACCTGAACGTAGCCCTCGAAGTCGCAGAGCGCCGCGGGGAGCATGATGATCTTCGTGCTCTCGTCCGCGATGAGCGTGTCGATCAGGCCCTTGATATCCTCGTTCGTTTCGAGTGTGGGACCTCCCGCCATCTTTGTCAGGTGCTTGTGGACCTCAGCCTCCGGGCAGGCATCGGACAGGAGGGCACCCAGACGGTGCGCCGTGGTTCCGCGCGCGAATGCGGCGAGTGCTGTATGTGGACGGACGTGGAAGATCGTGCCGCCGCCGATGATGTGGTGTTTTTGGAGCTTCATTCGTTCTTCTCCGCAGATAGGGCCGAAGGTCGCAGCCTTCAACGATGGGGTCGTCGGTGATACACCAAGGGTTCCCGGAAGGAACCCGAGAGGAGTTGCTGGATGGAGGTAACTGCGTGGACGAAGACGGGGGACAAGGTCGCGGCCCCCGGGAAGTGGTCCGTCGTTCGCCTCATGCCGCACCGTGGCTTCGGATGCCCGGTCCCGATCCCGAAGGTCGACAGCTACGACAACCCTGATCGAGCCCTGAAGGTCTACCGGGAGAAGAGCGCAACCCACCGTAAAGGCGGGGTTTTCCTCGTGGATCCCGAGGGGGTGGTTGCCGCTTGCCTTTGGATCTCTCCCTAGGGGTGAAATTCTCTGGGGGCGATCGGCGCGCGCGGCGTAAGTACAGGCATGCGCGACATGGTGATCGCCCCACAGCAGGAAGGGAAAGGGCGCTCGTTCACGGCCACGTGCCTGGCCACCATCGAGGCCGGGGCCTTGTGGCAGGGCGGCGACAACAAGAGCGACCTCTTGCGTCCGGCTTGGGCTATGTTCGCCGGGTCGGAGAACGAGCTTCGCCCGTTCATGGCGAATCTGACCTTGGGGCGTCGCGCCCTCATCCACGGTAAGCAGTACAGCCGTCGTTCGAGCGACGGCGCCCTTGAGTTCCTGAAATCCGCGGGCTTCTCCGTCTCGTGGCAGCGGGAAGCAGAGGGCGCCATCGCGACGATCTTTCTCCCGGATCTCTTCAGCCTCGACCCGGGGATGGTCGACCCGTCCGGGATTCGCTTCGTGCTCGCCCCGCCCTCCTCTTGGCTTCAAGCCCAGGTGGTGAACGCCGGTCCTGCGGTCAAACATGCCGCACGTCTCGGGTACCCGATCAAAGAAGAGGATCTCGCGCCGCTCGTCCCGTTCGCAATGCTTTTCTGCGCGTACGTGGATCGACGGACGCGCTGTCCGATTCCGTCCGGGGATCGCTTCCCGCTACAACTCATGCTCGCGTGCCTGTCAAACGGGCTCGCTTCGTGGCCTACGCTCGATCGCTCTACGTATCGTGATCGGGAGTTCGGCCAGCACTCGCGGATGCTCTTCATCGCGAAGGAAACGGAAACCGTGGGTCTCGATAGAGTGCTCGCGTTCGAGGCGAAGCACGAGACATTCGAAGCGCTGCTCGCTGCCGAAGTCGCCAGATACTTTGATCTCACGAAGGGGAAGGGTTGAGCGATGAGCCGTTTAGCTTCACAGGCGGTCGCAGGGTACTACCCGACGCCCAGCCATCTCCTTCCGGCTATCGCCGCCCTCGCAGCGTTCCACGTCGAAGACAAGCGCATTTCCTTCATGGACCCGTGCGCGGGGAAGGGGGAGGCCATCTACACACTCGTCGACTTCCTGGTCCCCCAGGATCGCCGCTCGCACGTGAAGCTCTACACGTGCGAGATGGAAGAGACACGCCACGCGGAGTTGTCGCGCAAGTGCGCCTTCGGCGAGCGTGACAAGGCCCTTCACGGGGACGCTTTTCGAGTCACCTTCAGCAAGGGATCCTACGACGGGATCAGCCTTCTCTACCTGAACCCTCCCTACGACCTCGATCGCGTCCACGGGCGGCTCGAACAGAAGTTCCTTGCCCGCTTCGCCCCGGCGCTGATGACGGGCGGGGTTCTGATCTTCCTCGTGCCCTTCCACGCGCTCAAGGCTTCGGCCGCGTTCCTGGCCACGGAGTTCACGGACATCCGCTGCTTCCGGTTCCCCACTGCGGACTTCGAAACCTACAAGCAGGTCGTCCTCGTCGCGAATAAGTGCGAGGCCCTCCAGTGTCCCGATCCAAAGGTCGAGCGCAAGGTGCTTGCGTGGGCGGACAACGCCGACCGCATCCCGGCCCTCCCCGAGTTGGAGGCGATGCCGAAGCCGCTCATGGTCACGCCGTCACGCGAGTATTACGTCGGCCTCGAAAAGTGGGACATGCGCCCGGTCGACATCACGGGCCTGATGTCGAAGGTCGCCCCCTGGCACTACACGCAGCGGAGCGGCGGGCTCGCGCGCCTCCCCCACGTTCTTCCTGACGTGCCGCTGCAAGACCTGATGCTCCGGCAGTATCCCGTAGCGACGCCCCCGCGCCCGGCTCACATCGCGAGCGGGATCGCGAGCGGGATCTTCAACGGGTCGCGCATCGAATCCGAGAAAGCGGGGCTCCCAAGCCTTTTGGTCAAGGGCGTCTTCGACAAGGAGTACAAGACCATCGAAGAGAAGACCAACAAGGACGGCGAGGTGATCGGCCTGCTCCAAGTCCAGGCGCCCAAGCTCGTCACGACGGTGCTCGACCTGAGCAAGCGGACGTACCACACCCTCATCGCGGGGACGACGGGCTCGTCCGAGGTCGCGAAGATGGGCGTGGGGGATCTCCTCCAGCACTACGGCGCGAGCCTGATGCAGGTCATGGAGACGCAGTGCCCGATCCTCTACGATCCGCGCCGCCCCGAAGACGTGTTCCCCCTGCCCTCTTCGCCCCGTACCCTGTTCACGGCCCAGGGGCATGCCACGCGCGCCGTGGTGAAGCTCCTGGGCGGCCCTACGGTGAGTCCGCGGGCTCGTCGCCACCGCGCTGCGATTCTGCTCGGGGAGATTGGATCTGGGAAGACCACCGTGGCCCTCATGTCCGCGAAGACCATCGCGTCGCGCCGCATGCTGGTGATGTGCCCCCCGCATCTCCTCCAGTCGTGGACCGATGAGATAGCCGCGGTTCGCCCCGACGCAGAAGTCCGCGTCCTCCAGTCGGTGACGGACATCGACGACCTGGCGGCGTACAAGTCCGATCGCCCCGTGGTGGCCATCCTGTCGCGGGAGACTGCTAAGCTCGGGCACGGCTGGCAAGCGGTCCCAGACCTCTGCCCTGCGTGCGGCCAGAAGGTGCCTACGGGGGTCGACCTGGCAAAGACGCGCGCTCAGTGTGAAGCCACGCAGTGGGTCCCTACGTGCAAGTTCTCCCGCTGGGGCGTGGTGCTCTCACGGAAGGCTGCCTTCGCGGCGCCCGGTGACTTTCACCTCTCGCACCTGCGGACGCGGATCGAAACGGCGCACCGTGAGGCGCTCGTTGCGGCGAAGAAGAAGGTCACTTTCACGGGCCTCTCCGACGCGTTCCTCGATGAGGTACTCGATGCTTGCGTCGCGCGTCGTGTGGGAGAGTCGAGCGATAGCCTGAGCCAGGCGATCGTTTGGCTCTGCGCCCTGGGGCCGACCGTCGAGCGTATCTCTCGGGTGGGGCAGGCCCTCATGGCGAGTACCTCCTCGTGGAACGTGACCGATACCGTGCGCGCTCTTCTCCACCTCCTGCCGGCTCGCTCGAAGGAGCAGGGCGACGTGACGGCCCTTCTCCAAGCGCAGCGGCCCGCGTCGTATTCCTACGGTGGGTCTCCGTTCGCCAGCTTCGACGGCGAGATCAAGAGTCTGATCGAGAACAACGGGACGGCCCGCTTCCTCGAAATGACCATCAAGTACGAGAAGGGGAAGCCTGTTATCGACGACAAGCCGATCTCGGCGCTTCGCTCGCTTCGTCTCGCGGCCATTGGGCTTCAGAAGTCCGGCACCTTCGAGAAGACGCCCCCTTGCGGTGAAAGGCTCTATCAAGCGATTCCCGAGCCTCGCCGCTACGCTCTCGCGAACTACATCTCGAAGCGCCACGCGAACCTGTTCGATATGCTCGTAGTAGACGAGTGTTTCGTTGCAGGGACTAAAGTATCAGGGCGCCCCATTGAGGCCATTCGTGTTGGTGATACTGTAGACTCTTACGATGAGAAGTCGAAACGACTGACACGTAAAAAGGTCACTCGCCTGTGGGTAAAAAAACCTACCGGCCTTGTACGAGTGACATTTTCTGATGGTAAGTCATTCGTATGCACTCCAAATCACCCTATCTTCGTTAACGGTGAGTGGAAGTCAGCAGGTGCGCTTATTCCGGGTGGTGTCGTGCTAACTATGATGCATGAACCATCGCTGGGAGGGCGCCTGCAAAGCGTGTGGCAAACAGGTCACTTTAGCTGGGCGTCGGGCGAGGGATGCCAAAAAGAGGACTTACGCATTTTGCGACAGGGTGTGTTCGGGCCGCTCATCGGGGGGTACGGCCCGAAGCAAGAAGCAATATTGGACTGGGAGTTGTCATCAATGCGGAGTCCGCATCCATCTGGAGGGACGCAAGGCGATAGACCCTCGTCGGAGGGGGTACGGGTACTGTTCGAAGAAGTGTGCTCGTATGGGTCAAAATGCGGGAATTGGACGATCGAACGCAATAGCCATGCGACGGAACGCCCATATATTCTCGAAGCGCATGAGAGAGAACAACCCAACCAAAGATCCCGCCGTAATCGAGAAAATAAAGGCCAAGCTCAAGGGCCGTACATTTCTGGCTCGGGGTGGGAATGGGCAACCAACAACACCTCAACTTCGATTAGCGGATGCACTTGGTTGGCCGATAGAAGTGGTTATCGAGACATCTCCAGTAGTTGGGAAGTTCCCCTCCCTCCCTCATTGTTACAAGGTGGATGTGGGCAACCCTACCCTCAAGCTAGCGATCGAAGTGGACGGGGAGTCTCACAAACTCAAGAAGTGGAAGTTCTTGGATCGGCGCAAGACGGAAATCTTACAGGCACTTGGGTGGAGAGTGTTGAGGTTCTGGAACCAGGAAGTGATGGAACATTTGGAGGTGTGTGTCCAGACGGTCTTGTCTACAACCTCGAAGTTGAAGGAACCCATACCTACTTTGCCGAAGGCGTCTTAGTTCATAACTGTCACGAGTACGCAACCGACGGCTCTGCCCAGGAGCGTTCGGCGCACCGGCTTACGTCTCTCGGGCTGCCGGTCATTCTCATGACGGGCACGATCATGAACGGCTACGCCGAAAGCCTCTTCACGAACATGTGGGCGCTCTCGCCCGCGTTCCGTGCGGAGTTCGAGCGTAAGGAGCGGTCGAAGTTCGTCGATCGCTATGGGTACCGCAAGCGGCTTCTCCAGGATCGCGACGCCGATGGAAAGGTAGTCGAGTTCGGGTCGCACACAGATCGGGTCGAGCAGACAGAGCGCGTCGTCGGGGACTCTCCCGGTGTTCTCCCCCTCTTCCTTCTCCGGCATCTCCTGCCGATCGCGGTGACGCTCCACAAGGCAGACCTCGCGATCGATCTCCCCAAGTGCGAGCAGGCACAGCACCGTATCGTGGCAGACAGCGAGCTTTTCAGGCGGTACCGCACGCTGCGGGATGCTCTCGTCACCCAGATCAAGAAAGACCAGTTCACGGAGCGGGCGGGGTGCCTCATGGGCGCCCTCACGGAGCTGCCTAGCTACCTCGACCGGGCGACGGCGGACGTGGGCAATGTCGATGATGGGCGCTACGTCGTGCGCTACCCTGACTCGGTTGGGGGCGAGGTCGTGGCGGCCATGGAGCCTCTGGACCCGAGCGTGATCCTCCCGAAAGAGGCTTTCATGCTCGACCAGATCGAAGCTGAGATCGCGGCGGGCCGGAACGTCCTCGTGTTCGCCTGGCACGTGAACCTTCTTCCGCGCCTCGCACGCATCATCTCCGCGCGCATCGGCGAGACCGTTCCCATCCTTCACGCGGACAAGGTCTCGCCCGCGAAGCGGCAGGAGTGGATCAACAAGGAGGTCGTCCGGAAGAAGCGCCACGTGCTCGTGACGAACCCGGTCGCGATCCAGACGGGCCTGAACAACCTGGTTCACTTCGCCACGGAGATTTGGCACGAGAACCCGGCGTGCAACCCGGTGATCTTCCGGCAGGCCGTGGGGCGTATCGATCGCATCGGCCAGAAGCTGGAAACGCGGGTTCTCGTGCCCGTCTACGAGAACACCCTTCAGATCGCGCTCTACGACCTTCTCATGCGGAAGGTCGCGGTTTCCGTATCGACAGATGGTCTCGATCCTCAATCGGCGATGCAAGCAGCGGGCATCGGTGAGGACGAATACATCACAGGGCTGAGCATCGGGAAGCAGCTCTGGTCGATGATCGGGGAGGGCCACTATTCGGCGGTGGCCTAGCGCGGTGTAGTAGTTGGGGATGCCGCTCGACCTCGAAGATTCCCTCAGCGTTCTCTGCCCTGATCGAAAGACGACAGCAACCGGGCGCCTCTCCCTCGATGCTGAGGTGTGGCGTCTGGTCCGCTATTTGAGCAAGGCCAGTCATCGGGTCCACGTCGACCCCGAAAAGCGGGAGGCTCGCCTCGAAGAGTGTGGCCGTAGCCTGAGCAGCCGGACGCATTACGATGCGGCCTTTCTCAGGCTTTCCTTCGACAATCGGATGGCCACGCTCTGGACGGCGAAGGAGTCTGGCCACAATGGCGACTCCTTCGACGAAAAGGAGGAAGACCTCGACTGGGACAAGAGCCTCGATGCTGCGCGGCAGTTTCTCCGGCCTCTAGCTCTCGTCCAGATGCAGAAGGACATTGAGCGCCAGAAGGAAGAAGCCGCCCGAGCCCAGGCCAATAGAGCGCTGGACGCGCTTCTGGAGGGTGACGCGCTGGTGTAGGGTGCCCTTCAATGGAAGCCATCCTCAATACGGTTACGCTTGGTGATTGCCTGGAGGTACTACGGACGCTTCCAGACGAGTGTGTAGACTCGGTTGTGAGCGATCCGCCGTATGGGCTGGGTTCTCGCGAGCCCACGCTCGAAGACATCCTGGCCTACCTCGAAGGCTCGTCTTCACTTGGACCACTCAAGAAGGGTCGTCAACACTGCGCAAACAGCATTCTCAGGACGTCCGTTGTCCCAGAGACGAACGACCCTGAAGCCGAGCCTCCCAAGGGCTTGGTCTCGTTCAAAGTCGTCCCCCATCTGAGACCGCTTGTGGCATTCGGGGTTGTCCAGCTCAACGACCAGGCTGTACTTGGGAAAGAAGAAGTCCGCAACGTAAGCCCTGTCGGAGACCTCGATCACTTTTTGGTGGACGAAGTTGATGCCCCTGTCCTTCAAGACCTCCACAACTGCCAACTCCGTCTTCGGGAAAGTGAGCCCTCTACCGGATGCGTAGAGGCGTGCGGCTGCTTTACTGCGGCTGGCCCGTCCCTCTTTCGTATGGTTGTATGGCTTGTAGACGACGCGCCGGGAGATCCCAAGGGATCGCCCCTCGTAGTGACACACAGGGCTGCAAAAGTTCGCGCCGTACTTTCCCTTGACACGGCTAATATGACGGGAGAACTTCTTCCGGCAGACGCCACAGACCAGCCGAACCTGTGTCTGGCGATTACGGCCCCTCAACGCGTAGGAGCAACGCCTGGAGCAGGTCGTCTGCTTGCCTCTCTTGAGGCACTCCTTACTGGCAAGGTAAGGATCCCGGCAGACGGGGCACTTTCGCTTGACGTTTCTCTCCCATCCGCTCTTCTGAGTCGTTTTCACAACCCGAGGGTGGCTCAAAAAGACTTCATGGGCAAGGAGTGGGAGATCCCGCCCGTAGCTGTTTGGCGTGAGTGCTACCGCGTTCTGAAGCCTGGTGGCCACCTCGCGAGCTTCGGCGGTACACGGACCTTCGACCTCATCTCGATCGGCATCCGCGCCGCGGGCTTCGAGAACAGGGACACGATCGCCAGCATCTTCGGTCCGTTGAGCCTCCTCTCCTGGGTTCACTGCTTGAGCGAGGATACGGAGATACTCGTCAACGGGCAGTGGGTCACGTACGACAAGGTTCGAGCTGGCGACAAGACGCTCTGCTTCGATGCGGCCAAGAACACCTACGCTTGGATGCCCGTCGAGCGGGTCTTCACGTACGCCTACAACGGCGAGATGTTCTCTTTGAAGGGCGAGAACACCGATCAGCTCGTAACCCCCGGACATAGGTGCGTGATACATGACGGCGCCGACTACGTCTTTAAGCTCGCGGAGGAACTCTCCGACGTGGAGCGCACACCTGTCGTTGACGTGCGAGGTTTGCTCGAAGCCTTTCACGGCGGAGCGACGGAATGTGCGGAAGACATGCTCTTCGGCTTGCCGGAGCGAGCTGATCTCCAGGGTTCGCTAAGGGCTGCGTATGCGGGAACCGGAGCCCCCGGTCTCGCTGCAATGTCCGGAGTGCGGAAAGGAATTTCAGCGCCCGGCCTCTTGGGTTCGTCGGGCGAAGCGCCCGTGTTGCTCGAAGCCCTGCGCGAGCAGGGAGCGTGGGCGGTACCTCGGGACGCACGCGTACAAGGCCAACGGTTCACCACTACCGATATGGTCCGGGTCGCCCGCGTGCCCTATCGTGGTGTCGTCTGGTGCGTGAAGGTTCCCACCGGCGCCTTCGTCGCCAGGCGTAACGGCAAGGTCTTCATCACCGGTAACTCGCAGGGCTTTCCCAAATCTCTCAATGTTTTCAAGCAGGTACTGAAGTTAGTTGAGAAGAACCTTCAAGGTAAGGCGAAGGGCAAGATCCTTTGGGCGCATGAAGCCCCGGACGCTGACCTCACGGAAGACCCCGAGGTCCTGACGGTCACGCTCTTCGAGAAGCCGTTCCAGGTACGGCGCCACACGATCGAGGACCAAAGCCTCTTCGAGTTGCCCCCCGAGCTACTGCGCCTGAAAGGGTACGGCACCGCCCTCAAGCCCTCGTGGGAGCCCATTCTGGTATTCCGCAAGCCCGTCGAGGGCACCATCTCCCAGACGGCGGCTGTCTTCGGGGCGGGGGCCATGAACATCGACGGCGGTCGTGTGAAGCACGCGAGCGCGGCCGACTTCGCCTCCCACAAGGCCATGGTCGATGCCTTGAAGGCTAAGGGCGGATCGCTCGGGGACTCGTGGAAGAACTCGTCCGACCTCTCCGGGGCGAACGATGTCTCGAACGCGGGCCGGTGGCCCGCGAACATTGTCTTGGTGCACGCGTCCGGCTGCCGGCAAGTAGGCACGGAGCGCATCGACGCGCCCGTCATCAACCGCTTCGACGACGGCATGAAGCCCTTTGGCAACGGGGCGGGCCACGCCTTCACGTCGGTGAAGACGGGCGACGCCGACGGCAAAGAGGTGGTTCCGATCTACGAGTGCGTAGATGGCTGCCCGATCAAGATACTCGACGGGCAGAGCGCGCCTGACGGTGCAAAGAACAAGGGTGCAGCCCGGTTCTTCACGCAGGCCATGCCCGAGGCACCCTTCTTCTACGCAGGCAAGGCCACGCGGCGAGAGAAGAATGCGGGGGTCGAGCCGCTCAAGCTGACCGGCAAGCAACTCAGCTTGAAGGAGAGCCTCTCAGAGGAAGCCCTGGAAGAGCTGGCGCTTCTCTGGGATGACCTCGACACCGAGCGGGAGGTGATCCCAGAGAGCGAAGTATTGGGCCGCATTCCCTCGGAGATGATCAAGCGCTTCTTCGAGTATGTGAAGGAGGTTCGGAATTTTCACCCCTGTTTGCACCCGGATGCGCTCGTTCTGACGGAGGGGGGTTACCGCCCGATTCACCAGATCGAAGTTGGTCGAAAGGTCTACGCAGCGGATGGCACTTTCCGGCGCGTCTACGATGTTTCTCGCCACCCGTACACGAGCACGGACCTCTTCGAGATCCGTGTGCTGGGCGTGCAAACTACGACGCTAGCTTCGGACAACCACCCCTTCTTGATCTGGAGGCCCGTTCGGGTCCGAGGTGCCGTGCGCGGCGGGGCTGTCATGTGGCTTCAAGCCGACGAGATCGAAGTTGGCGACTATACGATGTCCCCCGTGTTGTCGCCCGGCCTCGGCAATAAAGAGCTGCCAGAGTCGCGGGACTTCTGGTTCCTCTTTGGCTTGTACCTCGCTGAAGGGGTTATCCAGCAAGCGGGGCATGGTGAGAATGGGTATCCTTCGTTCAGCCTTCACGAAGATGAGACCCCGCTTATCGATCGGATCAGGGCCTACTTCGGAGAAGACAAGGTCAAGGTTTATCCGAAGGGCGACAGCAAGGGCGTTCAGGTTATGGCCTTCGACGCAAAGGCCGGGTCGCTTTTCAAGCTCCTCGGTGGCACTGGATCTGGCGCCAAGGCTCTTGCCCCAATTTGCTGGACCCTGATCCGTGAGTGCCAGACGGCCATCTTCGAGGGGTGGTCCGCTGGTGACGGCGGCCAAGTCCGCGAACACCTTCAGGCGAAGACCGTATCACCTGATCTCGCGACGCATATGCAGCTCCTTGGTGAAGGCGCTGGTCACCGCACGCGCGTGTACCGCTCGGAAGCTGTCGAGGGTAAAGGTATCGGTGGCCGTAAGTTCAAAACAACGCAACCCATGTTCCAACTGGACTTTTCGGGGGGCGCCACGCAGCCCGCGTGGGTCGACCACGAAGGGACGAAGTATCGGATTCGCTATGTCAAAGAGGTGAAACACGTACCCTATGTTGGGGACGTAGTGAACCTTTCAGTTGAGGGCGACCCGACGTTCCAGACCTCCGTGGGCATGAGCCACAACACCGTGAAGCCGGTCAAGTTGATGCAGTGGCTGGTTCGGGTGATGACCCCCAAGGACGGCGTCGTGCTTGATCCCTACTGCGGATCCGGGACGACGTGCCTTGCCGCGATCTCCGAGAAGACGAAGTTCATCGGCATCGAGCGCGATGAGGCCTACAAGCGTATCGCGGACATGCGCATTGCCTTCCACCATGAGACCAAGGGCGGGGAGATCCGGCAGGCGGAGAACTTCGACCTGTTCCAGTCGATGGATGACGGGGACCCGTTCGGAGGCTGACATGATGGTGTCTATTCAAGAGATGTCCACATGGTCCGCGGATGACGCGCGGGCCGCGGTATACGACAAGATGCCCAAGGGGTGGACGTTCGAGGTCGAGGGTAGCAACGCGCTCTGGTACGGATCGTTGTCCGATTCAGAGGGGCTGACGAAGTGGTCTTCCTCTCCGTCCGCAGACGTACGCGTGGTTTGCATCGACGCGTACGTCTGGCTCCACCTTGGCGATAGCAAGCCAACGGACCCACGGTGGACCCGCCGCGAGGACTCTCCGCTCATGGGCGTTTCTGGTGGCCATCAGGTGCCAGATCCTGATGACTTGAACCCCGAAGAAGTTCTGAAACTGTACCGGCCCTTGGGCTGAGATGTAGAGGAGATGAGATGTCGATCAAATATGGCAGTGAAATCCGTCGCAGCATGCTGCGTGGTGTCCAGAAGCTATCCGGTGCCGTGGCCGTCACGCTCGGGCCGCGTGGCCGGAACGTCTGCCTAGAGAAGGCATTTGGGCCGCCCGTGGTCACCAAGGACGGGGTGTCGGTCGCGAAGGAGATCGAGCTACCGAACCGCTGGGAGAACATGGGCGCGCGTCTCGTCCGCGAGGTGGCCTCGAAGACCAGTGACGTAGTTGGGGATGGCACCACGACATCGGTCGTCCTTGCGTCGGCACTCTTCCTCGGGGGCATGAAGCTCATCGAGGCGCAGCACCCGCCCTTGGCGGTGAAGCGCGGGATGGACAAGGCCCTTGAGCTGGTGACCGATCAGATCATCGGGCTCTCGATCGATGTCCGCACGCAGGAACACGTCGAGAATGTGGCGACGATCGCCGCGAACGGTGACCGCGAGATCGGCCGCATCATCGCAGAGGCCGTCGGCAAGGTCGGCAAGGACGGCGTGGTCAATATCGAGGAGGGCAAGGCGATGGCCACGACCATCGAGACCACGGACGGTCTCCGGTGGGACCGTGGGTGGCTGTCTTCGGATTTCTGCTTCGACCCCGAGGCTCAGGAGTCCGTCCTGCACGACCCGTACGTGCTGGTCACCGATCACGCGGTCGTATCGGCGCGTCCGTTCATGGATGTCCTCTCGAAGCTCGTTGAGCAGGGCTCATCGCTCCTCATCCTCGCGACGGACTTCCAGGGCGATGCGATCCCGACGTTCGTTCAGAACACGCAGAAGGGCACGCTCAAGAGCCAGCTCGTGAAGGGCCCCGGCTTCGGCGCTCAACAGGCGGAGCACATGAAGGACGTGTGCGCTCTCACGGGCGCCACGTTTATCTCCAGGGAGGTCGGGCTCGGGCTCCGTGACGTGACCATTGAGCACCTCGGCCGCGCGCGCCGGGTCCGTGTGACCGCGAAGGACACCGTTTTCACGGATGGTGGGGGCAACCCGGACGATGTCGAGGCGCGCATCGCCCAGATCAAGGGGGAGGTCGCACGGTCGGGCTCGGAATACGACAAGGACAAGCTCCAGGAGCGCCTTGGGCGCCTCATGGGCGGCATCTGCGTGATCAAGGTCGGCGCGGCCACCGAGCTGTCGATGAAGGAGATCAAGGCCCGGATGGAAGACGCCCTCTTTGCCACCCAGGCGTCGATCTCCGAGGGGGTTGTCCCCGGTGGCGGCCTGACCCTTCTCCGGGCCGCAGACCGCGTACGCGAGCTTGTAGCGGCCTCTGGCGACCAGGAACTCGACATGGAGTCCCCCATCGGGGAGCTTCAGGCCGCCCACACCCTTCCCACAGACCTCTTCGAGCAGGCGGGCTTCGACCTCGTACTCCGTGCGTGTGAGGAGCCCCTCATGCGCCTGGTGGAGAACGCCGGCGGCAGGGGCGGTACGTGGGTCGACCGCGTCCGTGCGGCAAGCAGCACGGACGAGCTGTCAGGGGTTGATGTCACGGACTTCAAGATCAAGAACATGCTTGAAGCGGGGATCATCGATCCGCTGAAGGTCGTCCGCTCGGCCCTCCAGAACGCGGTCTCCGTGGCGGGGACGATGTTGACGACCGAGGTGGCCATCCACAAGGGCCGCCCGGCGACCGCCTCGGAAGCCCTCACGAGCTAGGGCCGCCATGCTCGACTGGCTTCTCTCCAACTTCCGGTGGTACCGCCGCCTCTGCGGCGGTCATTGGGAGCAGTGGTGGATCGACGTGCCCTTCACGTCGGACATCTGGATGCGGAACGAGCACGGCACACGGCCACCGGGCGGGCGTGGGACCCCGCGCTGTGAGTCCTGGTGACTGGTGACTACTCTTTGATGACGGTGACCGTGGTCTCGTCCACGGGCTTAGTGAAGGCGTACCCTCGCGTGGGCACCCAAAGGTCCCAGGTGCTCTCCCACGCGAGGTACTCCGGCGACATGTACCAGTACCCCTCGTCGCCCCAAGCCTTGCCCCACGAGTTCTTGACGATGAAGCAGGACTTCGCCGAGGACCACCCCACGATGATCATGGCGTGGCCTCCGGCTGTCTGCTCGTTGTCCTTTGGCCTCGTGACGGGGTTCGAGTCGCGCAGCGTGCTGAACCAAGACGGGATCAGCGTCCCGAACACGACGGGGTGCTTTGCCTTCAGGGCGAGGAGGACGGCATCGACCCGGTCGTTGCCGTCCTCGTGCACGCGGTAGTAGCTGTGGATCTTGTGGCCCGTTGCTTCGCGTAGCGCCTTGATTGAGGGGGTGACGAAGACCTTGCTGGCGTCGTAGGGCCAGAGCTTCTCGGTGCAGATGCCGAAGCGCGAGAGCACCTCGAAGCACGAAGAGATGTACGTCCCCTGGTCCTTGTCGAGGTCTTGGTGCAGCTCGCGGGCCTTGGCGTAGACGAAGAGTCGTGCGAGCTGGGCGATAGGGACCTTCGCCCGGCCCTCTTTCGCCGCCTTGTACTCTTCGTCCTGCGCATCGAGGATCTCGACCGAGTCCGCGGTTGCGTTCCCCGCGCACGCCGAGAGGCTCCACTGGTTCGTGTCCGAGCAGTAGGGCCGAAGGTCGGGGTCCCCGCTCGACGCGTTCGCGCTGGCTCTCAGCGCAGGGGCGAGGGACCGCGTGAAGTCCTTGTTGATGCCAGGGTCGATGTCGAGGCGATAGTTACCGAACCGGGTCATGCCCAAGAGGGGCCAATAAGGGATTAGTCCCGATCTGTTGTAGGAGGAACCATGCGCACGACCACCCTCGTTCTCTTGTCCCTGCTGTGGGGCTGCACCCCGACTCCGAAGCAGCCGCCCTCACCGAATCCCGCCGTGGTTCCGGATTCGGAGCTTTGCGGGTCGATGTGCGATCACCTGAGCGCCCTCGGCTGCGAAGAAGGCCAGCCGCTCTACGACTCCGATCGCCCAGGCAAGCAGGGCGTCCCCAACATGACATGCAAGGAGTTCTGCGAGGAGCAGCAGGTCCGCGGCACCTTCATCAACCCCCGGTGTGTGCTCAAGGTGCAGCACTGCTCCGAGATCGAGCCCTCGCGGCAGAAAGTATGCTCGCCGTAGTCCTCTTGTGCCTTTAGTCCTTCAGGATGGACGCACGCCTCCAACAGATTCACGGCCAGCGACCGTTCTTCCTCCGTCAGGACGATCTGCCTGTAGTGGCGCGCGCCCTCGTTGGCGTGTCCATCGGCCGGGTCCGAGCCCGAACGGATTTCCGCACGTCGATTCCCGTCGTGCTCCTCGAAGGCTTCGGCGTAAGCGTAGTGATCCGCCAAGAGGACTGGGTCAAGATCCTACCGTGGCTCAAGGAGCCTTCCTTCTACCCCGAGCCTATGACTCGTGGCGCGCGCCGCTTTGCGTTCACCAGCACCCGAAGGGACGCTCCCGAAGAGCTTCGTGATCCGCTCCTCTACAACACCATCCTGGCCCGACTGCGGGTGATCTTCCCGGAGTCGTTCCCGAAGAACGAATGAAAGGACATGAAGATGCCGATCGACCCCACCGGTACCGCCCCAGGCGTCACCCTCACGCCCATGGAGCCGGAACCCATCAACATGCGGTGCAGGCGTGACGGATGTGACTCGATCCTCGCGGTCGAGATCAAGATCCCGAACCTCGAAAGCCGCCGCATGTACAAGTGCACGAAGTGCCATCACACGCATGGGGTCCCGACCGGAGGCTCCTTCAACTACTTCTGATCCCCATGGCGCGCGACTTCACCATCGACGACCTCAAGAACTTCGAGGAGGTCATACGCAAGAGGGTCCCGGGCTTCCGTGTAGCCTTCAAGGACGCCTCGTTTGTCCAACGTCTGTTGGGCTTCGTCATGCGCCCGTTCAACCATCGCTACATGACGGACTTCACGAGTACGTTCTACCCGGTCGTGTGGTTCCCCACGCAGGAGAGGTACGAGTCGAACCCACGGAACAGTTTCGTCGTTCTCGCGCACGAGTACGTTCACCTCGTGGACACCTCGAAGAGGCCGATCTGGTTCCGCGTCTCGTACGTCATGCCGCAGGCACTAGGTGTCATCCCCTTCATCGTCTATCAAGCGTTGATCGGGGTGAACCCCTGGGTGATGGGCACGCTCGTCGGCGGCATCCTCGTGGGCCTTCTGGTGGCCCGCACGTCCGTGCTCATGTCCTGGATCATGATCGCCATCGCGGTACTCGGTACGCTCCTCTTCGCGTTCTTCTCAACGGGATGGGCTGCGCTGATCCTGCTCCTCGGCTTCGGACTTCTTGCGCCGTGGTCGTCCCCCTGGCGTACGAACTGGGAGCTTCGAGGGTACGCGGTTCAGGTCTCGCTCGCGGCGTGGGTGAACCCCGATGTACCCGCAGAAGATCGTGAGAAGGTCATCAAGCACTTCACGGCTGGGGACTACTACTTCATGAGCTGGAACGCGGCTCATATTCGTAGGTGCATTGACGACATCGTGACTGCCGCAAACAACCGATCTGTCCTGGCAGAAACGCCATACGACGATATCTACGCGTTTGCGGTGTCGACTGGGGTCGTTGAACCGAAGGGCTGACGAGTATGTCCGGCCTCATGGCGTGCCTCCGGTGTAAAGGCTCACTTCAGCCCAGCGGGCAGGAGCCTCACCGATTCGTATGCGCCAAATGCCAACAGCACTACTTCGCGGTCTTTCATCTCGTGCCCGTCCCTCCGGGGAGCGAGCTAGCGCTCCCCGGAGGGCCCGATGCTGAGCGCGGTTCGGGGGCAGGGGAACGCCCTGCCCTTCCTCCGAAGGCTGGCTGAGGGCAAGGCCATCTCACCGCTTCTCCTCGTCGGCGAGGAGGGCACTGGCAAGAGGTTCGCGAGCATCCAGCTTGCGAAGGAGATGCTCTGCCAAGAGAGCAAGGTCGAGAACTGCCCTTGCGCCAACTGCTACCAGATCGACAAGGCTGTACATCCCGACATCCTGATCCTCTCCCCTGAAGACGGTAAGGAGATCGGCATCGCGCCCGTGCGTGAGATGATCGAACAGGCGCTTTTGAACCCTCTCATGGGGAGCGTCCGGTTCTTCATCGTGGACGGGGTAGACCGGATGACGATGCCGGCCGCGAACGCCATTTTGAAGACCCTCGAAGAGCCTCATCACACGACTCGTTTCCTTCTCCTCGCAGAGCTGAAGACGAAGGTGATCCCTACGATTCGCTCACGCTGTGGGGAGGTCATTTTTGAGCGTTTGACTGAGGATCTTGTGATGGCCGGACTACAGCGATTCGAGAAGGATGACGCTAAAGCTCTTGTCTATGCGCGAATGGCGGAGGGCTCGCTCGGACGTGCCATCCGCCTCTGGGGCTCTGGCTCCCTACGTCTCCGAGACCAAGTGCTGTCCCTGATTGAGCTTGGCCTCACAGGAGACGTGTCACCTCTATTTTCACAGGTGGATTCGATGTCGCAGAGCCTTCCGTTTGCGCTCCGTCTCATGGCGCATGCCACACACGACATCGCGATGATTCGAGTCGACCCCACCCGTATCTACAACGTCGATGCACACGAGCGCGTCGCCACCATCGCGCGCACGATCAACGTCGACGCCTTTCATCGGTTCAGGGCTGGCCTGAATACGCTGTTGCTACGGCAAGAGCGTACACGCATCAACCTTCCTTTTCACGTCAAGACACTCTTCATCGACGCGTTCCAAGGAAGCTGAGTGATGTGATGGCTGCTGCGGCCCCCAAAGCTTCCATTGTGCCTTTTCTCGTCTCGTACGGGGAGGAACCGTGGTTTCTCGACCGTGACCTAGACAAGGCGCGGAACTGGAAGAACCGCACGTCCATCCTGCTCGATGGGGACGGGATGCCGGACCGCGAGGTGGTCGATATCTGCGAAACGCAGTCCTTCGACGACGCGCAGTCACGTGTGGTGATCGTGGACAACGCAAACCATCTGAAGGGCGACAAGTTTCTCGCGCGCTACGTCGCAGAGAAGTCGATACAGGACGCCTCTACGATCCTCGTAGGCATCATCCGCGGCGAGAAGCTGCCGGATGTGTGGGCCAGGGCCGGGGCGAAAGGACGCGTCATCGAGCATAAGAAGCTGAAGACGTGGGACACGAACAACGAGGTCGTGAAGTGGCTGGAGGCTGAAGCCAAGGGGTACAGCCGCCGCTTCGACGCGAACGTAGCTCTAGCCCTCTTCAATGCGGCAGGCCACGATCTGCACAAGCTCTCGAACGAGCTACGCAAGCTCTGCATCCTGGTCCCCTCGGGGCAGTCGATCACCATCGATCACCTTAGGCTCGTGGTGGCGCCCTCACCGACGGCAGATCCCTTCCAAGTGGCCGATGCTGTCATCGCCAAGGATGTGAAGAAGGCGATGAACGCCCTCGCCATCCTCTACAAGAACGGTGGAGAAGAGACGAACCTCGTGATCGTCTCCGCACTGCTGAAGGCTGTCGAGAAGGCTTTTGTGGCCCGCAAAATCCTCGACCGTGGTGGATCCGAAGATGACGTGGCGGCCCGCCTATCGATGCACCCCTTCCGGTGTAAGAATCACTTCATCCCTCAGATCAAGCGGCATCGATCTGTGGATCTGGCTCGTGCCATGGGCCACCTTTGTAGCTTGGATGTCGATGTAAAGGGTCCCGCCAGGTCCAAACGAACACTCGTTGAGCTGGCAATAGTGGCCATTGCGGGGTGACTCGGGTTCGCACGGGTTCACTACCCCCATGCATATGGTTCGTGTGATTCCAACACTAAGAAGGAGCGAAGGATGACTAACTCCGTGAGCTTTCTCGTTCAGGATCAAAACCAGAACGATGTGCAGCCAGTTCGCACGACCATGCATGTGACCAAGAGAAATGGGTCGCAGGAGCCCGTCGACCTAAGCAAGATCGTTCGAGCCATCGAGCGCTGCTGCATGGGTCTCTCCGATGTCGATGCCATCCGAGTGGCCACGAAAACGATCTCGGGGTTGTTCGATGGTGCGGCTACCAGCGAGCTGGACAAACTGTCGATCCAGACGGCAGCCGGTCTCACCTCTGTCGAACCGCAGTACGCGAAGCTGGCGGCACGACTCCTGTCGAGATTCATCGACAAGGAGGTCCAGAACCAGGAGATCCAGTCGTTCTCGCAGTCCATCTCGGTCGGCTTGAGCCTCGGGCTCGCGAACGAGCGCCTCGCGAAGTTCGTGGCGAAGAACGCCCGCAAGCTCAACGCGGCGATCGATCTGACGAAGGACAACGAGTTCGAATACTTCGGGCTCAAGACGGTCTACGACCGCTACCTTCTCCGCCACCCCAAGACCCGTCTCGTGATCGAGACCCCGCAGCAGTTCTTCCTCCGTGTCGCATGCGCCCTCTCTGAGGACGTGGCGGGGGCGTTGAACCTGTACGGCCTCTTCTCTTCGCTGGAGTACACCCCCAGTTCGCCGACGCTCTTCAATGCGGGTACGCAGCACGAGCAGCTCTCGTCGTGCTTCCTTCTCGACTCGCCCGAGGACAGCCTCGACGGCATCTACGACAAGTACAAGGACGTGGCGAAGCTCTCGAAGTTCTCGGGCGGCATCGGCCTCGCGTACCACCGCATTCGCTCGCGTGGCTCTCTCATCAGGGGGACCAACGGTCACTCGAACGGGATCATCCCCTGGCTCAACACGCTCGACTCGTCCGTGGCCGCCGTCAACCAGGGCGGGCGACGAAAGGGCGCGTGCTGCGTCTACATCGAGTCGTGGCACGCGGACATCGAGGCCTTCCTCGAACTCCGAGACAACACGGGCGACGAGGCCAGCCGCACACACAACCTGAACCTCGCCAACTGGATCCCCGACATCTTCATGAGGCGCGTCGAAGAGGGCGGCACGTGGAGCCTCATGGACCCGAAGGTCGTCCCGCACCTACCGGATCTCTTCGGCCCGGACTTCGACAAGGCGTACCTGGAAGCGGAAGCGAAGGGGCTCGTCGTGAAGACGGTCCAGGCGCGAGACCTCTACGGGAAGATGATGCGGACGCTTGCCCAGACGGGCAACGGCTGGATGACCTTCAAGGACAAGTCGAACCTCGCTTGCAACCAGACCGCGCTTCCTGGCCGCACGGTGCACCTCTCGAACCTGTGTGTAGCCCCTGAAACGAAAATCTTGACCCGTACGGGTCATGTTGAGATCGTGGGTGTCGAGGGGCAACAAGTCGAGGTATGGAACGGTTCGGAATGGTCTGCCGTTACGGTCAAGAAAACAGCGGATGACGTTGAGCTGGTGAGAGTTTGTCTCAGTAACGGGGTTGAGATTGATTGCACGCCAGAGCATCGGTTTGCCGTATCCAAGGGATACGGCACCACTGACTTCAACATGGTGGCAGCGGCTGACCTCATGGCGGGCTCCAAGCTTGCCAAGTTCAATATGCCGGTTATCGACAACGGCTCGCGTAGCAGCGACGCGGAATGTCGTCAGCAGTATGCGAGTGGCTTTTTCACGGGTGATGGCACCTATGCCGGAAAGGCGTGCCGGAATACTCTCTACGGTGAAAAGCGCGACTTGGCGGGGTATCTTGACCTTGAGGGTAACGCGAAACCGGACAGTTCGGGTCGTGTCAATGTGTACTACAGGGAATCCCCGCTAGCTCCGAAGTTCTCCGTGCCAGGTACGGATCTTCCCGTGAACGGTCGTATGGCCTGGTTTGCAGGGCTGCTCGACAGTGACGGTACCGTCGCCCGTAATGATACCAATGAGAGTCTTCAGGTAGGATCGGTCAATCTCTCTTTCCTTCGTGATGTCCGGTTGATGCTACTGACCCTTGGGGTCGACTCCAAGATCACGCAGGCACATGAGGAGGGGTTTCGTAGCCTCCCAGACGGTCGTGGAGGGCACAAGGAATACCCCGTACAGGCTTTGTATCGTCTGTTGGTGAACAGTTCTGGCTTGTTCCGCCTGCACGAGCTTGGTCTTCGTACAAGCCGTTTGAAGATTGCAGGGCGTGAACCGCAGCGTGACGCAACTCAGTTCGTTCAGGTTGTTGCCGTCCAGTGGACGGGACGCCGTTCGGCTACCTATTGCTTTACCGAACCCCTACGGAATCTTGGGACGTTCAACGGTGTTGTCACGGGCCAATGCACGGAGATTCTGGAGATCACCTCGGGCGACGAGTCGGCTGTTTGCAATCTCGGGTCGATCAACCTCGGGCGCCACATGCGCCAGGGCGAGAAGGGGCAAATCCACTTCGACTTCGACAAGTTGGCCTCGACGGTCCGTTCGGCCGTGCGCCAGCTAGACCTCGTCATCGACCTCAACTTCTACCCGATCGAGTCGGCGAAGCGGTCGAACATGAAGTGGCGCCCGGTGGGGCTCGGCCTCATGGGGCTCCAGGACGTGTTCTTCCACATGGGCCTGCCCTTCGATTCGGCGGAAGCCCGCGCGCTTTCAAAGCGCATCTCCGAGGCCGTCTACTTCCACGCCCTCTCCACGTCGTGCTCCCTCGCCGCCGAGAAGGGGAAGCACCCCGGCTTCGACGAGACGCGTACGGCCCGGGGTGAGCTTCAATTCGATGCCTGGGGCATCACCCCCAGCGACGAAGCGAACTGGAACTTCCTTCGCGACAGCATCAAGGAGAGCGGCCTACGCAACTCACTCCTCATCGCCATCGCACCCACGGCCACGATCGCGTCGATCACGGGCTGCTACGAGTGCATCGAGCCGCAGGTGTCGAACCTGTTCAAGCGCGAGACCCTCTCGGGCGACTTCCTCCAGGTCAACCGCTACCTCGTCAACGACCTGAAGAAGCTCGGCCTCTGGACCGAAGATACGCGGAACAAGCTGAAAGTCTCGGAGGGGTCGATTCAGGGCATGACTGAGCTGCCTGAGCAGCTACGAGAGGTGTATCGAACAGTCTGGGAGATCCCCATGCGCTCCCTCATCGACATGGCTGCCGACCGCGGCGCGTTCATCGATCAGAGCCAGTCGCTCAATCTGTTCATCGAGAACCCCAACATCGGCCAGCTCTCATCCATGTACTTCTACGCGTGGAAGAAGGGCCTGAAGACCACGTACTACCTCCGTTCGCGCCCCGCGACGCGGATCGCGAAGACGACTGTCCAAGCACCGGCGGCCGTCGTGGCAACGGTTTCGGAGGCCGTTGCTTGCTCCCTCGAAAACCCCGGTAGCTGTGAGGCTTGCCAATGAGTAACGCTCGGCCAACGCATCTTCTCGACCCCGGTATGTGTCTCACCCTCAGGCCAATGACGTACCCGGCCTTCTACGAGATGTACCGTACGGCGATCAAGAACACGTGGTCTGTCGAGGAGGTCAACTTCTCGACAGACATCACGGACCTTAGCTCGAAGATGACGGAGGCCGAGTGTCACCTGATCCGTCGCCTCGTGGCGTTCTTCGCCACTGGCGACTCGATCGTGTCCAACAATCTCGTCCTCAACCTCTACAAGCACATCAACGCCCCCGAGGCTCGGATGTACCTGTCGAGGCAGCTCTACGAGGAGGCGCTTCACGTCCAGTTCTACCTCACGCTCCTGGACACCTACGTGCCCGAGCCCGATGAGCGGGCGCTGGCCTTCGCCGCCGTCGACAACATCCCGTCCATTCGCGCGAAGGCCGAGTTCTGCAACAAGTGGATCGACTCGATTCAGGGCATCGAGCACATCGAGACCAGGGAGCAGAGGAAGCAGTTCCTGCTCAACCTGATCTGCTTCGCGGCCTGCATTGAAGGACTCTTCTTCTTCGCGGCCTTCGCGTACGTCTACTTCCTACGGTCGAAGGGGCTTCTCCACGGCCTCTCGGCGGGAACGAGCTGGGTATTTCGGGATGAGAGCTGTGTGCCTATCCCTTACACGGACCTTCTCACGGAGAGAGGCTTTTTGCCGTTGGATCAGGTGCTCAGGGAGCAAAACATCCGCGTGGCTCAGTACACAGAACAAGGGGCGATCGAGTTCGTTCTACCTCGTGCCTATGTTCGCAAACCGTTCAGCGGCAAGCTGATCAAGGTCGTGACTGACAAGAGCATGTCGCTTACAACGACGCCAGATCACGATAACGTCACACGATCCAAGACGACCCGGAAGCTGCGGAAGACGGTCGCGCCTGAAACCTCGACCTCTTCCTCGTCCGAGTTGATCTGCGCCGGATTCGGTACGGGGTCTCATATCGAGCTGACCGACATCGAGCGCTTCGCTATCGCATATCAGGCCGATGCGGCGGAACGCATCAAGGGTGATGGCAGCCGAGGCGGCACCGTAGGGGTTAGTTTCGACCTGACTAAGAGTCGTAAGAGAGAGCGTTTGGAGGCTCTCCTGACGCGACTTGGTTGGGAATACACAACATCGGACAGTGATCTTAGACGTAGCTTCTACGTCAAGGTTTCCGTTGAGCACCTACCCCTTCTGGTGAAAGACTTTTCGTGGGTGCCACTATCCGAGATCAATGGCACGTGGTGCCACGAGTTTGTCGATGAACTCCAGCACTGGGATGGTTATGTTGCCGACGATCGGACATGTATCCAGTTCACGAACACAAACGAGAGTGCCGCGAACATTGTGCAAGCCATAGCCACGATGGCGGGTTGTACCTCTTCCATATACCGGCGTCCCGATGATCGAAAAGAGACGTACCGCGATGTCTTCAACGTGTTCATCAAGCAACGGGATGCGGTCGATCTTCACCGGGCAGCGAAGATAGAAGTTCCCTACGAAGGTGAAGTAGGTTGTGTCAATGTACCGTCTGGGATGATCATCGTCCGCCAAGAGGGAAAGGTGGCGATCACGGGCAACTGCCACATGGCGTTCGCCTTCGAGGTCGTCGACGTGGTGCGGCGGGAAGAGCCCTACCTCTTCGATGCCAAGCTTGAAGCGGATGTCCGAACGATGATTGCCGAGGCCATCGAGTGCGAGACGCTCTTCGCAACCGACCTTCTTGAGAAGGGCATTGCGGGGCTCTCGGTTGTGGACGTCCGTCAGTACCTCCAGTATTGCGCGGACCAAAGGCTCGTCACCCTGGGCTTCGCGAAGGAGTACAACGCGAAGAACCCCTTCCAGTTCATGGACCTTCAGGACGTGCAGGAAGTGACCAATTTCTTCGAGCGTCGCGTCTCGGCGTACCAGATGGGCGTCGAAGGCGAGGTATCACTAGACGCTGCGTTCTGACCGGGGATTGGTGTATGGGAGGTCAATGGACATCATTGACCTCCTCTCCGATGCTCTCCTCGCCTACGGTTCCTCTCAGTTTGGTGGCGCCATCCCCAAGTTGGCGTACTCCTTCGAGCGTGAGCTTATAGACTATCCGGATGCCGCGCCCTCCAGCATCTGGGTCGTGAGGGTTACGTTGCGCGGCATTGCTGCGCTGGACGCGACCACGGGTGAGGCTCAGGTCTCTCATCTGAAGGAGTTTCAGGGGCAGGGCGATACCCGGGAGGAAGCGCTCGACCAGATCCACAAGGAGGTGGGAGCCTTCCTTGAAGGGGAGAAGTTCTTCCACATCGCCAAGATCGACGGCATCGATCACGCCCTCACGCTCCTCGCGAAGGATCGCCAGCCCATCGAGAACATCTGGCCGGCCCCGGACGCCCCGGACGCCTCGTCGGACGTGAAATCAAGCCCAGATCAAGCCAACGGTGCCATGCCAACGGCTTAATCCTTTTATCAGTTCTCCCTCTTAGAGGGAGAACGAATGACAATGGATCCAACTCAAATCAAATACCGTCTCGGCCACCCGTTCCACTTCATCGCCATCCGGCCGTTCACCCTGTCGACCACCGGAGTGGCGATCTCGAAGGGGACAGACGTGCTGTTCGATGGCACGAAGGCCGAGATCGAAGGGGCCGAGTACACGGTCCCGCAGCTTCGTGGAGCGGTGAAGGCCGGTTGGATTGTCCTCGCCGAGGACTACAACGCGAACCGGGCGGTGCTGCCGATCTCGGCCAACATCCAGGTTCGCCACCCGACGCAGGGCGGCAACCCGATGGATCGCCAGCGGATGCCCACCACGGTCTCCGAGGAGGAGCGCGTCGTAGGCGGCACCATCTCGCAGCACGCCCAGCAGACGCGTTCGGGCAACACGGGCTACGTTCGTGGGCAGACTCGGGTCAACGCCACCCCTCGCGGCGTTCAGGCTGGCCAAGTCGTGCACACGCAGCGTGGGATGATGGTCGTCGAGCAGCAGGACGGGACCGTCGTCGATCGCGCGCCGCTCCAGACCCCGGCGGGGGACCGGGCGAAGTACATGCGCACGTCGGCTGAGTACACGGGGGAGGTTCTCTCCGACATCTCGAAAATCCGCATCGAGCCCGGGGCAGGGGTTTCGCGTGAGGAGCTTCTGGAGCGTATGTCCGAGCAGGAGCAGGAGCAGTACCTCTCGGAGATTGAGTCTCGTAAGGCGGCGTACGTGAATGAGGAGCCCGCGGCTGCAAGGCCGGTCGCCTCCTCTCGCCAGGTCGTAGGCCGCGTGAACAGCGGGGCGGCACGTGAAGGCCAGCGCGAAGGCATGTCCTTCAAGAACTCGGTGGGTGCGGGCAGCATCGAAATCGAGGACCCGACGGGCCTCGGTGGCAAGGCCCACGAGTCCGAGACCGAGGTTGAGGGCATCAAGTTCAAGTTCGTGAACGGCCCGAAGCGGGACAACAAGCCGTCCGTGCACCCGCGCAGCGAAGAGGTGCGGGAAGTACGGGCACCCGGCAGCATCGACGCCCGTCGCATGGTGGCGAAGACGATGTGCGCGGACTTCCCGGACCTCTACGACTTCACCCAGCCGGCCCGGAAGAAGCTCGCGCGCATCACGGCTGACTTCGAGGACCGCCCGGACATCATTCGGGCCATCTTCGCAGCCGAAGGCGACGACTTCAAGATGATGCTGGTCGAGGCATTCCCGTCCGTCTTCGAATCCGCCGCCTGACCCCCGCCTTTTTCCACTTGTGCGCCCTCTTCCCGTGAGAACGGGAGAGGGCGCACGTGATTAAATCAGCCGGTGGGATCGTAGTCTTTCTCCTAGAGGAGTTGGCGGACGCGCGCATGCGGTGTGCGCAGCTAAAGCGCCTCGTGGCCGAGGCGATCGAACTCGTCGAGAAGTCATCCCACAAGGACCACTTCTTCGAGGTCGCTGCACATCTCATTCACGACATCCCCGACAACCTCTTGCGCATGGAAAAGGCGCTCGATGCCGCAGCCATGTCCGGTGCGCGCATGGACTACGAGGAAATCAAGGGCAACCTCAAGCCTGAGAAGGCTGAGCAAATGGAACAGGTTCTCGACGACACGAGGCTGAAGCTACTCCGTCGTCGGTCAGGAGAAACGATGAGTGCTAAGACGGCGGCAGAGGTAATTCGTAGGATCGCAACCCTGGCGGATGAAACGGGAGAGGTTCCGGTCGGAGACCTCCTCGTCCTCGTTGCCTCCCTGGAGCGCGGCGTGAAGCAGGCCTCCGAGGTATCGGCCTCGGACCGCCTCCGAAAGCTCGCAGACGGTCTCCTGGAGGCAAAGAACCCTAGCCGGGTCGCTCTCGCGAAGGAGCTTCGGTCGGTCCTCGCGGACATGGCCCAGCCCACGGCCTCGCAGGTTGCCGCCGCACTCATGCAGCAGGCCTCTTCCCGTGAAGACGTGATGAAGGGGTTCAAGGATGCGAACCCGGCCCTCACCGATGATCAGCTTGAAGAGATCGCGGACCACTGGGAAGAGAATAAGGACGTGGTGAAAGAGAAGCACGCGTCCATGAGCAATGCCACCGTGGCCTCGTTTCTTCAGGTACTCGTGAGCAAGCTCACGCAGTACGATATGCGTGAGGAGAAGAAGCACCCCAACATCTATCGACTGGGCCTCCTCCTCAAGGCCAAGGAGAATGTTGAGAAGGCTGTAGCGTCGGTTATGGATCGTGACGATGCCGAAGCACTAGGTCTTCTCAAGAAGGCCCTTCAACGGTTTTTCGCACCCGACTTCTCCCCCGCGCGGAATGTGGCGAAACAGATCGACGCCTGGCTGGCCTCGCAGAAGCTGCCCTCGATCTTGAAGAGCGCCACCTCCCTCACGGATGCCCAGATCAATGACAAGTCCGCGGCCACGGTTCCGGATGGTCGCATGAAGGGCGTTCTCGACACCATCGAGAAGAACGTGAAGGACATCCGTCACCACCTGACGAAGGCCGAGGAGTCCCGCCCCAACGACGACATCGCCCTGCTCTTCAATGAGATCCGGTCGGCGTGCTCGACGATGGTTCGTAGGCTCGACGACAAGACCGCATTCATGGGCGCCGAGGCGGGGGCTGCCAAGCAGTCTCGTTTCGAGGAAGGGAAGTCCGCAGACCCCACGGAGAACATGTCCGAGGAGGACGCGAAGAAGTGGAAGGTCGAGCACGACAAGCACAAGGACAGCTTCAAGGCCGCCTCGGATGACTGGACGAGAACGCGCGGGGGCGATTGGAAACTCAAGACCCCGGAGGGTGAGTTTTGGATCGGTGACGCCAGCGGTTCACGGAGTGGTAAATTTGAGGTCGAGTACACAACGGCCGATGGCAAAACGCGGTATGACCTAGGCCGCACTCGGTCAGAAGAAGCCGCCAAGAAGCTCGTTGCCAAGAAGCTCCGTGAGCTTCGAGGTGACAAGACTGCCGCCGCCAAGCTCGACAAGAACAAGGCGAAGAAGTGGATGAGGGCAAACCTCAAGGACTACATCGACCACGACACAGACGAAGCCAACACGACGAAGCTCGCTGAGGAGTGCTGCCAGGCACTCGATTGCTACGACGGGGATGACATCCCCGAGGAGCTGTTCGAGCTGTCGCAAGAGGTCGCTGAGGCCCATGGCCACGGCGTGCGGATCGCTCAGGCTGCCGAGTGACACATGGTCTATGAGCGCCACTCGAACCAGCCACTCATCTCAAGGCCTGCCTATGGCCTAGTGGGGACGGCTGCCTTGCCCGAGGGTGATCCCGGAGGCAAGGGCCTGAGTGAGAACGATGTCTCGGGGACCAAGACGTTTGCCAAGCCCGTCGATGACATTCGTGAGCCTACGCACGACGACGAGTCGATGTACTCCGTCGAGAATGCAGACGACCTCACGAAGGACCAGTCGCAGGTGATGATGGACCAGCGGGACCACACCCGCTTCCGTCCATCGCTCGGCAACCCAGACCCCGACGCCACGCCCAAAACGAAGTACCCGTATCGAGACGACATCCCGAACGCCCACAACGCTTCGGCGAAGATGGTCGTTGGGATGTGGCTCTTGGATCACGCCCCGGAGCTGGTCTTGGAGGCGCCTTTCGGGGCGCGCACGGCGACCAAGATGGCGGACATCATCTCGGGCTTGAACCCGAAGGTGGTGGCTCGCTCGAAGACCTGCACGGTTTCGATCAAGCGCGCAGACCCCCGCAACATGCGTTGGCTGTTCGCCGTGGACAGCGGGAACGGGCCCAAGCTCGTTCGCGTGAAGTTCACGCCCAAGGGAAACACGACCGCTGTTCCGAAGATGGCACTCTCCCTGACGTGCTCGTGCCCAGCCTGGCAATGGCAGGGCAGTGAGCACCACGCCAAGCGGGAGAAGTATCTTGACGGGATGCCTCGTGGTACAGCTTCGGTGCCCGTTGTGAGGGATCCGGAAGGCATCAACCGAGTATGTAAACACGCAGCAGCGGCCCTCTCCTTCGTGGAGAACTGGAAGCTGTCGGTTCGGAAGAAGTAACGTCAGGACGAGTGTCCTGGGATCAGAAAGGGATAGAAACCATGCCTCTCTACGCCACGCGCTGCCAAACATGCAAGAAGACGAAGGACATGCGCTTGACCTTCACGCAATACGATGAGGTTCGTGCGGGCGCCCGCATGCTTCCTTGCGAGTGCGGTGATGGCCACGCGTCGATCGTGTTCTCCCCGGGGAGTATCGGCTTCGTGATGAAGGACGGCGAGAGCGGAGGCTGGGCTTCCAAGGCTACGAAGGAAAACGGGTACCGAGCGAAGCGGCGTGAAGAGATGGCCCGTCGAGAGAAGGACCACGTCTTCACGCCTCACCTGATCCCCAATTACGACGGAAACGACACCGGGGATTGGCGTGAGGCCCAGGATCTGGCTCGAAAAGAACGTGGGGACGAGGCCGCAACCACGTATGAACCTCTTGTCAGTGGAGGATCGACGTGAGTCGCCAATTCTACCTGCTGCACCGCCGCCCAACCTTCATCGACATCCTCACACCCTTCGTGTACGGCACGAGAGAGTACCGGTTTGCGTGGGGTACGAACTTCGACGCGTCGTTCACGCAGATCGTGGCGGCCTCACCCACGGGCTTCCTGGACGCTGCCGTTCCGCAGTCGGTCCTGGAGATGCACTCTGGCAATCAGGTCCGGGTCGTCATTGACCTGACGAATGCTGCCTACTCTATCCCGAGTGCCAGCGCGCCCATCTGGCTTCAGTTCTCTCGCTACGACGGGTCATCGGTGACCTATACCAGCCCCCCTACGCTGCTCCTCCCCTACGAGTCGAACAGGGGACGTGGGATCGTGACCATCCAAGGCACCGCTCCCGCAGGCGCCACGGTAGCGGACTCCCTTCAGATCGACCTCCCCTGCGAGATGACCGATATACGGGTCCAGAACGAAGGGGGTAACCCTCTCTTCCTGGCCACCACTCCTGGGGGTGCGGAGATCAAGTACACCAATGGGGTTGCGGGAACCTTCCTCTCCGCAAGCGCGCCGCAGTCCAGTTTCCTCGTCAGGGGCAACACCGCATTCTCTATGTCGATGACCCGAGCCTTGGTCCGATGATGCCATGGGACAGCGAACCATAAAGGGGTTGCCCTACAACGAGTACATACGTGATCACATTATGGCCATTACGAAGGGTGGCCCGCATGCTGTGGGTAACATTGTCCCATCATGCGGTTCTTGTAATGCGCGGGAGGGGAACCGGTCGGTACTCGGAATGGTTCGATATATCCGACCGTGAGGAGGCCCTAGTGAGGTGGCCGGATGTATCTAATCAATTACCTCTCCCTTCAGGTCGTAGAGACCCTATTCATTCACGCGAGCCGCTACCGGGCCGCGCAGAATCTGGTGGGGCTCAGGGACGGGTCGAACCTCGTCTTCACAACGCCCGCGCAGGAGCTGTATCTCCACAATCTCCCCTTCTTCACGATCGCCGTCTACTACAACGGCGTCCGGCTGACGTTGCTCGACGACTACATGGTTGTGGAAGGAGGGGGCTCTGGCACGGGCTTCAACACCGTCGTCCTCAACCAGGCCCCATTCAGCGACGACCATCTATTCGCGGACTATGTGATTGCATAGCCCTTGCCCCAGATCGCAAGCGGGGGTGAGGGATGGCTGGTCTTAACAAGATCCGATACCGAGACATACGGGTTGCTGATCAGCGAGATGATCAGAGGACCCCGTCTCAGATCGTGCTGGCAAACACCTCCTCCATCACCCAGGAGGACTTGCAGGAGTTTGTCCTAAGTCAGATCAAGAGGGTCATCTTCGGTGACCACCCTGGTAACTGGTATCTCGACTTCGAATCTCTAGGGATACAGCCCCTAAGCTCGGTCCGACGCACCGGCATCAACCTCATCGGTCCGATCAATGGGTCGAACCGCACGTTCACGACGCCGGAGAAGTTCCTTCGTGCGAACGGGGCCTCAATCGACCTGTTCCATAACGGAAGGCGTCTAGCAGAGGCTACATCATCCGACCCCCGTGGAGGAGATTTCGTCGCGTCTGAGAGCGGGGGGCTGGGTACGGGCTTCGATACAATAGTCCTTTTGACCTTCGCCCCAGTTGCAGGACGATCCGTGATCCTCGCGGACTACCAGACCGTGTAACTCTGTAGGAGCTACTCCCATGCCCCAGTTCTCAAGGTTCAACGCCATCCAGCAGGACTTGGATGTGGCGGGGTCCGCAACGCAGAGTGCGACGCGGACCCTGACGGATGAAACGGGCGGCCTAGGCGCCCCCCAGTCAGGCCAGACCGGAAGCGCTGCCAGCATTGGCACCGTGTCGGGTGGCATCGCCCCCATCACCGGCCTGACCGGCATGACCGCGAACTCGGTGGGCAACTGGCTCACGATCACGGGTGCGGCGTCCGCCGGCAACAACGGCACGTTCCTCATCGTCACCTTCACCTCCGCGACAGCGGTCTCGGTCGCGAATGCGACGGGCGTGTCCGCGGACGCGAACAACGGTGCGATCTCCTGGACTGAGCGCGCGGCCTACAACCTGAACGACGACCTCGACTTTGAGCGTACGGACCGTCAGGCGATCAAGGGCGTCAACTACAACCAGCCCATCCCGACCTACCAGCGCGCGACCGCAGTAGGCACCAACGTTCCGGCGAACCTTGCGAACATCGCGGGCAAGACCCTCGATGCCTACGCACGGTCGGTCAACCGAGGGACGTTCAACTGGCCGGTCGAGGTTACCCTCACCGATCTCTACGGAACGGGTGCCTTCAAGCACGCCGACGCGGTGAACGTAACGGGCGTCCCCGTCTACGACGCAGCGCCCTTCACGGGCGATTGGAACTCTTGCTACGTCAATGTTACCAACGCCGCGGACGGTAACGAACTCGAAGTCCTCACTGGTCCGCGAGTGGGCGAGACTATCTTCGGTGTCACTTACAACGGTGCTTCGACCTCACCGGATAACGTCGAGATCCGTTGGTACAGCGCCCCTAACGGCGCGAACATCACCACGTCCTCGACGGCTTACTCCTGGGAACAAGGCGCCGCGACAGCCAAGACCGGAACTACGAGCGTCACGATCGTTGCCGGAGCGAACGGGACCTCCGCTCTCACGGGCCTCACCGCCGGTGGCTTCGTTAGCCCTGCGGACGTGGGGACGTGGCTCACGGTCAGCGGTGCGGCCACGGGGGCGAACAACGGCACGTTCGTCATCGTCTCCGTGCAGTCGGGTACCGCAGTCACCGTCCAGAACCACGCCGCCGTCAGCGAAGGCCCCACGGCCTCCGTCACGTGGACTCAGCACTCTGTAACGGTCCCCACGTTCGTCAACCTGACCTACGGCTTCAACGAGCGGCTCGATCAGCTCGACCAGAACGCCTTCCGGTTCCCCTTCGTGTCGGGTCTCGTTGGCGATGCCGACCTTCGACACGACATCACCGATCTCCAGTCCACGATCGGGTCGGCAGACGGCGCGACATCCCTCGCGGGCCTGCTCACCAACACGGGCAACTTCTTCCCGTTCCTGAACCTCGGGACCGCAACCCCGAGCGTTGTCATCGCGCTCAACACGTTGAACACGCAGATCGGCAACCGTGACTACACGGGATCAATCCTTACGGATGGTCAGACGATCACGGCCTCGCTCCAGGCACTGAGCGCGGCCATCTCAGCTTCCTCGGTGACTCGCTACATCGAGCGTCTTGCAGCCGACGTGACTGCGAACACAGCGCACACACTCCCTGGGGGCGCCGTGTACGTCCTCGATGGTACGAACAACGGTATTGGTCTATGGGTCTTCTGGAGGGGCATTCTCCGTGACCCTGGTACGGTCGTCAACGGCGACGACTACGCAGAGACTTCCACCACGTCCGTTACTCCGTACGCCAAGTGGAAGGCAAACGATCACGTCAACTACTTCGTCCTGTGACCTAGATGCTGCCGCCTAAACCCGAACTGATCGTCAAAGAGGTCACGCAACCTCACGACCTATGGTGCAAGTCCGGGCATAAGGCGGCCCCAACACACCAGCGGGAGCCTCCGGCCCCCGCTGGTCCAACGAGGTTCTTCAACGTGAAGTGCCTCGCGATGCCCGAGGTGAATGGGGTCTACTGCGAGCCCTGCCTCATAGTGGCTCATGCTATCGCAGGGAAATAGGAACCCAGACTCAGATGGAATCGAACGTCCCCAACACGCAGAACGATCTCCTTCGGCTTCGCAAGCGGCTCATGGATCTCCAAGCCGTTGGCGTCCTAGAGGATTCGCAGCACGGTCTCTATCAGCAGACGATCTTGCAACTCTGGCAGGAAGCGGAGAGACGTCGTCAGACCTGCATGTCCCAGGCTGAAACGCTTCGGATGCAGGCTTCCGCCGCAGAAGCACAGGCCCACGCGTTCTCTGCCATGTCGAGCATGATGTACGCCGTGGTCAACGGCTACATTGAGCTTGAAGAGAAGCGTGTGCGGGAAGAGAAGGAGCGCCAGGCGGAGAAGGCAGCCGACGAGCCCCCCGTGGAGGTACAGGAAGAGGCCCCCCCTCTTGATGTGAAGCCCAATGGGCGGCGCAAGAGGCAGTGAGCAGTGTGGGCATCTCGAAGAGCGACCTCGTTGATGCTGATATCGTAGATGCCTCGGAACTAGCGTCTGATGGCACGGCCATCTATTTGACCGTGTCCGTCGTATCCACCACATCCGGAACTAAAACGGTTGTGGTGGGTGCCACCTTCGACGGGGAGGGGATCTCTACGAGTAGAGATCATCCCGTGGCTCCGACCGATCTCGTGACCCTCTCCGGGACATCGGGGGGCCTTGCGAACGGGACATTCACGGTTGCCTCCGTTACAGACGACTCAACCTTTGTAGTTGTCGAGTCAATCGGGACCTCCACCGGTGGCACGGCAAACTTCAAGTACCCATCGGGGTCCTTGAGCGTCGGCTTCGACCCTACAAAGCAAAACCTCACTGCGGCAAGTAACGGGCAGCAGGTTGTTACGGATGTCGCCAATGCAGCCCTTCTAAACGAAGAACCCAACGGCTTGGGTGTCACGTACACCGTAACGAGAACTGGAGGGGACGTCACTCAGGAGAAATGGGTGCGTACCTCCAACACCTTCAACATCAAGACGATCGATTACACCTACTCGTCCGGTAAGGTCAGCACCGAGGTACGTAAGGTTTACGCAGCTTCAAATGGGACCACCATCCTGGCGCAGGAGACCATCACTTACTCATATTCCGGTAACTCCGTGGTGGGCTCGACCATCGTGAGGAACGTGTAAATGCCTGGCGTATTTCTCATCGCCCCCGGCCCTATTTTCATCGACCCGAATCAGCAGGTTGTTCAGTCGAACGACACGCTGACGGCCAGCAGCAGTGCTGTGTTTACGGGGTTCGGGACAAAAGAGATCAGCCTCATTGTCAATGTGAAGGCGGCGCCCACGGGCACGGCGCCGACGCTGACATACACCGTTCAAGAGGTCGACCCCGGCGACAGCACTACGATCATAGGGAGCCCGACCTCGGGGACGGCCCTTACAGGCGTAGGGACTCAGACCCTAACGATCCCACTGTCTTATTCCGGATCCGTTCGGGTGTCTTGGGCAGTTGGTGGCACTGGGTCTCCAACCTTCACTCAGGTCTACGCGACCCTCGTTTCGAAGACATCAGGCGGCCGTGTTGAAGTAGTGGGCGTGACAGGGGGTGCTCCGGCCCCTGTCACTGTGGCATCCGTGGGTACGAACGCGTCAGCGATCCCCACTTCTTCGACGCAAGTCGGCGGTTCGGACGGGACGGACCTTCAAGCGGTACGTGTCTTCGACGCAGACACGGGTGGCGGTACTCAGTACGTCCTAGGCACGGTGCTTCGAAAGAGCGCCTCCGGTGGTTCCGTCGAGGCCGGCACGTCGAGCGATCCTCTTCGAGTAGACCCCACGGGCACCACGACTCAGCCCGTCTCGGGCACGGTCACCGCGAACGTTGGAACCACGGGTGGCCTCGCGCTCGATGCCACCCTCACGGGTGGCACGGCGCGTACAAAGATCACCGATGGCACCACGAATACGGCTGTCAAAGCCGCGTCTACAGCGGCAGTCGCGGCGGATCCAGCTCTCGTCGTTGCTATCTCCCCGAACAACTCGGTAGCGATCACGGCGGCTGCACTGCCCCTCCCCAGTGGAGCGGCGACCGAGACGACCCTTGGGACCCGCCTTGCCGATGCGACCTTCACTGGAAGGATCAACACTCTCGGGCAGAAGACCTCTGCGAACTCCACGCCGATCGTTATCGCCTCCGATCAGTCGAGGTTGCCGGTCTCTACCGAAGTTCAGATCGATTACGACTCGGGCGCCGGGACGCAAAGCCTCTCAGTTGTAGGCATCGGCCTTCCTGCGTCGGGCGGGGCCGTCGCAGGCGGCACCTCGACAAACCCGATCCGAACCGACCCTACAGGGACGACGACACAGCCGGTCTCAGGCACTGTCACGGCCGCTCAAGCGACAGCAGCCAACCTCAATGCAACGGTTACCCAAGGTCCTGGAAGCGGTGCGGCGGGAACGTTCTGGTACGTCCAAGTCACGGATGGGACGAACACCCTTCCGACGATGGATACGGCCGCGAGATCGGGCTTCCAACGCATCACGGACGGCACAAACACCGCAGCCGTCAAAGCCGCAAGCACTGCTCCCGTAGCTGCTGATCCTGCCCTTGTCGTTGCCATCTCGCCGAATAGCTCCATCACCGCGACAAATCCCTCTGTAGGGACGAACGCGTCAGCGATCCCCACTTCTTCGACGCAGGTCGGCGGTTCGGATGGGACGAATCTCCAAGCCGCTCGTGTCTTCGACGCGGACGCGGGGGGAGGTACTGAGTACGTCCTTGGGGCCGTTCTTCGAAAGAGCGCATCAGGGGGATCCGTCGAAGCGGGTACATCGGCGGATCCCCTCCGCACGGATCCCACGGGCACCACCACGCAGCCGGTCTCGGGCACGGTCACCGCCAACATCGGTACTTCCGGATCGCTCGCCCTCGATGCCACCCTCACGGACGGTACACAGAAGGCGATCGTCCGGGGTGGCGCGAAGGGCGCCACCGTCGCTGCCGATGTGACGAGCACGGCTGAGGGGGCAGACCACCAAGCTCTTGACGTTCAAATCTACCATGGTGGGACGGCGATCAACCCGACGACGATCCGAGCCCTCACAAGCTCGGATGTCGTCACGGCCGCTCAAGCGACGGCAGCCAACCTCAATGCAACGGTCACCCAAGGCCCTGGAAGCGGCGCGGCGGGAACGTTTTGGTACGTCCGAGTCACGGATGGAACGAACACGATGCCCACCGCCGACACGGCGGCCAGATCATCGTTCCACCGCATCACGGACGGTACGAACACCGCTGCCGTCAAAGCCGCCTCCACTTCCGCAGTTGCAGCGGATCCTGCCCTCGTTGTCTCGGTGTCCCCGAACAACTCGGTGGCGATCACGGCGGCCTCTCTTCCTCTTCCTACAGGTGCTGCCACTGAGACCACTCTCGGAACGAGGCTTGCGGACTCGACGTTCACTGGAAGGATCAACACTCTCGGGCAGAAGACATCTGCGAACTCTACCCCAGTCGTCATTGCATCCGATCAGAGCGCGATCCCTGTTTCGGGTACAGTCACCGCAACGAATCCATCCGTGGGGTCGAACAACGCGGCGATCCCCACGTCCTCAACGCAGGTGGGAGCTTCAGACGGAACTAATCTTCAAGTCCCGCGTGTCTTCGACGCAGACACGGGAGCGGGTACTCAGTACGTCCTCGGCACGGTGCTTCGTAAAAGCGCTTCTGGAGGTTCCGTCGAAGTAGGGACTTCCTCTGATCCTCTTCGAGTAGACCCCACGGGGACCACGACTCAACCTGTCTCGGGCACGGTCACTGCAAACGTTGGGACCACGGGCGGTCTTGCACTCGATGCCACCCTCACGGGCGGCACTCAACGAACGAAAGTCACGGATGGGACGACGAATGTTGCCGTAATGGCTGCTTCGACGGCGGCCGTTGCCGCTGATCCAGCTCTCGTCGTAGCGATCTCCCCGAACAACTCGGTGGCGATCACGGCGGCTGCACTGCCGCTCCCCAGCGGAGCGGCGACCGAGACGACCCTTGGGACCCGCCTTGCCGATGCGACGTTCACGGCTCGCATCAACACCCTCGGACAGAAGACATCTGCAAACTCTACCCCAGTCGTCATCGCTTCCGATCAGAGCGCGATCCCAGTCTCCGGGACGGTCACCGCAACGAACCCATCAGTCGGAACTGTCGGTTCAGCGGTTCCTGCCTCGGCTACAGAGATAGGGGCTTCAGACGGGACAAACCTTCAAGTCCCGCGCGTCTTCGACGCCGACTCGGGAGCGGGTACCCAATACGTCCTCGGGGCGGTTCTTCGAAAGAGCGCATCAGGGGGATCCGTCGAAGCGGGTACATCGGCAGATCCCCTTCGCACGGATCCCACGGGAACGACGGCACAGCCGGTCACGGACAACGGTGGATCACTCACGGTTGACGGGACAGTCACGGCGAACCAAGGAACGGCGGCGGCAGCCACGGCACCATGGGCCGTCCGGGCTTCGGATGGGTCGGCCTTCATTTCTGTTGCCATCGATCGAACGACGGCGGGGGCACCCTTCTCGGTACGCCTCACGGATGGATCCGCGTTCTACGCAGCACCCACTACGGGGCAGTTTCCTTCTGCGCTTGTCGGCGGGAGGCTAGACACGAACATCGGCACCTGGCTCGGTTCGACCGCACCCACGGTCGGGTCGAAAACATCCGCGAACTCAATCCCGGTAGTCGTCGCGAGCGATCAGGGTGCCGTACCCGTCTCGGGCACGGTCACCGCGAACATCGGCACGAGCGGGTCGCTAGCTCTCGATGCGTCGATCACGGCACAATCCGTGGTGGATAACGCGGCCTTCACGGATGGGACGACGCGCGTCCAGCCTGTCGGGTTCATCTTTGATGAGGTAGCTGGAACCGCGCTCACGGAGAATGATGCGGCTGCGGCTCGTGTCGACGCCAAGAGGGCACAGGTTCAGGTCATTGAAGACGGAACGACGCGGGGGACTCGCGCGACCGTAAAAGCCGCTTCGACGGCTGCCGTCGCAGGGGACACCGCACTCGTCGTTGCAGTCTCCCCGAACAACTCGGTTGCGATCACGGCGGCCTCACTCCCCCTCCCCACGGGAGCTGCGACCGAGACCACTCTAGCGTCCCGTCTGGCCGATGCGACGTTCACGGCCAGGATTAACACTCTGGGTCAGAAGACGATGGCGAACTCTACGCCTGTCGTCATCGCGAGTGATCAGAGTGCGATTCCTGTCTCTGGGACCGTTACGGCAACAAACCCATCAGTCGGAACAGTTGGTTCTGCGGTTCCCGCCTCGGCTACAGAGATAGGAGCTTCAGACGGAACTAACCTTCAAGCGGTACGTGTCTTCGACGCAGACACGGGAGCAGGTACTCAGTACGTCCTAGGCACGGTGCTTCGAAAGAGCGCCTCCGGTGGTTCCGTCGAGGCCGGCACGTCGAGCGATCCTCTCAGGATCGATCCCACGGGGACCACGACTCAACCCGTCTCGGGTACTGTCACTGCGAACATCGGGACTACGAACGGTCTAGCACTCGACGCTACCCTCACAGGAGGTACCGCACGCACCAAGATCACGGACGGGACGACGAATGCCGCCGTGAAGGCAGCTTCCACGGCCGCGGTCGCGGCAGACCCCGCTCTTGTGGTGGTCGTTTCCCCGAACAACTCGGTGGCGATCACGGCGGCTGCACTGCCCCTCCCCAGTGGAGCGGCGACCGAGACGACCCTTGGGACCCGCCTTGCCGATGCGACCTTCACTGGAAGGATCAACACTCTCGGGCAGAAGACATCTGCGAACTCTACCCCAGTCGTCATTGCATCCGATCAGAGCGCGATTCCCGTTTCAGGAACCTTTACGGCGACAAATCCCTCTGTAGGGACGAACGCCTCTGCAATCCCGACCTCCTCGACACAAGTTGGAGGTTCGGACGGTACGAACCTTCAGGCCGCTCGCGTCTTTGATGCTGATTCCGGGGCAGGGACTCAATACGTTCTCGGAGCCTTCCTTCGTAAAAGCGCTTCTGGAGGTTCCGTCGAAGCAGGGACTTCCTCTGATCCTCTTCGAGTAGATCCTACTGGAACCACCACTCAACCCGTCTCGGGTACAGTCACCGCGAATATCGGGACTACGAACGGTCTAGCACTCGATGCAACTCTCACGGGAGGTACAGCACGAACCAAGATCACGGACGGAACGACGAATACCGCCGTCAAGGCAGCTTCCACGGCCGCGGTCGCGGCAGACCCTGCCCTTGTCGTTGCTATCTCCCCGAACAATACGGTCCCGATCTCAGCGGCTTCCCTCCCTCTTCCGGCAGGGGCTGCCACATCCGCGAACCAGACCACGCTAGGGAACCAAACCACTAAGATCAATGACGGGGCCAACACAGCCGCGGTAAAGGCTGCATCAACGGCCGCTGTTGCGGCGGATCCCGCCCTCGTAGTCGTCGTTTCGCCCAACAACTCCGTTGCCGTCACGGGTACCGTCACTGCGAACATCGGAACGACGAACGGGCTAGCGCTCGACGCGACCCTCTCAGCTCAGTCGATCGTAGATAACGCAGCCTTCACGGACGGTACCACACGAGTCCAACCGTCCGGGTACGTCTTCGATGAGGTTGCGGGCACGGCCCTCACGGAGAACGATGCCGCCGCCGCTCGTATAGACGCAAAGAGGGCTCAAGTCCTCGTCATCGAGGACGCGACAACACGTGGCACCCGTGCGACCGTAAAGGCCGCTTCTACGGCCGCCGTGGCGGCGGATCCTGCTCTCGTCGTCACGGTATCCCCTAACAACTCTGTCGCGGTCACACAGGCCACGGCATCAAACCTCAACGCACAGGTTCAAGGGACAGCCGCGGATGGTGCTACCCCTGTAGGCAACCCTGTCCTCACCGCCGGGTTCGACGGGACCAACGTCCAGACCAAGCTGACAGACACCTCGGGCCGTCAGCGTGTGGTGGGGGCCGCTGCGGATGGGGCCGCCGTAACGGGTGACCCTGTTCTCATGGGGGGTCAAGACGGGACCAACGTTCAGAGTATCCTGACCGACACCACAGGCCGCCCAGTCATCGTAGGTGCTGGAACTGCTGGTTCTCCGGTTGGAGGGATCGTCTCCACTCAAGTCCCGGATACGACTGCTTCGGGTACGTTGAACGCTTTGAACGCGGCGGCAACCATCACCCTTGCCGGTCAGATCGGCGTTGGGATGCAACTCGCGGCGGGTACTCTCATAGGGACGATCGTCCCCGAGTTGTCGATTGATGGCGGCACAACGTGGTTTTCAACCTACTTTGATGACCCTGCTACTGGGAGCAAGTCCTCCAGCATCGTATTCTCGTCAAGTAACACTGCCACCGCTAGGACTATCGTTGGAGCTGGGGGCGCATCTTCTGCACGGGTCCGTGTCTCTGCTTTTACATCAGGTACTGCAACCTGCAACGTCCGGGCGAGTACAATCAATGATCCGTCCGTTCTCTTCGCCGCTGCGGATGGTGGAGTTGCCCCTCCTGTTGTAGCTGTCATTGGTGGGACCGACGGTACGAACGTTGTAGCGGGTCGAATGAAAGGTGCCTCAACGGTGCCTGTCGCGGCGGATCCCGCGTTGGTTGTTGTCCTCTCTCCGAACCAAGTTGCTATCCCGGTTACAACATCGCCATCGGGCTCAGTTCCTAGTTTGGCTTTTGGAGACATTACACTCGCAGCGATTACTACAGCCGCCATCCGGCGCACGGCATATACGGAGCCGTCAGCAAATTTCACGGGCTCTGTCTCGTCTTCTTCCGCGAATGACACGTCCGCTGGAACAGGCGCCCGTACTGTCCGCATTACGTGGATGAACGCCACGGGAACTACGACGGGAACCGAAAATGTCACTCTCAATGGCACAACGCCAGTGAACCTCGTGACAACCACGAAGTGCTTCATCGAGAAGATAGAGGTACTCACGGCCGGTTCAGGTCTCGTCAACGCAGGCACCCTCTCTCTGTTCACAGGCTCTGCGGGCGGCGGAACGCTGGTTGGAACCATTGCTGTTGGCGACAACCGAACCTTTTGGGCTCACCACTATGTTGTTACCGGCAAGACCGCTAACGTAACGGGTATCCTTTTCGGGACGACCGTTACTAACAGTGCCGGTGTGTGTAATGGGTTCCTGAGAGCGATCACACTTCCAGTCTCAACTTCTATCGAGAAGCAAGTCTCTGATGGAATCACGATCGCAGGTGTTTCGTCTTCCTCCGTCTTTCGTTCTTACGGATCTCAGATTCAAGTTGCGGGTCCGGCAAGAGTCACAATGTATGTAACCACACTCAACGGATCGAGCTTCGTGTACCGAGGCTCGTTCGACAGCTACGACCTATGAACTTCCCCCATCACACCCCCCGGAACTATAGTTGGACAGCTTGGAAGGCTATGTCCGCCTTGAAGGGGGGCCAGCACCAGCACGAGGAGATGGACGACCAGTACACCATCTGGTTTTACGACGGCCCAGAAGTTCACTTTTGCACGGTGTGGCGGGGTGAAGTGCCGCATGGGATCGTTGCCTGTGGTTACTCCCAGGAACAGAACGACGCGGACAAGCTCGACTTCGAAACCACCTACAAGCTCTCGGGGAACAAGACTCTTGAGCCTAAAACCGCGGATGGAAGAATAAGGTCCGCCGCGGAGAAGACCTCTGCGAGCAAAGCCAACTTCTTCTCTCACGACTGGTCCGACCCTACGACTTGGTATCAGAGTTCAATCAGGATCGTGGACGAGACTCTCACCGATCAAGGGGCTCATACAACCTACGGCTTTGCCCATACCAACGTCATCGACCTGTACCACGGGTTATTGCACCAAGAAGACTATATCTTGGATGCCGGGGGGTTCACCTATCGTGTCGCGGTCAAGGTCAACGGTACCGCCAAGGCAGAGCAAGACCCCCACTACGGAAGCGGAGGTGACTATACGATCAACTACGCGGCCGGTACGCTTACGTTCCTCAGTGCTCTCCAGCCTGGGGATGCCGTCACTGCGACGTATCACTACGCAACGAACAGCGTATTCACCATCACTCCCGCTACGGGAAAGGCGCTCAGCGTTCAACTCGTTGAGTGCCAGTTCTCGGCGGATATCGTGATGACGGACTCCATTGTGTTTCAGCCCTACGGCTTCGTAGAATCGTTCGCTCCCCAATATGCGTACTGGACGACGACGGGGACGACCTCCTTCACGAATGGGTCAACGGCAATCACGGGCAGTGGGACAACCTTCACCGCGAAGGTGAAGGCAGGGCATTACGTCCGTCTTCAGACCGATGGTGCCCAATACAATATGGTTGTCGCGTCCGTGGACTCCGACACGGGGATAACCCTTGCGGCACCCTACACGGGGACGACTGGGACCGGCACGCTCATCTACTCCCCCTCCGCAACCGACATCTATCCCGCCGGCACCAAGATCCCGTTGGGGAACCCCATCGTTTACAAGTCGATGGGTGACTTTCAGAATGAGGCTACCCGAGCGTACCCCACCTACCCTCTCCTTGGGGGTAGTAGTTGGCGAGGGATGACTCAAGGCATCGTCGTTTTCGACTGGGATTACATCTCCAGCACGGTTCTTCGCGCTGATACGGGGATGGAAGTGCGCCTCAGGTTACAGCACGACGTCCCGTTCGGTGGCTTCTACGCTACAGCTACTTTCTACTGCACCTCCGACCAGTTGTAAGGGGACCATGAGCACCGCTTTCAACCCCACCAGCCCGCCGTCCGTCAACGTTCAGATCACGGAATCGAAGTCTCTCACCACGTACCACGTGATGCAAATTCGACTCTTCCGTCCCGATCCCAACGATCTAGAAAACGTGTCCATAGAGGTCAGGGTGGCGCGGGGCTACATGAACGACACAACCTTCGTCAAGGTTGATGAGACGACGGTCAACGTCGGGGGATCCACGGCAGCGGACAAGCTAGATGACCTTCCCGATGCGGAGAAGACCGTATGGGAGAACCTCTGCCATA
>Ga0315288_10000290_pt1 | contig 62610 bp, 68 predicted proteins | sample YL17G11_20_MG_FD_203454 | JGI IMG/M metagenome (GOLD analysis project Ga0315288, IMG submission 203454) | Sediment microbial communities from Yellowstone Lake, YNP, Wyoming, USA - YL17G11_20 | ecosystem: Environmental > Aquatic > Freshwater > Lake > Sediment | place: USA: Wyoming | collected...
TTCTATTCTGCGGGCTGGCTATGCGAATGCACGGCCGACAGGGGAAGCACGGCAGACATCGAGGACCCTGACGAAGACGACCGGAATCTTCTGGCGATCCTAAACGCGATTAGGCAGGCCAAAGAACTTAACCAGATCAAAACTGAAAGGGGGGTGAGAATACGGCAAACACAAGCCCAAGAGATGCGAACGCGATAAACGCGAAGATCGCCAACGGCGAAGTGAAGCTCAAGAAAGAGCCAACGGTGAAACAGAAAGCAGAGAAACTGAAAGAAGAAACTCCAAAAGAGGAACCGAAAGAGGCAGAACTGAAAGAAGCTCCCTCAGAAGTTCCAAAGGTGAAGAAAGAGAAGCCGAAGGCCACGAAGAAAACCGAATCAGATGAACTTGCGCTTCCGGCTAAAGGCTTCATCAACAAATACCACTTCATGCGACTGAACGCGAAGATCCTGAAGGAACTCGGATGGCCTACAGATGAGCGGGTCAACATAACCTTAGACGTGCAAGACGGCTCATTGGTCATAAAGAGGAAGGCTTAAACTCTCTTTTTTTTGCTTAATTGGAGGTAAGAAGAGTTGGCAAAGAAATTAGATAAGGACACGATTCAAAGAGATGCTTTTGTATCCGCACTTATGGTTGGTGACTGCCCTATGTGTGGAAGTTCTAATACCCACGATTGTGAAGCAGTAACTTTTGAATGTGGAGCGACGGAACCCCAAAGAATCCTAAAATCGGGTTCTGACTGTGAGGTAGCTAAGAAACTTGATGACCCCACGATAGGTCACTGTGATGATTGTGGTTATTTATGGTGCTTAGAATGTAACAGTGAAGTATCGCTAGAAACCCCTCTCTGCGCTCACTATGCTATTTGTGAAGATTGTGGAAAAGAAGAATGCTCACAACCCGCCTTTGAATGCTCAAAGGTCAAGAAGTGGAAGAAGCAGACCACTGCCAAGACAAAAGATTTCAAAGCTTAAACCTCTCTCTTTTTTCTTTATTTAGAATCAGAATAACCAGATTCTAGGTATGTTTACTTAAGAATTACAAAGATCAATCAAGCCACGTAATTCAGCAGTGGCATCATAGGCCTATTTCTGAAGCCGATTCCTTCAGACCCGACAGCGCCAGTTCAAGAAACCTTTCTCTAGGTATCCCTATCTCCTCACACATGAGGATTCTTTCTCGATCAGCGCCTCTGGCGAAATCCTTGTCCTTGAACTTCTTAGCGACAGTCTCGGCTTTCACGTCCTGAAGCTTTTTGGATGGCATCACGAGAGCACAAGCTACCAGCAAACCTGATATGGCATCACATGCGATTAGTGCTTTTTCCATTCGGGTTTCGGGCAGGGCGCCAGTGCTCTTGGAATTGTGGCTTTTTATTGCCTTCGTGAGCTTCTCGGGAACTAGGCCTCTCAGTGTTTCTTCTGTCAAGAGTCCATGCTTTTCAGGGGTGGCTTCGGTTTTTTCATAATCGAGGTCGTGGAGCAAGCCGACAAGACTCCATTCGGCCGTGTCTTCACCGAGATATTTCGCCATTGAGTGCATTATGGCTTCGACCGCAAGCATGTGATAGATGACGTTCTTTTTTGAGACATGCTTCTTGACTAGATCCATGGCTTCGTCTCTCGCCATCAAAACTTCCACCTTGTCTCATTTATGAAAAATCAGCGCTTATAACTCCTTCACCTAAATTGGAGCACGCCTGAATGGTGATTTGGGACGTAGATACCGAGCATGTATCAATGCGGATTTGGGCAAAGTATATAATCGCGCTCCAGACCCTTTTGCATTCGTCGCTGGGTGCAGACCTCAATGGATTCGATTAAACCGAAGATTACTTGGAAGACCTTTGTTTTGCCGGCGATAGGGCTGCTAGCATTCGTAGCGTATCTCATTCTGTTCAAAGTAGATATCCCTGGGATATTGGAAAAAGCTCGACTCGTTAACCCTCTGACGTACTCCATCGCGATCATCCTAGTAATAGTTGACCCGCTGCTTTTTGCGGCTTCATGGTGGGTTATGCTCAACTTTCTATCCATAAAAGTGTCGGTCTTCAAAGCGTACCTCTACACGTGGTATGGAATATTCATCGACATAATCATTCCCGGAGAATCTGTAAGCAGCGAGATCTCAAGAGTCTACTTGGTCACAAGGGATGTTCCAGGAACCAGCGGCAAAGCTGTTGCTTCAGTTGTCACTCACCGAATCATGAGCATGGGCATGACCGTTGCCACGATGGTGTTCGGTACAGCAATGCTGCTTGGCCAAGGACAGACCAACACTATCCTTTTCAACCTTTCTTTGCTTTCTGCCATCTTAACCAGCATCTCTCTAGTATTCCTGATCTTACTGTGCACTAGGGAAAATTGGGCAATGAAGCTCATCAACATGGTCTTGGGCTTTGTGGAATACGTAGGTCGCGGGCGCTGGAAACTGGACAAGATCAGAGAGGACGCACATAAGGCAGCACGCATTTTTCACGAATCAATGAAAGAACTCGGTCACAATCCGAGAGTTCTGGTTGAATCGACTTCGCTGTTTGTCTTGTCATGGATTGCAAGTGCAAGCGTGCCATACTTCGTTTTCTTGGCGATCGGGTTTCCGGTAGACTGGAGTGCGATCCTCATTACATCTGCCATAGTGTCAGCAATTAAATCCCTACCTATCGGCATACCCTTTGAAGTAGGACTTCCCGAGATAGTGATGACTTTGCTCTACGGATTCGTGTCGCCTGTCATTACGACACAGATAGCTGCGACCGTGACTGTGTTGACTAGGATCTTGACTTTATGGATGAGGTTCCTCATCGGTTTTGTAGCACAGCAATGGCTTGAATACAAGGCCATCAAGATACCCACAACCAAATTGGAGGAACAGGAAGGCCTGACACTTAGTCTCGTTCGCATCAAAGGAAGATCCTGCAATGCCAGTCACGATTGAAGATGCTTCGATCAAGCACTTAGATAGACTGTACGAAATTGAGACAGAGTGTTTCGACAGAGAAGCCTTCACAAGACAGCAGATTGCACGACTACTGGCCGACTACAACTCTTTGGGACTGATCGCGAAGGAAGAAGAGAGAATCGTAGGCTTCATAATAGGCACGATACAGGCTGAAGAGAACGGTTTGACTGGTCACATAGTAACGATAGATATTTCGAAGACGCACCGACGGAAAGGTCTAGGCGTTAAGCTTCTGCAGGAAATTGAAAGAATATTCGTAGAGAAGGGAATACATGAGTGTTGTCTTGAAGCCAGAGAAGACAACACAGCTGCTTTGAATCTCTACAAGAAACTCGGATACACGAAGGCTGGAAGACTAAGGAACTACTATGGAAGCGCTCATGGAATGTTTCTCCGAAAAACCCTAACTCGGCCTTAGCAGCTTCAAGTTTGTCTTCCCATCTAGACTCCTTACAAGATGTAAACCGAGGCCCTCAACAATCATCAGCTCAGCGGTTACGCCAACGCGAGAACCTTCCATCAAGTGACCACCAAAGGCCTGACCCTTCTCGTTGGAAACAACTATGTGAGCGTGAATTACCACGTTGTCTTTCTCATCAACAGCGATGTTGCCTGAGCACGAAGCAATTTCCAACGAACCCGCAAACTTAACCTGCTCATAAGCGCCTTTCCTGTAACAACCCAATGTCACGTTCTTCAAGGCACCAATCAAAAGAAAAACGCCTGCCTTCACGCCGCTTTCTTCAGCCCGTTTCTTGATGGCAATGGCTAGGTCCTCATCTTCAGGTATTCGGAAAACGAGCATGCGCCCAATTTGACCTGCAAACATGTTTTCTCACATTTGTATTCTTTGAAATCAGTGGTTTCTAAACGTTTTGAGCGCAAAACCTAATAGTGTTTCCCTGCATATACGTGCTTGGCAGTGAAAACTCCATTGTCCAAGAAAGAAAACAGTGAACGAAGACTGGTCAGAGCGATAGTGGTTCTGATACGGAACACTACTTGGAGATGTGGACGATTAGAACGGTCAATAGTGAAGCATCTTTACAGCAGGCATGCAATGTTTGGAAGACCAGAGATGCCCGTAAACGACATGCTTCGGAACTTCAAATTGACTGGAAAGAAGAAGAACGAGTTCTTGGACGCGATACGTCGATTGGAAAGAAGAAATATAATAAGGGTATTGAATCTCGTAAGCTAGCACGTTTCGCAGAGATTCTCAGGGTTTTTCGACCAGTTTCTTAGCGTTCTGTACCCAACTCTCAGTGAACTTTGGTGAGATTTTCAGCTTCTTGGCCAACTTCTCCGGTGATGCTGTGGAAAGTTCTTCGACGGTGTTTATCCCCAAGGCTTTGAGCTGTGCGGCGCGTTTTTCCTTGATGCCCTTTACCGATGTGAGTTCCAAGGTTTTAGATGCGGTTTCGACGACGGCTTCTTTTTCTTCTTTGATGAGGGTTTCGATGGCAACTGGGGCTTGTGGTGTTGGGGCAGTTGGCGCAGTCGCTCGTGCTGTCTTGGTGCTTGGTCTCAGAGTGAATCCTAATCCTACAAAGAGAATGCCGAGTACGACGGTCGTCACGACTGAAAGGCTTTGTTCAACTCCGCCCAATACTATGAGTGAGAACGCGGTTATGACGAAGAATATTATCGCAACTCCGTACAAAGCATAGTCTGAACGCATGTATATTCTCTCCTTGATGCCTCTATTCTAAACAGAAGAGTTTAAATAATTTTCTGCTAGGCGGAATGAAAAAAGGAAAGTTTGGGTTTTGTTAGTTCTATTCTACTTGAGCAACTGCTCTTCTGGTGGTGGCGACTTTATTAGGCCTTCTTTCATCAGTATTTTCGTGGAATCTCGAGCATTCTGAATTATCGCTTTGGCCCTCTCGTACAGCTCTTGCCTGCTTGGCTTGATCCTTGCGACGCCTTGATCGATCGACTTCAACGCGCATGCTACAGCTTCCCGTGGATAGACTTCCCACTCTTCCATTCTAGGCAATATGTCCTCTTCGTGCATCCCACGTTCCTCAGCAAATTTCGCCAGTTCCTGGGCTGCCGCAATGCACATGTCGTCGGTGATCGTTTTTGCTCTCACGTCTAAGACGCCGCGGAATATTGCGGGAAAACCTAAACTGTTGTTGACTTGGTTCGGAAAATCACTTCTACCTGTCGCGATGATGTGTGCTCCTGCTTCCTTTGCTTCCCATGGCCAGATTTCAGGTATCGGGTTTGCGCATGCGAAGACGATAGACTTGTCTGCCATCATGCTTATCCATTCTTTCTTTATAGTTCCCGGCCCAGGCTTGGAAGCAGCGACTACTGCATCCACATTCTTGAAGGCTTCGGGAATGTCACCCGTTCTGCCTTCAGCATTGGTTTTCTGTGAGAGTTCATATTTCCATGGATCTTCATCTTTTGTTATGTCTTTTCTGCCAGCGTAGATTACACCTTTAGTGTCAACCAGAATTATGTTTCCGGGTTTGAGCCCCCACCGTATCAGGACATATGCAGTTCTCAGGTTGGCTGATCCAGCACCTACTAGGGTTATCAAAGCTTTCTTTGGGTCTTTTCCCACAAGTTTGAAAGCATTCATTAGGCCTGCGAGAATAACTGTTGCTGTTCCTTGCTGATCGTCATGCCAAACTGGGATTTTTAGTCGCTTTCTTGCTTCTTCGAGCACTTGGAAGCATTTTGGTTTTTCGATGTCTTCGAGGTTTATTCCTCCGAATGTCGGTTCGATAAGTTCACAGGTTCTGACGATTTCCTCTGGGTCTTTCGTTCTCAGGCATAATGGGAACGCGTCGACACCGCCTAGATACTTGAACAGCAGGCCTTTTCCTTCCATAACGGGCATGCCTGCTTCTGGACCTATGTCGCCTAGACCTAGCACTCGGGTTCCATCTGATACTACGGCCACGTAGTTCCAGCGGTTGGTGAGTTCGAATGACTTGTCAGTGTCTGCTTGGATTTCTTTGCATGCTGCGGCCACGCCTGGTGTGTACCATATGGCGAAGTCGTTGGGACTCGTCACGGCGCATTTGGGCATTACTTGGAGTTTTCCTCCGTAGAATCTGTGCATGGGTGGTGAGAGCAGCGAGGGTTTCTTGGCTTTAGCCAGTAATTCGTCGACTGTTGGTTTTCTCTCTTCTTTGTTAGGCTTAACCATTATGATCTTCTCCTTTTGTTGAGAAGGTGATGTCTCGGGTATTATTTTAAATGTTGCGGTATGCTGAAAGCGATAGTTCCAAAAGGGTGTTGCAGATGCGTTATCGACGATCCATATTGACTCGTACCCAAGCAATGATCATCTGCTGAACAAAATGGTATGAAATATTAATGAAATATGTCGTAGAAGAAAATAGAGAAGTCTCTAGCTTACGAGCATGTATCTTTGGCTAGAGTTTAATATCTTCTTGGTCTGTAGCCGCCGCCTCTTTGATCTCGGCCACCGGAGTCTCCCCGACCGCCATATCCGCCGCCGCGACCGCCATAGCCTCCACCCCGACCGCCGTAACCTCCGCCGCCTCCGAATGAGCGTCTAGGTTCATCATACACTTTATTCGACAAGTTGTTCTCAGTTTTCACTTCGCCTGCAATGGTCTTGTCAGAGGTTTCCAACGTGCCGTATCGGCCAATGTTAAGCCTCATATTTCCTTTGAACAAGTTGATGTAACCATTCTTGACTAGGATCGTGTCGCCGTCTTTCACTTTTTCAATGTTGTCATCCCATAGGGTTAGGTATATGCACCCTGTCTCATCACCTATCAATGCATCGCTTACTTTGTGGGCCGCTCCGTCTCTTCCTGCAGCGATATTTCTTAGTTCGCTTCTGGAAACGATTTTTGCCAACACATTTACTGCCCTAGATTGAGGTGTCAGTTCGCCGACTTTAGCGTCTACTGGCTCTCGGTTTCCGGTAAATCCTTCAACTGCCAATTTTTTTCAACACCTTATTTTTTAACAACATAAAACACGGGCATTGACTCTTAAGGCTTGTGGTAATACCTCACATTATGCGTGTCCGTAGCGTCCTGCTGAGCTAGATCAGACAGAGCCTTCAGCTGAGGGAGCTTCTCGCAATTTGACGATTTGTGTCATGTACTAGCGCGTTGTAACAATATGGCACGTGTCATTATGTGGCCCTCTGATGCGAATAAGTAAATTTCCCTTTCTTAACCTTCAAAGAGCATTCGTATAACTGACGCTGACAACCCCGTGATTTCAATGCTAGCGCGCAACGCACCGAACGCTCAGAGCAAGTTCACCTGACGTCCGCCACTCCCTTAGGCCGTGGACAGAGACCAATGGAAGTGTTCATGCTTTTCTGTTTCGTCCTTTCCATGGCTGTTCGTGTTGCCGGTTCGCCTAGCCCACATGTGGCTTTCATTATCAGCGTTCATGGCCGCAGGCTGTGGTTTATTTCTGCGTTTGCTGTAGCATTCTTGGCAATAGATGGGTCTGTCTGCTGAAGGCTTGAAGGGAACGGTGCAGGATTTGCCGCATTCGGCGCATTTTGCGTCAAAGTTCATCTGTTGGATTCACCTCTTTTCGCGATATAGCCACTATTTTTGTTCGGTTAGATCTACAGAATACAGATAACGCGCTCGCGTCAATCTATGAGATAGAGATAACCACCGTAGTGTTGTAAACCTCAGTATAAATTGCTTGTGGGCCTTCCAGTTTCTTCCTAGCTCACGAGTCAATTTGTCATAGCGAGTTCTTTCACAACCTAAATAGGCAGATATGACACAATACTACCATCATAGTCCATAGCATGTGCAGGTCATTTTGGAAAGGATACTATTGAAAACTGAAACGCGAGGTGATAAAGCATGAGTAGAGAACAGAACTCTAGGAGAAAAGTCACCAGTAGCGCCCGCAGCGACAAAGCGAAGGGTCATCAAACCAGAAGAGCTCGTGGGGGAAAGAAACAGAAGAGAAGGTAAAAAGCAAAGTGCCTGCTAAGCAGTTAAACCCGCCACAGCATCCGAATGATTTGAATACTGTTCTAATGAGAAACCAAGAAGGAGAGTGGAAACAGCGAAAAATGGAGACTGCGCGGGGATATCATTCTTGGAGAAATTCTAAGGTCTACAACGCAAGAATCATATTCTAAAACAGGAATTGATGCTTCTTCTCATGTTTGATCTTTAAGCAAAGGTCCTTTTCTCTCTGTTTCATAAGGCAATCTGTTTGTTCTGAAGATCACTAGTCTATCATGAAATCCTGCCAAGTACGCGCTAGAACAAGCCGTTTTCCTTTTGCGGTCAAACTGTAAACTGGTATCATCATACCCAATTGCGTGAGAGCTTTACTACCGATTTTGGTTCGAAGTATTCTCGAAGCACTCGCACAAGCAATATCAGCATTAGCGATATGCTCGACAGCAGCATCGTTCACGCAAGTGTTGCACAGACTGAGAAGACCAAAACATCTGCTTCAAGATCAGTTTCAACTTCTCTTATTTCGGTTATTGCCTCCGATTGAAAGCCAGCCACGGTGACAGCAATCCGCTTGAAGCCTAATTCGATGGCACGTTCTACTCCTTCAACCTGATCAACACGGGCACTAGTCTTGTCCAGAACAATGCCGCCCTCTTTTTCGATGTGCCCGATTGTTTCGTTGACAGGTGAAGCCTTGATTATTCCCGTTAATCGAGCCCCGATAGATTGCACAAGCCTTCCATCAGTAGCGATGACTGAACCCGGCTCCCTCACAGACAACAACTGCACAGTCTATCAATCCTTTGTCAAGCCATATTTGCATCATTTCGGAAGCTCCGTACGCCACGACTGACCCAGAATTGAATGCGCGATCTCTGCAACAGAACCTATATCCCGCAATTTTCATTTCCACGCTTTTGCGCACTGATTCTTTGTCGATTTCTCTGGTTCCATAAAATGATTCGTGCAGTGGACAATAATCAACTAGTGGTTCAGTTAAGACCTCCACGCCTTTCGTTGGAATCCGCACACGGGCGCCACAGCAGTAGATTTCATGCTCCCCTCTGACGTTCATTAGTGTTCTTCACCTGCATTAAAAAAAGAATCGCGGACGCGAGTTACTGTGCTTCTTTGTTTGTCATATCATTGATTTGCTGTTCCATCGTGTGGCCGCGACAGTAAATCAAAGCTTTCTTAACTCCGGCAACCTTCATTGCCGCGTTTTTGATGTCAGCTGCTAGCTTGAATGCTATGGGACAAAACGGGCTGGATGGCACAAACTCCACCTTCAAAACGCCCGTTTCTTCTTCTTTAACGTTCGTTATCATCTGCATTTCGGCAAAAGTCATGCCTGTTTCAGGGTCGACCACTTGTCCTACAGCTTCGCGAACCTTATCTTCTAGCTCCGTCAAAGTGTTTCACGCTCAATGATTTGCATACGTTAGAAGCGAAGGCATCATATATAATTGTTGCATGAAGCTTAGTTGGACAATCATGATAGGTGGATGATTGGCACAATGATAGACAAGAACTGCCCATTCTGCAAAATACTGAAGGAGGAACTTCCATCGAGCCGCATCTACGAAGACGAAAATACATTAGCTTTCCTAGACATCTGGCCGCAGAGTGACGGGCATACGCTTGTGATACTCAAGAAGCACTATGAGTACATATATGATGTTCCAGACGAAGAAGTCGCGGACTTGTACAAGGTGGTCAAGAAGGTTGCGCGTGCAGTGAAGAAGAGCATTAACGCAGGCGGAGTAAGCATAACCCAACACAATGAAAGCGCTGCAGGCTAGGATGTTTTCCACGTTCACGTCCATGTCATTCCCAGATACGAAGGACAAAGACTACGCAGAATCGAAGAAATCCAAGAAGCAACCAGAGCGAAACTTGATGAAATTGCCAAAATGATGCGACAATTCATCTAGGATTGTATTTGCCAACGCCGCGACGTCATTGCTTCCTCTTCCGGTACATGCCCCAACTCAACGCCATCGTTCTGGGATGTGAAGCTTTGACCTCATCCAATCTTGAAACTGCAGTGTTCTGTGGCGCATTCATGACAACCTCAGGATTCCTATAAGCTTCATCGCTGATCTCTTGCATCACCTCAGCAAATTGATCGAGAGCTTCCTTCTCAAACGACTCAGTTGGCTCAATCATCAACGCTTCGTCAACGATGAGAGGGAAATATGTCGTCGGTGAGTGCATTCCATAATCGAGGAGTCTCTTAGAGATGTTCAATGCAGATACGCCGGTTTCGTTTTTCAAGGGCTTTGCACTGAACACACACTCATGCTTTCTTGGTTTTGCACCGTCGTATGCAAGTGTCAATCCTCTGACTTTCTTTAGCTTCTTGACAAGGTAGTTAGCATTCAACACTGAAATCTCAGCAGCCTCTTCCAGCCCTTCACGACCCAAACTCAGAATGTAGGCATACGCACGCAGCAAGACAGCAACATTTCCATAGAAGCCCTTTATCTTGCCCATGCTGTCAGGTCTCTCGTAACTCAAATGATATTGCTCGCCATCAAAAGTCACATATGGGACAGGCAAAAACTTGGCCAAGTTCTCACAGACCCCTACGGGACCAGCGCCTGGGCCGCCGCCGCCATGAGGCGTGCCGAAAGTCTTGTGAATGTTTATGTGCACAATGTCGAAGCCCATGTCGCCAGGTCTGACTTTGCACAGTAACGGGTTCAGATTCGCGCCGTCATAATAGAGAAGCCCACCAGCTTCATGAACGATTTCTGCCATTTCACCGATGTTTTTCTCAAAAATCCCGAGAGTATTAGGGTTCGTAAGCATGAGACCGGCAGTTCGTCCGGAAACAGCGTTCTTCAAGGCTTCAATGTCCACGCAGCCATCGCTCCCAGACGGCACCACGACGACGTTGAAGCCAGCCATATTCGCGCTTGCTGGATTCGTGCCATGAGCCGAGTCTGGAACAATTATTTCGCGTCGTTTCTCGCCGTTGCCTTCGTATTTGTGATGGGCACGCATAAGCAGAGTCCCCAAGAACTCCCCGTGTGCCCCTGCTGCTGGATGTAAGCAAACCTCATGGGTTCCAGTTATTTCAGCGAGCCAGCGCTCCAGTTTGTACAGGATTTCTAGAATGCCCTGAATGGTCTTTTCGTCTTGGTAAGGATTTAGCATGGTCAGATTTGGCAGGCTTGCGAGTTGCTCATCTATTTTCGGGTTATATTTCATTGTGCAGCTTCCAAGCGGATAGAAACCAGAGTCGACACCGTAGTTCATTTCAGACAAGCGAGTATAATGGCGAACGACTTCGACTTCGGAAAGCTCAGGAAGTCCAAGTCTTCCTGTTCGCCGCATGTTTCCAGAAATAAGATCGTCTATTTCGCCGATGGCTCGCCTGATCTTCTGGTGGGCTTTCGGTGGAAAGTGCCCTCGTCTGCCTTTCTTCCCAAGGTCAAAGATCAGTTTTTCATTCCAGTTAGCTTGCTTGAACATTCTTTCACCTCACTTTAGCTAGGACTTCATTCAACGCCTCTGCCATGCGCTCAATTTCATCGATTGAGTGAATTTCAGTCACGCAATAGAGAGCCGTTTGACCAAACTCCGGAAACTCTGCAGAAATGTCCTTGCCTCCATGAATTGAATGGCGTAACAGTCTTTTGGTGATTTCCTTGACACTCAGATCGGTTTCGTCAAAATTCACCGTGAACTCTTTGAAGTGAGCGGATTTAAAGAGTGGGGCCTTGACGCCCTCTGTTTTCGAAAGCAGCTTCATAGCATAACTCGCATTGTACATGATGGTTTCACCAAGCTCTCGCAAACCTTCTGGCCCAAGTAAGGCCAAGTGGACGGCCGAAGCTACTGCGCACATTGCTTCGTTGGAGCAGATGTTTGACGTTGCTTTCTCGCGTCGTATGTGCTGTTCTCGTGTCTGCAATGCCATGCAGAAACCATTTTGACTTCCATCTTGCGTAGTGGTTAAGCCGATTATGCGCCCCGGCATCTGTCTGACCAAGCTCATGTCGCCGCGGCAAGCCATTATCCCCAAAAGTGGGCCACCAAAGTTCATAGCGTTTCCCAAAGGTTGCGCTTCGCCGATCACAATGTCAGCGCCGTATTCTCCTGGAGGCTTGAGGATTCCCAGCGAGGTTGGGTCGATTCCTACTGTGAAGAGAGCATTGTGTTTCTGTGCTTCTTTCTGGATTTCTTCTGTTTGTGTCTCTATGAAACCCAAGTATGACGGGTTTTCAACGTAAATCGCCGCAGTTTTGTCTGAGATTTTCTTCTTCAGGTCTTCTATGTCCATTTGACCGTTTTCTGAGTTGTAGGAAACTTGCTTGATTGAGATTCCTGCTGGCTCAGTGTAGGTTTTTAGAGTTGCCAGTCTCTCGGGATGAATGATTTTTGGGACTAGGACCTCGTTTCGGTTTTTTACCCGTGCTGCCATGCGGGCTGCTTCGCCTAGGGCTGATGCCCAGTCGTACATTGAACTGTTCGCCACGTCCATGCTGGTCAACTCGCAGATCATGCTTTGATACTCGAAGAGTGTTTGGAGCATGCCTTGTGAGATTTCTGGCTGGTAAGGAGTGTAAGAAGTTAGCAGTTCGTTTCTTTGAACTATTTCCTTGACAGCTGCGGGGACGTAATGCGGCCAGCACCCGGCACCTAAAAAGACAGGCATGTCATTACATGTTCTGTTTTTTGAAAGTAGTCTCTCCACGTGTTTTCTTACCTCAAATTCAGACAAGGCCTCTGGAAGATTCAAAGGGTTTTTCAGCCGATATTTCTCTGGTACATCAGCATATAGTTCTTCTATGCTTGTTATGCCTATTTCCCGCATCATTTCTTGCTTGATTTCAGGAACAGAATTTGGGATGTACGGGTGATTGCGTCCGCCCACAGTTTTCACCGTTATGATTTAGACACTAGAACATGGATGCTTCTTTAAGCTTTTTCAAGAGTTCTCGGGAAAGAGCCGTGAGTGGGCTAATGCTGTGTTGGTGCTATTTTCGGCAAATGATCATGAAGTGCTCACTGATCCCGACACTGGTTGAATCGGTACAAGTCTTTAAGTGAGTTTGCCACCAGATTTCCCACGCGTTTGGATACTTCTTGGAGAGTCTGTTTGTCTCTTTCCGGTGTACGCTTGCCAATCCTTCAAGACCCACCATTTCTAGCACCGTTACACCACACTCTGCAAACTGCTTCTCGAGTTCGTTAGGTGTGTAGAAATGGCAAGGAGCAAATTCGTAGCCGCCGTGATAGTCTCCCGTGTCCCTGATCCTCGGAAAAAACTCAAGCTCTATCTCATGAGGAAAGTGAACGAGTTCTGTAACTAGCAATGCCATGCGTCCGATCACGGAAACGAATATTGGTGCCCCTTTCTTCGTGTCCCTGATCAATTCATCAATGGCAGTTTTTCTCTTGGCGGGGTTCAGAACGTGGGACAATGGGCAGCCTAGACAGATTACTGCATCAAAAGTGTCGTTGCGGAATTGCGAAAGATCATAGATTGTGCCTTGCGTTATCTGCTTGACTCTCTTCTGAATCCTTGCCTTCTTGACCTGTCTTCTTGCCATTTCCAGAAGTTCAGGCGTGAAGTCAAGCAATGCGACATCGTATCCGAGTCTGGCAAGTTCTACTGTGTACTTGCCTGGACCACCGCCAGCATCCAAGACAAATCCCTTCTCGGGAAGATACTTCTTGAGGTAGTGGATCGTTGTGTTGAGTTCCAGCAGATGGTATGCGTCCCTCGTTAGCCTCCTCCACTCTCTCAAACCCATTCCAGAATAGTATCGCCTAACGAGCTTCTCGTACTCTTGGTTCACCGAATGAGGACTACAGGTTTTCTCCTCGTTTTTCGTCAAGGTCTTCTCCTACGAAATCAGTATTGTATTCCTCTTGTAGTGATCATCCTCTTTGGAAACTTGATGTCTCTAACCTCGTTGACAAAGTCTGCTCTGTCTAATAGTTCTCTTGGAGCAAACCTTCCGGTCAAGACGACGTCAGTTCCCTTAGGTATTTTGTCCAGAAAACTCAGGACCTCTTGTGTGTCTAGAAGCTGGCAGTGCAGGGCCAAGTTGATTTCATCCAATACAAGCAAGGCGGGTCTCTTCTCTCGGGCAACCTTTTCCGCGAATCTTAGGGCCTTTTGGGCTAGTTTTCGGTCTTCGTCACCCAAGTTGCTTAGGCCAATCCACCCTTTGCGACCGAAAAGATGGATCTCGTAGTAGGGTTTCAACAATGTGCGGATTTTGTATTCGCCCGTTTTTTTCCACCATTTCAGGAACTGGATGATGACTACTTTTCTCTTGTGTCCTACTGAGCGGAGTGCTAACCCCAAGGCGTTAGCGGTTTTTCCAGCCCCGTTTCCGGTGTAAAGATAGATATTACCCATGCTGTCTTCACTGAGTCTCTTCAAACTCTTTTCACGTTGGTCGGCTTATAAGTTTTAAATAGTATGTCGCGTCTTGTCTCTGTTGGAGGCTCTCGAAGTGGCATACGACTATGAAGCCCTGCTTAAGAGGGCGCGTTCGCAGATTCCAGAGGTGGGCGCGAAACAGGAACGCCTGGAGATTCCAAGGCTGCATCACGGAGTGATCGGCATGCGAACGATAATCTACAATTTCAAGGAAGTGGCCAACGCTTTGGAACGTGAACCTATGCATGTGCTCAAGTACTTGTCGCGCGAAATGGCCACAGCCGCAACTATGCAGGAGTCGAGAGCGATTTTTCAAGGCAAGTTCCAAAGGGACACTTTTGACAGATTGCTGCAAAGGTACTTGGAAAGCTACGTCGTGTGTTCTATATGTAAGCGTCCAGACACTAGGATCGTGAAGGAGAAAAGGCTGTCTTTCCTTGTTTGTGAAGCGTGCGGAGCCAAGTCCTCGGTTAAACAGTTGTAAGAGTGTCTAGAATTGAATGCGTACATGAACCTGAAGAAAAAGGGTCAGAACGTGCTGCTGGCGATGTGCGACGCTGAGATACTGGGGAAAACGCTGCGCGAAGGGAAGATAGTGTTTCAGGTGAAAGAGGACTTTTACAAGGGCAGAGAAGTGAATGTTGAAGAGGCCGTTTGCATGATAGAGAACTGCACGATAGTCAACATGATCGGGCGGAACGTGGTTAAAGAGGCCATAGAAAAGGGGTACGTGCGTCCTGAAGCCGTTCTGAACATTGAAGGAATACCCCATGCACAAATAGTGAAATTTTGAATGGGCTGAAGCTAGCTCTCGTGTATGTGAAGTGCCAATTTCTCACCGTCGTGATTGTAGACTCCAATATTCTTCTCATCTGCAAAAGGAAAGGCCGCGATCATGAGTATTGCTCCAAAGAGATGATTCAGATCCGTGTTTGAAGGGGTCATGTTTCCAGAAGCGTGGGAATGCACTGTTCCCACGATGGAGAAATCAGTCGGTATCATGTGGAGCCTGATTTCAGCGAAGCCTCGACCGTAACGGGCAAGTGGGGGCACGAGGAGTTCGGTGATTTCGATTACGTCTTTTCGTCTTTTTCCTCTCAGAAGCAAGATCACTTCTCTCGGGTACAGCCTTCTTGCGCCTTCAAGAATTGTCTGGAGTAGCTCTTGATTCATAGAGATTTTTAAGCAGGTCTTCATACTTTCAGATCGTGGAAAGTTTGACTGGCTTTATGCTGAGAATGGAACTGCTTCATTTACCTTGCGGCACCAACACAGACTGTGCTAGTCCCTGGAAGACTGCGAAGATTTATCAGCCCAAGACCACCTTATCCTCTAACAGGACCCTTCTCTAATCCAAAACACTGAGGATGCATCAATATGAGCATGAAAGCCACTACGATAAAACAGAAAACCTTGATTCCAGCCACTCCAGATGAGGTTTATGACGCATTTATGGAGGCGAAGAAGCACTCTGCTTTCACAGGCAGCAAGGCGACAAGTGATCCAAAGGTCGGAGGCGAGTTCACAGCTTGGGATGGATACATTTCAGGCAGAAACCTCGAACTAGTGAAAGGAAAGAAAATTGTGCAGGAATGGTCAACCACAGACTGGCCAGACAAGTTTCCCCCTTCAAGACTAGAATTGACGTTCAAAGAAGTAAAAGGCGGCACCGAAATATCAATGATCCACTCAAATGTGCCTGCCGAGCAGGCTGACGATCTTGCAGAAGGATGGAACGAGTTCTACTGGAAACCCATGAAAGAGTACTTCACAAAGCGCGCACGCACACAGTAGCTGGACTTACGCTGTAATGCCTTTTACGTCTTCTTCGCTCGGGAGGCGATGGATTATTCTTTTCCCACAGCATATCGCAGGAGTTGTAACACCTTTGGTTTTCAGTTTGAGCTTCTCAAGAAAATCAACGGTTCCCAGATCAATGATTTCTAGGTTCAATCCGTGCTCCTTGCAGAAATCGTCTGTCCGCAACAGAAATTCCAGCTCCTCGTCAGAGAGGTAACGGTTTCCGAATAGGCTTGAGAAATGCTCCAACCCTGTGAAAGCGGTTTTTTGAGCTTGCGTACAAGCATGCCTTGCTCCTTCCATGTCGACAAAACCAGTCGTAGGAAGCTCAAGACTATGAACGTAAACTTTCAGCTTCAACCTAGAAACCAGTATGATCAGTTGAACTGTGACGCTACCTAGGGTTTTACCGAGGTTTCAACAGGTTGACCCTAAACAGTTTCAGCGCGCAGATATGGCATGTTACAGGCAAAGAAACGATGGCAGCCAACCAACAAGTTATTTATAAGAGCACTAACGTAACTCTTAGGCTAGATACCCTTAATAGGGAGTGTTGGCAAGCTGGCAAAGAAAAACTTTGATAAACTTCTGCTTGAAGCATTGGATGACGCCTTTTGCACTCTCGGGGAGTCTGCGAAAAAAGCAATTTTCTATCACCTAGAGATCAAATTTGGCATAGCCAGAAACGATATTCCTTATAATCTTGAGACCTTCGAGGATGGATTACAAAAGATTTTTGGTCCAGGAGCGAACTTTCTAGAGATTCTGATCATGCGGAAATTGCACGAGAAAATCGGGCAACCACTGAAATGGAATGAGAACGAAAAGTTTGCGTTCGTCGAGTACGTTTCAGCTGCTAAGCAAGGTTTCTTGGGCAATAGCAGTGTGGACTGACAGAGATAATTCAGATTAGAAGTTCATAAAGATTTTATTGTTGCACAACTAGGTCTAGTTCTTGTGTACTAATCAGGTGAGAGTTCATGACTGGAATTGCTAAAATCCTTATAGTTGACGATGACGAGAGCATAAGAAAAGTCCTGCAGGCCATACTTGAAGAGAAAGGTTACGCCGTTGAATCGGTGGGAACCGCCAAAAAGGCCATAGAAATGGCAAAGAAGAAATTGTATAACGTGGCCTTGCTGGACATTAGACTCCCTGACATGGATGGCACTGAACTTCTCTCACGAATAAAGGACACAATACCAAGGATGAGAAAAATAATCATCACAGGATTTCCGACACTTCAAAACGCCATCGACGCTGTAAACAGAAGAGCAGACGCTTACATAATGAAACCGTTCGACGTTGAGAAAGTACTTGCAACAATCGAAGACCAACTCAAGAAACAAGAAGAGGAGAGCGAGTACAGCCAGGAAAAAGTCGCAGATTTCATCGAAACAAGAGTAAAAGAGTTGACGCTTCAAGAAGCAAAAAGCAAGAAGCCATGAACACGTTCTCATTACACTTTCTCTGAATCTAGCTTATGTCGAAGCCTGAGAATCATCGAAGTAACTAGTCCCTAGCTTTTTGGGGCAAAACCTTACGCATGAACTTCCAATTATGACCAACTTCAAACCCAAGTCTTTTCAGTAACGCCACTGAAGCTACATTCTGTTCACCAGTGTACAAGGCCACAGACTCCATGCCATTTTCAAAAAGAAAATTCATAGCTCGACGCGTCAGAGCAGACGCTAGGCTCTTGCCACGATAATCCTGAAGCGTCGTAGCAGGGCCTAGATAGCCTCTTTTGCCTTTGAATGACTCGCCGTTGTAGGTGTCTGGCTTCGCAACAACGGCGGACACTATTTTACCCTCTGCTTCTGCAACCTGAACCCAATCTTCGTCAAACGGAGGGTTTTCAGCTTTCCACTTCCCAATACAACCCATCTTAAGCCTCTCCGAGCTGAAACCCGCATTTACGGCCTGAACAAACTCTTTTTCTTCATCAACTCTCAAGCTCCTAAGCACGACGTTTTCGGGAACCGCTGGAACAGGCTTGATGGCGTCTAGCCCTGTAACCATATGATTCAGCCCGTTTTCCTCTTTGTACCCTCGTTCGATCCACTCGCCGATTTTTTGGCTTCCAGCGTCAACAGCCACGAAGATTGCGCCTTTCACCACGAGTCTCTCGGCCTGCTCCACCAAGACCTTTTCAATCAGCTTCCGATTCAAGGTGCCGCTTGCACTTAGCCACACGATTTCCTCGCCCCAATGCCCATCATTGTATGCAGCTGAACCCAGAAATTTGCCATCCACCTCAGCTATCAAAACCTCAAGCCTTGCTTCTCGTATCCAAGAGAGAAGCTTTTGTTCAATGAATGGAGCAAACTCGTATGAGCCATTGTAGGTTTCGTTGAGCAGCTTCACAAGCTGCGCCAGGTCTGCTTCGACGAACTTTCGAGTTTGAATGACCATATCTTGTCTTCACCGCAGTTGTTGAAAGCGATTATAAATATTTGTCAAATCCTGCTAGTAATCAGTGTGGATGTAGGAGGGCAGCTTCGGAAACAGGACGTCGATCAAGTGTCTGTGGCTAGGCCTGACCAGAAAGTCCTGATAGACATTTTCAAGCTCAGCCCTGTCTCGATATCCAAACAACAACTGCGTAAACACGGCTGGACTGAATCTCATTGTCCTGTCCTCGTTGTTCTCAGAACGCTGAACATCAATAACCGTTCCGTCTTCCAAGGACACCTGAACCGTGTAACGATAGAAGTTGAAGTTCAGTTTTCCAGTCAAGTGACGGAACGTGCTCATCGCTAACCTCTTTTCGAGAAGCATCTTCATCTTCAGAAACATGCTTACATAGTCTGTCACTCGCAACTGCCATGCGTATGGCCTATTCTGTCTGGCTTCACCAGTCGCCATCAAGTGCTCAGTGAAGGAATCAGTGTAGCCAGTTGTGGCAACAAGGGTCTCAAGACTCCGCTCTTTTCCAGTCTGCTTGAGAAAGCCGATAATAGACTGGGCCATACCCTGATCAACATCAGTGCTTTCTCTCAAGACCAGTTCCTTGTTCTCAGCATTCTCGCTTGTTCTGAAGCAGCCGCCCATCTTCTCGTCTTTTTCAACCGCGAACCCTTCAAACTCGTATTCAGCAACCATTCCAGTTTCCTCTTGCATCTTCCAAATGCCCTCGTCACGGACAGAATGAACATAGAACCTCTCTTGGGCTTGTGCGAGAAGCTGCTCAGCTCTGGGGATGTCTTTCCCGGTGAATGGGCGGATCGCATGCACACTCTTGTAGTCAGGTATCTTGTTGATGTCTATTCTTGTCTCTTCCTGAAGCGGCAAAGCATACTCGTATCCGAACTGTCTATAATAGTATGGAATGCCTTCAATCACTGACAGGTCGTACCCCTCCTCTGACACCTTCTTATGGTACTCGCGCATCAATTCTCTTTGAAGCCCACAACGTCGGTATTCTGGGAGGGTGCCCACACATGCCGGCTCCGCAACTTTCAGAGGAACCCCTCCTATGCTCCACTTAAGAGGAATCAGATTCACACACGCAATAATCTTGTCGCCATGCTTTACCACGAAGAAGTCCTTCAAAGTCATCGTTGGGTGGTGCTCGATCCACTTTCTCACTTGCAAGTCAACTCGACTGTTCTGTCCAAAGACGCTCCTCATCAGTTCAAGGTGTTGTTCTACGTCATTTTCGGTTTCAAGATGCTGAATCGTAATATCTTTTGTCAACATTGCAGGCCTCTCCAGTTCACAGTGGTCTTCAAAAGTGGGGTCAGAAGTATAAATACGATTGCGCGCACATGTTCATGCGCCTGAGAATGCTTGAAAGAATGTCTGAAACAGCAGTAGAACCATCCGCGAAACTTCTGCAGTTATTGGTGCACTCTGCACAGCTTGGATCTTGCGTGAAACCAGAACCACATGGGGAAATGAGAATTGAGCTAGCATTTTCCTTCACTTTATTAGCCTCGAAAAACAGAATTGAGAATCCAAGCAGGTGAACCGATGAACTTGGGAACAAAGAACACTGGAACCGCAGTCTTCTGGAGCCTTTGCCTAATGGGAGGATTCATGATCCTGAGTTCTACGATGTCCAAGAGCGGCTCCGTCTTCACCCCCCTCTTGATAAATCTTGGAACTCCCGATGCATGGAGCGGCATTGTCCTTTCAGCCTCAACCATCCCAGGCATTCTAATTAGTCTACCCGCTGCTTCTCTTTCCGACATTTTCGGTAGGAGAAAATTCCTGCTTCTGGCTGGAGTAATTTTCGCTTCAGCCCCTTTTCTTTATCTTTTCATAAACGACTGGTGGCAACTGATCCCTGTCAGATTCTACCATGGCTTCGCAACCGCGATCTTTGTTCCAGTTGCTGAAGCCTCAATAGCAGAGCTTTTTCCCACAAGACGTGGGGAGCGAATATCGCTTTTTACTTCGGCAACATATATTGGAAGAATAATTGCACCTACTTTAGGCGGATACGTGCTGGCCGCAACCAACAATGATTTTCACCAAGTCTATCTCGCGGTCGGAGTGGTCGCTGTGACAGGTCTTATCACAGCAATGCCTTTCTTGGCAAAGGAGAGACGACCTGCGAAGTCTTCGGAAAGATCAGCCAGTGAAAGTATCAAGAGCATGTTTCAAGGTTGGAGAACGATTGCAAGCAATGGGGGTGTAGTCATCGTCAGCTTGATCCAAGCAAGCCAGTATTACGTCTTTGGTGCGTTCGATACGTATCTCGCTTACTACCTATTACGTGGTCTCAAATACGGCACTATATCGACGGGTCTAATCGCTTCGAGCGTCCTCGCCGTGGCGATCTTTGCGAGACCTTTCATGGGCAGAGTCTCAGACAAAATTGGAAGGGGCATTCCGATAGTGTTCGGATGTGTTCTATCAGCTCTGGCTTTAGTCACTGTTCCTTTCATGACTGACTTTGCAGTTCTCCTCATTTTGCTCGTAGTCTATGGTTTTGGCTTCGCAACTGTAACTTCTTCCACATCACCACTGATCTGCGAGCTTGTGCATTCTGAGCTTGTTGGCACTTCAATGGGCTTCTTGGACACAATGATGGATATTGGGCAGACACTCGGCGCATTTGTCACTGGTCTAGTTTTTGCGACGAGCTTCCAATACACGGGAGTTTTTCTGTCTTTTGCTATCGTACTGCTTTTTTCTTGTGCTGTGTTTGCTGTCTGGAAATTGGTTGGAAAAAGAAACACGGGCAAATCGCGGTGATGTTATTTCAAAGAACATTCAGCGACATCTCCGAGTCGAACCAGTGAAGAAGTCGGCACATCTGCTTTTCAATCTCTTAGAGTTCACGTTCTTCAACAGTAGTGAAAACGGAAGTGCAATGCCTTTCGGAAACTCGGGATTGCTGGCTTTTTTGATAGTCGCGCCATATGTCCTGTTTTGCGAAGTGATATTTTTCAGAAGGAAACGACTTTTCGTCAAGTTGAAGAATCATGTGGCTGGAACGCTGGTTGTTCATGAAGAAAGCAATGCGCTATACGTAAAGAGCCTAGCCGTCGCACCCGGGTTCAGAAGACTCGGAGTAGCTACCTTCATTCTGACCTACGTCGAAAGATCGGCCAAGATAATAGGGAAGAAGAGCATAGAGCTCTCAGTTTTGAAAAGCAATTTCCCAGCACAAAGGCTCTACAGGAGATTCGGTTTTGCACAGAAGGAAGAGAAGAGGCGATCCTTTGTCTTAACCAAAAGAGTCTAGAATAGCCTTGACATGAACCTCGCCCTATTCGAATCTTCGTTCGAAAATCTTAAACTGATTTCGTATTGCCTAGAATTGATGCTGTTTTCTCCAAAGACACTTGTTCTGCCATTTTATTTTTCGTTAATTATGTCTATTTAAGCATGCTTTCCAAGCATGTTCGACTAGCGATTTCGATTATACTGTGAAAAGGGCTTAAATAATGAAACGCTACATTTAGCGTCTACTTTAGTTGTGAAAACACTAAGAGCTGTGAAGCGCATGCTAGTGATCATATGAAATGTCCGTATTGCGGGTCCGAGAACCTCAAAACTCTCGAAACAAGAGATTCACTAGACAACACTGTCAGAAGGCGCAAGGAATGCGAAGACTGTGGAAAGCGCTTCACTTCATACGAGTACGTGGAAACTGTTGAGCTCATGGTGAAGAAGAAAGACGGTAGGCTAGAACGGTTCGACCTGAACAAGATTGTCAGAGGGCTCCAAAAGGCCTGTGAGAAGAGACCTGTGATGATGGAGCAGGTACACGAATTGGCAGAACACGTCAGACAGGATCTGATGATGGCTGGAAAAGAGGAAGTCTCTTCACAGGAAATCGGAGACCTAGTCGTCGGATACCTGAAGAAACTTGACCGTGTAGCTTACGTCAGGTTCGCTTCTGTTTACAGGAGTTTTGAGGAACCCCGAGACTTCGAAAAAGTGCTTAAAGAGGTTAAAACGTGAAATCTGTCAGAAAGCGTGATGGAAGGTTAGAGCCTTTTGACCAAGGACGCATAACAAACGCCATTTGGAAGGCTGCAAAAGCCGTTGGCGGAAGAGATCGAGAGCAAGCTATGAAAATCAGCAACAGTGTTCTAGCTGAGCTCTACAGACGCTTTGGCGAAGACGGCGTTCCAACAGTTGAAGAAATCCAAGACATCGTTGAAAAAATGCTCATTGAAAACGGGAATGCCCGAACAGCTAAGGCGTACATTCTCTATAGAAAACAGCACCAGGACCAGAGAGAACTAGCTGCCCTTCTAAGCGACGCCGACTTGGTTGACCAGTACCTAGAGATCGAAGACTGGCGTGTCAAAGAGAACTCAAACATGAGCTATTCACTGCAGGGCTTGAACAACTATCTTTCGTCAACTGTCGTGGCAAAATACTGGATCTCCCGGATATACCCACCAAGCATTGCCGATGCCCATTTTTCAGGAGACATGCACATTCACGACCTAGGCGTTCTAGGTGCCTACTGCGTAGGCTGGGACCTGAAGGATCTACTCATTTCAGGATTCGGCGGCGTCTCAGGAAAAGTTGAAAGCAAACCTGCCAGACACTTTCGCACGGCACTCGGCCAGATAGTGAACTTCTTCTATACACTCCAAGGTGAGGCTGCTGGAGCCCAAGCCTTCAGCACTTTTGACACCTACTTGGCGCCCTTCATACACTATGACGGGTTGACCCAGAAAGACGTTGAGCAAGCCTTGCAAGAGTTCTTTTTCAACATGAATGTGCCAACCCGCGTTGGATTCCAAACACCATTCACAAACATCACTTTAGACATGACGGTGCCTAACTTCATGAAAGACGAGCCAGTTGTTGTAGGCGGCAAAGTCATGGATAAAACATATGGCGATATGCAAGCAGAAATGGAGATGTTCAACAGGGCCTTCGCAGATGTCATGAGTCAAGGCGACTCCAAAGGCAGAGTATTCACGTTTCCGATTCCAACGTACTGCGTAACCAAAGATTTTGATTGGGACTCGCCATTGGCTGAAAAGATCTTTGAAGTGACGGCAAAGTACGGCGTTCCATACTTCTCCAACTTCATAAACAGTGACATGAAACCCGAAGACGTACGAAGCATGTGTTGCCGCCTAAGGATTGACAACAGAGAACTTGCAAAACGTGGAGGAGGCTTCTTCGGAGCGAACCCCCTTACAGGCTCAATAGGCGTCGTGACACTGAATCTTCCACGCATAGGCTATTTGTCCAAAGATGAGAATGAATTCTTTGAACGCTTAGAGAGCATGATGGAGATCGCAAGAGCCAGTCTTGAAGTCAAACGAAAGGTTCTAGACACGTTCACCGAGAGCGGTCTATACCCATACTCCAAGCATTATCTCCGCGGAGTAAAAGCACAACATGGAAAATACTGGCGGAACCACTTCTCAACGATCGGCATCATTGGCTTGAACGAGGCGATATTGAACCTGTTTGGTGTCAACATCGGTTCGCTCGAAGGAATGGACTTCGCAATTCGAGTACTCAGCTTCATGCGCAACAAACTGATTGATTTCCAGAAAGAAACTGAAAGCATGTTCAACCTTGAAGCAACACCTGCCGAAGGCACAAGCTACAGACTTGCTCGAATAGACAAGAAGAAGCATCCAGACATCATCGTGGCCAACGAGAAAAACGTGGCAGCAGGCGCAGCACCATTCTACACAAACAGTTCACAGTTGCCCGTGGATTACGAGGTCGACCTGTTTGAAGCTCTGGAGCATCAAGATAAGCTTCAGACCCTTTACACGGGAGGAACAGTTTTCCACATTTTCCTCGGGGAAAGAATCCATTCGTGGAAGGCTGCAGCCGAGCTCATACGCAAAGTGTCGTGGGGCTCACGTCTGCCCTACTTCACGTTGACGCCCACTTTCAGCATATGCCCAACTCACGGCTACATGGTTGGCGAACACAAGCAATGCCCGACGTGTGAAGACAAATGCGAGGTCTACTCAAGAGTCGTGGGGTACCTGAGACCAGTAGACCAGTGGAACGATGGCAAACAAGCCGAATTCGCTATACGCCACACTTTTGAAAAATCAACAATCACGCCTGCCATCCCTATCCCCGCTTGAGTGATCAAACCAATGAAATTCAGCGGACTGCAGAAAACAAGCCTCGTCGACTTTCCGAATAGAGTGGCATCAGTGCTTTTTACACCAGGTTGCAACCTGCGCTGTCCATTCTGCCACAACTGGCGGATCGTCGTAGACCCAAAACCCCCATTTCTGAATGAAGAATCAGCGTTGAAGATTCTTGAAAGCCGAAAGAAATACGTGGATGCAGTTGTCGTGACTGGGGGTGAACCGACCATTCATAATGAACTACCAAGGTTTTTGAAGAAACTCAAGGAAAGGGGCTTCGCAGTGAAGCTGGATACCAATGGGTTTGACTCGAAAGCATTAGAGGAGTGCTTGCCCTACGTAGACTATGTTGCATTGGATGTGAAAACCGCTCCAGAGAAATATCCGCGTCTAGGGGCAGTGGGTACAACTGAGCTTCTGCGTACTATTGAAATGCTGAAAACTGGAGAAGTTGAATACGAGTTCAGAACAACAGCTGTTCCAGGCTTCGTGGACGCCGAAGACATAATCAGAATAGGGGAACTTGTCAAGGGGGCCAGAACCTTTGCATTCCAGCAATTCATTCCAGAGGACACGCTGGACAAATCCTTGGCAACACTCAAACCCTACGCGCCAGAGACCATCCGCAAATATGCAGAAGAAATGAACCAGTATGCGGGCAACATCGTACTCCGTATGTGACTGTGCGATTCACGATGAAGCATCGCAACAAACTTGGAGAGCGCAAAGTTTAAAGGGTTAATGCCTTGTTTAGGTTTCGAATGTTCTTAGATTGAGGTTTACAGTTTGAGTAAGAAAACCATTAGTCTGGAAGAACGTAAGGCCGAGGTTTTGATTAAACTTAGAGGATACAAGCTCATCAAGAAACAGAAACACGATGATGCCGTAGGCTACGTTGTTGAAGTACCGAAAGAGAAACAGAACACGCTTGTGTGGTGTGTTCCAGGCGAAAGCACAGTGGGTATAGCGTCAATAAATCGACTACAGAAAGTCATGAAAGACGCTGAAATAGAAAGAGGGATAATGGTGACAGACGGTAGGTACACGCACGCCGTCAAGCAAAGCGCCATAAAGAGGAAGATTGAACTATTGCCAAGGACTTTTCCCGCCTTTGACCTTTTCAAGCACGTGCTCGTTCCCAGACATGAAATTCTGGAAGAAAAGGAAAAAGAGCAGTTACTGACACAACTCAGAGTCCACCCTTACCAGCTACCACAGATCAGCTCTTTGGATCCAGCAGTGAAAGCCATAGGCGCAAAGCCAGGTGATTTGCTTCGCGTAATCCGCAAGAGCCCCACAGCAGGCGAGCACATTGCCTACAGGTACGTCGTAGAATAGTTCACCCTGCTATCGTAATCGATGATTTTATGGCGGCTATGATCTAGTCTCTGAATTTCGTTTGGGCAATGTCTTTGTGAAATCAGGATCGCTGAATCGGTTGCTTGGTTATTTCAATTCTGATTTTTCATAGTTGATCTCATCTACGATTGCGGTCTTTCCAGCTAGGCGGTTTCTGGAGTTGGTTGCTACCTAAAGAGCCACTATGCTCTAGCTCTGCAAGGGTCTTGTTCAAGACTTCTTCGATTCGCCTGTATTCAGTCAATAGTTCTTTGCCTGTGAGGGTCAACCTGGCACCACCTCCACCAGATTTGCCGCCCTTGAAAGTATCTGCGACCGGTTTGCCGAGTGTTCTGTTGATTCTTTGTAGATAACTCCAGACGTAGCGATAGGACATGCCCAGTTTTGTTGCGGCTTTAGTTATTGATTCTTCTTTTTCTATCTGCTCGAGAATATCAGCGCCACCCTTGCCTAGAATCGGTTCGCCTCTTTTTTCGATCCAGATTCTGAATGAATAATCATGCGTTTCGCTTGCGGACATCGTGTCGATATCTATAGCAGCGCAATTCTTATAAGATTAGATTCCGATATGACTGCACAAACATAACGGTGATGAATGTGCAGATATGGCAAAAAATGATAGTCGCCGCTTCAACAATAGTCATCGTTGTAATCGCCTGGACATTCGCTTATTTCCAATACTTTGCAAGAAGAAGACTCATGATCTCGACAACCACAAGCCTCTATGAGACGGGTTTGTTGGACGAGATAGAGAAAGCTTATGAAGCAAAGCGTCTGATCGACGTCAACTTCATAGCTGTGGGAACGGGTATCGCGATTCAACATGCACAAAGTGGCGATGTTGATCTAACACTTGTCCATTCACCAGCACTGGAAAACACAACCTTGACACAAGGCTACTGCGTCTGCAGAAAAATAGTAGCCTACAACTTCTTCACCGTAGTAGGCCCGCAATCAGATCCAGCAGGAATCCAAGGGTTGAATGCTACAGAGGCTTTGAAGAAGATTGTGCAATATGGGCGAGCCTTTAACGCTACGGCATGGGTTTCCAGAGGTGACAATTCAGGAACGAACAGCAAAGAAGCAAGTCTTTGGCAGAAAGCTGGTTACAACTACAGTACACTATCGACTGAACGATCTTGGTTCATAAATGCCAGTCAAGGAATGGGCGAAACACTGTTGAAGACCGAGGAATTTTCAGCTTACACTTTGTCAGACAAGGGCACCTATCTAGCATTTAGAACGGACGATAGAATAACTCTGAAGACCTTCATGACAGAAGAATACTCCTTGCTCAATGTCTACAGCGCTATGGCGGTAAACCAAACGCTTCATCCAGACGTGAATTTCGCCGACGCCATAGACTTCATCAAGTTCCTAACTTCAGAAGAGGGCCAACAGCTAGTCGAAGACTTCGGCAAGGCCAAATATGGCCAAAGTCTTTTCTACGGAGCCGTTCAACCCATAAAGGATAACGCTCCCCAGCCCTATTCCCAATGGATAAAGAATTACGCCTTTTTCAACGGAACTGAATGCCCACCACAATACATAGATGGGCACCCAGAACTATACGACTAATGGGAAACAGTTTGACAAACATACTTGAAGGCATAGTCAAAGCATTTGAACTCATTCTGTCAGGAGACTCACGAGTTTATGAAGTAACGATCCGTTCCCTTCTCATTTCAGGAACCGCAATCCTGCTGGCGATCCTATGGAGCATACCAATCGCGCTCTTCCTAGGGACCAGGAACTACCGAGGCAAGCTTCTCATAAAAGGTTTCTTCACAGCAATGATAGGCATACCCACGGTGGGTTTAGGTCTAGTCCTGTATCTAGTTTTCTCAAGAGCAGGACCACTCGGGTTTCTGCATCTGCTGTACACACCGACTGTCATAATCTTCGGGGAAGCCATTCTCATAACGCCAATGACGGTAAGCTTAGCGACAGCTGCAATAGAGGACATTGACCCAGAAATAATGAATCTGGCGAGAACTCTAGGAGCTTCCGAAGCCAAAGCATCGATAGCTGTTCTAAAAGAAGCATCAAACGGCATTTTCTTGGCAGGGATAGCTGGTTTCAACCGCGCGGTTGCAGAACTCGGCGTGGCTCAACTCGTCGGTGGAAACATAGCTGGCTTGACAGAGGTTCTCACCACGGGAATTGCCCTTGAGACCTCGAGGGGCGATCTTGAACTGAGCATTGCTTGGACAATAATACTTCTGACAGTGGTTTTTGGAATAACGCTTGCAACTCTGGCAGTTAGCGCTCTTCAAAGGAGAAGAAAATGACCTTCATTGCAGAACTGAGGAACGTGACACAAAGGTACAACGAAATAACAGCATTGACCGACGTTAGCCTGCAAATCCGTGAAGGCGAGGTTTTGGGCTTACTGGGATCCAATGGATCTGGAAAAACAACATTGCTGAAGATCCTGGCTTTTCTGTTGAAACCCACGAGAGGCGAAGTACACTTTGATGGTAGACTTATCAAAGCTGGGAACATGGAAAAAATGCGCTTTATGAGCACGATGGTATTTCAGAAAACAATGCTCTTCAACACTACGGTCTACAACAACATTGCGTATGGTCTGAGAATGAGGAAAATGTCAACAAAAGAAATCAACGAGAAAGTTTCAGAAAACCTCAAGCTCGTCAAACTCGAAGGCTTTGAAAGGCGACAGGCAAAAAAACTTTCTGGCGGAGAACAGCAGCGGGTGGCTTTGGCAACAGCTTTGGCACTGAACACAAGACTTCTTCTCTTAGATGAACCCACAGCAAACCTGGATCCAAGAAATGTCTCAATAATCGAAGAAGCTATGTCTTTGGCGAACCGCGAATTCAAAACGACTATCGTGATGGCAACGCACAACATGCTTCAAGCAAGAAACTTGCCTACTCGTATTGCTCTGATAAAAGAGGGAAGAATCGATGATGTTGGGACAGCATCAGAAATCTTCAGCAACTTGTCAAAAACCTTGACGAGCTTCGCGGCACTCGAGAACACTTTCACTGGGACTGCGAGACCTGCAGAATTAGGTCCTACATCGATAGATATAGGGAACGGCGTTAATCTTGAAACGACGGCTAGATGCAGTGGAACGGTCTCAATCTTCGTCAAACCTGAGGACATAATCGTGTCGAAGACGCATTTTGTGTCCAGTGCAAGAAACGTTCTGAAAGGCGAGGTTGCCGAGATTCTGGATTCAGGGTCACTTGTCAGACTCAAAGTCAATGCTGGTAAGACCCTCACTGTTCAAATAACCAAACGTTCATTCGTAGAAATGCAGCTTCGCATCGGTGATCAGGTTTTCCTAGCTTTCAAGGCTTCAAGCGTCCAAACCGTCTAGAACGAAAAACCGAATGAGTTGAGCTGACTTAGTCCCAGGGCCTTCGACAGGATTTCTGAATCATAGTCGACAGTTTTTTGCATCATTCATCATTCGGTAGCGAATGACGAGTTGTCCACTCTCGGTTAAGCAGGGACTTTTCCGACGATTTTCGCCGACGAAAGAACGCGCAGATGCTTATCGATGGTTGATGTACACTTGTTAGCTTCTTGGATTTTTAGTTTGGGCTAGAAATCTCTTTCTGTATGCAGTCCGGTACTTGAAGCCTCGACTTGTTGGCAAAGGTTTTCAAGCTTCTTTCCATCTTTTCGAATTGTTCATAGCCTGTGCCCTCTTTCCAAGCGCATCGCTTTTTGGCAAACAGATCCTGCCCATTGACCACGTACGCACCAGTTAGATCTGCGACTCAGCAATGTGTGGACAAAGCCAGAACCTATGAACCTTCAGACTTTGTCTTTCTTTCCTGTTCCAGCTCATGAAGGATTACCAGAGCTTCACCTAAAGGCATCCCTAGTCTTGCGGCTAGTTCTGCTGGGGATGTTTCAGGTTTTTCTGGCAAGATGGTGTTTCGTGTGTATGCTTTGTGGTTGGGGTACAAAACCAATGCATGAACAGTTTGAACAAGTATTGGCCAAAGCTTTTCCTTCGAGTATTCTTCAATGCTCATGCTGCATCAATGAACTCTTAGGCTGAAGTGGAATATGGGGTTTACCTTTACACTTTTTGTTCTAAAGATACAGTCAACGCAGATCTTGCGCACAAGCATGATCTCTAACGCGGACTTCGTTCTTGTGCCGTCTAACAATGATTAGGTTTCTTGATTCGTAGGGCTCGCCTTCACTTTCAGTCTTGTGCAATCAAGCGTAAAGCATATCACTTCCAAGAAGCATCCTTTCTCAAAATCAATAGGAATCACGAAAAGGATGACTATCAAAGCAGTTGTTTTCGACCTCGACGGAACCATAGCAACCTTCAATTTGGATTATAAGAGAGTAAGGGCTGAAGCCCGAGCTTTCCTGCTGACTGAGGGTTTGCCGCCCTTGATCCTTTCAGAAGATGAGAGCATATTTGAAATGCTAAAGAAGACTGAGCTCTTCTTGAAGGAAAGCGATAAGCCCGCGGAGGATTTTAGGAGGATTCGCGAACGCGTCTTGGCCATCGCTGAAAAACATGAGATGAAAGCTGCAAAGGAAACTGATTTGTTTCCAAGAGTCGAGGAAACCCTCAGCATCTTAAGGACAATGGGCCTGAGAATAGGGTTGTGCACGATAAACTGCGAAAAAGCCGCAAACTGCATTTTGGAAAGGTTCAAAATAGCTAGTCTTTTCGATGCAGTTGTTCCAAGGAACAACGTTGCAAACGTGAAGCCCAATGTTGAGCATCTTAAGGCCGTGGTTGATGCTTTGAACGTTAGACCACACGAGGCCATAGTCGTCGGAGATGGCTTGGGTGACATGAAATGTGCCAAGAAACTTGGGGCCATCGCTCTGGGCTTAGTCTCAGACCCTTCTTCGAAAACAAAACTGATGGAAGCCGGAGCAGACTATCTAATCACTGAAATTGCAGAGCTGCCAACAACGATGGAGTGCGTCAATAGGCTTTCTCCGATTAAGAAACAGGATCTAGGGCAAGACCATTTCGAGAAGAAACCCAATGAACTTGTCGGTACACACAATCCGCGTCACGATCCCAAGCGACGTTGACGGCGACTTCAGGGTTAACGCCCAAGACCTGAACACGCTTCTGGTTTCGTTTGGAGGAAAAGCGGACGGCAGCGGCCAGCGGCCCTACAACCCCGACTGCGACATCGACGACACCGGCTACATAGGCCCCATAGACCTAAACATACTCCTTGTTCACTACGGACAACATTACCCATAGTAGTCGCATAATCATAACTAATCTGCAGTTCAGGCTGAGGAGCGGCCCCAATTTTCCAGTTCGACGTCACTTCTGTTCGATTAGCTCGATCAGTGTTCCGTCTGGGTCTTCAATGAAGGCTATGAGCGGTCCGTTAGGTCCGAGTCTGAACGGTTCGTCAGTGATTGCGATTTTTTCCTTTCGTGCCAGGGCAATCGTTTCTGCGATGTTCTTGACCTCGAAGGCTAGATGGTCGAAGACTCTGTCCTCGTAGTCGGCCTGAGTGAATTTTCTCTGTTTTCGGTAGAGGGTCAATTCAAGTTTGGCCCCTTTGCCTTCGCGGTCTTGCAAGAAAGCGATCTCGGCGTTATTCTGGGGAATCTCGCGTCGACTCAGAAGGCTGAGTCCCATCAGTCTGGTGTAGAAGTCTATTGACTTGTCCATGTTGCTTGTGCGGATGCTAGTGTGAACGAACAATCTCTTCACCGATATTCTTGTTGACGGTTCAGGTATATAGACGAGACGCAATACTGTAAGAACTCGGGAACTTTGTTGAGGAAACATGGAACTGTCTCATCAGAGTTCCCACACATCTATCGATGGCATCTCACATTCAGCGCCTCTGCAAGTCTTTGCAGGTCTTCATCACTCATCCATTCAGTCTTGAGGTATTGGCAAATCCTTTCATCAGGCAACCCAAGATTCCGTGCCTCCTCGACTGCATGACGATAAGCTTCAACCTCAGTCGGTCTCTCGGTATACTTGTATTGGCTGTCAAAGAGCTCCTTTCCTTCCATAAACTGTTTCACGTGAACGAGTTCGTGGATCAGGTCGAGGTAAATGTCAACTCTGTCGCCATCGTTTAGATAGCGAGAGCTGACCATGAGGTGACCGTTCGTGTTGTTGACCCACATGTAGCCTCCCACCCAGGTGAATTTGACCTTGAGGTTGCGAAGTACTTCTTCCGTTTTCTCCCCAAAGATCCGCCTGACAGCATCAACCTTCTCAAAACCTTTGAAATAATCAGTGAGGGGATAGGCCGACCCCCCGATGCGAATCAGCTTGTCGATATGAAGAGTCCTGACCAGACGTAGTGCCTTGAGCATCAAGAGCTCGAGCCAATCAGTAATTGTCGACCCCTTCTATCCACCGGTTAGTTTCTTTGTTCTAAGACTTTAGGTTGAGTGAGAAAGCATTTATGAATTTGTCGCCAATCTTCGTGCGCATGTCTGTTCCTGAATTCGTTTGTGGGGCGACTTGTGTTTTCGTCTTTGCCCAGATATGGATGATTATTTGTATTGATATGGGTAGAATCGTTAGAGTGTGCTGGAAAAAAGAATTCTTTTTCCCTCGCGGTTCAAGCCTGAGAAACGCTTGAATCCATGGGGGCCATGTTGCTCAAGAATGAGTAGAATGGCGGGCTCTGCGCGGGTTCCATCATTAGGAAAAAGGGGTTGCGTGTCAACATGGGCTGTTCTGCGAAGCTTGGCTACCCGACGGGGTACCCTCTTCTTAGCAGTCAAACGGCCTCGCAAAAAGACGCCTACCCCCTTAAACGGTTCTATCATACCGCATCGCGCTGGACGAGAGGATCAAAAAACGGAAAGGATTCACACAGGCGCTAAAGATAGTATTATAACAGCGAAGCAAGAATAGCCCTTCAGAAGAAAAAACGGGTCTCAGACATGTTAATTGCAGGCGTGGACGACGCGGGACGAGGTTCAGTGATCGGGCCCTTAGTCATTGCGGGAGTTATGGCGAAAGAAGAACAGTTGTCAAAGCTAGCTGAAATCGGTGTTAAAGATTCAAAACTTCTGACTCCTCACAGGCGAGAAGTCTTAGCTCCAGAGATCAGACAGATTGCGGTAGATTATGCAATAGAGAAGCTGACGCCAAGACAAATCGACGATATTGTTTTGAACGGCAGAAAACTTCATAAATTGAATTGGCTTGAAGCCCAAACGATGGCAAGGGTCATCCAGAAGTTGAAGCCGGATAAGGCTTACGTGGATGCTTCAGACATCTTGGAAGATAGGTTCGGACGTGACGTCTTGGACTGCCTGGCGATCAAGATTCCTATAGTTTCTGAACACAAGGCTGACCAAACCTATCCAATCGTTTCAGCAGCCTCAATAATCGCTAAGGTGGAGAGAGATAGAGAAATTGCAGAACTTGCAAAGGTTCATGGAGATTTTGGTTCGGGTTATCCGTCAGATCCTAGAACAATAGACTTCCTCAGACAATGCGTAGCGAGAACAGGAGAATATCCTGATTTCGTCAGAGTTTCTTGGAAGACTGCCCAAAGATTGAAGAGTGATAAAGATGCTCGGCAAGTCAAACTCATGTGACGTTTGTGATCAAATCATCCGCTTCCTTGAATTTTGAAAGCTCATCGCCGCTTATGCAAGAGAGGTCATTGTTAGGCAATTTTTCGCCTTTTGTGATTGTTATCGGGCGCGCCTGAACGACTCTGCTGACACTTAGAATTTCGTCCACTCTGCGATTCAGATCTTTCTCTCTGTTGCCCGCAACGCCATCCATAATTCTCATCCTTTCTTCTGGAACAGTGATCACGAAATCAAAAGGGGGCCTTCTTGACCGTTGTGACCTTGTAGCGCTCGGCTCCACTGAAAATACGCATCAATAATTCGTTATCAGCTAGAACACGTCTAACTGTTGAAAGAAAGGCGCACTCATGTTTAGCGCGCGCGGCAACTCTATGATTTGGACAAAACTAAAGCTGTCTTCTCAGAAGAAGAACTGCTGGAAAGACTCTGTAAATAGACGTTCCTCAGTTTCAATTTGGCTTTTCGTATAGGGATTTAGCGCGCGCTTGGGGTAAAGTTTTATCCCAAACCCAAACCCCCTCAATCCTTTTAGAGCCAGTTTTTGGTTCTGCGGAAAAGTTATAGCTGAACCAGACAAGATACTTAGATTTTGACCTGGCGTGAACGAATAACAAGATGTGGAGGTGAATGGAAATATGAATAAAGTCTATGTTTCAACATATGTGGTCAAATATGAAAAGCGAACGGAATTTCAGGCTTTGATGATAAAATTCCTCAAATTCAAGAAGGCAAACCCGAAGGTTTTTGAAGGAGTGAAATCGTTTCGACTTTTCCAGCAAGAATACGGTGGAGTAGCTGGCTCATACGTTGAAATGTGGGAATTCAAAAGCAAAGAAGAGCATGAGAAGTTTATTACAGTATTGATGAAACACAAAGAGATGAAGGAGATTGACACAGAAGCCAACAAAATGATAGACCACACAACGCTTACGTCATCAATATGGAATACTGTTGCGTAGGCTAAGAATAGAGAAAATGTGATAGAACAATTCTTTATCAAGCTTCTTAAACCAGTTTGACCATGTTATTTTTGGCGATATCTATGTCAATCGGGAATACGGGAGAAGTCTCCACCACCCTTTTCTTACTTCAAGTCGACAGTTATCAGCGCTAAGTTGAAAGGGTGACAAAACTTCTACATAATGGGTGTAAGCTTAAACTAGCGGAGATCGAATATGAAGCCTGAACACTATAAACCGATAAGGAAGGGAAGGCCCAAACGAAAGGGCAAGATTAGTAGACGCATAAGTCGAATGCTTGCAGTGGCTAAAGAATGGAAACCCATTACTTCTCCACAATTGCGTGAAGCTTACTCTACTAACACAGAATGGGCAACGAAGCTGCTTCCCAAATTGAACAAAGCAGCATAAGCACCGAAAGAACAGCGAGCACTCCGTTAGGGGAGGGCAGAATCCACGGTTAGTAGTTTTTATCCGAACGGCGAGCAATCATGAGATCTGAGCAAGAAGTAAAAGACAAGCTGAAAGAGTTTTAGGAGATCCTGAAGACAAATCCTCGATTCTACGGTTGCCTTGCATACGAATTCTATGCGCAGAAAGACGCTCTCGAGTGGGTTCTGGGACTAAAAGAGCTTTTGGTACCGACATCCTAGTCCATTCTTTCTCGCGCGCGCTCGGACTGAAAAGAGCGCTTAAGTCCTAAGTGACTATTTCTGCTCCTGCGTCCATAGGTCCTAATGTGGTGATTTTGATTCTTAAATGGTCTCCGGGCTTTGCGTTACCAACGAAAACCAGGAAACCCTTGATTCTGGCTATGCCTTCCCCTTGAGGGCTTGTTTCGGTTATATCCACTTCGTATTCTTTTCCAATCTCAACTCGGGAGTTCTCAACGCCTCTGCCACGTTTGCTCTTTGCATTTCTCGGGCTTCTTTTTGACGGACTCATTGGCATCTTCCTTTTTCTGCATTTGTGATGATATGATGATCAATCCTCATTGGCTTAAGTGTTCCGCATTTTACTGCTCGCGCGCGCTCTTCGGTCAGGGTTTTTCCCTTTGAAGGTAACCAGTTTTCGGCCCTCTTCAAACAGGGTTTCTAAAAAAAGATGAATTGCTTCAATCGCCGCGAGAATAGTCGCTGCGCCGCCTTCTTCTGAGGGCTTCTTGCCAATGAATCTTGTGAATGGCTTCTTCTTCGCCAAAAGCCTTCAGATGCGATTTGAGATCGTGCTCGCTGCAGAACTCGCAAGGACACCATGCACACTGATAGTATATCTCTCCTGTGGCCCGTGCCCTCCTCCATTCGCGAGTCTCTGGCAATACTGAGCCTCAAACCGTAGTTGATGTGTACGCCTAATAAGCCTAGCTAGCGGCGCGCGCTATCATCTCCTATTATTCTCTTTGATCTCAATTACAGAGTGACATCGTGGGCAGTGTCCAGGTACTCCCTCACTCTTGAATTCTAGACTACATGATGGACATCTGTAGTTTTTACTTCTGTTGTATCTTCTCTCACTCATCTTTTCTCACCTTCCTATTCGCGCGCGCTACTAGACCGAACTTATTCAACTTCTGTAATAGAAGTATCGCTTGAAGCCTAGTCAAATGGTCATCATGATATCCATAAACTAATCCATCTTCTAACGCGCGCTGAAACTAATCAACACTGCTTTGGTTTGGCAATGAGCAGTCCGTCTTTGGGTAGCGAGCTTTAACTCAACGGTTTCTCATAAGACTTAGCTGGTGAAAGTCGAAACAATCAAGGCGCCTATGATGACATCACGTCAGTATGAAGGGATCTAAGTTTGGTGCTTTTTCCCAAAGATGATTTGACATTAATTGATGCTGAGGCGCCACAACACCATCTTAGCGCGCGCTACATTGATATTTCATGTTTTTCACCTTAGCGCTCCAATCACGGCAATAGCGAACATGGCAATGATCGCCAGTCTTGCTAGTGCTATGTCTACGCGCACGTGTCATCCTCTAATGGTCCTTCGCGAGTATTCTTGATCACTAGCAGTGACGACGCTTCAAAACTGCTGGAGATGTTCTTCAGGTCGGTTGAATCGGTGACTGAAAGGCTATCTGCATCATGTTGGATCTCCACAACAACCAGATTCCTATTTCTTCGAGCTGCAAAGTCAAAGCAACTTGGTCTCGACAACATGCCTGAGAAACCGAAAATCATGCCTCCCGAAGCAGAGTCTGCGCTTCTCCCAATCCCGTCTCCACATAACTCACCTGGTCGCCCCATGACAACCCATACTCAGGGAGACATAAACAATGCGAGCCTGCGGAAATATGGCTCAAACCTGCGCCAGTATCATCGCATGCGCCTTGTCGTAAGGCTCCAAGCGAACAACCTCTTTTACGCGAAAACCGCGTTTCTGCAGGACTTTAACCTCGCTTTCATAGACTTCTGATGGTTCCTTTGTCACATCTATGCTTTGAGCTTTTACGGCAAGCATGATCCAGCCATTCTTGTCCAAAAACACGTCTGCATTGTCTGCCAAGACTCTTGCCTGCTCAGGCTGCGCAATATCACAGTAGATATCATCAACTTTTCCCCGAATAAACATCGCGTACTTTTCTGGTAAACGTGCATCATCCAAGATCGGAGACATATTGCCTCTGTAGGAGCACACATTCTCCACCAAATCGCGTATGGATCTAGATGCAAACTCCACGCAGTAGACGTGGCCCTTTTCACCGACGATGTCTGAAACGTGGCTTGGGGTTGTGCCAGATGCTGCTCCGAGATAAAGAACTTGGTGATTTGGTTTTATGGGAACATCACCTAAACCCTTCAAGATTGCAGCGGCCAATTTGCTTCTGAAAGCGTCCCAGACACGGTATTCAACGCCTTCGAAACGGATAAGTCGTTCACCATAGACGTTTCTTCCCGGCGCCAGGTTTCTTGTTGCCAGCCTCTTTGATCCACCTTCGAGCACTATCTGGTATATCGCAGGAAACTGGGGATGAGGTTTGACCCTAACGTTCACGTCTGTGTTTTCTCCGATTCTTCTCTCTCTTGTCTCTCTCACTTGTTGGTTTCGTGTCTTGAATGGGCGGTGGTTCAGCATATTTTTCGTAGATTTCATCAATTCTCTTGTCTAAGCCAGCCTTCAGCTGATTTCCAATGTTTCTCTGACCAAAAGCATCCACGCGGGCAGCTATCGCCAGCTTCCCTGCCAAGGCCCTCGCAATCTTCCCTCTCTGCCACCTTTTGGAGTCGTGCAAAAGGGTGTGCTGAAATATCATGCCATGTTTGGGCGGTCTTGTTCCTGTCTTCAATGAACGGAACAAGGCTTTTTCTGCTCCCAAGACTTGAATCGTGCTCGCTGGCTTTCTGGCAAGGTTAGATAAACCACCCGAAATGGCTATCAAACGCGCTCCTAGAAGCGAACCGACTATGGCCTTCGTGTTTGGTGCGACTTCTTCCATAGTGTTGTCTAAGTAGTTCTCCAAGCTCTTCCTCGAATCATACAACGTAAGAATGGCTTTGCAGAGGGCTTGAATCTCTTTTAAATCTGTTTCTGAAACGTCAGCTCCCATCGATTTCTCCGCTGTCTTAGCTATGCCCTCGGACTTGGCATCTGGAATGCCTTCATCCTTCAGTCTTTCAGCCGTAAAATTATCTCGTTCTCCCAAACTAACGATTAGACGTACATATGTTTCGTGTTTCTCAATCAACCGATCCAGCTCTGGGAAATGTACTCCATACCACTCTCTTATCCGGCTCATAAGCGAGTTTATCGTCCTATCCAAGTCATCAAGCGTTTGAATAGCCTGCCCGACCACGAGATCCCTCTTTTCGATGGCGCCTCTAACTCGCAGCTTTGCAAGTTCCATTGTGATGTTATGTGTCCATACGCTGAGCTCGGCACCATCCTTCACGAATTCAGTCTCAATGGCAAAATGCTCAATACGTGAGCGCAATAGCTCTCCAGCCGGGGAGGGCTTCAGAACCTCAACATTAACGCTCAACTTGGCTTGGGTTTCCTTCGCCAAGTTTGCGTTCTCAAAAATGAGGATTTCATAACCGTCTTTCTGAAGGCGTTTTATCAGTGAAACCACGTCGTCTGGCATCTTTCCAGACTCGATTCCTGCAAGGGTATTTGCTGCCAACTGGGCTTTCTTTGGAAACAACGCTTTGTCCACTAGCTCGTTTTCCTTATTGAAAGCCAAAACTCCAAATGTGCACTCAAGTATTGTCGCTTTCATTTCTTGAACCTCGGTACTCACAATATTCCTAGGTTTCATCTTATTAAACAATCGCTGAGAGGAAGGCGGCAGATTACGCTCTGGATGAAATCCGGCTTCAGTCGAATTAGGTGTGTTTGCCGAAAGTCGCCAAGCTAACCCCTAGATGTTCTCCAAGGCTTGTTCTAAATCTTGGGCTATATCTTCAACATTTTCAATTCCTACGGAGAGGCGAACCAAGCTATCCGTTATGCCTGCCTTCAGCCGTTCCTCTTTTGGCACTACGGCATGAGTCATTGAAGCAGGGTGCTCGATTAGTGTTTCTACGGCTCCTAAGCTAACAGCAAGTGCGCAAAGCTTGACGGAGTTCATGAGTTTTACCCCGGCTTCTAATCCTCCTTTTACTTCAAAACAGATCACGCCGCCGAAGCCGCTCATTTGCTTTTTGGCTAATTCGTGTTGCGGATGCGATTCTAAACCAGGATAGTGTATTTTCCCGATCTTGGGATGTCTTTCCAAAAATCCGGCTATTTTCAATGCATTATCATTGTGCTTTTCCATTCTGAGCGGAAGGGTTTTGATTCCTCTTAGAGTGAGCCAAGCTTCAAACGGGGCAAGTGTTGAACCGTTATTCTTCAGTATCGGGTCTATTGTCTTGAGCAAGGATTTGGAGCTGACGATGATGCCCCCAATAACGTCGCTGTGTCCACTTAGATACTTCGTTAGACTATGTACCACTATGTTGGCGCCAAGTTCGAGGGGTCGTTGAAAGTAAGGAGACATGAAAGTGTTGTCTACGACTGTGATGACATTTCGTTTCTGAGCAACTCTGGCCACTGCTCGGATATCAGTCATTTTTAGTGTTGGGTTTGCCGGTGTTTCTATGTAAATTAGTCTGGTGTTTTCTTGGATTGCTGCCTCAACTTGTTTCGGATCGGACGAGTCAACCAACGTAGTCTCAATCCCGAATTTTGGGAGAATATCAAGGAACAGCTTAGCTGTACCCCCGTAGAGGCAGTCAGTTGAGACAACGTGATCCCCTTTCTTGGCCATTGCCGTGACTGTTGTGTTTATCGCAGCCATTCCGGAGGAGCACGCTCGCGCGTCTTCTCCGTTTTCCAGATCAGCAAGGTTCCTTTCTAGAGCCTTGACCGTAGGGTTCCCCAACCGCGTGTAGATGAACCCTTCTTCAGTGCCAGCGAACCTTGCAGCACCTTGTTCTGCACTTTTGAAGACGAAAGTTGAAGTTTCATAGATGGGAACAGAAACAGAGCCCGTGTACGGATCCGGATGCTGTCCAGCATGGACTGCCCTTGTAGCGAACCCTTGCTTGGTCATTTTTTCACCCGAAGTGTCAAGTTAACACTGTTTACTGAACCTCTATTTTATGCTTCTCTCGCTCAAAATGAACTATCAGAAATGAGTGCTACTTGAGAATTCTAGCTTGAAGAACGCAAATCACTTAAGACTTATACCGTCACTACATAGTCTAATACGAATAGGGCAGTATTCGAGGAGATTTTAGTTTGATGAATGTTAAACTTACAAAATTATACTTTTGTAATAGGGTATCTCTTAGATTATGTTAATGAATATACTATATATAGACATAACAACGGAGCCTAGATCGGGGTTCTTTTTTCAGAAGGCATGGTCTTATTCCACTTGTTAAAGAACTGGAAAGACTTTCATGGTTAGCACAGTGTATGGATTCAAGCGCGATAGATCGGTATAGAAAAAAAAGAGTGGACTTTCAACGCTTAACCACGTTGTAATGCTTGCTAGCCGCCGATTGTTGGCGCTACTATACCGCCTCTGCCTGCGATCAAGTCATAGTATACAGTGATTACCGCCTTGACGCTTCCAGAATCGTCATATTGCCAGTAAGTCATCGTGATCTTGGTGAATGCGATGCTGAATTCGTCTACCGGGCAATCCATCGGAGTGCTTCCGGCGATGTTGTAGGAAGTGATTGTTACACCGTCAAAATAGAATTCAAGAAATCTCCGGGGGCTGACTGCCTCGCCCATGGGCGTACAAACGTCAAGCTCGGCAGATGCAATGCGTTTTCCAGTGGCACAGGCAAGGAAGAGTTTGGCAGAAGCAAGGTTAGTTCTTATGGCAAAGTTGAAGTCTGCCATGCTGACCTTTCCCGCTGCGCGTCCGCCTCCGCCTCCAATGCTTGCCATTGCTTCACTCCAGTTGAAGGATTCTATGTCGATCCAATCCTTATGATTTACATCTATTGATTCGCCTAGTATACCGTCTATATGCAGGAACATAACAATGTCAGGATTTCCTAGTGTCTCTCCTTCGGAGCGAGCGGTACGCGTAACCGCGAGACTGCTCAATATCAATGCAGTGACCAACGCAGTAGCTACCATCAGTGACGCTTTCTTTTTTATCATTACGTGTCACCTCCTTTCCCCCTCTAGAACCTACCGATAGTATCAATGAGTTCAATTTATCTGTCTTGTGAAACCATCTTCTAGTGCACACTACGCGACCAAAGTATCCTCTAGCGCCCGCCGATGCGAACGTGAGATAAACCTGTGTTTTTGCTCGCCAATTCATTCAAAAAAAGCGCGTGCATTTCTCATGGAGATTGAAACGGAACCCGCAAAACCAGACAATGAACTCTTCTATTCTTTCAGTTTGGAAAATGTGAAATACTCCTTACTCACCAAACAACAAACCAAAGCATACAGACAGAGTTCGTGAACATGAAAACACTGAGGTTGTTAGAAGTAGCGGTTCTTGCCGTACTTATCATAGGCATTCTTGGGGTAAACGTGATCATGGGAAGAGGACTTTGTTGTTCGATTGGGCAGAGACTGGCGCACTTGACGAAGCAACATTAAACTGAAAGGCTAATTAGCGAAGAAGAAACAAGTCATACTCGATTGTTATGAAACCTAGGACGATATTTGCTCTTTGTGTTTTGTTGGTTGTAGTGCCTACAGTCGTAGGATATGGAAGCTATAGTCTTGGTTTCAGGAACGGTTCAGATTCTGGATATAGCCAAGGACATGAGGTAGGCTATCAGTTTGGAAACTCCAGTGGTTATCAGCTTGGCTATAGCGGTGGGTATTCGCAAGGAAACGACACTGGGTATGGAAATGGATACACAATTGGTTATAGCTATGGCAACTTGAGCGGGTACGAAAGCGGTTATCAAATTGGTTACGCTAGTGGAAATTCAAGTGGCTACACAGTCGGTTTCAGTCTAGGATTTTCTGAAGGAAACTCGACTGGTTACGGGAACGGTTATCAAAACGGCCAGTCAAGCGGGAGTCAAAGCGGCTACAGTCAAGGGCTCCAAAATGGAAACGCCTCTGGCTACCAAATAGGCTATCTGCAAGGTGTGAAAGACGGGGCGGGTAGAGGTTACAACATCAGAGATCCAACGTACCAAGAAATGCTCGATTTCCTAATCACAGATCAAACTGACAAAAACCCATATAACGAGACAAGCTACGTTTGCTGGAATTTTGCGTCAGACTTAATGAACAACGCCTTCAAAGCAGGATACAAGTGCGGATGGGTTCACTTAGCATTTCCAAACTCTGCTCACGCGATAGACTGTTTCAACACCACAGATCAGGGACTAGTCTTCGTGGAACCACAAAGTGATGACGTTGTCACGCTAACTATTGGGCAACCCTATTGGGATAGAACCGAATATTCACCGCCCTGCTTTGACGACACGATAGTCAAGTATGTCGTTGTTTGGTAGCAAGAACTATTAAGATGCATAACTAGAGCAGTTCCTCACCCGTGACGGGACTCTTGTCTTTCTTCCTCTCATCTTCAAGCTCGATTATTCTTCTGAGGTAGAAAGAGGACATATCTTCAACTCTTTTTCCGTCTTCGTACACCCAGTATGCAACCAGTACTCCCGAAAGGCTCACAGACAAGTTGAATATCACTGCTAAAAGATACCAGTTCGGCATTATGTTTAGGACGTTTTTCGGGATTGTGGCCGCGCTGAACAACGCCAACAGGAAGGCAATCGTGTAAATAACTATTGGAAATATCCTTACGTTCAATAGTCTCACCATATCAGTTTATAGCTACTTGCTATTTCTTTTTTGCCACAAATTGAACATGACTTACCTAGGCAATCATCAGACATGCCTGTTCACACTTCCCAAACTTCAAGGAAATCAGCAAGCTTTTCTTTTCCTTCCCCATTTCAACTCCCTTCAAGGGTTTTCCTCTTGGAGTTCTTCCATCTCTTCCTTTGATAGGGCCCTTCCACCAAGCATCCTCAGGCCTTCCAGAGCGTTTCTCACGAGCCTTAGACAAACTCCACCCTTAACCATTCACCGATTCAAGGCAAGGCTTCAGTTCTCGGTGATGCCAGGGGCAACGTAAACACATATTTATTTTGGGAAGAGTCTATTGGAATGTGATGTGGGTAGAGAAAGGTAATCATGTGGCCCTTCATCTGCGCGATTCCCTGTCGAGCATCAGAACCGTGTCGAGCATCAATCGACAAGTAATACACGGTTTTCTGGGTTCTTAAAAGTTTCGTTCCGCGTTTTTGAGGGCGTTCTTCAACAGGTGTAGGCTATGGAGAAAACCATCGTTATCGAAGGCCAAACCGAAGAGCGCGAGGAATTGCGCGCCATCGCCGCAGAACTGCGAATCATTCTGCGCAGGGGTACCACGATTAGACGTGCTCACGCCACTAAGAAGTGTTTTGCTCAGAGCGCTGCTATTACGAACATGTACGCAACACACACAGAAGACATGAATAGTGTGCTTGCCCCTCTTCAACATTAAGTTCATTTGAACTGAATGTTCCGTTTGGTTCCTCGGTGTTGTCATGGACAACGTAAACACGTATTTATTTGGGGAAGAGTGTTGTTTCAACAGAACTGGCTAAGCAGTTCCTCAAGAAGGCCAGTGAATAGAGCGCACGAAGGTAGAAATTTGACGAGAACTCTGTGCCCCTTTTTCAAAGAAGATTGCCATGGCAACGAATGCATTATGTGGAAAAATGAAGAATGTCTTCTTGTGTCCTTCTTACAGCATATGTCAGAAGGAGTGGAACTTCCAGAGACAGGTATTCCCTTACAAGAAGAAGCGGAAGCAGAAGCATCAAAATGGCTGAAAACATCAACGCCAGAAGAAGTAGCAGTAGAAATTCTTGATTTCAAGAGAAAGGAATTTCCAGAAGAAGAATCCTTCGGCTTCCACTCAATCCCATATTATTACTGGTCTCAAAAGGGAATTGAAAAGAGTGTTATGCCACCTGAAATCCTGATGAAGATGGAGAAAGCGGAATTGCTGGCGGAGAGAGAAATTCGCAAAGACGAAGAAAACCAGAGAAAGGGACGGTTAAAGAAAGAAAAGGAAGAACTTCCTTCACTAGTGAGCCGATGTGTGGATTTTGCTAGAATGAATGGCTTGAAGAAATTGAGGATTTCAGACGTTGACTCTTTTGTTATGGAAAAAGACCTTGACCTAATGGACGAAACAAAGAGAGCCATATATGCAAATGCTAATGTTAAACTAAAATCGGGGAAACTAGAGATTTGAAGACTGAGGCTGTCTGGGGAAGATGCTTTCTGCGACTCTATGCTGCAAGGCAACGCTTACAAGCACTCGCTAAAGCTAACTGAAAGGCGAGGCCGTGTCCTTGTCTGACCCCTGTCTACTTTTTAGAACACAGAATCACATAAGTAGACCTATAAGAAACAATGGACATAGATAGACCCGGTAAGAACATGCCAAAGAAAAGACCACACGCAGGACTCAAGAAGAAGAAACGGTAAGAAACATAATCTGCCATAGCCCAAGATACCATAAAAGTATAGCTGTTCGCAAATAACTTGTTGGTCATTTGTGAAGCATCATTGAATCTCAAGCCAAGGCCGTAACCAGAGAAACACCATACACTTGCAGTTAGACAACATACAAGATAAATACGTGGTTATTTAGTCTAATTTGAGTAAAGCAACGAGCCTAGATTGGAAACAGTTTGCGGTGAAGCATCCTTGAAAAGCAATCGAGTGGAAGTAAACATTGCTGGTTTGAAACTTGCCAATCCGACGATGCTGGCTTCGGGTATTCTGGGTTATTCTGCGGAATCATTTCAGAGCATTGTCAATGGAGGAGCAGGCGCCATCGTGACGAAATCAGTGGGACTCAAGTCCCGTATGGGTTACGCAAACCCGACGGTGGTCCAAGCGAAGTTCGGCTTGATCAATGCCATGGGGCTTCCGAATCCTGGCATCGAAGGCTTCGTTGAGGAAATCCGTGAAGCAAAAGCCGTCTTGACAGTGCCTTTAATCGTTAGCGTCTATGGTTTTTCAGCAGATGAATATGCATCCGTGGCTCAGAAAGCGGTAGTTGCTGGTGCAGATGCATTGGAACTCAATGTCTCATGCCCGCATGTTAGAGAAACAGGCTCAGAGATCGGGCAAGATCCGCGAATCTTGGCGGAAGTTGTAAGAAAAGTCAAGATGGCAACCAGAAAACCAGTCTTTGTCAAGCTGTCTCCAAACGTGACTGACATCGTCGAACTCGCCGAATCTGCCTCGCATGCTGGCGCTGATGCTTTGACCGCCATAAACACGGTGAAAGCCATGGCAATAGACGCGGAAACTGCAATGCCCATTCTAAGCAACAGGGTCGGCGGCCTTTCAGGTCAAGCGATAAAACCCATAGCACTGCGCTGTGTCTACGATATTCGCGAACGAGTAAAAGTTCCAATAGTCGGGTGCGGCGGCATAGCAAACTGGCGTGACGCTGTTGAATTCCTCTTGGCAGGAGCTTCGGCGGTTCAAATTGGCACTGCGATAGCCGCAAAAGGTCCTAATGTGTTCAGAGGCATCACAATCGGAATAGGCAATTATCTGAAGAGGAAAGGCTTCAGGAGTGTGAGCGAAATTGTCGGTTTATCGCATCGCAAATAACCCGCTAAGAACCACGCGGATCTTGAGTATACGAACTGAAAGCCAAACAGTGAAAACGTTCACCTTCAAAGATAAGGCCTGCGCTAGGGCTAAGCCCGGCCAGTTTCTGATGCTTTGGATTCCAAGCGTGGATGAAATTCCTTTGAGCATAATGAAAGGTGACGGTAACGGTGTCGTTGCGGTTGCTGTCAAGAAAGTAGGTGAAGCAACCAGCGCATTACAGAATATGCAGGTTGGGGAAGTCGTAGGTTTGCGGGGTCCTTTTGGTAACAGCTTCACTTTGAGAAGTGGCAAGGTGCTTCTGGTGGGAGGCGGAACAGGCGTTGCGTCTCTTTTGTCCTTGGCAAGGGAATTGGTTAGCCACAGCTCAAGACTAGTGTTCGTGATGGGTGCAAAAACGAGAGATGAGTTGTTGTATGTTGATAAATTCGAGCAGCTTTGTGGCCGAGAAAACGTGATCGCCGCAACTGAGGATGGTAGTTACGGTGTCAAAGGCTTGGCGACTGCTCCCGTGGACCAGCTTTTGCGGAAAGATAGCTTTGACGTGATGTATACTTGTGGTCCTGAGAAGATGATGCGCGAAGTGCTGGCTTTGGCTAAGAGGCACAATGTGTGTTTGGAGGCTAGCTTGGAGAGATTGATGCGGTGTGCGATAGGCGTGTGCGGTAGCTGTGTGATAGGGGGATACAGTGTGTGCTGGGACGGGCCAGTGTTTACGAAGGAACAGCTTGAAGAGTTTGAAGCCGAGTTTGGTGTTTCCAAACGGGATTTTGATGGAAGAAAAGTGCCAATATGATGATAAACTCGGGATAATCAGCGCTTTTGCTGGATATATCGATTTTCGGAATATGTCCTGTTTCAGAATATATCGGGTGTCAAAACAAGCTATATATGAAGTCATACGATACGATATGTAGGTGAGTAAAACATGAAAACAGTTGAACACAAATACACTTTGGGAACAAGTCAAATGGAAACAATAATCAAATCAGACCACTGTATGACCAAACTCGAACCATCTTCAAGGTCTAACAGGCTTGAACTGGAATACCTCAGCGAAGGATTGCCAATAGTACTTAAGCCCGCTTCATATGTTGAGGATTTCAACAGGTTTCTTCTTGAAGCTGTCGACGATGGACTATCTTCCTTAGGCTCAATTGCAAAACAGGCAGTCTACATCCATCTGAAGAAGAAATTCAACATTAACAAGGAAGACATTCCAAACAGAATTGGTGAATTCACGGCTGCCATAGAAGAAATCTTCGGAGTAGGGGCTCAACTCATCGAGATCCAAATAATGAAGAACTTGTATGAGAAAGTGGGACGCTTCTGCAGACATTTCCCCAAACAGGATCACTTGGTGTTCGGCGAATACGTGGAAACAACCAGGTCACTATGCCATTCCTGCAGTAAACTCGCATGAAAAGCATAGGCCTATGCTCTCAAGGTTCTAAGGTAAAGGTTATATTTCGCCAATGCTATTTCCGTGTATTTGCGGGTGCCTAGGGATGCAAGGTGACCGACAAATTCAAAGCTGATTCTAACCAGAACCTTACGACAGATTATCGCCCGCTTGAACTTGAGAGAGAAATCCGCGATTTCTGGGTTAGGAACCATATACAAGCCAAGCTGGCGGATTCTAGGGAGAAGGAAAACGTAGGTTTATTGGGTTTTGTTGAGGGACCTCCGACGTTGAACGGATTACCCCATGTCGGTCATGCGAGAGGGCGTGCGATGAAAGACCTGCGTTATCGATGGAAGACGATGCAAGGCTATTACATGCCTTTCTGGGCAGGTTGGGATTGTCAAGGTCTGCCAGTTGAGCTTGAGGTTGAGAAGCTGCTTGGAGTGAAGAACAAGCGGGAGCTTCTCGAAAAAGTGGGCGAAGAACGGTTCATACAGGAATGTAAGAAAACAATAATGAAGTATTACCGGGAATGGGCAGCCTTGGACAAAACGCTTGCAGTGTTCATTGACCATGACAAGGCTTACTGGACCTATCATGACAGTTACATCGAGAGAGAGTGGCAGATTCTTAAAAGGGCATGGGATCAAGGCTTGCTTGAAGAAGGGCATTATGTTGTTGCTTACTGTCCGGGATGCCAGACAAGCCTAAGCAGTGCAGAAGTTGGCTATGAAGGCTCGTACAAGATCGTTGAAGATCCAAGCTTATACTTCAAATTCAAATTAGCAGATAGCAAGAATGAGTACTTCTTGGTTTGGACGACCATGCCCTTTACGCTCGTTACAGACACAATGCTAGCCGTCAATCCCAAGGCAGAATATGCGAGAGTTCAGGTCAACGACGAAATATGGATACTAGTGAAATCACGCGTCGAACCATTAATGCAGGAGCTGGGCATAGAGAAATACGAAGTAGCCCAAACGATGATAGGAAGCAGCCTTGAAGGTACAAAATACGATTATCCATTCAAAGAATTGATTCCGAAACAAGCCGAACTCGAAGAAAAACACAAGCTCGTCCACAAAGTCATCCTTGAAGACTTCGTAGACATAGACACGGCCACAGGGGTGGTTCACCAGTCGCCAGGAAACGGTGAAGAAGACTTCTTCGCAGCAAGAAAACGAGGCATCCCCATATTTGCTCCGTTCGACGATGAAGTCAAATTCACAAAAGATGCAGGACTCTTCAGCGGATTATATGCGAGAGATGCAGACGCGAAAGTGGTCGAAGAACTTCGCAAGAAAAGCTTGCTAGTTGAAGTCAAAACAGTCAAGCATGAGTACCCGACGTGCTGGCGTTCGCATCATAAGCTTGTCTGGCTAGCAAGAAAAGAATACTTCCTGCGCACGGACAAGATAAGCGCCAGAGTGCTGGAAGCCGTAGAGAAAGTGAACTTCTTCTTTGAAAGCCCAAAGAACCGGTTCGTTGCCTTTCTAAAGGAGGGAAAGCCCTGGTGCGTATCGCGAGAGCGTGTTTGGGGAGCACCATTGCCTATTTGGGCCTGCGAGAAATGCAAAGCAAAGACATTCGTGGCAAGCAAGAAAGAGCTTATCGAAAGGGCTATGGAGAAACCTGCGGCTGATTTTGAACTTCATAAACCATGGGTTGACCGCGTCACTCTCAAGTGCCAAGAATGTGGTGGCACCATGCGCAGAGAAGACTTTGTGTTGGACACTTGGCACAACAGCGGAGCTTCCCCATATGCTCGCTACTCTGACAAGGAATTTGAGCAGTATGTGCCTGTTGACTTCCTTACGGAAGCAATAGATCAAACTCGAGGATGGGCTAACACGCTTCTCTTAGAGTACGTAATACTTACCGGAAAAGCAGAATCTCCTTACAAGGCCTTCTTGTTCCAAGGTCTAGTCCAAGATGCCAGGGGCAGGAAAATGAGCAAAAGCCTTGGAAACGCCTTAGAAGCGAACACTCTCTTGGAGAAGTATTCAGCTGACGTCTGCAGGTTCTACATGCTTCGAAAATGCTCTCCAATCGATTTCATGGATTTCGACGTCAACGAGCTAAGCCGACGCCCCTATCAAGTCCTGTCCACGCTTTATCATCTTAGCAGGTTCTTTGTTCAAAACGCCGAGTTTGACGAATTTGACCCAAGGAAAAACACGCTTGACTGGGCAAAACGTGAAAAGCAACTCAAGAGAGCAGATCTTTGGCTGCTCTCCAAGCTTCAGGAAACAATAGAAATCTACACAGACGAGTTAGAGACGAGCGAATACAACGTTGCCCTTGCCACAATAGAGGATTACGTAATAGAGATCGTGAGTAGACTCTACGTACCCATGGTTAGAAAGGAACTGTGGACAGACGACCCGGAAACCCTCAACAGAAGATTAGCCATATACACGACACTGTGGCACGTTCTGAAAACAATAACTCTGCTCTTTAACCCCGTCACGCCATACTTGTGTGAGGCCCTACACCAAAAGGTCTACAGGAAGCTTGACCCGACACTTCCAGAAACGATAAACGTTGAGGACTGGCCGAGGCCTGACAAGAAACTACGGAGTAGGAAAGTGGAGGATGAGTTTAAGACGTTGTTCGAATCCGTGTCTCTTGTCTATGCGACTAGACAATCTGCGAAACTGAAGAGACGCTGGCCCCTGAGCAGGATGGTCGTGGTGGCTGATGAGAAAACCTGCAAGACCCTGAAGGCCGTTGAAGAACTGTTCCTAGAGCTAACGAACGTCAAAACCTCCGAGTTCTTGCATGAAGCTCCGCCTCATGTTCAACAAGAAGGCTGGATTTCTGCTGCAGGAGGAAGTTTGCAGATCTTTCTGGATGCTCATAGAGACGAGAAACTGCTCGGAGAAGGTCTAATGCGGGATCTAGCCCGACGTGTCCAAGCGCTGCGAAAAGAGCTTGGTTATATGCCAACTGACGTCCTGAACGCCGTGCACGTTGCTGAGCTTGATGACGAGAGCACAGGCTTCTTGAAACCATACTTAAACACGATGGCAGAGCTCGTTCGCGCCAAGACCGTCCAACTGCACAACAGCCGTGATGAGATTAACGCTGAATGGCATGAAACCCAAATGGACGAAAAGAAAGTCTACGTAGCTATCGCCTGAGTGGAACCTACAATCTTCTAGGCAAGTACGCAGCTACGTCCCTTAAGAATGGTCAAACTCAACCAAAAGAGACTCCGAAAGCTCTTTATCCCCTAAAGCATGTTCTCTTCCGAGGGTTCTTTTCCGAGAGAAACCTCTCGGGCCGGTAGATCAGTCTGGTATGATCGCCGCCTTCGCAAGGCGGAAGCCGCGGGTTCAAATCCCGCCCGGTCCACTGAAACTCTCTTTTCAACGTGAAAAGGCCTTTGAAGGCAAGACTGTCGCTTCTTCAAATCTTTTACGTGGGAAAGAAAGTGAAGCGGACCCCCGAGGGGATTTGAACCCAAACGGGCTCAAGTCCACATCATGCTGAACGATTTCGTGGGTTAGCGCGCGCTTAGATCAGATTCCAGAACATTTTTTGAGAATTTTTGCTTTGTCAGTTCTTTCCCACGTGAAGTCTGGATCGTCTCTTCCGAAATGTCCGTACAAGGCCGTTTTTCTGTATATCGGTCTGAGCAAATTCAAATGATCCACAATCGCCTTAGGTCTCATGTCAAAATGGTTTTTCACTAGTTCACGAATTTTTTCATCTGGTATTTTTCCCTTGCCAAAAGTATTTACCATCACGGAAACTGGTTGTGCTACGCCGATTGCGTATGATATTTGGATCTCGCATTGGTCTGCCAAACCCGCAGCAACAACATTCTTTGCAATGTACCTCGCCATGTAACAGCCAGATCTGTCGACTTTTGAGGGGTCTTTTCCAGAAAAACATCCTCCACCGTGACTTCCGACGCCTCCATAGGTGTCGACGATGATTTTTCTTCCTGTTAAACCTGAATCTGCCAAGGTTCCCCCGATCACGAACCTTCCCGTCTCGTTAATGTAGTATCTTGTTTTTTCGTCTAGCATGCTCGGAGGTATGACTTCTTTTATGACTCGGGTTATCATGTCTTCCCTTATTCTTTCTCTGCCAACGCTCTCAGCGTGCTGAGCCGCTATCACAACGGCATCCACTCTTTTCGGTTTCCCATCAGCATATTCAACTGTGACTTGTGACTTGCCATCTGGTCTTAGATATGGCAAGATCTTGTTTTTCCTGCATTCAGAAAGTCTCCTCACAAGGCCGTGTGCAAGCATTATTGGCAGAGGCATCAATTCCTTCGTCTCATTCGTTGCATAGCCGAACACCATTCCCTGGTCTCCAGCTCCCTGCTCATGAGTTTCAGTCTCATTGACGCCTATTCCAATGTCTGGGGACTGCTCCGTTATCGAAACCAGAACGCCGCAAGTCTCCCAATCCATGCCGTCCTTGGCATTGTCCAACCCGATTTCCTTCAATGTTTTCCTAACAATGTGCGGTATGTCCACGTAGCAGACGGTTGTGATTTGACCAGTGACTACTACGTTTCCTTGCATCACCAGCGTTTCACAGTCAACCCTTGCTTTAGGATCTTTACCTAAGACAGCATCCAACACAGCGTCTGATATTTGATCCGCCACCTTGTCAGGATGACCCTCTGCCACAGATTCTGAAGTGAACAGGTATCTTCCGTTGTTTGTCATGAGAATCCATCATTTGGATTTGCAGCACGGGCTTTTAATGATTTCGTACGATGGTTCTGTTAACTCCTGGGAGCTTTCGCGACTGGACAAACGGAACTTGCAGGAATCGCGTCATACTATTCAATGTCAAAATGCGACAAAGTCATAGCGGTTTTGATGATAGGCCGGAAGTTACCGTTCCCAGACAGTAATCTATGCCAAAACCCTTCTTTTCGTGGCAGGTTGCCAAGCAAGTGTAGGCGGGCCCGAGGGGATTTGAACCCCCGTTCTCCGGCTCCGAAGGCCGACGCCTTAATCCAGACTGGGCTACGGGCCCAGAGAAGGAATGGTTAAGGTTTAATTAAAAACATTCCGAAAGACTCGATATCGATCAGAGACAGCAAGCTTAACGCGTGTTCTTTTCTTCATGTTTACCAAGTAGACTCCGGTGAGGGTCAGTACTGCACCAAGTAGCGCTTCTGGACTTGGTTTTTCTCCTAGGAGTAACCATCCGAAGAGCAGGGCGACCGTTGGAATAATCAGTGTTGACCCTGAAAGAGTGGTTGCTTCTTCTTGTTTGAGAAGGAAGAGATAGATTACGTTTCCAAACGCAAGCGCTCCGACCGACGAGTAGGAGAGTATGCCTAAGTAACCTATGTCAGTAGGGACAGCGAAACTGTTCGTAGCCAAGCTCCATATGATCAGAGGCGCAGTTCCAACGGCTAACTGCAGAAAATGGGTGACGAACGGATCAACGTGACTCAGGTACTTCTTATAGTACAGGACTGCGACGGCCCATGCAAGAGCGCTAAGCAACAAGATCAGAACCGAGTCCAACGTGAAGGAAGCAGTCCTGCCCAATGAGAGAACAACCACACCGATGAACCCGACGGCGACTCCCAGAAGCTTGGCCACTGTAACTTGCTCCAGCAGAACTGGAACGGCTAGGCAGAAGACAAAGAGCGGTTGAGTATAAGCCAGCACGGCGCTTATGCCCGAGTTCCCGTTCACTAATCCCAACGCTTGGAGGATTATAATTGAAACGAAGATCAAGCAAAGAACCACGAGTCTGAACAGAGTCTGGCTATCCTTCGGCAGTTTGCCCCGCAGAACCAGGAAGAGCGGAAGCAGAACAGCGACAGAGAGTATGAACCGGTGCAGCACAAAGGTCAATGGAGGAACGAAGCCCAAGCCCATTTTCATGATTGACCAGTTTGATCCCCAGAAAAACGCTAAGAGAGCGAAGAGTAGCCAGTCTCGAAGCTTCAAGCATGCGTCTCCTGATAAACCGTGTGGATGAGCAACGCAGAATATAAATCGCTTCTCCATCCTCAATCGAATCCAATATTCTGCAACAAAAATGCCGCAGAACGTAGTTGCGAACATTTTAATACGACATGGACGAATTCATGCATAACTGGGCTGATTGAACATGGTAAAAGACGAGATGGTTTGGGATCTGTCGCAGCTCGTGGAAAACACTGATCCAATTCTGGTTCGCAAGAAGCTGGATTCCATGGTAGTTGAGGCTGAGAAGATTAGACACAAGTACCATGATAAGATTGGTGAACTGGACGCGAACGGTCTGTTGAAGCTCTTGGAGCTGAAGGACAAGTTCACGCTCAGCTTTGATGGTGTTAGCCTCTACTGCCGCTTGATATACTGGGCTGACTCCACCGATGCTGTTGCCAAACAGCTCAACGACGCGGCCGAAAGCGCGATGGTGAAGGTTGGGCAGGCTCTAGTTTTTGTTGACATCGAACTGGGGCAACTACTTTCCAAGAAGCCTTCCGTCGTGAAGGACCACGTCTTGGCAGAGTATAGACACTATCTTGAGAGAATACTGAGGAAGGTTCCTCACATGCTTTCCGAGACTGAAGAACGCTTGATACTCATGAAAGACAAGAACGGAATTAGCGCATGGCAGAACCTTCAAAGCGATTGGCTTTCCACACGAACTTTCGACATGACAGTCAAGGGCAAGAAGAAGACTCTCCCCTACGGCCAAATCACAGGCTACTATCAGAGTCCAGATCGTGATCTGCGAAAACGATCCAATCAAGTGGTTTACGAGAACCTTGGAAAAGACAGCATCTTATGGGCAAGCGCTATTCGAGCAGTGTGCGAAGATCACGTGCGTATATCTGACACGAGAAAACATCCGGCCGCTGCGACCCAGAGCCTGATTGACAACGACGTTGACCAACAAACCATCGATGGACTCATGAAAGCCATTTTGAAAAACGTGGGTCTGTACAGAAGGTATCTAGGGCTAAAAGCAAGACTAATGGGGCTGCGCAAACTTGCCAACTACGACATCGTGGCTCCTTTGCCAAGTGCTCCCGAGAAGGAATACAGCTGGGCAGAATCCAGAAAGGAAGTTGTAGATGCGTACACGGAGTTCGACGAAGAGGTTGGAGGCTGGGTTGAGGAGATGTACGACAAACGGCATCTTGACGGCGAGGTGCGCAAGGGCAAGACTTCAGGAGCTTTCTGCTCCTCTTGGTTATCAGGGAAAAGCGCTTACATACTTCAAAGCTACAACGCGAAGATGGGCGACGTCTACACCCAAGCACACGAAATCGGGCACGCTATTCACGACTACTTTATGTCACGAACGCAGAAACCCGCAAACAGCGAGGTCGGAAGCTGCATCGCAGAAATAGGCAGTATATTCGGCGAGCTTCTTCTGACTGAACGACTGCTTTCCAAGGCAAAGACCGGGAAAGAAAGGCAGGCGATACTGGCAAATGTCCTGGACGAGTTCGGTATGGCTGCTTTCCAAGTGTCTGCACGGTTCTTCTTCGAGCAAAACATGTACGACGCGATAAAGCAGGGCAAGTTCCTGGACGGGGACACTGTCGCCAGATTGTGGGTTGCGGAGAGAAACAGAATCTACGGTGACTCGGTGGAGTGGCTTGATGTGATGAGATGGGAATGGACGATGAAAGCGCATTACTACATAGCGAACTACCGCTTCTACAACTACCCATACGTGTTTGCTCAGCTCTTTGTGTTCGCACTGTACAGGCTTTACAAGGAGCAGGGGAAACGCTTCGTTCCCAAGCTGAAGAGGCTGCTCGCCGCGGGATCCAGCCAATCTCCGAGAGCGCTCGCCGCGGAACTGGGCTTTGATATTACTGAAGAGACTTTCTGGCAGAAGGGAATGAAACAGGCTGAGGAATTCGTCAACATGCTCGAAGAGACGATGTCGCCCAAGCAGAAATCAAAGCCTCGACAGTGAGTTGTCCCTCAGACCCTGCGGCCTATTCCAACGCCTCGAAACGTGAAACCAGCTTTCACGCATTTCTCAGGTTTGAAGACGTTTCTGCCATCCACTATTACAGCCGTGGACAAAGTCTTCTTCAGCCACTCCAAGGACATCGTGAGGTATTCCTTGTGACGGGTGATTGTGACAACGCAGTCTCTTCCGCTTAAAGCCTCGTTCAAGTCGTTAAGCAGGGTGATGCCCTCGAACTCTTTGACGTATGGATCGTGCACGACTACTTCTCTGCATTTGTCCTTGAGCAGGTTGTAGAGGGGCAAAGTTGGGGTGTTTCTCGTGTCGTCTGAATCCTCAAGGAAAGCCAAGCCGAGCAAGCAGATTCTTGCATCACGGAGCTTCTTGCCCTTTTCCTCCAGTGCTTCTTTCACCAGTTCTGCCATGTGTTGGGGCATGTAGTCGTTGATTCGCCTGCTTTCAACGATAACGCAGGGTTTGAATTTTGACGTTCCGTACTCTTCCAAGCCATACTGGAGCAGCCACGGGTCTTTCGGTAGGCAGTGACCGCCAACGCCTGCGCCCGGAACGTGCATCATTCTGTAGGGGTTTTTCGCTGGGTTAGACGGGTCATGCGGCAGAGAATTGACGAAGCGCCTGACATCATGAACGTTGACTCCGAGACTCTCGCATATTAGGGCGACTTCGTTGGCGAATGCGACGTTAACGTCGCGGTAAGTGTTTTCAGTCACCTTAGCCACTTCAGCTGTCAGGCAGTCCGTTGGGAACAGCTCTGCTTCCACGACTCTCCTGTAAAGCTCCATGCCGCGTTGAGTACATTTGGGCGTCAGACCGCCCACTATTCTCGGCATGTGCCTGATGTTGTGAAGCAGGCGACCAACCATGACTCGCTCATAAGAGAATACGAGGTTGAAGTCTTTTCCCGCAGTCATCCCAGAAGCCCTGTCCAATATAGGTTTCACGATGTTTTCGGTGGTTCCCGGAGCGACCGTTGACTCTATGACTACAAGCACACGTTTCTTCATGTAGCATCCTACGGCTTCAGCCGCCTCGATTAACGATGCGTAATCAGGAACGTGATTTTCGTTGACAGGGGTCTGAACGTCCAACAGGATTGCATCAGCCTTCTTGCAGACTGAGAACTCGTCTGTCACTCTGAAGGTTCCTTTCTTCACGACTCTTCCAACGAGTTCGTCTAGTCCTGGTTCATCGCCTCCAATCGGAGATTTGCCCGCATTAAGAAGATCGATCTTCCAACCAGACCTCTTCGATCTCCTCTGCACGCCAACAACGTTGTTGCCTTCAACGTCTGCGAAAACAGCAGCCATGGGAATTCCAACGTAGCCCATGCCAACCACAACTATCTCCAAATCTACGATCTCTCCTAGTCCGTTTTCCATAGAGCTTCCCGCAATAAAACTTTGCCCCCAAACCCAAACCCCACGACGACGAACTGTTTCCTGAAAAAAGAGGCTAATCAGCATATGCCTGATCCAGCGTATGGTAGTCAGTATCAGGTATGGGGGTAGTCGGAGTCGAGTATACGCTCTTATTGCGGAAAAGCTATAGCTGGACCGACTCAAGTTATTGAGATTGGTGTTCAAGGTGCTCGAAGGCAAGAACGTGAATCTGAGAATTATGGAGAAAGAGGAGATTCCGTTTTGTCGGGCGGGAAAGCAGGTGGTTCGGATTTGATTCCTAAATCCTTATCTCTGCTATTGAAGTCAGCTGTTGTTCTTTTTCCATTATTGGCTGGAGGTTTCTTAACCTTTCTTGGTGGAGAAAGACTCTATGAAGCTAGTGCCGTTCAAGTTGAAAAATGGACTGCACCATTCGGTCTCTTGGCTTTTAGTTCAACACAACTGGCTCCAATTACCGATGGTGGCAAACAATGCATCAAAATGCAGATTAGACTTGATATGAAAGCCAAGGAAGCTAATGTACTGCAGGGCATAGCTCGTTGTGAAGTCTTCCTTGGTTTTTCATTGCCAAGTTATGATGAGAAAGAAGAGACCGAAGAGGATGTCTATTTTGGAGTTCAATTTCCTTTCAGAGTCGTTAATCTGCGAAATCTTCAACTTGCATGGAAGAAACTCTCAACTGAGGGAGAAATACTGATAGAAATACCCACTAAAGATGTGAATGTTAGCATAGTAGAGGAAAATGACCTTGTTACTTCTGTGTTTTATGTAGGGTTCATTCGCTCACAAACAACTGAACGACAAAATATCAGCTTAGTATTCAATTTTGAATGGGAAGACCTAATACACAGAGAAGGTTTTTCAACATTTACTTGTACCCTTCCCGTGGCTTTGGCGGCGGGTTCTGAGTTCGCACACCCATATATGCAGAACCCGAACGCTCGTTATGTGTATCATACTGAAACACTTGGACTCACAGTAGATATGATCTTCCCAATGGATTTCGAAATCAAACAAGCTTATCCTCAAATAGAAATAATGAGGACGGAAACGGGCAGCGATGGTCGGAGTCTTTTCTGGGAGATTAATGCAGAACCAGAAACCTATGGCGTTTCCAAAGCCATCCAGCTTGTCTCAGTGGACTTTGAGGATAATAGATTATCAGAAACACGCAGCCGTCTGATATTTGATTCAGGCCTTTTTATGGGCCTAGGGATCGCGTTAATCTTGAGTGGCATCCATGAAGCAGTAAGAGTATTAGCTGAAATGAGAGAGAAAGGCAAACCTATCTGAATGCAGCTTGGCTGACACTAACCTCAAACAGCTTCACGATAAAACTTTGCCCCTCAAACCCAAACCTCAATTGTGATTGCTGGAAGAAAAGTGCAACATGTGCGTTGGCTTCAGTAGAAGAGTGCACGCTATTCTGGGATCTGTTTGGTTTTGCATGAGACTTTGCCGTTGCCACACAACTGACGGTTATGTTGATATCTGTTCTGTCACGTTGATTGTTCACATTGATCAATACACTGCGGCGTGCTCGGATTATCGAGAAAACGGGGGGTGCGTACAAGAGATCATCTGATTGCGAATGCCGTTCCATCTGCTCCTCGGTCCAGAGAAATCTTGAAAACGGTTTAATATCTCATATGTCTAGCTAATGTTGCTGGGGCTGGTAGCTCAGCTTGGCTGGAGCATTCGGCTGATAACCGAAAGGTCGCCGGTTCGAATCCGGCCCGGCCCACTTCAAACCTTTTCACGATTATGCGTGGAAATCCTCACATATCTTAATATGTGACCAAGTGGATTGTATCGTCAGGTAGAATTCTCATAGAGAGGAATGTTGACAAAAGAGCGTTAAACGGGTTTTTGTCATTTTTCTTGATCATTCTACTTAAAGTAACGAGGTGAAAACTATGGAATTAGTGGAGAAGCAGGCAAGCACGCCAACCCAATCGTGGATTAGCCGAGCAGAAAGAAGGCGTCCGCTTAGAGTGGATTGTTATTCTGAACTGAGAAGTTGGGTGCAACATGCCATAATTGAAGCGGAAGAGCAGAAGGATTTTGGCAAGAAAGATCAGTTCTTAAGCCTTCTGAAGGACCTTTAAAACGGTCCAAGAATCGTTTCTACAATGGAAATAACCCTGTAAAAAGAGTAGAAAAACCTTGAGAAACAAAGTATCACCCGGCGAGTATCTCGCCTTTCTTTCTATAAAGTATGAAGTTGATCCAGACGAGTTCTTTAATGCATTGAATTCGGCGTGGGAGGGACGAGAAGCCACATGCAAAGAGCTGGTGATACAATGCCGCGGCAAGACGCAGGACAAAGCCATTTTCTTAATTCTGGAGGGTTCCAAGGTTGTTGCGCAGTTTCCCTTATCCAATGGATTCCTCTTGGAACATGGCAATCCAATTAGGGATCTCATGAAAACCGACATGGTCCGCAGACATCAAGCTAGGAAAGACAGGGGACCGCATTCTCTTCCCATTAGGGATTTGCGAACTGGAATGAGCCACATTAGCTTGAAGGCCAAAGTTCTGGAAATTCCCACACCAAAACTTGTCTTCACACGTTTTGGAAACTACGCAAGCGTTGTCAACGCTTTGATAGCAGATGACACTGGAACGATTAAGCTGTGCTTGTGGAATGAACAAATAGACTCCATCTCCAACGGGGATACTATTCAGATTGAGAATGCAAGAGCATCCACTTTCAAAGGCGAGAGGCAATTGAGCATTGGAAAAAGAGGAACGCTCAACAGCGTCGTTGACTTACTCCCAACTGAAGAAAGTGCAAAGCCCACAGGATACGTTCAGTCGGAAGACGTGTACATGGAAGGCAAGCTGCGAGAAAGTTGGAGCAGAAAAGAGGCGATTGTGCAGTAGCGGACGTGCATAGCAGTTTTAGATTGAGACATGAGGGATGATTGGTGAAAATAGTGAAGGGTTGGAAAAGAATCGACAATCAGAGAGGATACTTAAATGCGACAACAGAACAGAATCTTGTTGTAACGAAGAAACAGTACGGAGAACACTACTTAGTCATGTTGTTTCCCAAAGTAAGAAACAGTGATGAAGGAAGGAAAATATCGCCAGAGTATGCAACCGAATCAGAAGCGGAATCATTCGCTACCGATTGGATGAATAAGCATCCGAGAGGAGCCTGAGTGAACTCGATCCATTATATGCGCTAGTATCAGAAGCATGGTAGAACACATCGTGACATACTAGAGTCTGCCAGTTTCTAATGGGCAAGTTTTTTCGCCGGGTTGTCTGGAGCCTTTTGACTGATCAAGCGTTTCTGTATGAATTCGTATCCGCATTCGCATCTGAAACCGACGGTTTCATTGTTCAGCGTTATCATACTCTGTATCCGTTTTGCCTTGCAGCCTGTGTTTCGCTTGTGCATTTTCCAAGTTAAAGCGAGGTCGTTCAAGCCTATGGGGTGCTCTGTCTTGGCTTTGAATAGAAACCAGAAAACATACGCTACTAATGCAACCCAGGAGGCTAACATTAACCATTCAAGCATTTCGTCACACCCATCTGCGTGCTTTTAGAGACCCAACGGTAGTATCAATATGCTCAATATCCAAAGTGGCTTTGGCATTACCTCTTGAAGTCACGTCTGAGATTAAACACTTGTGAATCTATCGTTTGTATTCTGAATTACGTGTTGAAATGAGGAATGGCTTCTTTTTGGGTTCCAGTGGGTGGATTCGAAATTTGGATGTACATGCACACGTATGTGATTCGTCGAGACCATAAGCAACCATTTTAAGCAAGGTACGCAATTCTCATTTGCATGGCACGCTTGAGGTGCTCTGTTGGGTAAAAAGAAGGTTAGAAGCGAGGGAAACATCAGCGAGATGGTTCTGCCATCCTCGAGCGAGGTTCTAGGCATTGCCACAAAATTGCTGGGATATGACCGTATTATGGTCAAATGCCAGGATGGGTTTGAACGATTATGTCGCATACGCGGAAAAATGAAGAGGCGTGTCTGGATAAGGGTGGGCGATATAGTCGTGGTTTCGCCTTGGGATTGGCAGCGAGAAACGCGGGGCGACTTGACTTGGCGATACACAAAAGGCCAAGCTGAGATGCTGCGGATAAGAGGTTACCTAAAAATCTAGTTGCATGGATGGAAATGAACACGTGTCTTTTAGAAGCCGCGTTGATAGACAGCTAGATCGGAAAGAGAAAAGATATGAAACCGAGCAATTGATGAAGACGAGACGCAGCGAAGAATACGAAGCTCTTGAGGAAGTTTTCGACCGTTCCACTCTGATGATAATCTACCAGTTTATGAATAGGGGAGTAATAGGCGAGATCCACGGAGTAGTCAGCGCGGGAAAGGAATCGCGCGTCTACTGGGCAAAAGACAATGAAGGAAAAGAACTTGCCATAAAAATATACTTGACCTTGTCTGCGGAATTTCGAAAGGGCATGCTACCATACATCGAAGGCGACCCGCGGTTCAAAAACGTGAAACGCGACACCCGCTCACTGATCTTTACTTGGGCGCGAAAAGAATTCAGAAACTTGGAGCAGGCCACCCGGGCAGGGGTCAGAGTGCCCAAACCATTCGTCGTCAGAAACAACGTGCTCATAATGGAGTTCATCGGCAAGGACGGTGTGAGTGCTCCTTTAGTACGAGTAAAACCCCCGAAAGACCCCGCCAAAATCTATGAGAGTCTGCTAAGCAGCCTAGAGAGACTGTACTGCAAGGCTGAACTCGTTCATGGAGACCTGAGCGAATACAACGTAATGATCTGGAAGAACAAGCCAGTAATCTTCGACATGTCCCAATCCGTCTCAATCCATCACCCCATGGCTAGATTTCTCTTGCAGCGAGACATTACAAATCTGAATAGATTTTTTAATAAGCTAGGCGTTAATGTTTCTCCGAACGAGGAAGCTTACACGAAGGTCACTGGTCATGGCAAAACCTAACACGTTCCTGAAAATTCCCGCAGAAAGAGTCGGCGCTCTAATAGGGCCTAATGGGGTCACAAAGAAAAACATTGAATCAAAGCTTACTGTCGAAATCCAGATAGACAGCGAAACCGGCGGAGTCACCGTGACCCTATCCGAGAAAGCTACCGACCCATCGTTGTTGTTCAGAGCAAAAGACGTGATAACCGCTCTAGGCAGAGGTTTCTCGCCAGAACATGCCTTCCGTCTGATACGGGACGAAGAAGCTATACTGGACTTGATTGATCTGAGAACAGTTTTCGGACGATCTGAGAGAGACATCGAACGTGTTAATGGGCGAATCATCGGAGCGAACGGCAAGACTAGAAGAATAATTGAGGAATTGACAAACTGCAGTGTAGCCGTGTATGGACACACTGTGAGCATAATCGGAACAATTGAAGAAGCTGAAGTGGCGAGAGAAGCCATACAAATGCTGGTCAGAGGAAGCATGCACAGCAACGTCTACCGATTCCTCAATCGTGAACGAAGAGAACTCAAGAAGAAAATGCTGGAGCTTTGGGAAAAGCCATCCGAAGAGAAGTAGAACTATGCAGATACTCGTGGAATAGATGGAAGCCCTACAAGCGCAAGAAACGCGTGGACCAAGCGCGCAAGTGACCTGAGGAGGCAACTTCTAAACATGAGCATTAAGGGCCGCATACAAGAGTACTGGTAACACTCCATCTTTTTCGTTTGGTCAGGCAGAAGCAGAGTCTTTGTCTGTCACTCGCTCTCAGGAAGTGGCGAGCTCCCGCACTCAAGATCCAAATCATCTGAGTTTCATCGGGGCCAGAGTCGTCATCGCCCACCATTCACAACTGAAGAGATCACGAATAAAAAGATATAGTGCTAGAATAATGGCGTGTCGAGAAGCATGCTGAAAAACATCAAGGTCACTCCATTGGCTGCTGAAAGCTTCGGCGTAAGGTCCATGTGCATGTACGTTGAAACGCCGGACGTGAAAATTCTTCTCGATGCTGGAGTTTCTCTTTGTCCGAGCCGTTTTGGCTTGCCTCCTCATCCAAAAGAGTTTGAAGCCATTATTGATTGTCGAAAGAAGATCTCAAGCGTCGCTGAGAAGGCTGACCTCGTAACGCTGAGTCACTATCATTTTGACCACCACACCCCATCTTTCGAGGACTGGCTAAGCCAATGGACAGAGCCGACAGAAACAGCAAGGCAAATCTACCAAGACAAAACGGTCCTGATAAAGAATCCAAAGGAGAACATCA
>Ga0315288_10000293_pt1 | contig 62565 bp, 41 predicted proteins | sample YL17G11_20_MG_FD_203454 | JGI IMG/M metagenome (GOLD analysis project Ga0315288, IMG submission 203454) | Sediment microbial communities from Yellowstone Lake, YNP, Wyoming, USA - YL17G11_20 | ecosystem: Environmental > Aquatic > Freshwater > Lake > Sediment | place: USA: Wyoming | collected...
TAGAGCTCGGCGAGTTGCCGGCAGGTGCGGTCCGTGGCCTCCCAGTCTACGGTGACCGTGGGCATTTGGATCATGCTGGGATCGGCGCCGTCCTCGATGATCGTGTTGTAACGCTTGGCGCCGAAGACGTGGTCTGGTTGCGTGGCGTTCGTATGGATGCCCACGTCGGTGACGCCAATGTGGATGGGACTGTGGACGACTGCCTCGAAGATGGCGTCATCGCGGCAGGTCTCCCAGTGGAACAGCCGTGCCCGAAGCCACCACTCCTGACCTCTGGCGAAGTCGTCTTCGCACTGGAGCTGGATCACGTGACCTGTCTCGTGCCACGTGTCGTTCCAGAGCATGACCATGGGCCGCACGGGGTCCAGGCTGTTGAGGCGCCGCCACATCTCGGCCTTCTCGGCGTGGACAGGCAGCGCGGCAATCTCCGCGATCTTGGAGGCCAGGTCACGTACGATCGTCTTGTCGCGCTCGGACATGGGCATGGCTAGGGGCTCACTCCTTGCATCGGATACGCCGCCACGCGGCGCGCATAGTGGCCGAAGTGGCCCAATGGTATCTCGGGCTGGACCCAGTGATCCAGGGCTGCGGCATAGCCGCCCCGCGCGAGCATCGTCGGCAACACCCGGTCCAACTCCGCATCGATGGCGTCCACACCGCGCTCCAGCGCGTGCTTGTCGATCCCCCCGATGATCTGCAGCGTAGGGAATGCCTGCCCGATGCGGCGCACGTCCATGCCCGCCTTCACCTCGAAGGGCAGGAGCCCAGTGACGCCGCACTCCATCCACAGTGGGACCAGATCCAGGACATCGCCGTCCGAGTCCACGATCACCCAAGGCACTCCCATACCGCGCAGGTAGCCGATCAGCCTCCGGTACGCAGGCATCAGCAGCTCGCGGAAGAGGGACGGCGAGATGAGCGGGCCGTTGGCGAAGCAGCAGTCCTCCCACAGGAACGCGAAATCGGGCCGCGTTTCGCGGATGGCCCGCTCGTACACGGCCATGTAGAACTCGCACCGGTCGTCGAGCATATCGCGGATGAGGTCGGGATCGTCGTAGAACGTGTACAGCAGCCGTTCGACCCCCATCAGCTCGCGCGGATAGGCGAAGAAGCCGTCCATGTGCGTGCAGACGACGACACTCTCATTGGCCCGCATAGCCGCGGCAATCCGGTCGAAGTCGGCGGGATAGCGCTCAACGAGGCGTGGCTGGAGACGCTCTCGGACGCACTCGTAGTCCCGCCGGCACTTCACGGGGTAGTCCAGATACTGAGGAATGGACGCGCCGGACTTGCGGCGGCGCATGGTGACACCGCGGCCGTCTCGCACGGTGACCGTCGTATCCGTGTCCTCCAGCACGTCCGGCTCGAACTCCGGCAGGTAGTACTGCCCCGGGAGCAGGTACGCGTACCGCGTGACGCCGAAGTAATCGTAGAGGTCGGGCGATTCCCCGAGGTAGGCGAACGGGGGGTATCGCACGTCCGCGGGCAACGCTTCGGCCTGCCAACGATCGTAGGTCTCCGGCCAGAAGCCATGCTCGATGTGGCAAGGCCGATCCGTCGGCTCGAAGGCCATGGCGGCCCGGAACCGCTCACGGTTCGTCATGGCTCCTCCGAGGGCCGACCTGCGGTCCGGTCAAGCACTTCCCGTACCTTGGCCACGAATGTGTGCAGGGAGAAGGGCTTCTGGATGAGGTCGACACCCTCGTCCAGTATCCCATGATGGCTGATCACGTTAGCCGCATGCCCGGACATGTAGAGCACCTTCGTCCCCGGCCGCGTGGCCTTGAGGCGCCGATACAGCTCTCGCCCGTCCATGCCCGTCAGGATGACGTCCGTCACGAGCAGATGGATCTCGTGCAGGTATGCCGCCGCAAGCGGTAGCGCCGCCTCACCATCGGCAGCGCTCATCACGCGGTACCCGCAACGGTCCAGCATCTCGCCGGCGAGGGTCCGGACCTGCTCCTGGTCCTCCACCAGCAGGACGGTCTCCGTGCCCTCGCTCGATGGCGATGCAGACGGCTCTACAGCATCCGCCACCGGGCTCTGCGTGTGCGGCAGGTACACCCGGAACGTCGCGCCGCTCCCGGGCTCGCTGTACGCCCAGATGTAGCCGCGGTGCTGCTTCACGACGCCATAGACCGTCGCCAGCCCCAGGCCGGTTCCCCTGCCCAGCTCCTTCGTCGTGAAGAACGGCTCGAAGGCCCGCTCGAGTGTCTGGGCGTCCATACCTACGCCGGTGTCACTGACGGACACCATGGCGTATGGGCCGGGCGCTACCACGGGGCGTCGCTCCGTGTAGCTCTCGTCAAGGTACACGTTCGTCGTCTCAATGGTGAGCACGCCCCCATCCGGCATAGCGTCCTGCGCGTTGGCGGCGAGGTTCATGAGGGTTTGCTCGATCTGGCCGACATCGCCATCAACGAACCCGACGGAGGGCGCGAGGCGCAATGCTATCGCGACGTCCTCCCGGATGGTGCGCCGCAGCATCGGCTCGAATGCGCGGATGAGGGCGTTCAGGTCGAGCGGGCGCATGTCCAGCGTCTGACGGCGGGCGAAGGCCAGCAATTGCCGAACCAGGTCGCGGGCCCTCTCGGCGGCCCCGGCGATCTGCTCGGCCCACACGCGGTGACGGTCACCCGCGGGGAGATCGTCCAGCAGCATCTCGGCGTAGCCGAGGATCGGGGACAGCATGTTGTTCAGGTCATGGGCTACGCCGCCGGCGAGCTGCCCGATCGACTCCAGCTTCCGGCTCTGCGTGAGCTGCTCCTCGAGCGCAGCGCGCTCCTCCTCAGTCCGTTTGCTCTCCGTCATGTCCGCGAAGGTGGTGAACACTCCGTAGGGTCCCGTCTGACCTTCGCGGAACTGAGGCGTGGCGCTGACGACGATCCAGACGTGGCGTCCCTCGGTCGGGCTGTGGACGCCCATCACGACGCCGCGCACCGGCTGTCCCGTGCGGAGCGCTACCATCGAAGGATGGTCCGGCCCGGGGAAGGGAGTGCCATCCTCGCGTACGGCGCCCCATTCCGGTGACAGCGAAGTCCGCGCCTTCATCGCGGCTTCGCTGAGGCCGAGGATGCGCTCCGCGGCCGCGTTCACGGCCACCACGTTCCCTTCCGCATCCTGCCAGACGACGCCGTGCTCCATCGTCTCGAAAAGCGCTCGGTACCGACTCTCGCTCTCGCGCAGGGAGCGCTGGGCGGCGAGGCGAGTGACGACATGGCCAACCAGCGCGGCGAGCACCTCCAGGCTCTCCCGCTCCTCGTAGGGGAACTCGGTGTGCACACGAGAGCCGACGTGAACGGACGCGAGGAGCTGCCCCTCCTGATGGATGGGTACGACCCCGAAGCAGCGAACCCCCTCCTCACGCAGCATCTGCTGGGAGTCGGGTGCCGCGTCGAGGGAGTCGGGGGTGGAGTAGAAAGGGCCTAGCGCCCATGGCCGGGCGGGCGTTGGCTGTCCCTCGGCAAAGCCGCGGATCCGCGCCGCCGCCTCACGTCCAAGCCCGAGCGAGTGGACCAGCCGGAGCCCCTCAGATGGCGACCCCATGCGGTACACGGCGCCGCAGTCCATCCCGGAGCTCTCCAGAGCAACGCGCAACACCGAGCGCAGCGCGTCGTCGAGATCCGCCAGGCCGAGCAGCTCGATCGCCAGGTCCCGCTGGGCCCTCAAGCGGTCCGCCGCCCGCCTCCGGGCCGTGTCATCATGCGCGTAGACACGCAGGCGGTCCGATCCGGGCACGAGCACTACCACCTGCTCGTACCAACGGCTAGCGACCCGCATCGACCGGGTCCACGAACCGCGGCCCTGCTCTCTCATCGCCCGAGCGAACTCAGCGATCCCGACGAGGAACGGGTGTCCCTCCCCTAAGCTCTCAGCATCGGCAAACAGCGTCCGGGCCGCTGGGTTGGCATAGGCCACACGCCCATCCGGCAGTAGCTCCAATAACGGGTCCGGGTCTTGTTCTGCAAACGAGGCCAGTTGATCTCTGTCCATGACCCCTCCCGGGCACGTGCCCTCCCCAGGCCGGCACCGACTGCGCCGTCCGTCGACAGCGTTGGCACTTCCGCGCCGCCCGTGCGGGGACCTGTGTCGAATGGTGGCGAGGCCGTCGGTCGGGCGCCGCGGCCGTGTCGAGCCCCGTGCGGGAAGGTCCCCCAAGGCCCCGGCCGAACAGTAGGATCGGCGGGGAGGGGCCCACGATCGGGCCGACCACCCCGGCGGGACCCGACACAGAGGAGGGCACCCATGGCCCGCAGACACGCGTTGGTACTCCTGCTCACCGTACCTTCCTGCCTTCTGGGACTGATGGGGTGTAAGCAGCAGGCTCCAGAGACCCCGGCCGCTGCCCCACCCGCAGGAGCGACGAAGACAGCGGGCACGGCGGCCCTGCTCGTCCAGCCCAAGGACGTCATCATCGGCTTCCTCGTGAAGCAGGCCGAGGAGCCATGGTTTCAGGATGAGTGGAGGTTCGCCCAGCAGTGCGCCGACAAGTATGGGTTCAGGCTGGAGAAGATCGCGGCGCCCGACCCGGAGAAGGTCCTGACGGCGATCGACACCCTTGGCACACTCGGCGCTCAGGGCTTCGTGATCTGCACGCCCGACGTGAAGCTCGGCCCATCCATCGTCGACGCAGCGAAGAAGCACGGGATGAAGGTCTTCAGCGTGGATGACCAGTTCGTCGGCCCGGACGGCGAGTTCATGGATGTGCCCTACATGGGCATCTCGGCTGCGAACATCGGCAAGCAGGTCGGCGAGGCCATCTACAAGGAGTTCCGGAATCGCGACTGGCCGGTCGAGGACACCGCCTGCTGTGTGGTGACCTACGAGCAGCTCGACACGTCGCGCGAGCGGACCGATGGCGCGATCGAGGCGCTCACTGCGGCCGGGTTCCCCGCGGATCGCGTCTACAAGACGGCCGAGCGCACCACCGACGTCCCGGGAGCGACGGAGGCCGCGGATACGCTGCTTACGCAGCACCCCGAAGCCAAGCACTGGCTGATCGCCTCGATGAACGACGAGGGCGTCCTGGGCGCCGTCCGGGCGATGGAACAGCGTGGGTTCACGGCAGACGATGTCATCGGCGTCGGGATCGGCGGGACGACGGCCATCGCCGAGTTCCAGGGCGAGAAGCCCACGGGGTTCTTCGCCACCGCGCTCATTGACCCATACCGCCACGGCTACGAGACCGCCGAGATGATGTTCAAGTGGATCACCGAGGGCAGGGAACCGGCCAAGACAACCCTGACCGAGGGCATCATTGTGACGAAGGAGACCTGCGAGGACACCATGCGCGAGCGCGGGCTGCTCGACTGAGGCGGTGGTGATGGTCCGTTCCGACCCACAGGCGGCCGACGGCGCGTACGTCGAGTGCCTCTCGGTGACCAAGCGCTTCCCCGGCGTTGTGGCATTGGACGGAGTCGACCTCCGTGTGCGCCAGGGGTCGTGTCACGCGCTGCTGGGCGAGAATGGCGCAGGGAAATCGACACTGCTCAAGATCCTCTGCGGGGCTCTAGCGCCCGATAGCGGGCAGATCCGCCTCGGTGGCGTCTCGCGGCGCTTCTTGTCTACAGCCGACGCGATCGAGGCCGGTGTGGCCGTGATCCACCAGGAGCTGAACCTCGCTCCGGAGATGACAGTCGCTGAGAACCTCTTCCTCGGGCACCTCCCGACGCGCTTCGGGTTGCTGGATCGGCGAGCCCTCCATCGCGCGACCGGGGAGGAGCTCGCGTTCCTCGAGGAGGACATCCGTCCGACGGCGCGCGTCGGGGATTTGCCGGTGGCCCAGCGCCAGATGGTGGAGATCGCGAAGGCGCTGGTGTGGGACGCGCAGGTGCTGGCCTTCGACGAGCCCACGAGCAGCCTCTCGTCCCGGGAGGTCCAGAAGCTCTTCTCGATCATCGGTGACCTGCGTGAGCGCGGGCGCGCGATCATCTACGTCTCGCACCGAATGGCCGAGATCGCCGAGGTCTGCGACTCGGGGACCGTGTTCCGGGACGGCAAGGTTGTCGCGGCGTTCCCTGACCTGTCGCGAGTCACGACGGATGAGATCGTGAGCCGGATGGTCGGGCGGCCGATCCGCGACATCTATCACTATCGGCCGCGCGAGCCAGGGGGGGCGGCCCTGGCTGTGAGGGGGATGATGGGGCGGGGGCTCGCGGAGCCGGTGGACCTCGAGGTCCGGAGGGGTGAGATCGTCTGCTTGTTCGGGCTGCTCGGCGCCGGGCGCACTGAGCTGCTCAAGCTCATCTACGGCGCCTCCCGCGCAACTTCCGGGACCATCGAGATCCACGGCGTACCCGTCCGCGTCAGCGGGCCGCCGGCGGCCCTGCGCTGGGGCATCGCCTTCTGCCCGGAGGACCGGAAGAGGGAGGGGGTCGTCCCGCAGCGGTCCGTGCGGGAGAACGTGAACCTGAGCGCGCGTAGGCGCCTCGCGCCGTGGGGCCTCCTCCGGCCCGCGCGCGAGCAGGCCAATGCGGAAGCGAAGGCCCGCGATCTCGACATTCGAGCCGCATCACTCGATCAGCTCGTGGGCACGCTCTCGGGCGGCAATCAGCAGAAGGTGATGCTCGGCCGCTCTCTGTCACAGGACGTGAAGGTCCTGCTGCTGGACGAGCCCACCCGCGGCATCGATGTGGGAGCCAAGAGCGAGATGTACCGGATCATCGCCGAGCTGGCCGACCGAGGCATCGCCATGCTCATCACCTCGAGCGAGCTGCCCGAGGTGCTAGGCATAGCGGACCGCGTGCTGGTCATCCGCGGAGGACGCATCGTGGTATCGGTCGATCGCCAGTCGGCGACGGAAGAGGGACTGCTCCGTCTGGCGTTGCCCACCAGTGATGCAGGCGACCGGGGAGGTCACTAGCCCATGAGCACGGACACCCCGTCCATTGCCGCGCGCTCGATCCGCGCACTGCGCGACAACGCCGTCATCCTCATCGTGCTTGCCATCCTGCTCCTATGGCTGAAGCTCTACGTGCCGGTGTTCTTCAGCCCGGCGAACGCGCTCGGCCTGGCCTTGTCGATCTCGCTGACGGGCATGGTGGCATGCACGATGCTCTTCTGTCTGGCCTCCGGGGACTTCGATCTGTCCGTCGGATCGGTCGTGGCCGCGTCCGGTGTGCTCTGCGCGGTCGTCATCGGCGCGACGGGGAGCATCGCACTGGGGGTCGCAGCCGGCATTCTCGGCGGATTTGTCGTGGGGCTGCTGAACGGCACGCTTATCTCGGTCATCGGGGTCAACGCGCTCATCGCCACGCTGGGGACGATGCAGATCGCGCGCGGACTTGCATTCCTCGTGTCCCGCGGGGAGGCGGTCGCGATTCCGGTCGAGCGGTTCTTCGCGCTCGGGTCGGGCCACTGGCTGGGCGTTCCGGTACCGGTGTGGGTGACGGCGGCCTCATTCCTCGTGTTCGGGTTCCTGCTGGGCAAGACAACCTTCGGACCAAACACGCTGGCGATCGGCGGCAACCGCGAAGCGGCCCGACTGGCCGGCATTCCCGTCACGCGCGTGAAGGTCACCATCTTCGCGCTTCAGGGGATGATGGCGGGTTTCGCCGGCGTGGTCCTGGCCTCCCGGGCCCATAGCGGCCAACCGAACACCTCGCAAGACCTTGCGCTCGATGTGATCTCCGCGTGCGTCCTGGGCGGCGTGTCGCTCTCGGGCGGCGTGGGGAGCATGGGAGGCGTCATCATCGGCGTCCTCATCATGGGCACGGTGCAGAACGTCATGAGCCTGCGTAACGTCCCAACCTTCTACCAGTACATAGCGCGCGGCTCCATCCTCCTCGCCGCCGTCATGTTCGACCAGTACCGGCGACGCGCCGCCGCCCGCTCGGCAGCGGCGGGCCACAAAGGGTAGCGCGGCCCGAGGTTCAGAACTCATTCCGCACGGGTACCGGCTCGCCGACACGGGCCGACTCGACGATAGCGACGCAGGTCGACACCGTGCGCGTGCCCTCGCGAGCGTCCATCGTGACCGGCGCATCGCGGAGGACGACATCCACGAACGCCTCGACCTCCTCGGCTACCGGCTTGGTCTGCGGACCCACATCGATCATGACCGGCTGCGTGTAGCCCTGGATCCCCCCGAGGCCCGGCACTCGTTCCGGGTGCTCGGTGAAGAGCGTGAGCGTGGACGACGTGTTGTCGCTGATGATCGTCCCCTCGGTGCCATAGAAGGTCGAGCGCATCGTGTAGTCGCGCTTGCAGCCGATGGACACCATCAGGCGGCCGACGACCCCGCTCTCGAACCGCAGCGCCGCGACCGTGCAGTCATCCACCGGCCAATCGGTGAGACAGCGGTGGTTCGAGTAGGCGGATACCTCAGCGACGTTGCCCGCAATCCAGCGGACAAGATCCACGGCGTGGCACCCACCGCCGATCACCGGGTGACGGGGGCGGGCCGGGTCTTTCCGCCAGCCGCCGGCGCCCCCCACGCCCGCGTAGTTGTGGGCGTACTCCGACTCGACGAGGAACAGCTCACCAATCGCGCCGGCGTCGACCAGCTCCTTCGTCTTCACGAAGCCGGGCGCGAACCGGCAGACCTGGCCGACCATGAACTTCCCGCCGGCTCGATCGGACGCCGCGATGATGGACTCGCACTCCTCGACCGTCAGCGCGAGCGGCTTCTCGCAGAGGACGTGCTTCCCGGCCTCCAAGGCGGCGACGGCCTGTTCTGCATGGTAGAAGTCCGGCGAAGCGACGATCACGAGATCGACGTCGGCCCGCTCGATGAGAGCCCGGTAGTCCGTCGCCGCAAATGGTGCCTCGAAGCGCGCCGCAACGTCGGCGAGCTTCTCCGGATCGGGGTCACACACCGCGCGGATCAACGCGTGCGCGCTCTCCCGGCACGCCTCCAGATGAACCGCACCCATACCCAGACCGATGACACCGACGCCGATGGAGTCCATCGCCCTTGCCTCCTGGGGAGATCCTACACTTGGGACGCCAGGTTCGGCTCAACGTGGTCGCCGTCCTGCCATGGGGAGTGACAGGGGGGGCGTGCACCAGTCCTGAGAGGAGGGGGCGCTCGACGGGGCGAAGGGGCACGACTCCGGAAGGGGGCCCCCGTGTCGGACGAGGAGTCGGAGCCAGGCGGCAGCCCATCGCTCGGCGCGCTGCTACGCGAGGCCCGCGAACGTCTGGCCCGGTCTCCGCACGTTCCGGACGCATCGCAGGAAGCGCTGTGGTTCATCATGCACGTGACGGATTGCTCCTCCGCCGACCCGTGGGCGCATCCCGAGCGGCACGTGCCCGCTGCGACGGTCCGGCGGTTGCGCGACCTCATCGAACGTCGGGCAAGCGGCGCTCCGCTCCAGCACCTCTTGGGCGATGCCCACTTCCTGGGTCGCCGGTTCCTGTGCGACGCACGCGCCCTCATCCCTCGGCCGGAGACCGAGCTTCTCGTTAGTCACGTCATCGCGCGTCTACGACAGCGCGCGGAGCCGCGAATCGCTGACATTTGCACCGGCACGGCCTGCATCGCGATCAGCATCGCCCTCGAGCTACCCACCGCGCGGGTGGTGGCCACCGATCTCTCGATGGACGCTTTGGCCCTCGCGGCGGAGAACGTGGCCTTGCACGGAGTGGGGGACCGCGTGGATCTACGCCAGGGGGACCTGTTCGAGCCGCTGACTGGCGAAGAGCCGTTCGACGCGGTCTGCATCAACCCCCCGTACATCCCCGCGGACCAGATCGACGCTCTCGGGCCGGACATCGCCGCCGAGCCGCGCGTGGCGCTGGACGGCGGGCCGAACGGGCTAGAAGCGTACCGGCGGATCGCCGCGGAGTGGCGCGGGTATGTCGCCGAAGGCGGACTGCTGGCCCTCGAGGTCGGCGCCGGCCAGATGCCCGCTGTCCGCTCCCTCATCGACGCCGCCCACACGGATGTCATCGCCGACCTGCAAGGTATCGACCGCGTCCTCCTCGCCTACCGATAGGGCCTCCCAAAGGACCCCAACGCGCTCCCGACGAACCCGCCGGGTGAAAGGGAGTGACCTGATGCGCATCTGCCGGTCTGTCGTCGCCGTACTCCTCTGCGCTTCGGCCCTCTCCGCCGCCAGCCGCCCCGATGTGTGGCCGCGGTCGGACCTGCGCCCGCTCATTGACCTCGATGGGACGTGGTCCTTCCGAATGGACCCCGAGCAGGTTGGCGAGGCCCAGCGGTGGTTCCAGGTCCATACGCCTTTCCCGGACTCCATACATGTGCCCGGCTGCTGGGACGCGCAGGGCTTCGGTGAGCCCACCGACAAGGTGCGCAGCAACTACGTCGGGCAGGCCTGGTACCGGCGTACGGTATCGGTACCTCGCGACTGGCGCGGCAAAGACGTGTACCTACACGTCGGCGGCGTGCACCGCTACGCGGACGTCTGGGCCAACGGACAGCACGTGAAGCGACACGTGGGCTACGTCACGCCCTTCGAGGTGGACCTCTCCGGCGTGCTCAAGCCGGGCGAGGAGAACGCCATCGCGATCCGCGTGGATAGCCGGCAGGACTGGTCCATCGACGCCCTCACCGGCGCGTTCGACATCATCGACTACATGGACGTGAACTGGGGCGGCATCTGGCACCACGTGTGGCTGGAGGCCCGCGATGCGGCCTACGTCGACAGCGCCTTCGTGCGCCCCAGTGTGCGCAATCCGCGCGCCGATGTGGACGTCGAATGCCAGTCCGCTGAGGATGCCCGTCGCGAGCTGACCGTCGACATCGTGGGCCCGGACGGGCACACCGTCGCCTCGGAGAGCCGGAGTACCACCATCCCCGCCGGCGGCAGTGTGGAGAGCTTCTCGCTCTCGGTGCCGGATCCCAAGCTCTGGTCCCCGAACCACCCCTGGCTCTACCGAGTCCGAGTCACACTGGGCGCCCATGGCGAGCGGGCCGACGAATGGGAAGACCGGTTCGGCATGAGGGAGATCGAGATTCGCGGACCGGACATCTACCTCAATGGGAACCGGACGTTCCTCCATGGCTACGGCGATGACACCATCTACCCGGAGACCATCGTCGCGCCCGCCGACCACGAGGTGTTCCGCGAGCGTTTCGCCAAAGTGAAGGCGTTCGGGCTCAGCTACGTCCGGCACCACAGCACAGTGCCGATTCCCGAGTACTTCGACATCGCGGATGAGGCAGGCGTGCTCGTGCAGCCGGAGCTGCCCATCGCCTATCGGCCGTTCCTGGACCGCGGGCTGCAGAGCGAGGCGGCGGTACGGCTCTATCGGGAGACGTGGGAGGGGATGATTCGGCGTTACCGCAACCACCCCTCGGTCTTCGGCTGGTGCATGGGGAACGAGATGTACGGCGGGAATGAGCTGGCGGACGAGCTGTACGATATGGCGAAGCGGCTGGACCCCACGCGCCCGGTCTACGACTCCGACGGCGCAGAGCCCACGGCCAACCGGAGGACGTTGGACGTAGTGCCCGCGCAGTTCGATGTGGCGGTGATCCCGGTCCTGGACCACGCGAACAAGCACGCGTTCGCCTCGCCTCCCCCGAAGCCGATCATCTCTCATGAGATGGGCAACTTCACCACTTACCCCAGCCTCGATGACATCCGTCTCTTCAAGCATGTGATGAAGCCGTTCTGGCTGGAGGAAGCACGGGCGCAGGTGCAGGAGCGCGGGCTGCTGGATGAAGTGCCCCTATGGGTTCGGAACAACTCGCGCCTGCAGGCGACCTGCTTCAAGCTGGAGATCGAGGACCTGCGGTGGTCTTCCTACAGCGACGGCCACGCGCTCTGGCTGTTCCAGGACTACTGGACCGGCAGCTCGGGTCTTCTGAACTGCTACTACAAGGTCAAGGGCGTCGGGCCCGAGTTCTACCGGCCGATCATCGCGGACACGGTTCTCCTCGCGCGCTTGCCCGACTTCTGCTTCGAGGAAGGAGCGGCCGTTCGCGTGCCGGTTGCGGTCTCGGACTTCGGCGAGGAGCCGCTGACCGGGCGCGAGGTGCGCTGGGAGCTCCTCCGCGGCGGACAGGTGCTGGCAGCGGGGCGCGCCGGGCCGCTATCAGGGGAGAAGGGACTGTGCCGGCTGGGCGAGATCGGCTTCACGCTGCCATCAGTCGCCGCTCCGGCCAAGCTCACACTGCGGCTGTCGCTGGACGGAGATGGCGACGTCCTGCCAAACGAGTGGCCGCTTTGGGTGTTCCCGCGAACGCGCGTGCCGCAGCCCCACGAGGGTACCCGGATGATCCGGCGTCTGACATCGGACGCGCTGGCATGGATCGCCGAGGGCGGGAAGGCCGTGGTGACCCGGCCGGAGGAGCTACTGCCATCGGAGATGGTGACTTTCGAGTCGGCCTGGTGGAAGGGCTCGCCGGGAGCGGACAGCCATGTCGGCACACTGATATACGACCGCCCTGCCATGGCCGCGTTCCCGCACGAAGGATGGTGCGATCTCCAGTTCCTCCGCCTCCAGCACAATCGCCCCGCGCTGCTGCTCGACGGCCTTCCCTTGCGCGCCGGCACGCTGATCCGCGCCATCGACTGCCACACGGGCAACCGCGACAAGGCCCTGATGATCGAAGCGCGGATCGGCCGCGGCGCCATTGTGGCCACGACGCTGGACCTGTCACGCGAAGCGCTGCGGGCCCGGCCGGAGGCGCGATGGCTGGCTCGGTGTCTGTTCGACTACATCGCGAGCGGTGACTTCACGCCGACCTGCGAGCTGAACCCTGATGCTCTCCGAGAACGCATCGGCGAGTCGCCGGAGCTGAGCGGCATCCCACGTATCGACGGCTTCGCGCGCCTGGTGGGCCATGTGGGCGAGGAGACGAGAGAGGAGCGCTACCTCGCCGGCGCGCCGCTCGCCTATGTGATCCGCGGGATGGATGGCACCCACTACATCGAGTGGGAGACCGCGCCGGTCCCGACTGGGCTGACCGGCGATCGCGTCTGCTTCGCCCTCTCTGGAGGCCTGGGCTGGCTCAGTGAACCTGCGGCGCCCCTCACATTGCGCGTGGGTGAGCTGCCGCCCGTCGAGTTCGATGTCGTCCAGAAGGGCGCTCAGTGGCAGTCGGCGGACGGCCGCGTCCGGCTGCTCTACGATCCTCGCTCCGTCTTCGGGCCCGACAGCCTGGGGGTGTTCTACCTGATCGTGCCAGCCGATGCGGTCACGCCCGGCCAGCCGGTGCGGATCCGCGTGGGGACGAGCGCGGCGGGGTCCCATCGATGGATGATCGTCCATCCTCTGCAGGATATGTGGGAGGACGAGGAGTGATTCCACCTCTCCCATTGGGAGAGGTCGGCCGTAGGCCGGGTGAGGGGCACGCCTGCGCGTGAGGGCAGCCCCGCAGGAGGTCCGGTATGGTTCTGTGTGCAGCGTCTATGATGCTTCTGCTCCCCGGCTCACCAGCGTTCGAGGACGGCTTCAGCGGTACGAGCCTCGGGCCATGGCAGACCACTGAGCTCAACGGCTGGCAGGTGGGCGACGGCGTTCTGCGGTGTGCTACCGACGATGCAGAGCGGATCATCCTCGCGCCGACGGCGCCCATAGGTGAGGCGCTGGTGCAGGTCGATCTGCGCTTCATCGGCGGCCAGAGGCGTAACGCCTCGATCGCGTTCGGTGCGCAGGACGCGGCGAACTACTGGGCCATCCGTCGGTACGACGCGCGCCAGTGGCTGGAGTTGCTGCACTTCGTGAGCGGGGAGGCCATTCGCGTACAGGGGAACCACTGGCTCGCCGAGAGCGGCCAGGGCTCCGCAGCACTGAGCGACGGCGAGTGGTACCGGATGGAAGTCGCGCTCATCGGTCATCGGGTGCTCGCACGTGTCTACCCCCGCGATGCCACGCCGCCGGAATGGATGCTGCACACGGAGCAAGACGGCCTGCAGCCGGGCCGGATCGGGCTGGTCGCTGACCAGACCGTCCTGGAGTTCGACAACTTCCGCGTCGACACGGGCGAGGCTTTCGAGGCGATCTGCCGCGCGGTCATCGAGGAGGGGCGTGCCCGTGCCGCCCGTGCCGAGAACGTCACGCTGGCCGCCGACGCTCACTCGACGACGTGTAGCCTGCGCTTCCCTGTCGACATGCCATCCCGCGAGTCGCGCGCGGAGATGGTGTTCCTCGCTGCGGATGCGCAGAACCACTACTCCCTCTCGTTCGGGCCCAAAGGCCTGGTCCTCACCAAGTGGCTCGACGGGCGACCTCAGGTGCTGGCATCGGACCCGACTACGGTGCCGGTCGCGCCGGGCGAGTACGTACTGGAGGTCGAGGTGCAGCGGTCCACCGAAGGGGACGACGGCCCCGTCTATGTCGTGGACGAGGCCGTGCCGCCTCCGGTCGTGATCCGCTGCCGCGCCTCGGCCCGCAGCGCCACGCCGACCGACTGGCCGATCGAGGTACATGACGACCCGCTGGTTCCTGGCGCTGTCGGCGAGCCATACTGGCACCCGAGCATCTATGAGGGCACCTCGGCGCGATACCCCTTTGGCACCCGTGTCGGCGTCGTCCGACAGGATGGTGTGGCCTACGAGCGCCCACGTATCACAGTCCTCCCGCCGCCGCCGAAGCCGCCGTGCGCGTCGCTCACCGCCTGGCGGACGGTCCACACCGGCGACCGCGGCGGCTGCTGGCTGGCCGTGGGCGACCTCGATGGTGACGGAAGGGCGGAGTTGCTCACCGTGCGTAACGACGACCAGGTGGTGCGCTCCGTCACGGCCTTCGACCTGAACGGACGGGAGATGTGGCGCTGGGGTGAGGGCGGCGGGGCGAACATCTACTGCGATGAGCCGTGCACCGTGTATGACATCGACGACGATGGCTGCAACGAAGTCCTGCTCAGCATCGAGGGGCACCTGGTGGCGCTCGACGGCCGGTCCGGCCGCGAGAAGGCACGGCATCCGCTGCCGGAAGGCCTGACCACCGCGGATTGCATCATCATCGCAAACCTGCGCGGCCGGCCGCGGGCCGAGGACATCATCATCAAGAGCCGCTACGACCATCTCTGGGCCTACACGGCGGACTGGGAGCCGCTGTGGGAATGGTCGGGCAACACCGGGCACCACCCGGACGTGCGCGATGTGGATGGGGACGTTCGCGATGAGGTGCTCTGCGGCTTCGCGCTGCTCGACCACGACGGCAGCGTGCTCTGGAATCAGGACCTGCCCGGCCATGCCGACTCGACGCGCATCATCACAGAGACGGGCCGGCCGCTGTTCCTCATGACCTGCTGCGGCGGCTGCGATATGGCCCTCGCCGACCTGGGCGGTCGGATCTTGTGGCATCGCCGGCCGACCTTCACGGATCACCACTACCAGTCCACCCACATCGGCAAGATGACGCGCGAGGTGCCCGGGCTCCAGATCGCGGTGGATGAGGGATGGGGCCGCGCCGGCCGCGTGCGGACATGGACCGTCTCGCTTGAGACGGGCAGGACGATCGGGACCTACACCTCGCGCTATCCGCGCTTCGACCGTCTGGTGGACTGGGACGGCGACGGCCTCATGGAGCTGTTCATACCGGGCGAAGCGGCGCTGTTCGACGCCCACGGCCGCTGTGAGGCGAAGCTCACCGATGCCTTGCCCCTGGGCGGCCCGGGTGAGGAGTCACCCATGGCCCGCGTGAGGGACGTGGACGGCGATGGGTGCGACGAGCTGATCCTGTTCAACGCCGAGGAGATCCGGATCTACCGGATGCGCGGCACCGTGCACGACACTCGCGGCGGCGTGAACTTCACGTACTACTGAAGAGCCTGTCGGAAGGGTAGATGGTTGGAGTCCCGACTTCAGAACCTGTCGGAAGAGCCGAGCGTTGGAGTCCCGACTTCAGTCGGGAAGTCTGCGGAGACGTTGGAGAGGTCTCACAGGATCTGGGCTCGTGTGTGCCCGACTGAAGTCGGGCCTCCAATGGCGCCGCTTGGAGGCCCTCCCGACAGGTTCTGAAGTCGCTCCTACGGGCGGTCCGTCACCCCATGACGCTCCGCACAGCCTCCGCGATGTCATCCGCATCCGGGATGACGTACGACTCCAGCGGCTCGGAGTAGGGCAGGGGGACGAAGCGGGATCCCAGGCGCTTCGGCGGCGCCTTCAGGTCACCGAAGCAGCGCTCGCAGACCTGGGCCGCGATCTCAGCGCTGACGCCGCAAACCGTGTGGGACTCTGTGGCAACGACGAGGCGGTGCGTCTTCGCGACGGAGTTCGCGATCGTGTCCATGTCCAGTGGCAGCAGCGTCAATGGGTCGATGACCTCGACGCTAGTGCCCTCCGCGGCCAGGCGTTCTGCGGCTTCGAGCGCGAAGACGATCGTCTTCGACCAGGAGACGAGCGTGACATCGGTACCCGTGCACTTCACATCCGCGACGCCGATGGGGAGGACTTCCTCCTCCCTGGGCACGTCTCCCTTGTAGGTGTAGTGGCCCTTGTGTTCGAGGAACAGCACGGGGTTGTCGTCCCGGATCGCGGCCTTGAGCAGTCCGCGCGCGTCCCTGGGCAGACCCGCGGCGATGACCTTCAGCCCGGGGACGTGGGCGAACCAGGCCTCGATGTTCTGCGAGTGCTGCGCCCCGTAGCCCGATCCCCCACCGCCGGGCGAGCGGACGACGAGCGGGACCTTGAACTGCCCGTTGGTCATGTAGCGCCACTTCGCCGCCTGGTTGGCGATAGCGTCGGAGGCGTGCATGAGGAAGTCCTCGTACATGATCTCGACAACGGGCCTCAGCCCAAGCATCGCCGCGCCGACAGCCATTCCGGCGATGGCCATCTCGGAGATCGCGGCATCGCGGACGCGGTCCTTCCCGAACTCGCGCTGGAGCCCGGTCGTTGCGCCGTACACGCCGCCGTACACGCCGATGTCCTCCCCCCATAGCACGACACTCTCGTCGCGCTTCATCTCCTCGCGCAGCGCCGTGCGGATCGCCTGCGCGTAGGTGATGTTGCGAACGGCGGCATCGCTCATAGCGGCCCTCCTCGCTGCTCGGCCATGCGTGCCAGACGTACCGCCTCGGCGCAGAGACCGACGACATGATAGTCGACTTTCCATTCGTTGCCCTTCAGCGCGTCCACGGCGCCGGGGCGGGGGAACCAGCCGCCATACTCGTGGTCGACGAGGTGTGTCTTGATGAACTCGATGTTGCGCTTCAATGGTTCCAGCAGGTCGTGCCGCCCGCGGACGAAGGCGAAATGCATCATCGCGCGCGACGCCTCCGCCTGCTCCCACCACCCGCGCTCCTTCCGCCACTCCGGCGGCGTCGGCCCGTTGAGTGCCACCCGCGTGCAGATTCCGCCATCCGTGGGGTCGAAACCCTCGGCAAGCCCGTAGTCGAGCAGACCCTCGGCCATGGCCGAGAAGTCCGGGGCGGGAGCCGGACGCACCTCAGACCACCTGGACAGCAGGTAAGCCCATTCGAACTGGTGCCCGATGTTCACCCATGCACCCTCGGCAGGAGGGACCCAGTCGGAGGTGTACTCCTCGGGCAGCCCTCCGGTGTCCGCGCGGATCAGGTGCTCTTGTACGAACAACGCCACGCCAGCCGCCAGAGCCAGCCAGATGACATGCTTCAACGGCGGCCCCGTGGCCCACAACGCGCTCGCGGCCAGGAACGCCTCGAAGAGGTGCATCATGGGGTTGGCCAAGCGCCGGCCCGGCTCGAGGACCTTGGTGACTTGCCGGTTCATCCCCATGGCATAGGCCCTGCGCCTATCGCGCAGCCATCCTGTCACGAAGTCCGCGGCCCCCTCGATCGCCGTCACAAGGCGGTCCTCGTGCAGCAACCGGGCAGCATGGGCGAGCCCGAACAGCAGGAACGCGTGCCCGTAGGTGTCCTTGCGGCCGTCCACGATGTGGCCATCGCGGTGCACGGCGAACACCCATCCAGGACTCCCCGGGTCACGGAAGCACTCAGCGAGGTAGTGTGCGCCCCGTTGGAGAGCCTCCCGATACCCGTCGTGCCCTGTGAGCTCGTAGCCGATGGCGAAGTTGTGGCACAGCCGGCCCTGGGAGACGAGCGTCGCCACCGGCTCTCCCGTGCGCTGCCACTGACGGGTCAGACGTGGGTGGAAGAAGCCGTCGTCATCGACGGCCGCGGCCAGCCAGTGGGGCAGGATGTCGTCGAGGAGATGGCGCTCGAACCACGGAAGGTCGATCTCGCCGGCCGCAGGGCCACTGCAGCGCCCGGTGAGGTCACCGGCTGTGCTGTGGTTGTCAGGCGAAGACAATGCTGCTCACCGAATGCCTCTCGTCTGCAGAAGCCGCTCCCTCACCCGGCATGGCTGGACTCCGTCCGTCGCTGCCGACCTCTCCCGGAGGGAGAGGTGGTCGACCCCCTCTCCCATTGGGAGAGGGCCGGGGTGAGGGACGCAGCCCACAAATGCTGCACGCGCCACGGCCCGCCGCACCCCTACACGTACACATCCCTCAAGGCCACCTCGTTCTCCGGCCATGGGGCCTGGAGAGCGCGCTCGAAGGCCGCGTCGATCTCGTCGCGGGCCTCAAGGCGCATGTCCACCAGCCGCTCCGGGTCGAGTTCGCACTCGTCGAAGACCTGACGCTCGACGAAGTGGATCGGGTCATGCTGCCGGAACTCCGCGACCACCTCGCTCTTCTCGCGATAGTGCTCGGAGTCCGAGGTGTGGTGGCCGGAGAAGCGATAGGTATCGAACACAAGAAACGACGGCCGGCACTCATCGCGCGCTTGGTCCACGGCGCGCCTCGTGAAGTTGTAGACCTCCAACACGTTCATACCGTCCAGCCGAAAGCCTTCGATGCCGTAGCCGATGGCGCGCTCTTCCAGCGCCGCGGCGTTCGCCGTGGCCACCTCGACGGGCACGGAGATGGCGTAGCGGTTGTTCTCGCAGATGAACACCACGGGGAGATCCCACGCCGCAGCCGCGTTCAACCCTTCATGGAATGCCCCGGTGTTGACGGCCCCATCGCCGAAGAAGCAGGCGACCACCGCCTTCTCCCCGCGCATCTTCAGAGCGAGCGCGGCGCCCGCAGCCATGGGGATGTTCGAGCCGACCACAGGGTTCTCACCGAGGATACGCAGATGCGCGTCGGCGAGGTGCATGCTGCCCCCCTTGCCGCCGCAGACCCCCGTTGCGCGGCCCATGATCTCCGCGAATGCCGCCGTGGGATCCATCCCCCTCGCCAGGCAGTGCGCGTGACCGCGGTGGGTCGTGATGATGTAGTCCTCGGGGAGCAACGCGTGCACCACGCCGACCGCGATGGCCTCCTGGCCGATGCTCAGGTGCGCCGACCCACGGAAGAGGCGATTCGGCAGAAGGTGGTGGTGGATCTTCTCCTCGAAGGCGCGAATCCGCAGCATATCGCGGCAGAAGTGCAGGAGCAGCTCGCGTTCCTCGTCGGTCATCGCTTCCTCCCTTCCCCCACGGCCGCAGGCCCAACCGCGCGCCGGACTACACCGCCGCCTGCCGCAGCAACTCCTGTGTCCGCCGATGGTGGGGCGAGGTCACGGCGCCCTCCAGGATGGGGTCGTCCGACGCCGCCAGGTGCTCGTACAGCCGCCGGTTCAGCTCATGGCGCACATCACCGTACCTTGGCTCTTCGGAGACGTCCCGCTGCTCCCAAGGGTCATCAACCAGATCATACACCTCGATGTGGTCGTGATAGGCCGTTGCGCTGTTCACGGGAACGACCGTATCGGAGAGGGGCCGACGGCTCTGGGATGGGTCCATGAAGAAGGGCGCGGTCGTGAAGTTCGCGATGAGCTTGTGCGTCGCCGTACGGATGCACCGTCGAGGGTCGTAGTAGTCGTGGTAGGTCATCTCGGCGAAGATGGCATCGCGCGGCGCGTAGTCCTCGCCGTCCAGCAGAGGTGCCAGCGACCGGCCTTGGATGTTCAACGGGACCGGAGCGCCCACGAGATCGAGCAGCGTGGGCACGTAGTCGACGTTCGATATCATCGGCCGCAGCGTATGCCCGCCCGACCACCGTGCCCGGCTCGGCAGGCGGAGGATGAAGGGCACTCGGATCCCGGGATCATAGAGGCTGCACTTCGCGCGCGGCATGGCAATGCCATGATCGGCCGTGAAGATGACGAGAGTGTTCTGCCGCAGCCCCAATTCGTCCACGGCTACCACGATCCGTCCGAACTGGGCGTCGATGTGCTTCACGGCTCCCTGAAGGCCCGCCAACTCCCGGCGGGCGCCTTCCGTGTCCTTGAGGTAGGGCGGCACCTGCACGCCGAGCGCGTCATCGGGCGTAAGGTGCGGGCCGGGGAAGCCGTGGTCACCCTCCGGTCGGCCCTCCGAGGCCGGGTACGGGAGCCGGTGAGGCTCAACGAAGCCGACCGAGAAGAAGAAAGGCGTGGGGCGTTCACGTGCGGCTCGCAGCGCCTCGATCGCGGCATCGGCCGCCTGGGCGGCCATGCCCGGCGGGAGGTGCTCGTCATAGCCGCACCGTGCGGCGTTCGAGGCCGTCTCGTGTATGACTCCGACGGCCGTCGTGGCATAGCCGGCGTCGGAGAGATGCTGGGCGAGATGGCGCTCCGAGGGGTGAAGATCCCAGCCGAAATCGGCGTGGGCGAGACCCATCATGCCGTTGCTGTGCGGATAGCGGCCGGTGAAGATCGACGCCCGAGACGGGCTGCAAGACGGCGCGGTGCAGAAGCTGTTCTCGAAGCGCACGCCCTCCTGGGCGAAGGCATCCAGGTTCGGCGACTGCACCGTGCGGACACCATAGCAGTTCAGGTGCTGCCCCAGGTCGTGGCAGTGGACGATGATGATGCTCGGCCGGTCGGCGCTCACGATAGCCCCTCCATACATGGCCTGCTCGGAAGCGGTTCTCTCGGAGCGTGCCCCATCCCTACTCATTCACCATGTTGGCGAAGCACGCGGCGCCGAAGCCGTTGTCGATGTTCACGACGGCGATGCCGCTGGCGCACGCGTTCAGCATCGAGAGCAGTGCCGCGATCCCGCCGAACGATGCGCCATAGCCCACGCTTGTCGGCACACCGATCACCGGGCGGTCGACCAGCCCGCCAACGACGCTGGCGAGGGCTCCCTCCATGCCGGCAACAACGATCAAGCAGGAAGCCTTACGGATGGTGTCAGCATGGCGGATCAACCGATGGAGCCCGGCAACGCCGACGTCGTAGACCCGCTCGACCCGGTTGCCCATCACCTCCGCCGTGAGCACCGCCTCCTCGGCGACTGGGATATCGGACGTCCCCGCGCAGATGACGGCAATGTACGAGCCGTCGTAGCTGGCTTTGCGCTTGAGGCGGCTCTTGTCCACTACGATGCACCGGGCGACCTCGGAGTACTCCGCCTCACCACACACCCTCTGGGTGGCCTCGAACGCGGCCGCCGATGCCCGCGTGGCCAGCACCGGGCTCTCCGGCGACGCCTGGGCGATGTGGGCCATGATCTCCGCGACTTGTCCGGGGGTCTTACCCTCGGCGAAGACGACCTCCGGGAAGCCGGTGCGCAGCGCCCGATGGGTGTCCACCTTCGTGTGGCCGAGGTCGAGGTAGTCGAAACCTGCCAGACGCCCGATGGCCTCGTCGACGCTCACCTCCCCGCGCCGAACGCCATCCAGCAGCTCGCGGACCAGATCCTTGTTCATCGGCCCCCATCCTTCACCCAGCGCTCCGCAAGGAGCACGCCGCAGATCGTCTTCGCATCCTGAATCTGTCCCGAGAGAACCCACGACACCGCCTCCGTGATGGATACCTCGACCGTCTCGATCTGCTCGTCCAGGTCGGGCCGCGCGGTCGCGGCGGCCAGGCCGTCGGCGAGGAACACGTGGAGAAGCTCACTCGAGTAGCCTGGCGCCAGATAGGAGGCGAACAGCGGCAAGAGCCGCTCGGCCCGGTAGCCGGTCTCCTCGACCAGCTCGCGATGAGCGCAAGCCTCGGGCGCCTCGCCGGGCTCGAGGGTCCCGGCCGGGATTTCGAGCAACACCTGCCCGGCAGCCTGCCGGTACTGCCGGACGAGGACAACCCGGCCGTCCGGGAGCATGGGGATGATGGCCACGGCGCCGGGGTGGGCGACCACCTCCCGGCGACTAATGCGGCCGGACGGAAGCCGCACCTGATCCACTCGAAGCGTCACGACACGGCCCTCGAAGACTGTCTCACTCGAGAGGACGATCTCCTGCAGCCAGTTGCTCTCGTCAGTCATGGGCTATGCCTCTCCGCATGGATCACCGCCGGACGATCGCGATGGCGTTCGGGACCGGACGCTCCCGCCCATCCGAGGGGACGTTGGCGACCCGCGAGCCTAGCGTCATCTCAGCAGAGCCCCCGGAATCGAACGACATGGCCTCCACCGCCCCTAGGGAGATCATCAGATCGGCCAGCTCCTCGAGGTACATTCCCCCACTATACCCGGGTGCCCGCCCGTCCACCACAACGAGGACGACACGACCATCAGCCGTCAGACCGAGCGCCGCACGAGGCGAACGGGCACTGGTGACATCGGGGCGGAAGCTCTCGTAGACCTGGGTACACCAGGGCCGTCCCTGGTGCACGAGTCGAGGCCCGGCCCCCAGTGCATCGCGCACCCCCGGCACGGGCGGGCTCAGGGCAAGCTGGATGCCGACTTGCTGCCCGGGGCTCAGTGCCCGCAGAACGTCGCGGGCCGCGCCGGACGCGCTCAGCAGGAGCCCATCGCGCGGAATGGTCACATCTCCCGCTCCCGTCACGTCGACCACTCGCTGCACCTTGCCGCCTGCGATCACCGCGTGAGTGGACGCTTTGCCGGCGTAGGTCTGGCCCCACCGCGGCGTATGGACGATGAGCGCGTCCGTCCCGTCAGTCGGGAGCCACTGGTTGAGGCCGGTGAGCGAGGCGACGCGTCCACTCGGGAGCTGGACGGAGCCCGTGGCCGACACGTTGCCGATGGTCAACTGCCCGGACTGTAGGACGAGCAGACTCGTCCGGTTCATGATGGGCAGGCGAATCCACTCGGAGTCCTGGACCAGCAAGCCCAACGGGTGACCGTTCTGCGGGTCGAAGTATCCTCCGTTACAGGCAACGAGGGCACTATGCGCCTCCGCGATGCGCGAGAGCGGCTGCCGAGCCGAGGACACGGCGCCGGCCGGGAGGACCGCCACGCGGTACGGCCCTGCCGACAGATCCGCGACCACGCAGTGCGCAACCACAGGCCCCCAGCCTTTCCCCATTCTGAGCAGGCGGTACTCGATCCCAGGAGCCACATGCTGCGACTCGGTGGTGCTGTAGGCCTTGGTGAAGTCCAGGACGATGCGCGGTGGATCGTCGAGAGTGTACAGCCGAGCGTCGGGCACGGTGTACCGGTTCATGACGCCCACTCTCAGGGAAGGACCGGTGAGGTTCGCCACCTGAACGAGCTTCCCGAGAGGGCCGGCCAGCTCGTACTGGAGGCTTGTGGGCGCGGTGACGGGCTGCTCGTGACCCCGCATGTCATGGCGTAGGCTCAACATGTTCGGCGGGACGAACGGCTGATTGGTCGGGAGTGTCAGGATCACATCGGTGCCGATCCACCGGGAGTCGAACAGGGCGGGCGATGTGAGCTCCACCACCACTCGGAGCATGTCGTCGCCCTCGTTGTAGGCGACGCGGACCACGGCGGGACGGGCGCACGTGACGCGGACGGTGGGGCCCGCCTCGATCGCGACCGCCAGGCCGAACGCCTCCGCCAGCGGCCGGAGCGGGACGAGGAGGTGGCCTTGGGATTGCAGGAGCTGCACGGGCGGGAGGCCGGCGGCGGGCGGCTGTCCATGGGTCAACACGAGCTGCCGGCCGAAGAACGACACCGAGACACTGGCCGTCGCCGCGTCCGCCGACGCCACCATGCCCAGGGCCCCGGTAAGGAACTCGACATCCGCGTAGGCCTCGTCCCCGACGACGACAGGCGGGCTGCCGGCTTGGACCGATACGTCATTCACGACCGCGCGGGCCGGCGTCCCGGTCTGCTGCGCGGAGACGGGCGCGGCCCATAGGGCCACAAAGCAGATGATCGCGGGGGCTGGGTTCCGACCCGCGTGCATCGTCACTACCCTTCCACGACCTGTGAGACTCGCCGCGCCACGAGAATGCGCTCCGTCTCGGACACCTCAAGCACGTCCACGGGGCACCACCCTGCCGACCGGGCCAGGCGACTCACATAGGCCTCATCGGGGAACTGTGCCCAGAGGAACCATGGGCCCGGCGCGCCGTCCCGGAAAAGCCGCACGGTGGCAGGGGCCGTCGACCCAGTAACCTCGAACGAGGCGACCAGCCAGGCATCACGCGCGCCCAGGGTCCGCAAGGCGCGCAGGAACTCCTCGGTGCCCGGCACATCACCGGTTCGCCCGAGCTGCCCGCGCAGGAGCACGACCGTGTCGAACACCCCCGAACTGTAGTCCAGCACGCCGAACGCTGCCGATCGCACCTGGGACAGCCCCCGAGCGTGCGCTGCCGCCACGGCCACCGGGGAGGACTCCTCGCCTCTTGTCTCCAAGCCGCGCTCCTGCAGGTATGCAACCGGAGCTCCCGCGCCGCAACCGATCACGAGCGCGCGCCCTTCGACCCTATCCAGGGCTTCGCGTTCCCTGGGTAGCGGAACGTCGGCGAGCGCGCGCTCGACCTCGAAGGCCGGCAGGGCCAGTCGCCCGCGCCCCTCAACGCCCAGCTCGCACCGGTTGCCCGCAAGCTGGTCCGCCAGTGCCTGGTCCCAAGTGCCGTCGCCGCCATCAGCACAGCCCGGCCCCGCACAGACCCCTCGTCCGTCCAACGGTCTCCGCGCGATCATGTAGCTGATCACGTCCATGCCGCGAAGCACCCGATGGATCACGAAACCCGATTCCTCGAGGAGGGCCCGCAACAGGGCTGTCTTGTAGAAGACCCACCCAAACAGTGGACCTCGGCGCCCGTCATACTCGACGCAGTGCGAGAAGCACACGCCCCCATCCGGGAACGCCTGATCGGGCACGTAATCCATGGGCACGAAGGACACCACGAACCACCCGCCGGGAGCGAGAATGCGACAGGCATTCGCGAGCAACCGACGCGTGCTCTCCGCGCTCCCGCCGATGCCAATGTTGTTCCCCATCAGGATGGCCGCATCGAAGGACGCCGGCTCCAGGTCCGGGCCCGGGTCGAAGATCGACGCCAGGCGCACATCGCTCAGGCCCCGCTCGCGGCATACCTGGACGCACCCGGGGGAGGTGTCGATCCCAGTCGCGCGGATCCCGTGCTCACTGAGCCACAACAGATGCCGTCCGGCGCCGCACCCAATGTCGAGCACGCGGCCGCTGCAGTACCCGAGAGCTTGCTTTTCGTGGTCGAGGAACTCGGGCCGGAAGTACTCGTCGGCGTCATAGTCGACCTCGTGGTGCGGCACGAAGACGAGCTTGTAGCGAACCCTCTTGCCGTGCAGATGGTCGAGAAGCAGCTCTCCCCAGATGTCGTCGGTCACCTGCTCGGTGGTATCATCGGGCTCGGCCACTCACACGCCTCCCGCCCCGTGCAGCCGCATGCCAGCCGTCTCCCTCGACCGCCGCCGCGCGTGGCCCTAAGGTTCGCTCTTGCTTCCGCCTGGCTGCGCGGCACCTTTCCCGGCCCCTGCGCCAGCATCAGGCGGCGCCGACGCATCCTCGCCCCGCGCCTTCGAGGGCTCCGGTACCGCCATCATCATCTTGCCGACATCCGGATGGCCCGGCGGAAGCTTCGACATGTCCAGGTCCGATGGCAGCGGAGGCGCGGAGCTCTTCCCGGAGCCCATGCCTCCCATCATGCCATGGGGCGAGGGGCGACTCGCGGGCTCCTCCTTGCCGCCGAACACCACATACCCCACAACCAGACCCAGCCCGAAGCTCACGATGGCCGTGGCCCACGGGAAGCCCCGCCGCTCAGCCCGAGCCGTCGGCCGAGCCCGAGGAGTGCCGGCCTGGGGCCGTCCCGGCTTCGCCTTGCTAGGGGCGGCCCCCTCCGATGTGGCCGCACCACACTCCGGACAAGCGGCCACACCGGGCGGCACTTTGGCCCCGCACTCATTGCATACCATTACCGTGCGCCCTCCTCACCCGGATTCCCTCCGGGTTCGTCGCCAAGCCCGTACCAGTAGTCATCATCGATATGGCATGGCTGTATCGAGAGCGGGACGCCGAGCCCCCTCCGTATCAACTCCTCCGAGAGGCTCCTGCGTTCGCCGTGATCGTCTCGCAGGTACACCAACGCGCGCAAGCGGCCGTACCTATCCCGCGGCGTCACCGGGCAGGGCTCGGCTTCCACCCACCGCCCGAGGCACACGGAGCCCGTGAAGTCGGTGGCCTCTTGGTAGCCCGGCTCCCCCCTCTCGGGCGTGTTCACGCCGATGAGGCGAACGCGGTCGAGGGTCGCCAGAACCACCGTGTCACCGTCCACGACGCGGATGACTCTGTCCCGAACCGCGGCCCCCGCAACGGCGGAGCCGAGCGTCCTCCCAGGCGGAGCCGAACGGCCAAGCAGCACCAACCCCAGGGCCGCGGGCACGATCAGAGACGCGAACCAGACTCGACGCCTCACGGGCTCTCCTCCCCGCGCACGAGCACCCGGTATTCCACCCGGCTCTTGCGCCCCCGCACGCACAGCCAGTCCCGAAGCTCCGGGGGACACGCATCCCGTTTCGTCTTGTGGACGACGCGTCGACAGGCCACTCGCGCCGCCTGCACCAACGTCTCGCCGCTGATCCCACCATGGCGCGCGACGGCTCGCAGGCCCTCCATGGCCTGGGCGCCGGAGAGCACGGTGCCGAAAAACGGGTCGAAGTAGACCACATCAAACGCCGCGTCCGGCACGGTGGGAAGGTAATCCGAGCAGTCGGCGCACACGACCACGATCCGTCGCATCGCGCGGGTGAGCGCCTCACCCTCCGGGTCGAACTCCCGCAGTCCGCGGCTCGTCAGCGCCGCAACGACCGGGTCAGCCTCGAGCCCGACGACGCTCCCCGTCTCCCCCACGACCATCGCGGCCACGCAGGCATCAGCCCCCCGACCGAGCGTGCAGTCCAACACGGTCATGCCTGGTTCCAACCCCATCGCCTCAACCAGCGGGTCCGGCCGCCCTTGAGAGATCACCCTTACCCGGACCTTGGCCATGCTCGGATGGTAGAAGAACTCGCCGGCGGCGTGGTGGTAGGCGATCCGGTCATGCTCGACGACGATCGCACCATCCGCCCGTTCCCGCTCCCTGAGCTTCGCCACACTCAGGCCGCGCCGGTCCACGCACTCGATACCGAGCTCGACCGCGAGACCGGCCGCTTCCGCCATGCGTTCCGGGGTCGGGCTCTTCGATGTGGTAACGACAAGCCGCACCCGACCTTGTCCCTCTCTCGCCCCGGAATGGTACTCGCGCGCCGCACTCTCCCGCCCCTGGTGGCCACGTAAGCCGTGCGCCATCACGGTGGCCTGCGGGAGGAGAGCCGCCTGCCTGTCCCGGTCGCCCACACAAACGCGGGGCAGGCAAGCGGAGAGACGCTGCGGGCCGGTGCCGATAGGATGCGGCGTCGCCGGCTGTCTGCCTGTTGACCGGGTTGTTCGCCGCCGCATTGGCGGCTCCTCTTTCTCCCGGCCGTCTACTCCACGGTCACGCTCTTGGCCAGGTTCCGCGGTTGGTCGACATCGCAGCCGCGCGCATCGGCGACGTAGTAGGCAAAGAGCTGGAGAGGGAGGGCCACGAGAATGGGGGATAGCAGCTCGTCGCACTCCGGCACGCGCAGCACGTAGTCCGCGTGCTTCTCGATATTCGTGTCTCCCTCGAAGGCCACGGCGATCACCGAGCCCTCTCGAGCCTTGACCTCCTGGATGTTGGAGACCATCTTGTCATACACCTCGCCCTGAATGGCGATGGCGACGGTGGGACAGACCGGCTCGATGAGGGCAATGGGCCCATGCTTCATCTCGCCGGCGGCATAGCCCTCGGCATGGATGTAGCTGATCTCCTTGAGCTTCAGGGCGCCCTCGTAGGCCGAGGGCAGGTTGGCCCCACGACCGAGGAAGAGGAAGTTATTGTACCTGCCGTAGATGGCCGCGCACTCCTGGATGGAGGACACATCGTCGAGAATCCGCTGCGCCTTGGCGGGCAGTTCGGCCAGTCCCCGGACGAGCTGAGTGTAGCGCTCGTCGGTGATGGTCCGCCGCAGCCGCGCCATGTGCAGAGCGAACATCGCGAGCACCAACGACTGGCACGAGTAAGCCTTGGTGGACGCCACGCCGATCTCGGGACCGGCGTTGATGTAGAGCACGTCGTCGGAATCGCGGGCTACCGAGCTGCCCACGGCGTTCACGATCGAGAGGACGTGCGACCCCTCGGCACGGCACATCCGCAGGGCCGCGAGCGTGTCGGCCGTCTCGCCGGACTGGCTCACGGCGATGGTGAGCTGATCCTTACGGATGATCGGATTGCGATAGCGGTACTCGCTGGCCAGGTCGGACTCGACCGGCAGCCGCGCCAGGTTCTCGATGGCGAACTTGCCGACGAGACCGGCGTAGTAGGCGGTGCCGCACGCGGTGACAAAGCACTTGTTGAAGCCCAGCAGCTGCTCCGGGGTCAGGCTCAGCTCGGGCAGCGTGATCTCATGAGCGCCCTCGCGGATCCGCCCTCGCATGGCGCTGCGGAACGCCCCCGGCTGCTCGTTGATCTCCTTGATCATGAAGTGCTTGTGGCCGCCCTTCTCCGCGATGTCGGCGTCCCATTCGACCTGGTAGACATCCCGGGTGATGGGCTCGCCGGTGACGCGGGAGAGCTCGATGCCCTCCGCCGTCAGGACGGCCATGTCGCCGTCCTCCAGCAGGTAGACGCGCTTGGTATGGTGGAGCACGGCGGGGATATCCGAGGCGATGAAGTTCTCGCCCTCACCGATCCCGACGATCAGCGGGGAAAAGCATCGGGCCGCGATCAACATGCCGGGGTGGTCCTGGCAGACCACGGCAATCGCGTAGGCGCCCTCCAGGTCCTCGATGGCGCGGCGCACCGCGGCGACGATGTCGCCCTGGTAGTACTTGCCGACGAGCTGCACGATGACCTCGGTGTCAGTCTGAGACTTGAACACGACACCCTCGGCGATGAGCTGCTCCTTGAGCTCGGCGTAGTTCTCGATGATGCCGTTGTGGACGAGAGCGATCTTGCCGCTCACGTCCGTGTGGGGGTGCGCGTTCGCCTCCGACGGCCGACCATGGGTTGCCCAGCGCGTGTGGCCGATGCCGACGCAGCCCACCATAGGATCGTTGGCGACGGACTCCTCCATCACGCGGAGCTTGCCGAGGACCTTCCGGACGTTGAGCTTCCCGTCCGCCATGATCGCGAGCCCTGCGGAGTCATAGCCGCGGTATTCCAGACGCTTGAGACCGTTCACCAGCACGCCGGCCGCCTGCTTGGGGCCGATATACCCGACGATGCCGCACATGGGATAGCACCTCGAAGGTGGATTGAACGGGCCGACGCCTCCGGAGCGCCAGACGCCCCGGCGCGGGCCCAGACCGCGGCAGCTTAGCACACCCTTCGGCCACCCCACAAGGTACGGGGAGGGCAGCCGGCGCGAGCCGCGAGCAGTAGGCGCTGCCGTGAGTCTCTCGCTCCTCACACTGAGTACCTCGCCGCTGACACGGCCGATAGGCGACAATAGCTTCCAGCCGGGGCCGCCCCCGTCGGAGGAGGCACAATGGAATCGTTCCTGGACTGCATCCCCTGTCTCGTCGGGCAGTGCGTGCGCGCGGTTCGGCTCGCGACACCCGATGAGCGACTACAACGCGACGCGGTCAACGCGGTACTCGAGCACCTCACCACCGTGGACCTCTCGCGATCACCGATCGCCCTAAGCGTCGAGCCCCATCGCATCATCCGCCAGGTCACCGGCTGCGCCGATCCCTACCTGGGGGTGCGGCGACGGTCGAACCGGGAGGCGCTCGCCCTGTACCCGCGGCTGAAGCGGATTGTGGCCGAGAGCACGGACCCGCTCATGACCGCCACGCGCATCGCGATCGCCGGGAATATCATGGACTTCGGCGCTCTGGCCGGCTTCGACGTGGAGGCGGCCCTCGCTCGCGCCCTCCGCGAGCCTTTCGGTCTCGACGACTCCGCGCTGTATGCCGCCCGCGTGCGGGACGCCCGGCGCGTCCTTTTCGTCGCTGACAACGCCGGGGAGATCGTGTTCGACCGCGTCCTACTGGAGGAACTCACGGGCCGCGAGTTGACGGTGGCGGTGAAGTCGAGCCTGTTCATCAACGACGCGCTCCGCGCGGACGCCGAAGAGACGGGGATCGGTGAGATAGCCACCATCATCGAGGCGCCGCCCGGCACGAGCGACCCCGCCGACTTCGGCGAGGCCTGGGGGAGCGCCGATCTGATCATCGCCAAGGGGCAGGCGAACTACGAGGCGTTCGCGAACACTATCGCTCCGCTATTCTCGCTGCTGTTGATCAAGTGCCCGATCCTTGCGCAGATGGCGGGTCTTTCTCCCCAGAGCATGGCCCTGGTGTCCCGGCAATCGGGGCCGGTCAGGACGGAGACGGCATGATGCGATCGCGAGCGGCCGTGCTCACGGCATTCGCCCACCCGTTGGAGATTCGCGAGTTCCCGTTCACGCCGCTCGCCGAGGGTGAGGTGAGGGTGCGAGTCCGAGCGGCCGGCGTCTGTGGCTCGGATGTGCACATCTCGCGCGGGCGAGACCCACGGGTTCCGCTCCCCCTCATCCTCGGCCACGAGGGAGTGGGCGAGATCGAGGAGACCGGCGGACCGAAACGGGACATCCACGGCCGAGAGCTGAAGCCGGGAGACCTCGTTGTCTGGGAGCGCGGGATCGTCTGCGGGCGGTGCGTCTACTGCGCCATCCACAAGCGGCCCGCCCTGTGCCTTAGCCGCCGAACCTACGGGATCTCCGTGGGCTGCGGCTCGGCGCCGCACTTGCGCGGGGCCTACGCCGAGTACATCCATCTGCTCGCGGACACGCATCTCATCAGGGTGGACGGCAACGTACCCCCATCGGCCCTCGCGGTCGCCACATGCGCCGGGGCCACTGCGGCCCATGCCATCGAGCAGGCGGGCCTCCGACCCGGTGATACCGTGCTGCTGATCGGACCCGGCCCGATGGCGATCTTCGCGACCGCGCTGGCACGTGCGGCGGGCGCCGGCCGGATCATCGTGTTCGGCACTCGACGCAGCGAGTCGCGCCTGACGATGGCACGTCACATGGGGGCTGATGACACGCTCGTCATCGACGGCACCTCGCTGGAGGAGAGACTGGCGTTTGTCCGGGACCGGACGTTCGGGTTGGGCGCGCCGGTGGTCATCGAGTGCGCCGGCACCGTGAGCGCCGTGGAGGAGGCCATCCAGCATGTGGCGCCGTGCGGCGTCTGCCTGCTTCCGGGGGTGGCGACGCCCATCGGGCGTGTCGCCGTGTCGGCGTTCGAGCATGTTGCGCGCCGGAACGCGCGGATCCAGGGCGTCTGGGTGAGCGATGCGTCACACCTATCGCAGGCCGTCCGCCTCATCGTCGAGAACCGCTTCCCGTTCGCGGACCTGGTGACCCACAGGGTCCCGCTGGAGGGGGCGAATGAGGCGCTCGCCGCGGTGGAGAACCGTTCCGCAGTGAAAGCCGTTATCGAGCCCTAACGGCGAGAATGGGGACAGTCACCTGTCTCGCCTGGAGCCTTCAGACCGCGGTGCGCCTGGTTGCGGTACAGGTGACCGTCCCAGGTCTTCCGATAGTGGGGGAGCCCGATGGACCCGCTGCCGCTGTTCGGTCGGGAAGACGAGCTGGCCAGCCTTCAGAGCGCCTTCGCTGCCGCGATGGGCGGGGCCGGTCGCGTGGTCTCCATCGTGGGCCCGCGGGGGATCGGCAAGACGCGACTCGTGGAGGAGCTGCGTGAGCACGCCCGGGAGCCCGGCATCCTCTGGGCGGAGGGGCGCTGCACCAGCTTCGCCGACGGCACGGCCTATGGGCCCTTCCGCGATATGATCCAACGAGCCGCCGGGATCGGGCCCCTCGACCCGGAGGACGAGCAGCGCGAGAAGGTCGGGCGCTTCGTCGAGAGGCTGGCTCCGGACCGCGTGCAGGCCATGCTCCCCCCTCTGTGCGCGCTACTGTCCCTCGCGCACCCGGGAGCGGAGCTGGAAACGCGAGGCGGCCAGGCCCGAGTCCTGTGGCTCCACGATGCTCTCGAGGAGCTGATGGGCCTGTGGACCGCGGGAGGGCCGACGGTGCTGGTGCTGGACGACCTCCACTGGTGCGATGGGCGCTCGGAGGAGGTCATCGACCACATCCTGGCTCGTATCGCCGGGCGGCGGGCTCTGGTCGTGTGCTGCTATGTGCCGGACTATGCCCCCGAGTCGCGCCATGTCGCCGCCTGCCGGATCCAGATGGGGCCACTGTCCGACGAGGCTGCCGCGGCTCTGCTTGCGTGCCTGCTGCCCAGCGGCCGCATCACTGCTCCGGTTCGCGCCACTCTGTTGGCGCGCGCGCGCGGTAACCCCTTCTACATCGTTGCCGTCGCGCGAGCGCTCTGTGCGGCGCCCGTAGGCGAGCCGGGAAGCGATGGTCTCGTGCCTCGGTCCGTCTCGCAGGCGATCCTCAGCCATCTGAGGGCGCTTGAGGTCCAGTATCCCAGGGCTGCCGACGTGCTCCGCTGCGCGGCGCTGATCGGCGGCCACTTCCCTGCAGCATTGGTGGGCTGCGCCCTCGGGCGCGATGCCAGGCTGCTTCACGAGGACCTGGATCTCCTGGTGTCCGAGGGAATCCTCGCGCCGGCGGGGCCATCGTCCTACTGGGGCGGCGTGTATGCGTTCACCCACGAGATGGTCCAGGCGCAGGCCATGGTGCTCCTTCCCGAAGAGGAGCGCGCCCCCATCCACAACCGGATCGCCGTCGCCATGGTCGAGCTGTTCCCCGCGCACCGGTCCCAGTACCCCGGCCGACTGGCTCACCATTTCGACCACGCCGGCCAGCCCCATGAAGCCGTGCGGTGGTACCACGTCGCGGCCCTACAGCAGGTCCAGGACGCGGCCTTTGCCGCCGTTCCGAACACCTGCAATCGGGCGCTGTCTCTCCTGGAGGAGATGGACACCGACGCCGACGAGCGACGCATTGCTGCCGAGCTGTGCATCGCCGCCGCCGCAGCGGCCACATTCGTGGGGCAGACGGACGAGGCGCTCGCCATGGCCGAGCGCGGTCTGGAAGGGGCGATGGAGCTTCGCAACATGCGGCTCGAAGCGACCGCCCACGAGAAGATCGGCCTCACATACGAACGGGGCGGGAAGCTGGAGCCGGCCCGCCAGCACTACCGCGAGGCGGAGCGGCTGTTCCAGAAGGCCGGAGACCCATTCCGAGCGACCGTGTGCCGCAACGGCGTGCTGACCGTGCTCTTCGACGCGGGCCACTACGAGCGGGCTCGCATGGAGTATGAGGCCGAGCTGGCGCGTATCCGGGCGCGCGAGCATCGCGACAACGCCTGCCTGCGCGACGAGGTGTCCATCCTCAACAACCTGGGCGCTGCCGCCGTGAAGCTCGGCCGGTACGACGAGGCGCTCGAACGGTTCAAGGAGGCGCAGGACATCATCCCTGAGAGCGAGGATGCGCTCGGGCTGGCCCACATCGTCGCGAACACGGCCGAGGCGCTGTACTGCATGGGCGATGCACGTCGAGCCCTCGCGCAGTTCGAGGAAGCGCTGCGCCGGTTCCGTTCGATGGGCTCGCGCCTCATGGAAGGCTTCATCCTCAAGGATGTCGCCCGGTGTCATCTGGAGCTGGCCCAGTACGACCAAGCGCGCCTGCTGGCCTGGGAGTCCTACTGCGTGGGCCAGGAGGTACACAGTGAGCTCTGCCAGACTGGAGCCCTGGCGGTCGAGGCCGCAGCCCTGATGTACCTGGGTGACTTCGACGACGCGCTACGTGCGGCGGAGCAGGCCGTCGCACGCGCGGTGGCTACGGACTCGCCCGAGGACGACGTCGAGGCGGCCATCGCGCTGGCCGAGGTGCATCTCGCTCGGGGCCAACCGACGGCCGCGCTCGCCCCACTCCGCTCGGCGGCGACGCACTGCCAGGTGTCGCGGAACCGCCTCGGCGAGGCCCGCGCACTCACGGTCTACTCGGAAGCCTGCCGACGGGTGGGCCAGTCGGACCCGGCAGTCTCGGCGGCGCAGGAGGCGCTGGAGGCCGTGGAGCGGACTGGCGCCCGCGCGGCGGTGGCCGGTGCGCGATTGGCGATGGGAGCCATCCTCGCCGACCGGAGCGAATGGAGCCAGGCGGCCGCCCTGCAACGCAGCGCGCTGGACGCCGCTGTCGAGATGGGCCACCCTCGGCCAACCTACCTCGCCGCTGTGGGGCTCGCGCGCTGCGAGCGGGAGCTGGGACACGGCAACGAGGCACTGGGGCTGCTGGACCAAGCCGTAGCCGCCGCCGAGAAGGCGATGGCCGGTTGTGGCCCCTCAGCCACCCGCTCGTTGCCGGCTCGCGACCTCGAGAGTATCCGCGCGGAAGGCGATCGGGATGCGCCGTGAGCGCAGGGAGGGAGGCGAGGATGGTAGAGACCCGTGAGCCTTCCCCCCTGACCCGGCGCGGCTTCCTGGGTGTGTCCGCCGCTCTGGTGGCCGCATCCCATGCCGGCGCGTCGCCACGTCCGATGAGGAGGGACCATCCCGTGAAGGCACGAAGCCATCGCCCGAACATCCTCTTCCTGTTCGCCGACGATCAGCGCTTCGACACGATCCGCGCACTCGGCAATGCGGAGATCCGGACGCCGAACCTGGATGGGCTCGTCGAGCGCGGCACAGCATTCATCCACGCCTGCATCATGGGCGGGACGCACGGCGCGATCTGCCAGCCCAGCCGGGCCATGCTGATGGCCGGGCGCACGCAGTTCCACGTCCCTAACGACATCGGGGATTTCATCACATTCCCCCAGTGGCTGCGGAACGACGGGTACCGCACGTTCGGAACGGGGAAATGGCACAACCTGGCGCCGTCCTATGCGCGCTCGTTCTCGGACGGCGCCGCGATCTTCTTCGGCGGGATGTCGAACCATCAGGAGGTGCCGATCCACGACTTCGACCCCACCGGCGCCTACTCCCCCGACGGTCAGCACATCGCGAAGGGCTTCTCGTCCGAGTTGTTCAGCGACGAGGCCATCCGCTTCCTCCGGAGCTACGACGACCCATCGCCGTTCTGCGTGTACGTGTCGTATACGGCCCCGCACGATCCGCGGACGGCGCCCAAGGAGTTCGCCGACCTCTATGACCCAAGTGGTCTCCCGTTGCCGCCAAGCTTCATGTCGAAACACCCTTTCGACAACGGCGAGATGAGGATCCGCGACGAGCAACTCGCGCCATGGCCGCGCACGCCGGAGGTCGTCCGCGAGCACCTGGCTGCTTACTACGCGATGATCACTCACCTCGACCACCACATCGGCCGGGTACTGTCCGCGCTCGAGGAGACGGGGAATGCCGAGAACACAGTCATCATGTTCGCGGGGGACAACGGGCTCGCAGTGGGGCAGCATGGGCTGATGGGCAAGCAGAACCTCTACGACCACAGCATCCGAGTGCCGCTGATCTTCGCCGGGCCGGGCGTTCCGAAGGGTGCCCAGCGCCACGGCCTGTGCTACCTGCTGGACGTCTTCCCGACGATCTGTGACCTCACGGGGCTCGACACGCCCGCCAGTGTGGAAGGCATAGGCCTGATGCCCATGATCCTTGGCGAACGCGAGACGATGCGCGAGACGACGTTCCATGCCTACAGGAACATCCAGCGCGCCGTGCGCGATGATCGGCACAAGCTCATCGAGTACGATGTCGAAGGCACGCGAACGACGCAGTTGTTCGACCTGGAAGGCGACCCGTGGGAGACGGTGAACCTAGTGGACCACCCCGACTACGGCCACGAGCTTCGGCGGCTTCGCGAGGAGCTGGCCCGGTGGCAGCGGGGGCTCGACGACCCCGTGCTGAGTGCATGACGCGGGACCCTAACGTGGGAGGCGACCGAGAATGGCGACAACAGGTCTCAGAATCGGCATCGCGCGAGCGAGCATCACCCCGCCCGTGGGGATCGAGCTGGCCGGCTACGCGGGCCGCGCCCCGTCGACGGGGATACGCGACGACCTCTACGCGACGGCAGCGGTGTTCGCGTACGGTCGCTCGCGGGTCGCCGTCGTGTCGCTCGACCTGCTCCATATCGGGGCGCCCTATGCCGCGGCGGTGGCGCGGACGGTTCGCGAGCGCTCCGGCGTGCCCGCGAACCACGTTCTGCTCTGCTGCACGCACACGCATTACGGACCGGACACGCGATCGGACGATGGGGACCCACGAACGAGCGATGTCGCGGCGTACCTCGCCAACCTCAGGTACACGATCGCCGGCACGGTGAACATGGCGGCCGCCAACGCGACTCCGGCCGTCGCCCACGTGGGGCGGGCGCAGTGCCTCGCGGGGATCAACCGCCGCGAGCGCCGGCCGGACGGGACCATCATCCTCGGGCGTAACCCTGCGGGGCCGATCGACCGGGAGATGGTGGCGCTTCGGGTCGAGAGCCCGGACGGCGAGCCGCTGGCCTGTATCGTGAACTTCGCCTGCCACGGCACGAGCCAGACAAACGTCGGCCGGGAGATCTCATCGGACTTCGTCGACTCGGCGCGTGAGATGGTCGAGGTGGAGCTGGGCGCGCCCTTGGTGTTCCTGCAGGGCGCCTGCGGGAACATCAATCCATCGGTCCGCGGCTCCGACGCCCCGGTGCGGGCAGGCCGCCTCGTTGGCGCGGCGGCGCTGGAGGCCTGGGAGACGGCCGAGGGCGTCCACGCGACACCGCTCCGCTTCGCGTCGTGCGAACTGGAGCTGCCCCACCGCCAGTATGAGACGGTCGAGCAGGCGGAGCAGGCGGTCGGCGACCTTGAGGACCAGCTCTCACACCACCAGGAGACCGGTGCGCAGCCCAGCATGATCCGCTATCTCGCCTGGCGCCTGGAGGCCGCGCGAACGGCCCTGGGATCGGCTTCGACGGGCGATCCCGCGCCCCCCATCCGCTCGCACCTATCGGCTCTCCGGTTGGGGGAGGTCGCGATCCTCGCGACTCCGGGGGAGATCTTCACGGAGATCGGCCGTACCATCAAGGATCGCTCGCCCTTGCCGCACACGCTCTTCCTGGGCTACACCAATGACTCGATCGGCTACGTCCCCGTACCCGAGGCCTACCCAGAGGGGGGTTACGAGGTGGACGCGGCCTCGCGCGTCGGCCCGGACGCCGCTCCGTTGCTCATCCAACATGCGCTCGACCTGCTGAGCGAGCTGGCCGGCTGATGGCGAGAACCAGGGACAGCCACCGGTTTCGCGCGAGAGCCGGCGTTCTGAAGAGGCCACCGGCGGCGAAACCGGTGGCTGTCCCTGGTTCTCGCCGACATGGGAGGACGCCGCAGTGAGCCCCTTCGAGCCATTTCGCTCTCAGGTCGAGCGCAAGTGGGATGTCCGCCACCGCGAGGCGGCCCGGGTGCAGCGGGCCATCGCGATCGCCATCGCGGCCGCCGTGGTGATCGGATCGGTCGTCGTCGGCATACTGGGCCGGCGGCTGACGACGGCGGGGGGCATCTCGTACTGTTGCGGCAACCTGCGGCAGCTCGCCCGGGGCCTCTCCAGCTACGCGGCCGACTACGACGAGTGCCTGCCGCCCGAGAACGCGGACGTAGCGGCGCTGATGATGACCTACGTCTCCGCCGACTACCGGAGATGCCCTCTGCTGCGGCCCGGCGAGCGGTTCTCCTATGCCATGGCGCCGGGGGTCGGCGGCGTGTCGCTCGGCACGATCACCCAGCCTCCCGAGGAGGTCATCTGCCTCATCGAGACCGGCTTCCGCCACTACCACGAGGGCCAGTGGTGGATGGCCACGACCTACCTGGACCGGACGGGGGGAGCCGCCACGCCGGAGATGCTCCGCGCGGCGCTCCAAGCGCAGGGCCACCGACCTCTCCACGGAGGGCGGCGTCTGCCGCCACACTGACGGGGCGGCTACGCTTTGATGACCTCGCCGGCCGCATGGTGTCCGGAGACGCACAAGCCCGCGTACACCACGCAGTCTGCCTCGAGGATGGTGCCCGGGTTCGTGACGGCATTGCAGCCGATCTTGACGTTGTTGCCGATGAGAGCGCCCAGCTTGCGTAGCCCGGTGTCATGGCGAACGCCATCGATCCGTACGGCCACATTCCCGGCGACTACGCGCACATTGGCCAGCTTCACCCCGGCCCCCAGGTTCGAGTGGGCGCCGAGCACGCTATCGCCGACGTAGGCGAAGTGGGGCGCGCAGGCATGGGTGAGGAACACGGCGTTCTTGACCTCGGTCGTGTGGCCCACAATGCTCTCGGGCTCGAGGAGGCAGCTTCCGCGGATGTAGGCGCCATGGCGCACGACCGCGCCCGAGCGCACGATAGTGGGGCCAAGGATGTACGCACACGGTCCCACGACCGCGCCCGGCTCGACGACCACATCGCCGTCGATGACGGCGGACGGGTGCACATCGCCCTGCACGTCCCGGCGCGCGAGAGCGGCCAGGACCTCCGGGCAACGCTTGACGATGTCCCAGGGCGCCTGCAGATCGGCGAGCAACTCGGGCACGCTGCAGGTCCCGTCACCGAACAGCCGATGCAACAGGGCGGCGACATCCATTGGGCGGGTCCCCCTCGCGGAACCAGGGCGGACCGGGGACAGTGACCCGGTTCCCCTGGCAAGCGGACAGTGATCCCCGGGGTCCGCAAGCGGGACAGGTGACTGACCCCGGCCTCGTCACTTGCGGACGGCGGGCAACGCGTGCGGGGACTCGGCGAAGAAACCCGCCAGCTCGTCCACGACGCGCACCGCCAGCTCGGCATCATCGCACTCGCACATGACGCGCAGGAGCGGCTCCGTGCCGGACTCGCGAACGAGGATCCTCCCGCAGCCGTCCAGCCGCGCCTCGCACTCGGCCATGATCGCCGTGGCCTCGGGCGTCCGCCAGTCCTCCGACGACCGGAGCGGCACGTTCCGCATGACCTGCGGGAGCTTGACCATCGGAGCCGCCAGGGTCGACAGGAGTTGGCCGGTGTCCTTCATGATCCGCAGGAGTTGGAGCGCACTGAGCAAGCCGTCTCCGGTGCGCGCGTAGTCGCGGAAGATGATATGGCCGCTCTGCTCCCCGCCAATGACGGCACCCATCTCCACCATCCGCTCGTACACGTAGCGATCGCCCACGAGCGTCCGCACCAACGTGCACCCGAGACCGGCGAGAGCGCGCTCGAGGCCCAGATTGCTCATGAGGGTGCCGACGACGATGGTGTTGGGAAGACGGTCGGTCTCGACCGCATGCCGCGTCCAGATGTACTTCACGTGGTCGCCATCGAGGATCGCGCCACGCTCGTCCAGGAACATGACTCGGTCGGCGTCTCCATCGAGGCATACGGCGATATCGGCGGCGGCCGCGAGCAGGTCCCCGCGCACGCCCTGCGGGCACATCGCGCCGCACCCAACGTTGATGTTCCGGCCGTTGGGGTCATGGTTCCGTTCGATGACCTCCGCGCCGAGTTCCTGCAGCAGCGAGCCCGCGTAGCGCGAGGCCGCCCCATTCCCCGTATCCACGACGACGCGCAGCCCGTCGAACGTCGCGCCGTCGATGGATGTGCGCAGCATGTCCACGTAGGCCTTCAACGGGTCACGAAGGCTGTGGATGGCGCCGACCCCATCGGGTCGCGCCCGGTGGCTGTCGTCCGGGCTGTTGGCCAGGGCCTCGACTTCGATCTCCGCGGCCGCCGTGAGCTTCTGCCCGTGCGCGTCAAAGAGCTTGACCCCGTTATGGTCGGCGGGATTGTGCGAGGCCGTCACCATCGCCCCCCCGCAGACCTCCAGATGGTCGGCCATGAAGGCCAGCGCCGGCGAGGAGACGATGCCCGCATCGAGCACGTCCAGACCCACAGAGCAGATCCCGGCCTCGAAGGCCGCGACGAACATTCGAGAGGACAGGCGCGGGTCGCATCCGAGCACTATCGGACGGACCTCGCCCTTCGAGAGAAGATAGCGACCGAAAGCCACACCCAGGCGAAGGACATGCTCAGGCCGCAAGCTCTCGTTGGCCACGCCACGAACGCCATCCGTCCCGAAATGGATCGGCTGCTTGTACGGCATCCCGAACCCCTTTCCCACCCCATGAGCCCACCAACGACCCCACCCACGGCCCCCAGACCGAACCCCGCCCCCCGTCCGGCTGTCAGGACCACCACCATCATATAGAGTAGAGGGCTGGGATGCGTGCGTCAAGCTATGGCCATGGAATCATGACGACAATGTAACAGGACGGGGCTTCAGGGCAGGTCCGCCTGGCTCTGGTCAGCCAGGACGAACTTGTAGCGCACCGGACGGCGGCCGTGGCTGACGATGATGACGTTCGCGCCGAGCAGGCTCGAGTCGATGCGCCCTGAGACGCCGTCCAGCACGCACTCGGGCAGGAGGATGCTATTCTCAATCTCACAGCGGCTGATGGCTGTACGCGGCCCGACGGCGGTGAACGGGCCGATGTACGCCTCCGAGATCGTGCAGTCGGGGGCGATCACTACGGGGCCGCGGAGCAGACTGGATCGGACGGTGGTGCCGGCCGCGATGACCACACGGCCTTCGATGGTCGTGTCCCGGTCCACGTCACCGGCGATATCGGGCTCGAGTTCCTCCAAGAGCCGCCGGTTCAGGTCGAGAACGTCATCGGGCTTCCCGGTGTCCTTCCACCAGCCGCGCACCTCGGCCCAGTTCACCGTGAGGCCGGCGTCGATCAGCCACTGGATGGCGTCGGTGATCTCCACCTCGCCGCGCGCGGACGGGGGCGTGTGGGCAATGGCCTCGAATATCGCGGGCCCAAACGCGTAGACACCAACGATGCACAGGTCGCTCGGCGGCACGCGGGGCTTCTCGACGAGTCGCACGATGCGGTCCTGCTCGACAACAGCCACACCGAAGCGGGTGGGGTCCTTCTCGCGACTGAGGAGGATCTGCGCTGCGGCCCCGTTCGATGCGAACTTCTTGACGAAGTCGCGCATGCCGCCGTGGATGTAGTTGTCGCCGAGGTAGACGATGAACCGGTCATCCCCGACGAAGCTGCGGGTCACGTTCACTGCATGGCCGAGCCCGAGAGGCCTCTCCTGAGGAATGTAGGTCACCCGGCACCCGTAGCGAGACCCGTCGCCGATGGCCTCCTCGATCTGCCAACCGGTGGCTCCCACGACGATGCCGATCTCCGTGACGTCGGCGGCGATCAGTGCCTCCAGAGCGTACGCCAGGATCGGCTTGTTAGCGACTGGGATCAGATGCTTGGCACCCGTGTGAGTCAAGGGCCGCAAGCGCGTGCCGGCTCCGGCGCACAGTACGACGGCCTTCATCGAACACCCTCCTGGCGCCCGGGGACGGGACTGCCCCAGGCACCCCGTGCCCATAACGCCCTGCCCGGAGCGCGCGGTTCGCTTCCGCCCCCAGGGAGGCTCAGCCCCCATGGGGTGAGAACACCCCGGCGGGAGTGTGGTTCCATGGGCAGGCTTCGCTTCACGGGCATCGCGGCGCTGAGCGCCCTCTTTGCTGCGGGGACCGGCGCACTGGGGCAGGAACGAGTCCCGATCGAGGACTTCGAGCACGGCGGACAGGCGTGGTCGTTCACCAACGGCCCCGAGTTCCCAGGCGCGGAGGGCGGGTTCGCCGCCGATGCGGATGCCGGCTTCCCCGGCACCGCCGGCGGCCGGCTCCGCTTCGACTTCACGGGCGGGGGCGCCTATGTCCAGGCCGCGGTGCCGCTGCCCACCGACCCCGCACTGACCGCTGTGGAGCTGATGATCCGCAAGCCCGTCGCCAACGGGCTAACCGTCCGGATCGTGGATGAGACGCAGCAGACCTTCCAGAAGTCGTTCAACCTCGATACGCGCGACTGGCAACGCGTTCGCGTCAGGCTCGATACGGGCACGTTCCACTTCGGCGGGGCGAATGACGGTGTGTTCCACGGCGCGGCCCAGTCGTTCGGCCTTCTGGTCGAGCACGGGGGGTCGGTACGGGGGTATGTGGACCTCGATGACCTTGTCGGGGTCCCGGGCCGAGGGGACGGAGGTCCCACCATGCGAACGCCCGAGTACAGCATTGCCGAGTTCTCCGCCCGGCGGATCGACTACGACTTCTCTCAGGCTGCGACGGAGACCGTGGTCAGCGACGACCTCTCTCTTCTCGGCGACCCGAGGTCCATGCGACTCGTGTTCGACAGCGACGGCAGCGGACATGAGGTTGTGGTCACCCTGTACTCACACTTCCAGACGTTCGAGAGGACGCTGGGCAGGCTGGACCAGGCCGGGCAGGTCGTCCTCGACGTGCCGCTCCAGGGCATGGTGGGATGGAGCCACTACGGCGGTGAGGATGATGGGATTGTCCGCCTGCCCCTGCGCCTGGGCACCGTTCGCATTGTCCGGGTCGATGGGAAGCCCAACCAGGGAACGGTCACACTCCGTGAGCTTCGCGTCACCTCCGAGGTGCCTACGGGCCGAGCCCTGTTCCCCCTCGCGGTCTCGCGGGTGTCTGACGGGAGGACGGTGTTCGAGCTGACCGTGAGGAGCCTGGCCGAGAGCCCTGTGGACGCGACTGTCTTGGCGACGGTTCGCGGGTTCGACGGAGCCGTGGTCGAGGAACGCTCGCGTGACCTGTCCGTGCCTACGGGAGCGGAGCCGGTCACACTCACGGTACCCGCGTCGCCGGGCGAGGGACGCTACTTCGAGGCCGAGTTCTCCGTTCAGGCACCGGGTCAGGTTCCCGTGAGCGCGCTAGCGACCTACGTCCCGCCGCCGGAGGTGCAGGCCAGTCCTGAGACCGGCCGACTCGACCCCATGTCCCCTTTCGGCATGGGACTCTACCTGTATCGGTACCCGGACACGCCCGAGGGGCTCGCGAACATGGACCGAGCTGCGGCTCTAGCGGAGGCCGCGGGCGTGAAGTGGTCGCGCGAGGAGATGCAGTGGCATCGCATCGAGCCGAGGCAGGGGGAGTTCGACTTCGCCTACTACGACAAGCTCGTCGATACGGCGACGCGCCACGGCATCAGCGTCTACGGCCTCATCGGCTACTGGTCAGACTGGACGGAGCCCTACACGGAGCAAGGCGTCCAGGACTACGTCCGCTACTGCCGGGCACTCGTCTCCCATTACAAGGACCGGATCCGGCACTGGGAGATCTGGAACGAGCCGAACATCTTCTTCTGGAGTGGCGACAAGGAGCTCTACTTCCGCCTGCTCGACCAGGCGTACGGCGCGATCAAGGAGGCCGACCCCGAGGCCGTCGTTCTCGGCTGCTCGACGGCGGGGATCGACCTCGGCTTCATCGAGAGGGCCATCAAGGCCGGCTCGCGCTTCGACGGGCTCACGGTCCACCCCTACCGGGGCGACCTGGACGACCTCGCGTTCATGGCGGAGCTCCGGCAGACGCAGGAGCTTGTGTCCGGCCGGCCGGTGTGGATCACGGAGATGGGCTGGCCGACGGAGGTGGGCGGGGGTGTCTCGGAGCGCGAGCAAGCGGTTCTCATCGCGCGGTGCTACGTGGATGCGGTGGCCTCCGGGGCCTGCAGGAGCGTGTCCTGGTATGACTTCCGTGAGGATGGGTTGAACCCGTACTACAACGAACACCACTTCGGCATCGTGCGGCATGACCTCACACCGAAACCCGCCTACCTGGCCGTTGCGACGATCTGTCGGCAACTGGCGGGGCTCAAGCCGGGCGAGGTGGAGTCATGGGACTCCGGCGCGGTCCTCTGCCCGTTCTCGGGCGGCGGCCGAACTGTGGTTGCGGCCTGGTCGCACGGGGCTGCGCAGGTGGCAACGGTTGACGACGCGCCCGAAGACCTGGCCATCGTCAACCTCATGGGGGAGAGGACTCGCCCGCTGCGACGGGGTGACGCGGCTCTGGTTGTCCTGCAGGCGGACGAACCCGTGCTCATTGAGTCAGAGTCGGGCCCGATCCGGCTGCGCCCCCTCGCGCAGTTGCCGAGCATCACGGTGCGTGCCGGCGAGACGACGGAGGTGACCGTCCGGTTGGGCGAGGCGGGCTCGGAGGAGCCCGTCGTTCGCTGGGCGAACCCCAGGGCGTGGGGCGTAGAGAGGGGAGCCCAACCTGGCGCATGGCGCATCAGCGCTCCGCCGACTGCGCGGCCCGGCGTGCACCGTCTCTCACTGACCATCGAGGTCGCCGGGGGCCGGCTCGTGATCCCGGTGCCGGTGGTGGTTGTGCCCGATGTGGTGGAGGTGTAGCCGTGCCGACACCCGGGCTGCGGCCCCTGTTGCTGCCGGTGTCCGTATGGGCTCTGGCGCTGACCGGCATCGGCTGCGAGAGTCTCCCGAGCGACCAGGCCGCCAGGTTGGTTCTTGGGGTCGCGGGGCAGGACACCCCGTATGTGATCGCCATAGGCGACAGCGCGGAGCTGGAGTGGGCCATACTCTCGCGGGACGGCCGTGACATCACCGAGCGGTACGGCATGTCCGACCTCGTGTTCGTCCCGCACGACCCGGGGGTCGCCAAGGTGGGGTACAGATACGAGAGGGCTCATGTGGACGCCGTGAGCACCGGTCGGACCTACCTGGAGCTGCGGCTGCCGCGGGAGCAGCTTACGACGTGCGTCGAACTCACCGTCGTGCCCTAGACATGCGGAGTCGATCAAAGCCATGACCACACCGACAGAGTCACCTGCCGTCGAGCTACCCGGTGTGCCCGCCTGGGCCGACGGGATCCGCTCCAGCTTCACCTCCTCCGCCGCCGTGCAGTTCCTCATCCACGGGATGACCGACCTCGTGCGCTTCGGGACCGAGTACCTGACCATCCGGGAGTTCCTCTACCGCGCGTTCTGCCGGGACAAGACGGTCGTCTTCTTCAACATCAGCGAGGGGTTCCACTTCCCGATAGGCGAGCACTCGGACCGCTTCAAGGTCTTCCTCGATGTGTTCCTCCAGCGCAACCCCGACTATCGGAAGATGCCGCTGCTGGAGCCGCACATCGTGCTGCCTGTCCTCGAGGAGTTCCTGCTGACCCAGAATGGCGCGGTCGCGGTGCTCGAGTATGCGGAGAAGCTGTGTCCGCAGAAGGAACACCGGTTCATGAGCTTCGATGAGAAGCAGGTCCTGACGACCCTACAGCGTTGGGGCAGCGACCCTCGCCTTCTGAGGAAGAACAACGCCGTCTTCATGATCGCGCGAACGCTGTCGGAAGTGCATGAGGACCTCTACACCCAGTGCTCCCGCATCGAAGTCGTGGAGGCGACTCTGCCCGACGAGGCCGAGCGCTTGCTCTTCATCCAGTATCTTCTCGCTCTGCCCGAGGCGGAGTTCCCCAACGGCAAGCCTCCGGGCGAGGGCGGCCCGCCGGCGCCAATCAAGATGGACCTCTCCCCGGAGGTGGCGGCGCAAGCGACCAATGGGCTGAGCTACGTCCAGATCGCCAACATGATGCGCCGCGCCCGGCGTGAGGGGAAGTCCGTGGGGCATGAGGCGATCACGGCCTGGAAGAAACGCTCCATCGAAACGGAGTTGGGTGACCTCGTCGAGTTCGTCCAGCCGAGGTTCGGGCTGGAAGCTCTCGCCGGAATGGACCTCCAGAAGCAGTTGCTGCTGAAGTTCGCCAATGCGATGCGGGAGGGGAACCGCGAGATCGTGCCGCAAGGCATCATGCTCCTCGGCCCTCCCGGATGCGGCAAGACGTTCTCCATGGAGTGCTTCGCCCACGATTGCGGGATACCGTTCCTCACGCTGGGCAACGTGTTCTCACGGTATGTCGGCGCCACCGAAGCGAACCTGGAGAAGCTCTTCCACTACCTGAACGCCCTGTCACCCGTGTTCGTCTTCATCGACGAATTCGACCAGTCCTACGGCCGGCGCACGACCTCGGAGGGCGACAGCGGCGTCTCGCGACGCGTGTTCGGGATGTTCAACGCGTACCTTTCCGACACCAGCCGCAAGGGACGTGTCCTCTTCGGGGCGGCGACGAACCGGCCCGATCTGATCGACCCCTCCACGCTCCGCGCCGGGCGGTTCGACGTGAAGATCCCCTTCTTCATGCCGGACGAGGAGACGCGGAAGAGCATCCTCTCGCTGACCTTTGAGACGCTGAAGATCGACCACCGCATCGAGGACTTCGCCGCTCCGGCCGTCGCCATGGATGGCTACTCGGGGGCCGACCTGAGGGAGATCGTGACGCAGTCGTATCGCATGGCGACCTTCGATGGCCGCAAGCGAGTGATGCAGCGCGACCTCGATGCCGCCGTCTCAGACTACATCCCCCCGGTGAAGGCCGACCCCGACACGGTCCGTCTCATGGACCTCCTGGCCGTGGCGGGGACCACGTCGCGGCAGTTGCTCTCACCGGAGCACTTGCAGCTCGTGAACAGCGGGCGGCTGCAGGATGAGCTGAACGCAGTGCGTCAGCGATTGGCGCTGCGTGGCGCCTTGGCATAGGGGTTTCCGAGCGAGCGGGCGGGTGTCATGAATGACGCCACTACGGCAGACGCACGCGTCTCCGCACACGGGTATTCACGGTGGCCGTCAGGGCATTCCCGGAAGGACGGGGTCTGCCTGGACGATGATGTCGAGCGGCTCGCTCTCGATCGTCCCCACGCGCGCCGTCAGTGTCGCCGTGCCGACCGCGACTCCCTCGATGCGGCAGGTCAGATCGCCGATGGACGTCACGGTGAAGGTGGAGGGCTGCGATGACTCCCAGCACACGGAGACACCGGCCGCGCTGGCGCCCGGCGCCATCTCCAACTCGGCTCGGATGGGCGAGAACTGCTCACCGCGCCCGATACGAACGCCATTCTCGTAGTTCGCATAGATCGTGACGGACACCACATCGGGGTTCGCGGGACACGAACCGGACGCGCCGCCCGAGCCCCCCTGGTCGTCCGGGTCGCCGCCATCGCTATTGCCACCATTCCCGCCGCTCCCCCCCCCGCCATCCAGCGGCACGAAGCTCTGGGGCGTGCAGCCGCATGTCAGTGCGGCTGCCATGCACACGGCGACCCCCACCACCTGGACTGCCGCTGGACTGCGGAGATAGCGGGCGAACATAGCGTGCTCCCATGGCATGCCCGCGACCGGGCTGGTACCGCGGCCGCATCGGCCGCATGTTCCTATTCCCGGACGCCGGCCCGCCATCCTCTGCGGCGTGCGAGACAACGTGTCGTCAATCGTCCCTGGCGCGCCGTCGTCGTCCCCGCGCCGCGCGCTGGCATAGCCCACGCGGACCAGAAGGGCCGGCAGGACGAGTAGTGTGGGAACGGTGCTTGTCGTGAGGCCGCCACGAACGCCGCGATCGTCGAGGGATTCGCCGGTCACTGGCGGCCGCTGGCCAGCCAGGCGGCTAGCTGGTCGCCAAGCACCTCCCCTTTGGCCAGCATGTTAGCAACGCCGGGGCCATCCATGGGCACGAAGTTCAGCGCGGCCGGCTCTCCCGTCGGGGATGTGTAGGTGATGTATGGTCGCAGGTGCCTGGCGCTCAAGCTGGAGAGCCCTAGCATCCGCGCCCTCGGGCAGTGGGTGTTCCCGGCGCATGTGATGGTGCCCTTGGGCACGGTGAAGGACAGGCGCGAGCCATAGAAGTCGAGGCCGACATCGGTCATGCGCAGGAACCCGAAGTCCTCACTGTCGCTGCGGCCGAAGCCGCTATCGGCCACCTGCCTGGACACTCCTCGGGCGAAGCCCACTCGCCAGTCGACGGAGAAGTCCGTCTGATAGTGCTCGCCAAGCTCGCGCAGCATAGGCTCCCTGATACGCGCATAGGAGTAAGCCGACCCGAGGAACCGCATGGTCACGACATTGTCCACGACGAAGGCCACAACCAGCCCAAGGAACACGCCGCCAGGCCCGAGGGCGAGGAACCCTCCGGCGGCCAGCCCAGCGATGGAGACGAGGGCGAAGGGAAGCTTGATGAACTGGCTTCGCCGCGAAGCGCTGACCGTGCGGCTGTACAGGTCAGGCGTCGGTGCGCCTGAGCCGCCGGCAGGGATATGGGGAAGCTGCGTCGCCTCGCCGGGCGCGGGTCCTTCGCGGGGAGGCTTCATCGCTTCATGCCTCCTTGGAGGACAGGAATGCCGCCGGAACCACCCCCTGCCGATGCGACCTGGGCCTGAGTGTTCAGCGGCGGTGAGGCGGGAGCAGAGCCGAGAGAAGCGAGGTGCCTGTCCCCTGTCCACAAGACCTACGCTGACCCCCGCTTCATACCTGCATCCCAGCATGCAAGGAGCGACCTCAGTCGCTCCCGCTCCTTGGCCACGTTACCGCGAACGTGGCCACTGCGGCGCCGTCGCGGTCGCGCGCTACGGCGAGAACGTCCGCTTCCGCTTGAAGACCATCCATGTCGATCGGCTCGCCCGCCGGAGCATCCGTTCGGAAGAGCACCGTGTGCCGGATCGCCGGGCCCTCGATCTCCGCGACCAAACACCCGGGCACCTGCCTCAGCTTCACCTCGGCGGGCGCCTGCCCCTCGCGGTGCGGCAGCAGAACGGTGAGGAACCGCTGTCGCGTCGATGCCTCCGACGTGCTGGCTGCGAGGTGCCACTGGTTCGGCATGTTGGGCGCCTCGGGCGCAACGGTGAACTGGTCGCTCTGCGCGAACGTGAGCCCTTCCGGCACGAGGAATCGGACGTCCAGCCGCGCCGCTCCTCGATGGATCGAGACGGTCTGACTCGCAGTGTCAATCCCCATCTCCTCAAGTGCGTGGAGCAGCCACTGATAGGTCGCGGGCTCTTCGGCCTCAATGTCGTCGTAGAGCACGATGGCCGGCTCCTCCTCAGGTCTCAGCGGTCGCAGGAAGAGCGCATGTCGGTCGAACCGCTTGAGGCGACGGGGGTAGGCCCAGTGGGCATCCCCGCGCGCATAGTGGCAGTAGTCCGTCGTCTCGAACCGCGTGATCTCCCCGCGGGATCGCCAGTCGCGGATCTTCTGCCCTTCGCCGTTTACGAGGACGCTGTTCGCGGCCTTCGTCTGCCATGTCCACTGCGAGTGATGTGGACTCGCGTAGTAGGGATAGTAGCCGGACGCGATGGCAAGCGGCTCACCGTAGGCATGGAGGATGAAGGCGTTCTGGTCCGCGTAGGCGTGGCTGATCGCCCCGTAGGGGCTGCTCCGCATCGTGAACTGGACGTTCCGCTCCCCGTTCGCCAGGTCGCTGTGCATGCAGGCAAGCCCGATGTCCGCGAACAGCCGCGCTTGCGGCAGGTCGGACGGTGGGCGGCCCTCTAGCCCATCCCGTGGGAAGATGAACTGCTCGATGCCGTATGCGCCGCGCCTTTGCTGGTCCGCGAACCACAGCGCGTAGGGATCCCGCAGCACGGCGCCGAGCTTGTACATCGTGTCGCCGCCACCGGCCGGCCCTGACTGCCCATCCCCAAACGGCGACATCTTCGAGTACGGTGGGTTGCAGTAGAGCTTGAAGTACGGCGTGTTCCGCAGCCATGGCCGCTGGAACACGTCACAGCCCGTGGCCAGCCTCACGAGGTAGAAGGTCCGAAGGAAGCTCGCCGTGCTCCACTGCCAGTAGCTCGGCCCCTCACACCACCCACCCTCGGGCCCGCCGAAAGGTGGGTAGAAGGGCGACCAGAGCTGTGTCAGCAGGTACTCGAGCATCTCCTCCACCGGAAGCTCGCCCGCCATGGCGATACACGCTTCGGTGAGATCGGACATGTAGTAGTCCATCGGGTGGCTGGAGTACGGCCGCGTCTCGAATGGCATGTCCCGCAGCGCCTGGTAGAGCTGCGGCATCCGCACGCCGAGGACCTGGCGGCACGTCTGCTTCTCCTCTTCGGAGAGCAGGGGGTAGATCCAGTCGTAAGTCCGCGGGCACAGGCGCACCAGCTCGGTGCCCGGCTCATCGTGGTGGGAGAGGCTGGTGCTGCCATTCGGGTCCCAGCTCATGAGGTGCATCAGCCGCCGGCGCGCCTCCTGGCCCAACCGCTCGTCGCCGGTGAGCAGGTAGACTTGCGCGCAGGCGACCATCCCGCCGTTGAAGGGACGCGTCGAACGGAAGATGCGCGTATACTCCACGCCGTAGTTCGGGTCGCCCGGCGGCGGGAGCATCGGCGGCTCCGGCAGCAGCTCCTGCCCGATGTACTGCTCCGCATCCCGCCGCATCGCCTCGACCTCTTGCGCCAGCTCCGCCTGCGCCTTCCGCCGGAACTCCGCGAGGCCGTCGGGCGGGACGAAGTCGCGTGGACGGTACTCGCTGAGTCGGCGGACGACTTCGGCGACATCCGGGAAGGGCACCTCAGGGGCGGCCTCCGGCACCTCGAAGCTGCGCACGCGGCTGTAGACCATCCCGACCGGCTCCGGCGCCTCACATCCGAACCGCCAGTGCCAGGTGCCGGGCGGAAAGACGTGTCGCGGCACGTAGATGGTCCGCGCACAGGTCACACTCTCGGTGCCGTCCGCGGGGAAGGCGGGGTCGGTGCTCCACTGCAGCACATACTCCTTCGTCTGTTCCATCGGCAGCCAGACGAACGTGGGCGGGTTCACGGACACCGCCGTCTCGTCCTCCGGAGCGTAGCCGGTCTCGCCGGGCTCGGGGTCGCGATTGATGCCGGCGAACGCGTCCTCCACCGCTGCCATCGCCTCCTCCCGCGTCGCCGCGCGGAACACCACATCATCCCATCGGACCGTGACCGCGGTGCTTAGGTTGAACAGCTCGATCCCGATGGACGTGATCTCCCCCGAGACGGGCAGCACCTTCGTGAACCGCGCCCACTCCGTGCTCGGCGGAGCCGCGAACCACGGGAGGCTCGGGTGGTCCCACTTCGCCGCGTCGCGGAACATCAGGAACCGCACCACTGCGCCGCGCACCTCAGAGGGGGCCGGCCCGTCGACCGAGGTCTTGTACGCCGCCGAGAAGTAGAGGAACCCCGGCCCCGCAAAGGGCACGATCTGCCGCCACGCCCCGCGCTCCTCATCGCTCGCGCAGGTAACCGCCGCCGAGCGCTGCCCCTCGGCCGCCGCGCCCTCATCCACACTCGGCTGCCCGCCCATCTTCCAGTTCTCGAAGTACCAGTCGCTGGGCTTGCCGTCGGCCACGTTCTCGAAGCTCGCGTTAGAGAGCAGGTTCTCGGTCTGTCCCAGGCACTGGGTCATGCCGGACGCCACAGCGAGCACCACCAGCAAGAGGACTCGCCACTCCCGCAACCGATTCCCCTCCCCACGCGGCACGTATCGTGCGGCCTAGTGTCGCCTACCGTCGGCTCTCGTCTTCGCGGTCGCCCCCGCCCGCGCCTCCGCCACGCCGCCGGCCCGTGCCGTCCCTTGGAGGGGCCGAACGAGCGAACGTAGTGAGCGATGTCCGGCCCTGTCGTCCGAAGGACGACCCCCGCACTGCGCCCCGCGGGGAGCCCAGCGTCCGCCTCTCTCTTGGAGGGGCCGAACGAGCGAACGTAGTGAGCGATGTCCGGCCCTGTCGTCCGGAGGACGACCCGCGGAGTGCGCGCCATGGGGAGCCCGGGTCCGCCTCCGGCGGACAGGGCCGGACTTCGAGGCCTTCGGCCTCTCGTGCGGCCCCTCCATGTTCAGGCCCGCACCAGACGTGTCGTCGTTCGCCCAGCTTGCTACCCGTCCTCACAGGTACTCGCGTCCGGGCCTCTGTCACAGCAGGTCGTGGCGGCGTAGGGGGCGGAGATCTGTCACGGGGTCGGGAGACATGAGAGGGGTCCTGCCCCTACCCCGCTGCGATATGCACTGTCCTCTGGAGGATGGCGCAGTATGGCGACGCGGGTCCGCGAGTTCTGGTCAGCGGCGATGCCCGATCAAGCAAGCAGCCACCGAGAGAGACCCAAGCCGAGGCTGCAGAGGAGCCTGCGCTTCCCTGCTGACTCCGAGCTAGCATGGCTGCCTCCGCGAGGTTCGGGATGCCTCACTTCTCGCCGCAGCCGCCGAGCGGGCACACGTGTTCGACATCCAGCTGCCTGTATCTATAGCGCCGATCGGCCAGTTCGAGCATCGTGTCTGGGTTGTAGCCGCGGCCAGGGCGAGGCCCGGCTCCCACGTTTCCAAGGAAGGCCAGAAGGTTGAGCTGCAAGGCCTGGTGCAGCAACTCCTGTGTCAGCGCACGCCCGTCGGTCTGGTTTGCGGCCTCGAGCGCCACCAGGAGAGACGGCTCCTCCATGACACTCCTCGCGAACTCCTCCATGGCCTCAGGTGTCTCAAGCATCGCGGCGCGGGCGTGTCTGTTCAGCAGGGCTGAGACCACGGCCGCGAGGAGATGCCAGTGCTTCCAGCCCTCGCTCTCGAGGGACGAGAGCACCGTACGCAGCCCCCGGTCCTCCAAGAGGCGAGGGAGGATCGGGTCGAGCGCGGACGTGTACTCCTCGTAGCGTACCCGGATCCGCTCATACTCCTCATCCTCCGACCAGGGCATCCGGTCCCTCCTCCCCCAGGACTTGGTGAGCAAGGGCTGATCTCCATGCGTGTACGGGGGGGAGCAGGCGAAGAGAGCTCTCGGCCAGGGGCTCGACGCACGAGCCGTCCAGGAGCTCGACCGCGCGCTGGATAGGCCCAAGAGTGATGTACTGCAGCAGGCAACCGAGGACCTGTCCCAGGAGCTCGAGAACGCCACCCGTGCTCCGCTCGCACAGCTTGTCTCGCCAGTACCCAGGCGGAACACCTACGCTCACGACGGAAGTGCCTTCCTCCTGCTCGAAGCTTACGCAGAGGTTGCCGGTCATGTCACCGGCCCTGTCGTGCAGCCGGATCGCGACAGGCTCAGGCATGAACGGCACCTCGTGGAGCTTCGCAGCGGCGCACACTGACCACTCTTCCAGGAGCGCGGCGAGGGCGAACGCCACGCTCGCGAGGTACGATTCCTTCGGGTAGTAGATCGTGACCACGCTCGGCCCGCCGTCGGCGTAGTCGAGGGCCGTGGATGTCAGGGACAGCGTATCAGCGGTCTCGTCACAGTCTAGGCGGACATTCGCTATCGTCACGTCCCCGGCATGAACCCGCCGGCGGAGGTCCCGTGCTTCGGACACCGAGTCGGGGTCGAGGGTGGCGCAGTACTCGCTGAACTGATGGTCGTCTGAGCAAGTGACGGAGCGATAGACACTCACCGATGGAAGGTCCACCTCATTGAGGAGATGCAGGAGCCGGTCGTGGAGCTCGGGGTGCGAACGGAAGGCAGCCCCGAGGAGAAGAGGTGCGTTCGCATCGAGTGTCTCAACGAACTTCCCGCTCTGGGCGCCCAGCCCCTTGACGTGTGCAAAGCGCGCCCCAAGAAGAGCCCACCTTGTCCCACGCAGCACCCGGCCCTGCTCCATCGACAGACGGCAGAGGGACAGGATGGCGGCGCAAACTACATCCGGGGCATCGTAGGGGGGCTGCCAAGTGCCAAGCCCCAGTAGCTGCAGCAGTTCGTACTCGGCTGCGTGCGGCCGTCCCAGGCTCTCGTACCAGTGCGCGAGGGAGTAGCAGCACAGCAGGGCCCCGCGCGCGGTATCCTCCTGGAGCCATAGGGCCTTAGAACGGGACAGGCATGCGACCGCTTGCTGAAGCTGCCCCGCACGCTCATGGGCGAGCGCCCTGTCCCGGAGCTGTTCGGCTCTCTCCGCATCGCTGGTCGTCGCGCAGAGCACAGAGAGCGCCTGCTCGTATACTGTCTCGAACGACGAGTGGTGTCCCAGGTATGGAGCTACCCCCGACAGCATGCTGCACAGCCGCCGTATAGGGAACGCCCGGAGGCTCTCGACGCGGGTGATGAAGCCCGACAGCTCCGCGAGCCACGCGGCTATGTCGCCGTCGGGGATGCACTCAAGATAAGCAAGGAAGAGCAGGGCCTCATCCACGTGCGCTAGGCTGACAGGCCCGAGGGCGTCTCTCGGGTACTCCTGGAGCCTCGTTCGCCACTTGGCGTGCAGCTCAGTCCATGCCGATGACTCCATGTGCTCGCGAGACGTGTACATGAGCCAGACGGGGATCTCATGGACCATCGTCAGCAGCCCGTTCCCCACGACCGACTCAGCGAAGTCATCGAACTCAGCAAGGATCGCACGCGGGCCGTTAGGTCGCTTCATCAGTGCCTTGAAGTAGACGGCGGACGCCCTCACTCTCTCGACGGCAGTCAAGCCACCACCTTTCACCTCGACGGCCTCTCGGAGCCACTGAAGGCCTTCGTCGAAGTGGCTTTCGTACTGCGCCAGGATCTCACCCAGCAGTCGGAGATCGCGCGCCAACAGGTGGGGCAGGCCCGTGTAGGGGTGCCGGAACTGCAGAGACTGCTTGAGACGCTCGACTTCCGTGGCCTCGTCGGTAGGGAGCCCGGCGTCCTCAAGGCCATACACCCGACGAAGCATCTCCCGAGCACGCGGATCCTCCTCTGCCGGACACTCTAGGTACCGAACCGCGAGATCATAGTCATCCCCATACAGCTGCTGCACTATCCACGCGCAGTCCATGATCTCTATGCCAACCGGTGCGCCTATGGACGAGACTTCGTCCGCAATGCACCGTTCGGCGTCTATCTTGACGCGTTCAGGGCGAACCGGCTGGTTCGTGACGAAGATGATCCGGTCGGGACGCAAACCGTTATCGACGGTTTTGTGCGCGTCGGCCTTCAGCTTCCTCTTCCACTTCCGCTCGATCGAGAAAGCGAAGATCAACCGCTGCCCGGTGATCGGCGCACTCGCGAGGTAAGGAAGTCCGTCGTTGTCACAGAGCCATGTGCCATGGGAGCGAGCATCCTGGCCGTAGTCACCCCCCGATGACGGCTGGGTGGCTGGCAGGAGATTGCTGCATATGCGGCGCTTGCAGAGCTCCTGGGCAAGATCCGCGAAGACGCTTGGTCCCGAGTCCGAGTCGTTCAGGTTGCCCAGGCACCACTCGACGTACTTCCTGCTGACTGCCGGGTTGCCCGTGCGGCCGGCGGGCAGGCGGTCGGTAGTCGGACCCGACACTCCACGACAGTGAGTGTCCATACGGCACAGTTCTCCCTTACAGACACTTGTTCACGTGTTCGACTACGGAGTCCTTGCGCACGCAGTACGGTGGCCACGGTTCCCGCCGGCGACCAGTCCTGCGTTGCCGAAGGCCGGCCTCGTCAGACGGGAGTCGCGGAGCGCCGAGCGTGGTTGGTGGCGGACGGCGGGCCCGAAGACCGACTGGCGGAGGCTTGTGGTGGCGGGTCCGGAGACCCGCCGGCACGGGGGCGTGGTCGGTGGCTTGCGAGGGAGAGCAAGACTGGCCCCACGATAGGCCACTGGGCGCCTCAGCCGCCGGACGCGCGAGCGGCTGGTCGGGTACGGGCTTCGCGGAGCTGGGTCTTGAGCCGGTCCAGGTCCTGTACCGCAGTCTTGAGGTAGATCGGCCGTCCGGAGATGCGCAGCGTGTTCGGGCCAGCCCAGTCTATCGGCCGGTCCTCACGGAAGATGACCCCGCCGTTCGCGTCTCTCAGCACCGCCTCCGGTAGCTCCCTATCGCTGATCAGCACCGGGGTCCCAACCATGCTGGTGACGCCCTTCACCATCGAGCTATCGTCGAGCGTCATGACCACATCGTCACCGACGGTCCACAGGGCGATGGTCGCCTCGTCGCCGCGCTCGAACACCAGCGCCCATAGGTCCGGGGCCAGGTCGATCCGTTCCCTGTAGGCAGACTCGCCGATCATCTGTATGACGGTCTTGACTGCGAAGTAGGCGTCCTTCGGTCGGATCCGGTCCCCGAGCCATTGTGTGAAGAGGCCCATGTAGAAGTCTGGGTTCGGAAGCGTGTCGGTGTACTTCGCCTCCTGCTGCAGATGGAAGAAGTACACCCGCTCGACCCAGGGGATCGTGGCCAGGACAAGGTAGAGCCTTGCCAGGGCGCGTGCCTGATCCTCCTCCGAGCGCGACCGGTGCCGGTGCCAGAAGTCCGTCTGCAGATAGCCGAGCATGGACGGTTCCACGCCACTCCATCCGATCTCCGTGATCCACAGAGGCTTGCTGTCTCCGTTCCTCTCCATGACTTCGTGGAGGCCTGCGATCGTGTCGAGGCACCTGCCCTCTTCGAGCATGAGAGGCCAGGTATACGGATGGGAGGCGATGATGTCGAAGTAGTCCTTCCCGCCGAGCTGGTAGACCAGGTCGAGGTACTCGGGGTCTCTTGAGGGCTGCGTGTAGGGCGTCCCGGAGAACCCGCACAGAACCACCTTGTTCTCGGGGTCGGCGCGCTTCACGGCGCGGCTGACCGCTTTGAGCATCGTCACGTAGCGTTCTTTCCAGGCGGGGATGTACGGCTCGTTGCCGGCCTGCCAGTACTTGATCTTGCCCTTGTACTTGTCGGCGATCTGGTAGACGAACTCCTCGAACGCCGCGAGGCTCTCATCGTTCGGGAACATGTCTGGGCTGCCCGGAACCTTCAGCCATTCCGCGGGATGACTCACCAGGGCAAGCTGGTCCAGGCCGCGGCTTACGCCCAGGTCCGCGCTCTGGATGACCGGGCTATCCGGACCGAACGCATACTGGCCTGCCGTCGGCTCGAGCAGGTCATGCTGGAAGTCCAGGCGGACGGTGTGCATGTTCAGATCGTCCAGCAGCTCGACCAGAAGCCCGGTGTTGAAGTGGGTGGTTGTCGCGAAGAACGAGTTGGGGACGTACCGCGGCCCCTGCATCGCCTGGATGGACGAGCCCGAGGACGGTTCCTCGGCGGCCGAGAGCCCGCTCTGCAGACTTAGCAATAGAAGCGCCCCGCCGATCACGATGCCACCCGTTCTCCGCGTCATGTGTCAGTACTTTCCGTAGTCGCGTGCCGTCTCGATCATGGCGTAGATGTTCTCGTCCGGCGTATCGCGACCGCACTGGTCGCCCGTCGAGAGGATGAAGCCGCCGCCCTCGGCCGCGACGTCGATGCACCACTTGCTCTCACGCCTGACCACGTCGGGCGTCCCGAAGAGCATGACCTCTGTCGTGTGCAGGTTGCCCATCAGGCTGACGTCGGCGCCGAAGCTGCGCTTGATCTCGTCCAGGAGGCAATCTCCCATGGGTGGGCGCTCGAGTGGGTTGATGTTTGTGAGGTCGGATTCCTTGGCCGCGATCTCAACGAGCTTCGCCTCCGGGCCACAGGAGTGGATCTGGCTGGGGAGGCCGTACTCCTTCGCGACGCGAGTGATGGTCTGCAGGCTGGGCAGCCCGAGATCGCGGAAGATCGCGGGGGTCTGGAACGTGAGACAGCCGGAGTAGCCGATGAACACGAAGTCCGGTCCCGTCTCGCAGACCTGACGCGTGCGCTGCTCAACGGTTTCCTCGTGGGCGCGGGCGCGGTCCCTAACGACCGCGGGGTTGTCGTAGTACTCGTAGATCCCCGCCTCGTTGTACAGCCCCGGAATGCCGACGTTCATGCCGATGACGCCGGCATCGCCCATCAACTCCTTAGCGGCGCGCAGGCCCTCCTCTTCGGTCAGCTCCTCCGACTCGTCGACGAAGTCCTCCCATTCCTCCGGCTCGCGCGGCAAGCCGATCTTCTCCGTGGGGACGCCGTACGTCGGCGGGTCGGCGATGTAGTAGACCGTCACGTGCGGGGCCCAGACGCGCTTGCCGTTCTCCTCCCAGTAGTGCTGGAGGAAGACGCGCTCGTCGGTGCGCTTGACGATCGCGGCGTTCCGGATGCGCGACTGGGCGCCGACGCTGGGTAGCCAGCCATCGAAGCCGAAGTGCTTGGCAGCATGGATGTAGGCTTTCCACAGTGGGGGATCGTTGTGGAGGTAGATGTCCCAGAACGGCTTGCCCGTCAGCCGAGCGGGGATCATGTTCGAGGTGTCGGGCGCAACGGGCACCATGTCGGGCCGCTTGTTGAACATGGCGGTGATCATGCGTTCGCGTGAGGTCATGCACTGCCTCCGATGGCTGCGTCTCGCGGACCGTCACTTCGTGGGCCAGTGCCCGACACCCTTCTACCCCCTGGCCAGACTCGCCGCACCGTGCGAGACTACTCCCACTACACCACGCTAGCGAGACCGGGTGATCGCGACATGCCGCTTGCCGCAGTGCGCTTGAGACACAGGGGATGGAGCCCGATGGCGCTCGCCCTCGCGGTGGTAGCGGCGTCCGGGCAACCCGTCCTCGCGCAGTCGCTGCCGAGGTCCCTCGTTCTCGGCGGCAGCTTCGAGGTGGGCGCTCGCGGATGGACGCTGCCGCCGGCGGCCGAGGTCCGGCCCGCGGAGGATGCGCCGCATGGGGAGTGCGTGCTCCGAGTCACCGAAGGCCGGGCGTCGCAGGACATGCCCGACTGCCGGCCGGGCTCCACTTACTCGCTCGACTGCTGGGCACGCGAGGAAGGCGTTCGAGCGACGGCTTCGGGCGGCCATGCCTTCGTCGCCATCTACGAGTACGGCGACTTGGGTGAGATGCTGTCATTCTGGGAGGAGGTCCTGCCGGAGGGCTCGGCGCCGTGGAAGGAAGTCACGCACACGCTCACCGTGGGCCCCGATACGTCATCGGTTCGCATCGAGTGCGGGCTATGGAACGCGGAGGGGACGGCGTGGTTCGATGGGTTCACACTCGTCGAGGGCGACCGCCCGGTACCCGCATCGGCTGTCGCCGAGGTCGATTCCGCCCCCGTTGCGGTGCGCGGGTTCCGGCCATCGGCGGCGGGGAATGTGGCGATACTCCGCGACGACATGCCTTCGGCTGGCGCGCCGTCCGATCCCCTGCGGTTGGCGGGCGCGCTCCGGCAGGCGGGGCTGGGCGTCGCGCTGCTCGACAGTCGGCAGCTCGCCGATCGGCGCAACCTGAACGCGGGCGCATTCGACGTCCTCGTCCTGCCCTACGGCCCATCCTTCCCGGCGGCCGCCGCAGGCAATCTTAGGCGCTTCCTCCGCACGGGTGGCAAGCTGCTCTCCACCGGCGGCTATGCCTTCGATGACCTGATGGAGGAGCGCGACGGGCAGTGGCGGAAGCTCGATCCGCCCGCCCCGGAAAGCGTATCGATCGCCTACTGGAACTTCCGTCTACCCGCTCCCGAGCTGCGGGGGAAGGGGCTGCTCACCTACAGCGGTTCGCTCCGCTGCAGCAGTGTCTCGGGACGTGGGTTCGCCTACCTCGCGGTCTACCAGTACGGCCCGGGCGGGCGCATCGTCGCCTGGCGGTCGGTGAAGGAGATCCGCGGGTCGCAGGACTGGGGTTCCTACAGCTACGAGCTCCCGGTCCACGATGACGCCGAGACGGTGAACCTGCAGGCCGGCCTCTTCAACTGCACCGGGATAGCCTGGGCGGACGACCTCCGCCTCACTGATGCCGCCGGGAACGTCCTCGTGCAGTCGGACTTCACGCAGCCGTGGGACATCGACAGCAACAGCCCGCGCGTATGGGCCCGCACCGACAAGCAGGCCTGCAGCGTGGATGAGAAGGGCGGGCTCAAGGGCGGCAGCGCGCTCAGGATACGCCTCGCGCCCAACCGGGCAGACCCGGAACCGCTCAACACGCGCACGGGCACCGCCTATGCCGACCACCTGGAGGTGTCGCCGGGACAGCTCGGAGTCTTCCAGCCCGACGTCCGTCTGCAACATGCCGTCGGCATTCGGCCGGCTGCCGGGCAGTGCGTCTTCGACCGTAACGCCCGCCTCGATCTCCCTCCGGGAGCGCCTCCCTTGGAGGGATACGCGGCGGTTGGCCTGGTCGGACATAGCGAAGCGCGTTGGCAGCCCCTGTTGGATGCCGTAGACCGCTACGGCCGGCCCCGTGGCGCCGCCGGCGCGCTCCTCCGCCACCACTCCGGCTGCTACGCCGGTTCCTCATGGGCCTACTTCGGCGTCACGGACCACGACCTGTTCTCCGCCCGCGGGGGGCCTGGGCCTGAGGGCTTCGTGTCCCTGGTGAAGGACCTGGTACGCGACACCTACCTCGTCACCGTCGCCGCCGAGCCGCCATGCGCGCAACCGGGTGAGAACGTGGCCCTGCGGGCGCGCGTGTTCAACGCAGGCCGGGCCACCCGCACACTGCACGTGTCCTTCTCCATCGAGCCGCAGGAAGCGGGCGGGGAGGTGTATCACCGGCTGGCACGACTCGTTCTGCCGCCGGGTCAGAAGTCCCAGGCTGCTATCCACTGGAGGGCCCCGGCGGCCGGCCCGGGGTTCTACCGAGTCATGTGCGAGATCCGGGACAACGGGCGCCGAGTGGACACCCTTGAGGGCGGGGTGGTCGTGTGGCGACCCGAGATTGTCGCGCGCGGCCCGCGGATCTCGCTGCGAGACAACCTGCTCCGGGTCAATGACATGCCCCGGTTCCTCTTCGGCACGGACGACTGGGGATACGTCTTCTGGGAGGACCGAGAGACGCCGGCCACGTGGCGCTTCGACGCGGCGCAGCGGCGCGACATGGGCGTGCAGATATACGAGAACCTGCAGACGGGCACGCCGCCATCGGGCGTCGACCGCGAGACGTTCTTCCGCAAGTGCGACGGCGTCGTGCAGCTCGCTCAGCAGTACGGGCAGGTCTACTTTGCCGGGCTGCTGATCGGGGCGAATGTCGCCGTATCCGACGACGAGCTGGCGCGGCATGCCGAATGGTGTGCGGCGTTCGCGCGGCGCTATCATGACGTGCCCGGCCTCATCTACTACCTGAACGGTGACCTCCGGTGCCTCCTCGACTCGGTCGTGACCCCACAGTGGAACGAGTTCCTGCGCGACCGCTACGGCACGGACGCCGCGCTCCGTGCCGCCTGGGGCGGCCGCGCGCCCGAGCAGCCCCTCGGCGCGATCCCGGCCGCCGCCTACGAGGGCAGCGCGTGGGATGACGTCCGCGCCTATGACACCACGCTCTTCCGCGCCTACCTGATACGCCGCTGGACCGGCGCTCTTGTGCGGGCCATCAAGGCTGAGGATCCCGACGCGCTGACCTCGTGCGAGTTCTACCAACTCCCCGCCGAGGGCGTGGACATACCGGAGGGCATCGGCGACCTGGACCTATCGAACATCGGGTTCTTCGACACCCTCGGGGAGGACGTCCGGCGCTTCCCGGCCATCCTCCAATACAGCGACCAGCGCGCGCGAGGGAAGTCGCTGGGGCCGGGCGAGTACGGCGCCATCATGCACCCCGCCTGGGAGCATGCGGAGCCGTCGCTGTATGCGACCCGCTCGCCCGAGCAGGCGCTGGACCTCTACCTCGCGGTCCCGCACTACGCCCTCGGCATCGGCGCCTCGCGCATCCACAACTGGTGCTGGAAAGATGGCACGCACAACGTCTTCCCGTGGGGAATGGTCTACCCGTGCGACAGTATCCCGAAGGGGATCGCTCTGGCCCATCGGGCGCAGAGCCTTCTCTTCCGGCAGCTCCAGCCCGTCTACCGCAAGCCTGAGGTGTACGTGCTTGCGCCGGACTCGCACCGGCTCGGGGGGCAGGGGTCGCGGGTCATCGAGGGCATCCTGCGCTGCATTGAGCTCGCGCAGGCGGCGCACGTGGAGAACCTGGGCGTCCTGAACGAGCGCGCCATCGCCGGGGAGATGCCCATCCCGCCCGAGGCGCGCGTCATCTTCTACCCGCTGCCATACTGCCCGTCGGATGCCGCCTACGAGAGGCTGCGCGACTGGGTGCGCGCGGGCGGAGTGCTGTACCTCTCCGGCGACATCTCCTGCGACGAGGCGCGGCGACGCACGCGCACCGCCCGCCTGGAGGAGCTATGCGGCGTGCGCCTGGTGGGCGAGCGCTACCCCAACATCGACTACGGCGAGCGCCCGGCAGTTGCGCTTGCCGCCGGAGAGGGCTGGTCATTCTCGCCCGGCCAGCCGGGGCTCGATCTGCAGCCGGCCGATCCGACCACCGAGGTCGTCGCTACCACACCGGATGGTGCGCCGGCGGCAGTGGTGCACTCTCTTGGGCAGGGGCGGGTGGTCTTCCTCGCCGAGCCGATGGAGCTGCATACGGACGTGGCATCGCGCTCGGTGGACGTGGGCGTGTACCGCAAGGTACTCGACCTCGCCGGAGTCGCGCCGCTCCGGGTCGAGCCGGACGATCCGTTCCTCCACGTCTTCCGGGTAGCCCTGACGGACGGTGGCTCGGCCTGGGTGCTCTTCGATGCCGATGAGACGCAAGGCCGACGCGAGGTGGCCCTGCCATCGTGGAGTACGGGCGCTTCCGAGGCGCCCCTTAGGTTCGAGCTTTCGCGGAGGTGGCCGGGTTTCGCCTGGTGCGACGGCGAGGGCCGCCTGCGCGCCATCGAGGCGGCGGGGTACGTGCGTCTCGGAGATCGCGTCCTGATGGAGTGCTCCGGGCAGACACTCGCCTTCAGCGCAGACGGCGCTGACCTGCGCCAGTGCGGAGCCATCGTGGCCGTCCCCCTTGCGCCTGGACCGCTTCGCGTGTGTGGCGCGTCGTGGCGGCGCCCGGCCGCCGTGCTGGGCGAAGTACGCGAGGGGCAGTGGCGGCGCCTGGCGGACCTGCCCGTGACACGCGTCGGCGACATGGTCGAGGTCGGCGTGCCCGCGGAGGCGGCGGGCAGCATCCTCCTCATCGGCGAACGCAACGCATCGCCCGCGGCCGCTCGTGCGGTAGAAGCGTGGATGACGCAGTGAGGTCGCCCCTCCTGGGAGCGCCGGCATCCCTGCCGGCAAGGATGCCGGCGCTCCCAGGGAGAACCGCCGCGAGGAGCTGCGAAGCCTTGCTGCGCACCACGCGCGTGACCCACTGCCGACTGGAGGCACTCCATGGACACTCCCTTGGTCACCACGCTTCTCACGCTCGGGCTCACAGC